>Ga0079305_1001738_pt1 | contig 25249 bp, 16 predicted proteins | sample LMS_cellobiose_e_FD_79183 | JGI IMG/M metagenome (GOLD analysis project Ga0079305, IMG submission 79183) | Rumen-fistulated moose microbial communities from Alaska, USA - LMS_cellobiose_enrichment | ecosystem: Host-associated > Mammals > Digestive system > Stomach > Rumen fluid ... | reverse complement strand
TGTTTCGTCCCTTTTTATTTGCTTAGAAGGTCCTGCCTTCTTTGATGAAATCGATCAGGTTGGCGTGAATAATGCCGTTTCTTTTCTGAAGAAGAGCATCGGTTGTGAGCAGATATTTCGGATAATTATCGTTCTTTATGCTTTCAAGCGCTCTGTACTCTCTGTCCTCGGCCTCACGGCTCTCGAGGATCGTATACGCCACCTGGACGTAGGAATAATTCATCTCATTGTCGCGGAGAATAAAATCGCATTCAAGCCTGCCGATCCTTCCGACGCTTATCGTATAGTCTCTGCTCGCAGCGTAAGTGTAAACGATATTTTCAAGGACCGGTCCGAAATTGATCCGGTTGTCAGTGTTATATGCGTAATAGAACGACAGATCAGACAAATAGTATTTTTTTTCGCCGGAGATAGACCGCCTGGATTTCATGTCGAATCTTTCACACGGTATAACGATTTTGGCGCTGATAAGAGCACCTATATATTTGTTAACGGTCTCTTTTTTTATCGTAACGCCTGTTTTTGCGAAATCATCAACGATGTTCTGTATACTTGTCGTTGCCCCGAAATTATTGACGATATACCTCATTACAGAGTCAAAAGCTGCCCGGTTTCTGATCCTGACACGACGCTTTACGTCTTTTTCGTATATTTCATCAATAAGGCTCTGGACGTACGTCCTTTTATCATTTAGAGAATTCAGCCTGACTACATACGGAAAACCGCCTTCAAGTATATAAGAACGGAGCTCCGTCAGATTATCACCCGATATGCTCTTCCCGAAAAACTTTTTAAAGCCGATGTATTCCTCAAACGATAAAGGCAGTATGTTGAACTCAATATAGCGCCCGGTGAGCTTCGTCACCAGTTCTCCGGAAAGCAGGTAAGAATTTGAGCCGGTTATAAAAATCGAAAAATCGCGTTCTTCCCGCCAGGAATTGATGACGCGTTCAAATCCTTCAACATTCTGGATCTCATCGATGAACAGATATTTGATTCCGTCCGCCTTACTGTTTTCCGAAATCAGAGCGTCCAATTTATCAGCGGTAGTAACGGTGTCGTACGGCTTTTTGTCAAGATTGAAATACAGAATATTATCTTCTTTTACACCGCCCGTCAGAAGTTCTCCGGCAATCATGTTCATGATAGACGATTTGCCGCATCTTCTGACACCGGTAAGAACCTTTATTACTTCACATTCGTGGTAAAAGCCTCTTATCTTTTCGAGATATTTTTCACGTTTATATAAATCGGATCTGATTTCAAATCTCATATCGCACCTCCAAAGGCGATACTATTATATCACTTAAAAGGGCTTATGTCAAGTTAAGGGGGTCAATTTTGATAAAATTTACAATTTGACCCCCTTAAACAAAGATTAACACCCTTATTTCTCGGAATGATATGTTTTCCGACGATTGGCCGAAAAGCACACCGACAGTTGCTATAAATCATGCCGACGGTTGGCTAAATACTTAACCGACGATTGGAAATTTTCTCTCGATTAATTCAATATTTCGGTATTCTCTCTGGACTTTCCGTATTTTCGTGATATTGTGTTGCTTCCGGGCGCGGCTCGGTATTACATAAACGGAGAGAAATATGACGACTGAAGAAAAAAGAAGGGCGCTCGCGTCGCTCTTCCGAGAGCTGCCGGAGATACTGACGCCGATACAGATCGCAAGAGCGCTTCATCAGAGCAAAAACCTGATATATGCTTCCTATTGTAACATGGTAAAGAAAGGTCCATCTGCACATCAAGTACGGATGGACCTTTTTCTTCTGTTATTCTGTTTTCGCAAATTGCGCGTACTTATTTATGATATTGGAACAATCGGTTTCAAAGCTCGTATTGTCCGTTATTTTCTTGAACTCTTCGATCTCATATGCAACACGATTCATTTGTGTTCCGCTATATACCTCCGATAAATCTTCAATATCATTTTCCAATAAGAGTGATGTGTGCGTTACTTCTGCAGGCAGCTCATCGTATGTTTTACTGAAATGCAGACCTTTTTCAAGATGCAAAACTGCGTTTTCGGTATCCTTTATCCCATAATAAAGCTTCGCAATTAAGCAGTGTATATGCCCGAGATGATAGTATGCAAAACCATAGTCACCGTCATCATAGATCAATTCAATAAGGGAGATGCATTTTTTGTACGCCCGTATCTTGTCTTCGGTGGTAGTTGCCGCAAAGGTTCCGAAATTTCTGATCTTATTTATAAGGTGCTCGGTAGTATAGCGCAGATTCTTTTTGATAAATTCGATATACTTCTCTCTGTCACATCTGCAATACATCTGCTCATAAAGCTCGGAAACGGTATCGTATATGCTTTCGGGAAACTGCTCATATATTTCTTTTGCTTTATTGATAAGACCGTCGTTAACGTAAAGCACGGAAAGAATATCCATCGCAGTATAACGAATTTTTTGAGTTGTGCAATACTCAAGAAGATTTTCGCAAAGCTTTAAAAGCTCATCCTTGTGAACCTCTTCGCCCAATGGGTCGGTGGGATAGTTCGGATCATTGAACAATTCCAGAATATACTTTTCGATAACACGATAATCGTTTGGATATTTTGCGTACGTTTCTTTCGTCAAATCAAATCTTGACGTAAGGTCGCCTTTGTTAGAAAGCTCATCATATTTACGCAAAAAAGCCTGTATGACTTCCTCCTTCTTTTTACCGCCTATTTCAAGAAGCTCGTCGGCACTGACGTCAAAAATATTGGCGAGTAACGGTAGTTGTGTAATATCGGGCGCAGTTCGGTCGCATTCCCATTGAGATACCGCTCCGGTGCTGATACCTAAATATTCCGCAAGCTGTTCTTGCGTGATACTGCGTTCTCTACGCAGTCTTTTTATTGTTGTTCCAATAGACATATTTTGTTCCTCCGATTATTATTTTCAGAAGCGCTTCTGTGATTCTATTATATCATTTCTATGAGGAATGACCACATAGCATTTATAGACTTCGATAATAGTTGTGCTATTATTTTTATAGTGTCATTTAATACTGTAATATGAAATCGTAAAGATTTCAATGTCCAAACTATATATTATAACCACTTTTCAAAAAAATATTCATTTGGGTATTGCAAAATAAAAATAATGTGATATAACGATGAAGATGATCCAGGAATGGCTCGGGCATTCCGATATAAGTACGACGAGCAATATCTATTCTCACCTGGACGCGGAGAGCAAACTCGAATCCGCGGATATCATAGGCGCGGCACTGTCGTCGTAAAACGCATAGCATAACAAAAATCCCTGCCTGATCGGTTATCGGGCAGGGAATGTTTTTCGGACGAAAAAGCCGGGGTTTTGGCGCGTAGAATCGCCTGTGTGCCCTTCAAATCGCTCGGGAGGGAAGTTGCCCACCCGCGAAAGAAAGGCCCGTAAAACGCGTTTTTGAAGGGATCAAAAGACCTCGACAAACAGGAATTTGCAGCTTAAATCTTTTGTACTATTACCTTCGCAAAAAGTATAATAATTGCTGCAACAATGGCAAATCTTAAAAACCAGTTCTTCTCCGATACATTGATCGCAGTTGCGATATTGGCATTTTTCGGATTTCGAACGTAATACAATTCCAGTGTTCTGGGCGGATTATCCGAGAAAATAGAGCAAGTATATGTTTTTCCGTTGACCTCATATTTGTAATCACACTGCCTCCCGTTTCCTTTTTCCTTTTGGTATGACCTCACAAAAACGGCGGTAACAACGTGTCCTTGCTCAATGGCTTTTCTAAGGGCTTTTTCCTGTCGCTTTGGGCTTCGATCAATTGTTGCGGAAATCAAATACCACGGAAACACGATTGCCGCCGCTGCGAACAGATACATAAAGTATTCCATAGATTATCTCCTGATTCTGTTTCTCTCATACAGTAATTGTCTTTATAAATTCCGATTTGTCGATATGATTCTATCACACCGGGCAAAGCTTTTCTACTGAAAACGGGGCTGGAATGTTGCTTCCAACCCCGTAAGTGGCGGAGAGGATGGGATTCGAACCCATGTGCGCTTTCACGCAAACTGATTTCGAGCTTCTTCCGAAACTGTCTGTTTCAGTCGGGTTGATACCGTTTTCCGCCGGAATTGAACGCCGTCTCTGAAAGCGTTTAATATCAAGGGGTTTGCCGTCTGTGGGAACAAAAATTCCCGTTTTCTAAGTAACCGCGCCGGAGTTCGAATTGAACCCGTTTTTCTCGCTTTTCTTGCATTTTTCTTGCAAAAATGCAAGAAGAAATGCAAGAAAACACTTCGTTTAATTATCAGAAGAGTCGCTATTATCGATGACATCCAAACAGTATGTTGATTTGAAAAAATCAATCATTCGCGCTTTTCTAGCTGCGATGAATTTATTATGGTCTTTCCATTCTTCTGAATTTATGGTATCAGGAAGAAAATCATACTCAGAAATGTGTTCTTTCGTCTCAGAACCAGTAAAGAAATCTAATGGATGAGTGTTGCTTTTCAACAGATTAGTTTTACCCAATACTGGCTGGAAGTTCCACAAAACATCGACATTGTAATCTGATGGCCTCTTATCTAATTTCATTGGGAAAATGTGATCTAATTCGGGCTTATATCGACCTGTCGAGTTTTCTTGTTTTATATATAATCTGTTTGGTGTTAACACTTTCAGCGTGAACCAAATGTTGCACTCAAGCGTTTCACGTTTTATATCAGTTACACGATTTTTTTGATTAGCAAGAGAAATAAAGTCATCTAATGGGAAATCATCACTGGTGATTTTGCGAGTTCCGCCTTCAACAATACCTTGTGTATTCCAATCATTTAATTGCGAAAGAATGAAGTATTGTTTCATCTTTTTAATGTTGTCTGATGAAATTTTTAAGTACGGAACACCCTTTTGATAACACTTGTAAGAATAAACAATCAACGGTAAGACAGCAAGTTTTCTTGATACTATTGCATTGTTATTGATCTTAAAAGTGTTGTAAATGAACTGTCCGAAAAAGTCTTTAAGCGGTTCACCGATTTTTGCTCCAATAGCCTTAAACTCATCAATATCTGACGTTTTAATCTTTGAAGCGTCAATCCTTGTAGTACCTTTAACAATGAGATTGATTAACTGCAGTATTTCATTTTCAGCAAAAGAGTAACCATTGGTGACTTCGCTGATCCATTTTGAAACCTCAACCAAGTTCTCTTCAAATGATGGTTCTGATTCTTTGATTTTTGAAAATAGCAAATCAGCGCCAGTTAAAGGAACGCCACCCGTATTTAAGCGTTGAAAAACATCATTAACTTTGTCTTCCTTCCAAGAAGTATCTATTGGGAAGAATGCTAATGATTTCACATCGGTTCCAACAAATACTGACCAAAGCTTATCATATCTGGTCTCAAACAGAAGCTCCTGTGCTTCAGACATAGATAGTCCAGCTTTTAATTGATTCTTAAATTTGATTTTTTCCGAATCTATCTTTGAAAACAAAGCAGACAATCTTACATATCCGATAGGCGATTCTTCATTTTTGTCGATGAATTCAAACCCGTAATATTCATCTTCATTGTTTTCATCATAAAGCAGATTATAAACAAGAACACGTTTGTTCAGCGAGTACTTGAGGCAAGAATAAAGAGTTTGAAGCCTTTGCTGACCATCATAAACAAGCCATTTATCAGCCTTTTCCCATAAGCCTTTATCTACAAGCGCGGCATTTTTCCCGTCCTCGTAATCTCCCATAAACTCTCTGAAAGGGACCGCAGTTTCTGTGTTCCATACTATCAGAGTTCCAATAGGATATCCATTTAGAATAGAGTCAAAAAGCTTGCAAATATATTTTTCGCTTTCGTATCTGCTTCCCCATACATACGGCCTTTGAACAGCGGGTAAGAACCAACCGTTTGAACTACCATTGACCTTATTCACAGCTTCTTTTACTGAGATGGTTTGAAATGACATATAACCAGCCTCCATTTTTGATTACTTTCTAACTGAATTGTATCATAAAACTGTGAATTTTTCAAGATGAATCGCACATTTGCAAAGAGCCGCCGAGCCATATACAATAAGGAAAAACACGAAAGGCGGTCATTCTATGCAATACGATCCGAAAGAGTTCCAAAAGTATCCCGAAGTGATGAGTAAGGAGCAGCTTTACAAGGTCTGCCACATCGCAAAAAGCACGGCGACCTATTTGCTGCAGAGCGGGCTGATCCCGAATACGTACACCGGCAAGCAAACGCGGTGCTATCAGATCAAAAAGAGCGACGTCATCGCGTTTCTCGAAGATTGCGAGGTCAATCCCGACAAATACATTCTGCCGAAATTCCTCGACAATACAGGTAAAAAGAACCCTGCTTATAAAATACGCATTTTACCCGGCGAAACCTTCTCGCGGGCGAAGATCCGCGCTTTCTATGAAAACGATCTGAAAAGGGAGAAGGACGTTCTGACCGTCGCCGACGTTGTGCGCATCACCGGCTATCGTCGAACGACCGTCTCATCGTGGGCAAATAATAACAGGTTGAACGGTTTTCTCACCGGCGGGAAACTCATGATCCCGAAAACATATCTTCTCGACTTTCTTTCAGACGGTTGGTATAACTCGATCACCCGCAAAACACAGAAACACGTCTTCGCTCTCTGGCGCCTCGCCGGGAAATAGAATCGCACATTTGGCTAAAATCCTCCTACGCTGTACAATGGTATTGCAAAGGAGGATTTTGCTATGAAAGATGAATTTATAACCCGAATCGGCGTCTGGGGACAGCGCCACTACAACTATCTGAAAAAACACAGCCCCACTGTAATCAATGTTATGCGTATGAAAGGAACGCTCGAGCAGTATCTGGTCGACCTCGACCGGGACGCGCGGGAGATGTACGACCACCTCGTCCGGCAGTACGCAGAGATCGAGGGCATCACGGAAGAACTCAAAGCCGCCGATAACCTCGAATGGACCCGCCGCATGAACTCCATCCGCAGCCGCGTCGAAGAGTTTGTCCTGCACGATCTCGTGTACGCATAACACCATCCGAATAATTCCTCGTTAAACGGAGCCGAACCAGGCTCCGTTTTTAAGTGACACAGAAAAGCGACCTATAAAGTGACCTAAAAGTGACCTAAAGACTTGACAAAACGGTTTTAATAGTGTATAATACAGACAATGCATTAATTTAACTGCTAAGGGGAACTTAAGATGAAACTTGATAAGTACTATGAAACCGAAACAAGTGAATTCAAATCCACGCTCGCTGAACTTGATAAAGGAATTGTATCGCTGACAGCAATGCTGAACAAAGGCGGGAGTGGAACGGTTTATTTTGGCGTAAGGAATGACGGCGAAATACTCGGGCTCGATGGAATGCTTGGGCAGGAAACCGTAAAGAAAATCGGGACAAGGATCGCCGAGGTCGTTCGCCCGGCTGTTGTTCCCAAAATCTATTTTGAAGAACACGGCGAAAAAACGATTATTGTTGTTGAAGTATCGGGTTATAATAAGCCCTACTCCGCAAACGGGGAATACCGTATCAGAGTCGGCAGTGAAAACAAGAAGATTGATCCGGATCTTTTGGGTGAATTGTTCTTCTCTAATTCTCAAGCTATGATAGATAACGTTGAAGCTTTGAACCAAGAGCTCTCTTTTACGGAATTGAAGCAATTGTACCTGATCAGAGGTCTGACTATCGACGAATCAACGTTCGCGCGTAACATGGGACTTCTTACGAAGACCGGAGCTTACAATTATTTAGCGGAGATTCTCTCTGACAATAATAACTGTTCCATTAAGGTCGTACGTTTCAAAGGAACAGACAAACAAGAGATGATCAGCCGCAATGAATATGGCTATCATTGCCTTTTAATCGCAATGAAACAGGCATACGACTACGTTGCGGCGCTTAATGAAGTTCGTGTGGACCTCAAATCCGGTCTTGAACGCAAAGAAATGCCGCTGTTCAATTTAGAGTGCTTTGATGAGGCGTGGACGAATGCCTGTCTGCATAACAGATGGATCAAAAACATTCCGCCGGCAATCTATATTTTTTCAGACCGTATCGAGATCGTATCTACCGGAGGTCTGCCTGTTGACTTTTCAAAAGAAGAATTCTTCGCAGGAATCTCTCATCCGATAAACCTGTCTCTCCAAAAGATCATGGGACAGTTGGATATGGTCGAACAAACCGGACATGGCGTTCCGAAGATCATAAGCGTGTATGGTACACAAGCTTTTGAGATTGCTGACAATCATATTACCGTTACCATACCGTTTGCATTTGAGCCAAGCATGAATCAAACGAGTTATGAAGGATTGTCCACGACGCATGCTGCAGTGCTGAAAGTTATTAAGAATAGTCCGTCTCTGCGCATTGATGATATCGCAAAACTCGCCGGAATCGGTAGGACAAGAACGAATCAAATTATTACGGACTTGAAATCTCTCGGCAAAATAGAACGTGTTGGCGGAAATAAAAAAGGATATTGGAAAGTTAATTAATTGGTTATTTCAGAGTGACACAAAAAAGTGAACTATAAAGTGACACAAAAGTGGCCTATAAATCAGGCTATTTCCTGATGAATTTGAGGAGAAAACAATGCTGGAATTTGCGCCCGGAATGAGAACGATCATTCGCGACGAAGAATGGATGATAAAGAAGATCACAACCAACAATATGGGAAACAAAGCCCTACATTGCGTCGGTGTGTCGACCCTTGTGAAAGAAAAAGAGGCGATTTTTCTTTCGGATCTGGAAAACATTAAGATCGTAGATCCCGCTGCGGTGAAACTCGTAGCGGATGATTCACCGCGCTTCAGAAGAACGCAGCTGTTCATAGAAAGTCAACTCCGTCAGAAGATCCCGACGGATTCTGATCTGCACATCGGTAATAAAGCAGCTATGGATTTGATGCCATATCAGCTGGATCCCGCACAGATCGCACTTCGCAGACCGCGTCAACGTATTTTGATCGCTGATACAGTCGGTCTTGGGAAAACGCTTGAAGCCGGTATTCTTATGTCTGAACTGATCGCACGCGGAAAAGGAAAGAGGATCCTTGTTGTAACGGTCAAAAGTATGATGACACAGTTTCAAAAAGAAATGTGGAACCGTTTCACTATCCCGCTTGTTCGTCTCGACTCGAATAGGATCCAGAAGATCCGTGCGAGTCTCCCGTCCAATTACAATCCCTTCTTCTATTATGACAAGACGATCATCTCTGTAGACACGTTAAAAAGAGACGTTGAATACAGAACGCATCTTGAAAACGCATACTGGGATATCATTGTTATCGACGAAGCGCAAAATGTTGCCGATCGAGGAGAGCGTCAGGCACAGAGATCACGACTTGCCAAACTTCTTGCCGAGCGAAGCGATACGATGATTATGCTTTCTGCTACGCCTCATGACGGGCGAGCCAAAAGTTTTGCGTCTCTGATGAACATGCTCGACCCAACCGCCATTGCGAACCCGAATGATTATACACCGGAAGACATCAAAGGACTCTGCATCCGAAGGTTCAAAAAAGATGTAAAAGATCAGGTTTTCGGCTCTTTTCTTGAGAGAAAGATCGAACTTGAGCGTTGCCACGCCTCCGCGAAGGAGGAATATGCCTTTGAATTATTTGCCGATATGAAACTGCAGATGGATCTCGGCAAAGACAAGGGGACCGGGCAGTTATTCAAAACAAGTTTGGAAAAGTCACTGTTTTCGAGTCCTGCGGCTTGTATAAAGAGCATCGATGCCCGGCTGAATAAATTAAGAAAAAAATATTCCGACAATGAGATCGGAGATATCCGTGCGCTCACCGAACTCCGCGATTCGTTATCGCAGATCAAGCCGGAGGATTTTTCGAGATATCAGAAACTGATCGCGCTTTTGAACAGCAAAGAATACGGCTGGACGAGAAAAACAGATGACAGGCTCGTCATCTTCACCGAACGAATTGAAACCATGAAATATCTCGCCGAACATTTGCGGAACGATCTCGGTTTGCCAGCAAATGCTATTGTTGAGATATCCGGTGCGATGAATGACGCCGAACAACAATCGATCGTGGAGGACTTTGGACGTAAAGAAGCGCCGGTGCGTATACTTGTTGCTTCCGACGTTGCTTCAGAAGGCTTGAACCTGCACTATTTAAGCCACAGAATGATTCATTTTGATATTCCGTGGTCGCTTATGGTATTTCAGCAGCGTAACGGACGTATCGACCGCTACGGTCAAAAAGAGCGTCCGGATATCCGATATATGCTTATTGAAAGCGATAACAAACAAATCAAGGGCGATATGCGTATCATCGAGATCCTTGTTACCAAAGAAGAACAAGCCCTCAAGAACATAGGCGATCCTGCGCTTTTGCTCGGCCAGTTTTCTGTCGAAGGCGAAGAACAGGTCGTTATGGGTTTTCTCGAAACCGGTGCAGATGAAAAGGAATTTGAAAAAACACTTGATTCAGGCGAGAAAGAATTCGATCCGTTCGAAGCGTTGATGTCGGAAGCATCCGCGACAGAGAAAGGCAGCCTGGTTGCTGTGAAAGAGGATCGCACCCTGTTTTCCAATATCGATTATCTGCAGCATTCGATCGCCTATATCAACAGAACGGAAGCACAGCCGGTCGAGAGACTGCAAACCATTTCCGGTCTTGATATCAAACTTACACCCGATCTCAGAAGACGACTTCGCGCCCTCGTACCCGAAGAGGCCATGCCGCAGGGCGAGACTTTGCGCTTGAGCGACGATAAGCAGTTTGTTATGCAGGAAATGGTTCGGAGCATGCAGAATAATATGGCGGAAACAGCATGGCCCAAAACACAGTATTTGTGGGCGCTGCATCCGATCCTCTCGTGGGCAAATGACAAAAACAGCCTCCTTTTTGCCAGAGGAGAGGCACCGATAATCTCCATACCGCAAAAACTGAAAGAAAACGAAACAATCTACATCATTACAGGAAGCATCCCGAACGCAAAATCGCAGCCGCTGGTAGATGAATGGTTTGGATTGTTGTACCGCGACGGCAGATTTGCTGAAGCGATAAATATGGAAAAAGTGATCTTGCTGACCGGACTCAGCGCAACTATGAATCCGAATCTTGGTAAAGTCTCGGACGATACGGTCAGCGACGCTGCGTCGCTGCTTACGGACGTCGTAAAACACGCGAACGACTATCTGCATACGTTTTTTGTTGACTATAACAGTCGAATCAGCCCGCTTATCAACGAAGAAATCGATAAATTGTCAGAATTGCGGGCACGCCATATGGATTATCAGCTCTCGCTTTTTGAAAGCGAGCGGAAAAAGAGTGAACAGGAGCGGCGAGTCGATGAGTTGTTCGACCGGTTCGTCGAATGGGTCACGGATACGCTCGAGATCAAAAATAACCCTTATATCAGGATCATTACGGTCGTGACCGGAGGAAATTGAAATGAGTATGGATCTAACAGGAATCACTAATCAAAACGAATACTATACAAACCACTATTTCTCCTCCGTTTTTGAGGAAAACGCCGCAGAAACGATTTCCAAATGGAGAGCGGAAGCAAAGGAAAGCGATGAACTTCGTACTCCGTGGGCGAAACTTCGTGAGGCGTCAAAACAGTACTATCCGTTCCATGACCGTTTTATCCGTTCGCGCTTTGATATTCAGACGCTGCAAAACATACAAACGCTTGCCGATAGTTACATGGATGCCCTGGGATACCCGGTTGCTTCACCGGAGAACATTCAGGTAGATGATACGCTGACCGTTCCCGTGTATCACGAGATCAACAAGTCTAACGGAGCGCCGCTCCTTTGGATCTTGCTTGCGGCGTCTTCTGAACAGGATGCGGGAATACTTGAAAGCAACGTTTTCGACGTATCCGGAATACAAGTCGGCGAACCGACTTCTGCTGTTCCGAAGGATATTCTGACGCCTGTCTCGAACGAAGAACTTGCGACAAGGATCCTTTTTGCGATGAACGAGCCGCCGAGATTCATCATCTTTATCGGAATGAACCAGATCGCGCTCATCGACCGCAATAAGTGGAATGAAAAAAGATACCTTCAGTTTGAACTGGAAGACATCTTTTCACGCCGCGAAGAAAGCACCCTGCAAGCAATGGCGGTCCTTCTCCACAAGGAAAGTCTTTGCCCGAACGAAGGTCTCGCGTTGATCGACGAACTTGATTCCAATTCGCAGAAGCACGCAGCCGGAGTATCGCAGGATCTGAAATACGCACTCCGCGAAAGCATTGAACTGCTCGGCAACGAAGTGCTGCACGATATGGAATACCGTCAGGGCATCGATCTTATTGCCCATCCCGTGGATGCCGGACAACTGACGATCGAATGCCTCAGATATATGTACCGGATGCTGTTTGTTCTCTTTATTGAGGCTTATTGAGGCGCGCCCGGAGCTCGGTTATGCTCCCGTTAAAGCGCAATCATATCTGACCGGGTATTCACTTGAGAGCCTTCGCGATATTGCCGATAACGTCCGTGAAGACGTGGACGAAGTCGGCGACGGATATTATCTGCACGAAACACTCGCCAAACTTTACGATCTGATCTACAACGGTTACCCTGCGACCGAAGAAGAGATACAGAAATACTCTGCAGAAGAAAGCCTGCACGATATGTTCGTGGTGGCTCCTTTGAAGGCGCATATTTTCGATCCTGAATACACAAAACTGATAACCACTGCAAAAATCAGAAATCGCGTGATGCTCCGCATCGTGGATCTGATGAGTCTTTCCCGCGCTTCCGGAAGAAGGAATGAGCGCAGAGGTCGTATTTCCTACGCCAACCTTGGTATCAACCAGCTCGGCGCGGTTTACGAGGCACTTTTGTCCTACCGCGGATTTATTGCGGAAGAAGATCTGTACGAAGTGAAACGCGCCGGGGATCAGTTCAATGAACTGGACGTCGGATATTTTGTCAAGGAAAACGAGCTCGATCAGTACACCGAAGACGAGCGCGTCCGCTATGAATCCGGTGAAAACAAGGGCAAACTCCGGATGTATAAAAAAGGCAGCTTTATATATCGCCTTGCCGGTCGTGAACGCGAGAAATCCGCCTCCTACTACACTCCCGAAGTGCTGACCAAGTGCCTTGTAAAATACGCGCTGAAAGAACTTCTCGAAGGAAAAACAGCCGACGAGATATTGGAGCTTACTGTCTGCGAGCCGGCAATGGGAAGCGCCGCGTTCTTAAATGAAACGATCAATCAGCTTGCCGAAGCGTACGTTGACAGAAAACAAAAAGAACTCGGCGAGACGATCTCCTATGAAAAGAGATTCACCGAGATCCAGAAGGTAAAAATGTTTATTGCCGACCGCAACGTTTACGGCATCGACCTCAATCCCGTCGCCGTTGAACTTGCGGAAGTATCTCTGTGGCTGAATACCATATTTGAAGGCGGATTTGTGCCGTGGTTCAACACTCAGCTTGTAAACGGAAACTCATTGATCGGTGCTCGCCGTCAATGCTATCGCATAGAGAACGCACAGACCACGACCAAAGGGCTGCGTTGGTATGAGATGGCGCCCGAGCGTCTGCCTTTCAATGCAGAAAGAGCCGACAAAGGCTATAAATTCGGCAGAAAACAGATATATCACTTCCTGCTCGGCGATCCCGGAATGTGCGCATACAGCGATAAGGTCATCAAATCGCTTGAGCCCGACAACATCAAAAAGATGAACGAGTGGAACAAAAAGTTCACCGCACCGATCTCCGACGACGATGTGGTAACTTTGCTGCGCCTTTCGGCGGTCATAGACGATCTTTGGCAGAAGCAGATCGAACTACGCAAAACCATCGAAGAAAAAACGCAGGATAAACTGTCTGTCTACGGGCATGAAGACTCTGCGGAGGATTCCCATACGACCATCCGCCAGAAGGACCTGATCTTCAGTGAACTGTATAAGAGCGAACACATGAAGAACGCCGGTCCGTATGCGCGATTAAAGTTCGCTATGGACTATTGGTGCGCTTTGTGGTTCTGGCCAATCGAAAAAGCCGATCTTCTCCCTTCGAGAAGCGAATTTCTGTTCGATATGGCGCTGATCCTGGAAGGAACGACCCGTACCGTCAAAGTATCCGACACAGACGAGCATCACCAGCTTTCTTTGTTCCCGACGGAGATGCAGCAGATGGAGCTTGACATACTTGAGACCTATAGTGACGTCGGTGAAGTCGATATTCCCGCGCTTCGCAGACGTAATCCGCGCTTGGATCTTGCGGCAAAGATTGCCGAGCAAAACAAGTTTATGCATTGGGAGCTCGAGTTTGCCGATTTGTTTGCTGAACGAGGTGGATTCGATCTTGTAATTGGGAACCCGCCGTGGGTAAAAGTTGAATGGAACGAACAAGGAGTACTTGCGGACCGCAACCCAATTTTTGCTGTTAAAAACCTTACTGCTGCACAAACATCTCAGCATCGTGAAGACTCTCTAAAAGATAGAACAACTCATAATCTTTATTATTCTGAATATGAATCAATGACCGGGCAAATGTCTTTTTTGAATGCAACAGATAATTATCCCACTCTTAAAGGACAGCAAACTAATCTTTTTAAATGCTTTTTGCCGCAATCGTGGGATTTCTGTAATAAAAATGGAATAAGCGCTTTTGTTCATCCAAATGGCGTCTTTGATGATCCAAACGGAGGATTATTAAGAGAAGTATTATACCCTCATCTACGTAAACATTTTAGGTTTGAAAATGAGATGAAGCTTTTCAAGGAAGTCGGAAATGCTATGAAGTATAGTCTCAACATATACTCAAATTGTTTAACGAATGGGTTTGATGCCATCTTTAATCTTTTTCTGCCTAGTACAATTGATGAATGCTATGATAAAAGCAATCAAAATAAAAAAATGTTTGGAATCAAGGATGATAATGGCAACTGGAATACTTCAGGTCATCCAGACCGCATCTTACGCATTGAAAAATCTGAGCTTCTGTTATATGCCAAATTATTTGATGGAAACGAAAACTGGAAGCAGGCCCGCCTTCCTGTTGTGCATGCCAAAGCACTAAGCGACGTTCTTAGCTTATTTTCAAAGCAGAAAATGTATGTTGAACAATTGCCAACAAGACAATTTGGTACAAAGTATTGGGACGAAACGAATTCTCAAAAAGATGGCTATCTTTTAAGAAATGTTCATTTTCCTGAAGGAGAACATGATGCCATATATTCCGGACCACACATTGGTATTTCAAATCCTATTTTTCAAACATCTCAGAGAGATTGTAAGACACATCGTGCCTTTGATGTTGTTGATTTAACAACTATTCCTGAGGATTATTATCCGCGTTGTAATTATTCGAGAAAGTGCTCAAATGAAATCTATTATAGCAGAACACCGCAAACACCTTGGGGGAATAGTTACATAGAGAATTATCGTGTCGTCTCAAGAGAGATGGCAAATCTTGCAGGAGAAAGGACAGTCATCTCAACGATTTATCCTCCAGGAAGAAGTCATATTTGTACACAATTCGGCGTATGTTTTGAGAATCCAAAATACATTTCTCTTCTTGCAGGATTACTTTCATCACTCCCTTATGACTTCTATTTTAAGGCAACTGGAAAAGGTCATATTAATGGAGATACAATTGGTAAATATCCCATTACAACAGAAGTCAATCTTGCGACAGAAATTTGTGCTCGAGCTGTTTTGTTGAATTGTTTAACCTCTCACTATAGGGAGTTATGGAATAGTTTTTCTCTGCCAATCTCAGAAAAGCTTTCATGGGCAAAGATTGATCATAGACTGAATGATAATAAGTTTGCGAACTTATGTATTGATTGGTCTCGTGAATATCCCTTGAGGTTTGACTTCGAAAGAAGACAAGCATTGATTGAGATTGATGTATTGACAGCTATTACACTTGGAATGTCTCTTAAGCAGTTAAAAACGATATATAGTATTCAATTTCCTGTTCTCCAATCATATGAAGCTGACACTTGGTATGACACAAATGGACGAATAGTTTTTACAAACAATCGAAGTTTAACAGATGTTGGATTCGCACGTCCAGAGTGGGAAAATGGCATCAAAGGAGCGCCCGCAGGCAAGAAATTCTATCGCACTATCATCGACGATACGATGCCCGGAGGTCCCATAGAACGCACCATCGAATACGTTGCGCCGTTTGATCGCTGTGATAGAGAAAAAGATTATGAAACCGCATGGAAATTCTTTGAGGAGAAGTATGGAAGGGGTGAAAACTAAGTGATATCGGATGATCGATATGATTGGTATGAAGAAGACTTCGTAGCGTTTCTGCTATCACTTGATCTTCCTGCTTACAGAAAGGATATGCCGATAGACAAAGCTGTAAAAGGAGAGCAAGAATCGTTTGTTAATGCTTTCAATGATATGTTGACAAAAAAGAGATTTCGATTCTTTTCCGATGCTTTCTATTCAGAGTTGTCTTCCATCCTACCGCAAATAAGTGTCAATTTCAATGCGTTAAGTGAGATTATTGAATGTTACGATAATGCAGAGATGGCAAAGGCTGAGCAGAAGTTTGATGAATTGCTCGAAGCTCTTCAGGAATACTTGTTTATTGGAGATATTTACTGGCCATATCATCCAACAAGATTCTTTCGGGTAAGAGTTTCTGAAAAAGAAAAACTGAGTGAACCGAAAGATCTGTTTCATATTCCTTACAAAAAAAGACATTTAATCACAAACGAGCGGTATAGTCTTGCTGGTCATCCGTGCTTGTATCTTGCGTCATATCTTCATATTGCTTGGCAGGAATGCGGATATCCGCACAAATACTATTATTCGGAATTTCAATACCAGCGTGATGAAGAAAACGAATGGAAATTTATAACCTTTTTGTCTCCAAGATATGTGGCAAACACATGGTTTGTTGCAATTAATCCTCCGGAGGACAGGTATCTGAAATTGGCAAAATCGTATTTGCTTACATATCCGTTGATCTTCGCCTGCTCTATAGTGAACTTGAACGGGAATAGCGCGTTTAAGCCTGAATACGTAATACCTCAGATGCTTACTCAATGGGTTTACAGGCATTACGACATAGCAAAAGGTATCAAGTATTTTTCTTGCTATAACACAGATGATATTCGCCATTTTAACGGCTATAATGTTGTCTTGCCCGCGAAAAATATCGATTACCGTCGAGGTTTGAGCAAAGATCTTGTTTCAAAGTTCAAAGTATCAAAGCCGCAATTGCTTGAAAACAAGCTTGGTGAGAATGAGGCGGAAACAGTTAAAAAATACAAGCAGGATTTGATTGCGACTTTCCATGATTCATTTCGTGAATCGCATGACTGCTTATTGAGAATGTATGAATTGACGGATTTGTTAGATAAATCTATCAGAAACACGGAAAGTACCGATATGGGGCTGATAATATGCGCTATTAGAAATGTCAGCCTGTGTGGCTCTGCCTTGATTAAAAACTATCCCAAAGAGGATGTCGTCGACGCCATCCGTTCGTCTGCAACGTTTTCCAATAGGTTGGAAGGTAAAGTTACAGCTTTTTCATCCATATATGATCGATTCAAAACAGATATTATTGGAACAGCCGACGCTTTTGATCTTTTGATGGATCGTATTACAACACCTGCCCCGGAAGAGTTCTATTTTGTTTGATATAGTGTGATTTTCGTAGCACTAAGGCAAGAGCTGTTTCAATATTCATCTACCGACGAAAAATGAGAGATGGGGGAATAATTGATTTGAATTATATCAAACACTTGAGAATAGAAGGATTTAAGAAATTTAAATTTTTTTCAATTACATTTAATGAACATATGAATATTCTTGTTGGAGAAAATGAGGCGGGAAAGAGCACCGTTTTGGACGCACTTAAAACCGTTTTAAACCAGCAATATAAAAACGCTGATAAGGCGATCTTAAAGGATTTGTTTAATTCGAGCAATGTTGAAGCTTTTATTGCAAATCCTTGTTTAAAGAATCTTCCAAGAATCGTGATTGAAATTGAATTTGAGCTTGATCCAAAAGAGAAAGATGCTGAGTATTTTCACGGAGAAGTATATGGTAAACGAAAACCGCAACTCGAAAAATACGGTATTCGCTTTGAATGCAGGTTCGATGAAGAGATTGGAGAGGGTCTTGATGAATCTATATTATCTGGGAAGATCCCATATGAATACTATGCCTTGACATGGACAACGTTTGCAAATAGACCTTATCAAATGGTGAAGCGACCAATCAACTTTATTTCCATCGACACAACAAACAATGGGGCAACTGCATCGTTCAATTACTATAATAAAGCATTATTCGCAAGTAAGTACGACGACGTGTTGCGTACAAGGGCCAAAAACTCCTTTCGGGATGAATTAGACCAAGCTTTTGATAAAATTGGATTGCCAGCAATTGATGAAAAGCGAAAGTTTGGAATTGACAGTAAAAAAGTTATTTTAGAGTCTATTTTATCTGTTTATGAAGATTCCGTTTCTCTTGAAAACCGGGGAAGCGGAATGGAAAGTCTGATAAAAACGCAGATTGCACTTGATAAGAAGAGCGGGCTTGATGTAATTATCATGGAAGAACCTGAAAACCATTTGAGCTTCACAACATTAAATAAGATGTTGAAAGAAATATCTGATCGACAAAAAACATCGCAAATCATAGTTGCTACACACAGTAATGTGATTGCCAGCAGATTGAATTTAAAAAATGTTCTATGGATTACCGATGATGGCGCAAAATCACTAAATATTAAATGTTTAGAAAATGTAGCAGACTTTTTTGTAAAAGCGGATGATAATGCCTTTTTACAATTGCTCCTTTCGAAAAAAGCTATTCTTGTAGAGGGCGCAACAGAGTTTTTGCTGATTCCATATTTTTATGAGAAATTAACGGGAAGAACTATAGAGGATGATGAGGTAACGGTGATTTCTTGTAATGGAATATCATATGATAGATATCTTGCTATTGCGGAATCGACAAACAAGAAGATTGCAGTAATAACTGATAATGACGGCAAGCAGGAAAGAGTTGATCATGCTTCAGAGTTTAATCAAGCACATCCCTTGCAACATGTTTTTATGGCCGGATGTATCACAGACTGGACTTGGGAAGTTTGCGTATACAAAGAAAACAAAACTGTCCTTGACGAACTTGTAAAGGTTGAAAAGGATGCAAAGTACCTGTTTCGCGAAAAAGACTACGGCGCCGTTCTTGGGAAAATGCTGAATAATAAAGTCGACACTGCATACGCGATGCTTACCTCGGGAAAGGAATATGTGGCGCCGCAATATGTAAGGGATGCAATTTCATGGATAAGCGGGTAATGCTGGCAGTTGCCGGTGCAGGAAAAACATATCATATATGCCATTCCATTGACGCTCATAAACGAAATTTAATATTGGCATATACTCATGAGAACATCCACAACATAAACAGCGAGTTGATTGATGCATTTGGACAAATTCCTGAATTGACAACCGTTATAACATTCGACTCTTTTGTATATCGGTATTGTGTTTGTCCTTACGAACCAACAATTGCTGGATACTTTTCTCGTGAAGAGTTCCGTAGCAAAGGAATTACGACAAAAGATCCTCCGCCAAAAACTTTGACAAAAAATGGGAGAAGCATCCCGAATCCAAAATACATAAACAAAGATCAGTTGGGGCACTACATAACACAGGATAATCAGTATTATTGCGCGACGATTTCAGAACTTGTTATGTATATCAAAAAAGGAACAAGTTCCCTAATTAAACGCGTGGCAGCAAGGTTAAACTTGTTTTTTGATCAGGTGTTGATAGACGAGTTCCAAGACTTTAGAGAATATGATTATGAGTTAATTGTTGGACTCTCAAAATTATTGAATTCTGTTCTTCTTGTTGGCGATTTCTACCAGCATTCTGTATCTGCCATTAACAATTCCGGGAAGCCCTTTAAAAATAGGGCAGATGATGTAAGCTATTCTGGTTTTTTGGAGGAACTGAAAAACCTAAAATTCAGCATTGATGATAATACACTCAGTAAATCCAGAAGGTGCTCAAAAGATATTTGTGCTTTTATAAAAGAAAAACTCAGAATTAATATACAGTCAGCGGAGATCAATTCCGGTAGAGTAATATGGGTAGAAGAAGATGAAATCGATGCTGTTTTACAGGATTCTTCAATTTTGAAACTCGTTTATAATGAGGCATCAAGTTATTCTTTTAGAGCTATGAACTGGTCATATTCAAAAGGTGATACAGTAAGTGCTGCTTGTGTTATATTGACAGACAAATTTGAAAAAATGGATACTGACATGTTTTCTTTATCCGGGATTACGACACCAACATTAAACAAACTATATGTTGCCATGACCAGGAGTAAAGGGGACTTATATCTAATCAAGGCATCAAATTTTAAAAAAATCAAGACTGCTTACTTGACCTAAAATAGCGATTTATGAACAGGGAGGACGCATAGTATGTTACCATCCATACTTGCCAAACAACTTGAAAAAGGAATCGGGGATTATCTCGAAACAACATTCCCGATGACGAACGAGCCGTTCAAAGGTTCACTTCAAAGGATGCTTGCTACAAAGGACTCGCTTTACCACGAGCCCTATATCGCCGTGCGTCTTCCTTTCCGTGTGGCGGAAGAAATGCCGACCTGCTTTGAGGCGATCCATCCGGCATATCTGCCTTACGTCCATCAGCAAAAGGCATTTGACCGCCTAACTGGTGACGACGGCAGATCAACCCTCGTTGCAACCGGAACCGGTTCGGGTAAGACGGAGTGCTTCTTATATCCGATTCTCGAATATTGCTATCAGCATCGCGGAGAGTGCGGCATAAAGGCGCTGATCATCTACCCGATGAACGCTCTTGCCTCAGACCAGGCAAAACGTATCGCAGAACTGATCTATAATAGCCCGGAGCTTCGCGGGAACGTGACTGCCGGCATGTACGTCGGCGGACGCGAGATCAAAGCGAGCACGATGATGTCCGAAACGACGGTCATCACGGATAAGGTCACAATGCTGAATAATCCTCCGGATATCCTCATGACCAACTACAAGATGCTCGATTACCTCCTCGTCAGACCTGGTGACGCGGATCTCTGGAAGGATAATAAAGATTCCGAGACGCTGAAATACATAGCGGTCGATGAACTGCATACCTTCGACGGCGCGCAGGGGACTGATCTTGCGTGCCTGCTTCGCCGTTTGAAATCAAGGCTTGCCATTCAGCCGGGTTATCTGTGCTGCGTTGGAACGTCCGCGACAATGGGCGGAGATGACAGCAGCGACAGTATCCGCAATTATGCTTCCGAGATCTTCGGAGAACCGTTTGATAAAGATTCGATCATCACCGAAGACCGACTGACGGCTGCGGAGTTTTTTGACGGTGCAGAGATCACGGATTTCGGTATGCCGACAAGAGATCAGATATCGGCTCTTGAAAACTGTATCGCAAACGACGATCAAAACGAATATATAAAGAATGCGATCTCAGCTTGGATCACTGGTTTTGCAGACGACCCTGCAAGCGATGCCGGAAGGCTTGCGCTTGCCGACCGGCTGATGCATCACAGCTTTCTGCAATCCATGATCTCACTTATGGGCGGCAATTACTATCAGGAATCGGCGATCGTCGAAGGGCTGAAAACACATTATCCGGCGCTTGCGGATCTCGGTGACGGACAAACGGCGCTTGACGCGCTGTTTGCCCTGATCTCCTATGCACGGACGGGAAAGGCCGGGAAAATGCGTCCTTTCCTTAACGTTCAGGTCCAGCTGTGGTTGAGGGAACTCAGAAGATTTCTCGGAAAGGTTTCTGCTGATAACGTTACGTATTCTATCGCGCATGACTTGAACGCGCAGCAGTCCAGACAGTATCTTCCGATCGTAAACTGCCGTGACTGCGGAGCGACCGGTTGGGCGGGTATTCTCAACGAACGGCAGAATGTGACTACGTATAATCTCGATGCTTTCTATAATCAGTTCTTCAAATGTGATGATAAAATCGCAATGATGTTCCCGTATACCGACGATGAGGTTCCTGCCGGTTCTATGCGCGGCAGACTTTGTCAGGAGTGCTTACAGGTGAAACTCGGTGACGGTGCGCCGGAACTTTGCGATGAATGCGGTGGAGAAACGATCCCGATCTATTTGCCGACGAATAATACATACGGCAAAGGTCCAAGCAAACAGTATGTCTGCCCGTGCTGCGGGAGCCGCAGCGGATTATCATTGATCGGCTTGCGCAGTGCAACAGAGATAAGCGCAAGCATTTCGCAGCTGTTTGCATCAAAGTTCAACGACGATAAAAAAACGCTTGCGTTCTCCGACAATGTACAGGATGCGGCTCACAGAGCCGGATTCTTCAACGCCCGCACCTGGAAATTCGGGCTTCGCACCGCTCTTCAGAAATACGTTCAGAACGGCGGAGCGGGAAAAACACTTGAAGATTGAGAAAACGCTGTGAGGTCAATCCTCAGACAGGTGCACTGCAGATTTTCGATGTGCAATCATCTGAACATGCCAACGAAGTGGTAACAAAGCAAGGTATCTTTACATCATTTTCCCGCAGCGATCTTTTGAAACTGGGAGTCCCGGAAATCCAAGTTCCGTTTGTTAAGTCGTTTGAGACAAAAGAAGAACTGTTTGCTGCCAAAAATGATCTTCCGGCCGATGCATTTGAAGCACTTTCCTGGCTTTCGGAGGGCTTCCCGATCGATGAAGTTATCGATCTTATGCAAACAGATGGCGGAAACGAAAGCGTTGGAGCAACCGAGGATCTTTCGAAAGCACTTGAAAGGCCTGAAACTCTCAAGTCCTTTGTCGTTGTCAGCGGAGAGGATGAATTGCGACGTATTATGGCTGAACCGCTTGAAAAATGGAGGGTTTTTCTTCATCCGACTCAGCGAAAGATTGTGGAAAAGAACTATAGTGGATCTGCTCGTGTGCTCGGTGGCGCGGGAACGGGAAAAACTGTTGTTGCCATGCATAGAGCCAAATTCCTTGCCTCCCAATGCTCCGCTGACGATCGCATTTTATTTACAACTTTCACGGCTAATCTGGCATCTGATATTAAAGAAAATTTGAAAAAGATATGCACAATTGAAGAATTACGAAAAATAGAAGTGATACACCTTGATGCCTGGGTAAGTAATTATTTGAGAGAGCTCGGATATACTGCAAGCATCTCATATGACAGTGAAATCAATAAATTATGGGATGATTATCAAAAAGCTACGCTGCTTTGAAAAACACACAAAGCGAAAAACAGTACATCAAACCCCGAAAAACGGGTATCGGAGCTCTGAAATCGGACTTGCGAGGGCAAAAATCGGGTGTTTGACCTAAAAAACAGCACTTTCGCCTTTTGAATTGTCGCTACTTACCGACAATTCGACCGAAAACGAAAATTTGTTCGTTTTTCCTATTGCAAAATGCGAAAAGTCGTGCTATAATACCCGCACAACTGAATAATGATCTTTGTAACGCGTAAGCGGAGCAGCATTGAGATGCACGTCAGTCGTAAGGCTGAGAGTATCAGGCGTTTGTTCTGATTAGACTACCCAGGCACCGTATGAAGAATGAAACAGAGAAATCTGTTTTATTGTCATGCGGTGTTTTTTGTTTCCGCATACGCGCTTCATACGGTGTTACGAGTCCCTTCCAGCTTACGCTTGGAAGGGATTTTTGTTTGTCCGAATTGTTTTCGGAAAGCAGGAACAATTCGCCTTTCTCGCCTTGTTCTTATTACGGCGGGAAAGAAAAATCAAAGTTCTTTCATTCAGAGGGTTTAAAAACGAGGGGGTGTTTTTGTATATGGTGAAGGATATCCGGTCCTAAAGAAAAAACTGAATACTTTTTTTGACAACACGGGTGTATTTTGGCAGGTGTTTGTCATAAGAAGATGAGGGGATTTTTCAAAAAATTTTCCGATCAGGGCTAAAAAACAGCTACCCATTGTCCTAAGAAGATGAGGGGGGAGTTTGTAAACAATTTGAAAATCGACTTCGAGCGCGGCACGGTAACGGTAAGGCACACAGTGACGAGCACGCAGCTCGACGGCAAAAAGGTCATCATTCAGTCGGATAAAGCGAAAACGAAATCCAGTCTGCGTACCATGCCGCTTGTCGGTCAGTTCAAAGAACGGCTCATGGCTCTGAAGGAGCAGCAGGCGGTGAACAAGCGCGTCTGCGGCAACTGCTACGACTACAAATACGACGGATACGTTTTCGTGGACGAGATGGGAAAGCTCTTTGAACCGAACTGGGTCACCGAAACGTTCGGGCGGCTCCTGAAGAAGCACGGACTGCGGCAGATACGCTTTCACGATCTGAGGCACTCCTGCGCGTCGCTGATGCTCGCCAACGGCGTACCGATGAAGCAGATCCAGGAATGGCTCGGGCATTCCGACATCGGAACGACGGCGAATATTTACGCGCACCTCGACTATAATTCCAAGATCGTCTCCGCGAACACGCTCGACGAGGTGCTCAAGATCCCCGATTATCTGCCGAAACCGGAGTGGGAATAAGGTTAAATTGAGCACAAAAACCGATGCAAGAAAAGATTTCTCTCCCATTTTTCTCCCCGTACACCCCGGAAACCCTTATTTTACAAGGGTTTCCGGCGTTTTATTTTTCTTTCATTTGTGCAGAGGACTGCAAAAAAACGGCTGTTTTTCGCTTTTTCTTGCAAGAAAAAAGTGTTCGTTTGGCAGAGTTCGAATAAAGAAAAGCCCTGAAAACCAAGTGTTTTCAAGGCTTTTTTGGCGGAGAGGGAGGGATTCGAACCCTCGTGTGGTTTCCCACAAACTGATTTCGAGTCAGCCCCGTTATGACCGCTTCGATACCTCTCCGTATATTCCGAACGTTTTTCATCGCGTGCAAGAATGCAAGAAAAACGTGCAAGAAACTATGAAATTGTGTTTATTCGAATTATCAGAAGTCCTTATATTATAAGGGTTTGCGCCATCACGAAACCGACACTCTCCTTTATTCTTTCGAGTCAGCCCCGTTATGACCTCTTCGATACCTCTCCGTATTGACTATATTAAACTGTATTCCGGGCAAGTATCGGCTCGAAATCCTGATTTCGATGTCAGCTCATGGCATAACCATGGTTATGACCTCTTCGATACCTCTCCGTATTGACTATATTAAACTGTATTCCGGGCATGTATCGGCTCGAAATCCTGATTTCGATGTCAGCTCATGGCATAACCATGGCTATGACCTCTTCGATACCTCTCCGTATTGACTATATTAAACTGTATTCCGGGCAAGTATCGGCTCGAAATCCTGATTTCGATGTCAGTT
>Ga0079305_1001737_pt1 | contig 25249 bp, 22 predicted proteins | sample LMS_cellobiose_e_FD_79183 | JGI IMG/M metagenome (GOLD analysis project Ga0079305, IMG submission 79183) | Rumen-fistulated moose microbial communities from Alaska, USA - LMS_cellobiose_enrichment | ecosystem: Host-associated > Mammals > Digestive system > Stomach > Rumen fluid ... | reverse complement strand
ACTGTTCGCGACGGACAGTTCGGGCTTGCAAATACGAATAAAATGATAAGAAAATATGCGGGAGCAACGGGGCTTAAAACGGGATTTACACAAAAATCGATGTACTGCATATCCGCAACGGCTGAAAAAAACGGCATAGAGCTTATCGCGGCGCTTATGGCATGCCCGAGCATAGACGCAAGGACGAAAGACGCGTCGTCGATGCTAGATTACGGATTTATAAATTATACGACGATAAATCCTGAGGACGGCTATACTATAACGCCTGTAAAAGTAAGTCTTGGAGAAAAAGGATTCGTCGGGGCGGAACTTTCCGACAGCACGGGGATCCTTCTGGAAAAATCAAAGGCGGGCGGACTTGAGAAGAACGTCGTCCTTCCCGAGTGCATTTCGGCGCCGATCGAGAAAGGACAGGAGATCGGCATGATGCATATAACGTCAGGAGACGGAGAAAATATCGCCGATATACCGATTGTTGCGTCGGAGGATGTCGGACGCATAGGACTTATGCGAATATTTCAGGGGTTTATCGACGCACTGTGGTGCAGCGGAGAATGAAAATATCCGCCGCATTTTATCTGTGAAAACAGGGGAAAATATGATAAAATAAAAATGTAAAGATGTAAAACAGGAGAGATGAAAATGAGTATTGCCGTTTCTCTCGAGTATGAGAACGATCTGATAACAAATGGCGATAAGCTCTTTATGGAAGAACATCTTAAAGACGCGCACGACGCATTAATAAGAAAGACCGGACCCGGGGCAGACTTTCTGGGGTGGGCGGACCTTCCGGAAAGCTATGATATAGACGAGGTCTCAAGGATCAAAAAGGCCGCGGAAAAGATAAAAAGAGATTCCGACGCTTTTATAGTGATCGGGATCGGCGGCTCATATCTCGGGGCGAAAGCCGTTATAGACGCGATAAAGTCGCCAAACTACAACCTTTTAGACAAAGATACGCCGGATATATTTTTTGCAGGCAACGGCTTTGATCCGAGAGAGACGCTGGAAATTATAAAATTGATTGAAAACCGCGATTTTTCCATAAACGTCATATCAAAATCGGGGACGACGACAGAACCCGCGATCGCGTTCAGGATCTTTAGAGACATACTTGAGAAAAAGTACGGCAGGGATGAGGCAAAAAACAGGATATATGTGACGACTGACAGAAGATCCGGGGCGCTTAGAAAAATGTCGGATAGTGCGGGATTTGAGACGTTTTCCATCCCGTGCGACATAGGGGGCAGATATTCGGTGCTGACGGCTGTCGGGCTTCTTCCGATGTGTGTCGCCGGGATAGACATAGACGCGCTGATACGCGGCGCCGCTGAAGAAAGGGAGGAACTTATAAGCGCAAAGGGAACAGATTTAAACAGCGCGTGGAAATATGCCTCTGCGAGGAACATATTATACAAAAAAGGCTTTGATAAAGAGATACTGTGTACTTATAATATGTCGATGCGGTATTTCGGAGAGTGGTGGAAACAGCTTTTTGGAGAAAGCGAGGGGAAAGGCCACAAGGGGATATTCCCAGCGTCCTGTGTGTTTACGGCGGATCTTCATTCGATGGGGCAGTATATTCAGGACGGGCAGCGCGACATTATCGAGACTACGGTCAATTTTAATACGTCAAAATACGATTTTGCTGTGCCGGCGCGTGAGGGCGACGAAGATTCTCTTGCATATCTTTCTGGGAAAACTCTGTCGTATATAAACGAAAAGGTCATGCGCGCTGCGATCGGAGCGCATGTTGAAGGGGGCGTTCCCAATATTGTCATAACGGCGCCGGCCTGCGATGAAAAAAATATCGGTGCGCTCATATATTTCTTCGAATTTTCATGCGGTTTGTCGGGATATGTCCTTGGAGTGAATCCATTTGATCAGCCGGGAGTTGAAAAATATAAAAACAATATGTTTGAACTTTTGGGCAAACCCGGATATCAGAAAAAATAAAAACCATTATTTTGCGCAATTAACAGATTATTCATTGCCACCTGGTATCGTGATATGCTACAATATACTCAACCTCAAAATAGAAACGGAGGAGATAAAAATGGTTAAAGTATTCATGGGTAAACCGGGCTCTGGCAAGACAAAGCATATCGTAGACATGGTTAATCACGCTGTAAATGATGAAGCAGGGCACGTGGTTTGCATAGAAAAAGGGCAGAAACTTACATTCGACGTCAGCCACAAGGCGAGACTGATCGACATCTGTGAATATCCGGTCAGTGGGTTTGAGGCGCTTTACGGATTCATTTGTGGGATATATGCGTCAAATTACGATACGACACATATTTTTATAGACAGCCTTTATAAAGTCGCTCAGTGCAGCGATGTTGAAAAAACGGGTGTTTTCCTCGACAAGCTTGAAGAGTTTTCGGTAAAAAACGGCGTAAAATTCACGCTGAGCATAAGCGCGGATATAGAGACCGCCACGGAACAGATATCAAAATATTTCTAAGCTTCAAAATAAAGTATATTGCGCCGCAGGGGATGCCCCTGCGGCGTTTTTTGTTATTAAAAATGGCGCATAAGCATATAAATATTGTAATTGAGATAAGTTTATCGCGATCAAGGGGGCGTAAAAATGTGGCAAAAAATAAAAAACAACAGCTTTGATATCGCGTTGTATCTTTGCCTTTTAACGGCCGTTGTGCTTGTTGGGCGCCTGGTGACGCATCATTTTTCGCAGACGATGGAGACAAAATACAGAAGCTTTATTTCGGAAAGCGAATATAAAAAAGAAAACGCCGAACCCGCGCCGTATAAAAAGGACGAACGAGTCGATATAGTGCTGAGCGACGAGGAAATATCGGCAAGGATATCAGACATCCTTCCAAAGGATTTCCCCGGGAGAGAAATAAAAATACATCTTTCCGAAAAATCGAAGATGTATTTTTATACCGAGATAGACAGGGAACGCCTTGAGACATATTTGAAAAATTCAGGCGTGTCCATATCTCCTGAGATTGGCATCGCTATGTCGATCCTTCCGAGGACATTCGATGTAAAAGCGGTGCTTGATATACAGATCGATCCCGACGGGGGGCTTTTGAATATTACCCCCGAAAGTATAGAGGCGGCAGGCGTCGCATTGTCAGGAGACGCGATAGACGGCATATTCTCTTCGGATATTGCGAAAGCGGTGAACGATGCGCTTTGCAGCAGCGGACTGTATTTTCAAAAGATAGAAATAAAAGAGGGGGAATTGCGGCTGTTTTCATAAAATGCGCTTATTATAGAAAACGGGATGTCAGAGAAATGAAAAAACAGGAAAAAACTGTCGTTTATCAAGTTTTAAAGCGCACTATAAAGCAAAAATGCTTTACAAAAAATCCCATTTGGCGAAAACGCTGAATGGGATTTTTTAAAGACTATTTACAATATATATATGAATATGGTATACTTTCATCACAATAAAATTAAGGAGGTGTTTCGTGTGTTTAAGAAGGTTTGCGCGATATTGATTGTTATGGCCCTTCTTTCAACGTGTTTCATCTCTGTTGCTTCTAATGGCGACTATGCATATGTGGACCATACGGCAAACGCTATCGCGGAATTAAGGCAGCTTTCTCGTGATCTGCATGCTTTTAATGATCAGATGGAAGCATCTAAAACGGTGACAAAAGAAGAAAAAAATGTATGGGATGAAAAGATAAATGCGTTCAGAAATCGATTAAAGACTGACGAGTATATTGTCTATGAAGTATCAAGTTCAGGCTATGTCATTTATGGATCGCAAAAAACGGTTGCGATAGACCCGAAAATTTGGGATAACGGCGAAACGCTGTCTGATGCTATGCCGGAATTGTCGAAGGAGGTAGACAAATACCAGAGGAGTGTCGTCTTGTATATCAATAAGTATAAAAGCCTTGCAGAAGCACTGGCGCCGTTTGCAAAGAAGGAAGACGGCATTTATGATATGGACGGCTTAAAGGTAACCTGTAAAGCAGGCAAGATCGAGGTGGATCTTTCTCTGTCGGATTATGCTGTCGAATATGATCCGGATACTGATTACGGGTACAAAACAATAAAGGTCACTGCGCCTAGCGGGACAACGTATGGTTTTGTCATGCAAAACGAGGGGGACTATCGTACCGGATATTTTGTCCCGACAGAAAAGGGAGCGAAGCTGTGTTATGAATTTGACGGCAGAAAGGAAGTTTTATTGGATACCTCGAAATTATCGTATCCGATAATTGGAGAACCGGTTTCTCTAAGTGACATCTTCTTTAATTTGTATCTTCCGTACGCCGCTTCGACGCATGATATAACAAGCATATGGACGTATAAAGGGATTATTTTCAGAAAAACTGCAACAAAAAGAGGCATAGAGTATCTCATCAATCTTCCCAATCCATCAAATGGCATGATAAGCAACCAAGGCAGCGTTCATGAAAAGTATATTATAACAGGCGACGTGACCGAAAGTACGGATAGTTCTGACTGGATCTGCATTAATATCGAAAGCGGCAGCGAGTATTATTGGGCGACTAATGCGGGCACTCTGAAATATCAAAGGTCCAATTATCATCCGAGCGGGTATTGGTATATCGAGTATTCAACGACGAGCGTTCATATTGGTGCAGATAATATTGGCCCTCAGGAAACACCCAGCGACTGGGCAAAGGAGACAGTAGAAGAAGCGATCGAACTCGGTCTTGTGCCGCGGCAATTTCAAATACAGTATACGTCGAACATGACGCGTAAAGAGTTTTGCCGACTGGCGATGCAGATGTATTCGGCGAAGACCGAAAAAGCCGTAGATACCAGTATTAAAACGCCGTTCAATGATGTTGACGATGTTTTTGTCACAAATGCGGCCGCGCTTAGGGTCGTACAGGGCGTCGGAAGCGGTCGGTTCATACCGGACAGAAATATTACCCGTCAGGAAGCAGCGATCGTTCTGAGAAATCTGGCGCGCGCCCTAGACATAGATACCTCTCAGCAGAGGGAGGAAAAATATGTCGATGATGAGGATATCGCATATTGGGCGAAAGAAGAGGTGTATGCGATATCAAATATCAAAGGCGGCGACAAATATATTATGGAAGGGACGGGAAACGGGCGTTTTTCTCCATTATCTTACTATACAAGAGAACAGGGAATAGCGACGATGCTGCGCCTTTACTCAGTCGAATAATATGCAGCTTTATCAAAACCGATAAAAACGGGAGCACCGGCTTTTCCGGTGCTCCCGTTTTGCATTATTTATAAATTTATCCCGCTTTCACTTTGTCTTCTTTCGGGAACAGCTGCTTTGGTATAAAGTTTTCTCTGGTGAGGATCGGCAGCAGCAGCTTTAAAAATGCGAAAATCAAGAGCGATTCGGGTATCCATAAGATCATGTTTTTAACAATACTTGCGCTGAAATAGAAAATATAAGCCTTGCCCATCATAATGGCGCTCCAAAGAGAACCGAGGCATACATTGATAAGCAAGTTTACCGAAAGCTTGCACAGAAGGACGCGCGGCAAAGTTATCTTCGCCCGATATAAAAACAGACCGTAAAAAAGGCCGCATAGAAAAGATGAAAGGGTATACCCGGGGAAAAATCCGAATTCAGGGTGAAGCATGATGTCTACAAGGTCGACTGCAACGCCGTAGACCATGCCGACGACGGGACCGCACACGACGCCGACGGCAGACGTAGCAAGATAGGTGAATTTGATCTGAAGATTGTACGCCATGAGCGGCGCGCGGATGATGATAAGTCCCAAAATAACTTCCAGCGCGAGAAGAAGGGCCGCCGCGACAAGTATTTTTGCCCGGCCAAGCTGCGATACGGCAGAACGCCAATATCCGGCGGAAAATGGGGACGGGTACAGCGTTTGATCAATGGTTGTTTGCATAAAAAACCTCCTCAATTACAGGCAGACCCCACCCTTGGGTGAGATGCCACATAGAGGAGATCGAAAACGCTCCGGTATGCGGCAGCGGGATGCAACAGACACACTGCAAGCTTAAAAGCCTTTTCGTCCGCCAGGCAACTCCCCGTCCTGACGGCACTTGACCGGAATGTCCGGTCTTACACGCATCTGTCTACTCTGCCAATCAAATTGGGATAATTATACATAAAACAAACGACAAAAACAAGGGGCAGCGAGATAAAAACAAAACAAAAATTGAGAAAACTTGTTTCGAGATATGTAAAACATGCATGAAAACAAAAGGCAGCATCCGCAAGAAATGAGAGAGCGAAAAGACGATCTTACAAAATTAAAAAGCCTCCGCGATTTAATCTCGGAGGCTTTGCATTTTGCACTGTCTTTATGTTATTTTTTTATAACTTCTCTCGCCCTTGAGATAGCATCCATAAATACTGCGGTGTCGATATTGCCCCCGGAAAGAACGCAGACGACGTTTTTCCCGGACAGATCAAGCTTTCCGGAGAGAGCCGCGGCGACGGGAAGAGCGCCAGACCCCTCTGTCACGAGTTTTAATTTTTCAAGTATGGTCAGCATTGCGCATTTTGTCTCATCTTCCGACACGGTTACGATCCCATCGAGAAGCCGGCTGCATATCTCGAAAGTATTGGGACTCGGCTTTTTCACGATGACCCCGTCGGCAATGGTGGGCTTGAAATCTACGTCCTCGATCCTATTGTTAGCAAGAGAAGTAAGCATCGCGGTGCAGTTTTCCGGATGTACCCCGTACACTTTGCATGACGGCTTTTCATGCTTGATTGCAGATGCGATCCCCGATATAAGCCCGCCGCCGCCGATCGGGACGATAACGGCGTCGACCTCTGGAAGCTGTGCCAGTATCTCAAGGCCGATGGTGCCCTGACCTGCGATTATGTCAGGGTCGTCAAACGCGTGAATGAACGACGCGCCGGTGCTCTCTGATATTTCCATGGCGCGGCGCATGCAGTCGTCGAAAACGTCGCCGTAAAGCTCGACCTTGGCGCCGTATGCGCGGGTGGCGTTCACTTTCGCAAGTGGAGCGGCTTTTGGCATCACAACGGTCGCCGGGATAGAACTTCTTGACGCGCCCAGGGCGACCGCCTGAGCGGTATTCCCGGCGGATGCGGTGACAACGCCGCTTTTTCTTTGCGCATCGGTCAGCTTTGATATTTTATTGGTGGCGCCGCGCATCTTGAAAGATCCGGTATATTGCAAGTTCTCAGGCTTTACATACAAGCTGAATCCAGGGTTTAAAAGAGGAGCCGACAAAAGATTCGTTTCGCGGGCGATCCCATGTATCGCGCGTTTTGCATCGAGGATAGATTCAAAAGAAATCATGATTTGTATCTCCTTTAAAGAGCGTAAAGTGTGTTTTACGAAAGATATTATACTAATATTTCAGAATAAATAAAAGGATAATTATAAAAAAGATTTGTATATTTCGTGTTGCTGTTGAGATTGCAGATTTAAGCGGTGAAGTGTATAATAGACAAAATTGATAAAAAGAAAGAGGGAACTCATTGATAAAAAGAACGCTTTATATTGAAGGCATATCGTTCGACCCGTATCGCAATCTCGCGCTTGAAGAGACTCTTTTGGATGCGGTGCCGGAGAACGGGATCATACTTTATCTGTGGCAAAACAGCCATACGATCGTCATCGGAAGAAACCAGAACCCCTGGAAAGAGTGCCGGGTGAGGCTGTTTGAGGAGGAAGGCGGCAGACTCGTCAGAAGGATATCCGGCGGGGGCGCGGTCTATCACGATATGGGCAATCTAAATTTTACTTTTCTGACAAACAATGAAGATTATGATATAGACAGGCAGCTTTCTGTTATAACGCGCGCTGTCGCAAAATTCGGGATACACGCCCAAAAATCCGGAAGAAACGATATAACGATAGATGGAAGCAAATTTTCCGGGAACGCTTTTTATAAGAACAAAAAGACGGCTTATCATCACGGTACGATACTTTTAGATGTCGACGGGGAAAAGCTGTCGCGATATCTCACAGTGTCTGAGGCGAAGATAAAATCAAAAGGGGTAGACTCGGTAAGGTCGCGGGTCACGTGCCTTAAAAAACATGCGCCGTCGATAGATATAGAGACGCTGAAGAAAAGCATGAAAGAAAGCTTTCTCGAAGTGTATGGAACGGAAAATCTGGAAATGCTCGATCTGAAAAGCCTGCCGCAGGGGAGAATAGAAGAGCTTACAGAAAAATATTCATCTGATGAGTTCAGGCTCGGGACTGACAAATCTTTTGGCTTTGAGATGTCAAAGCGTTTCCCCTGGGGGGAAATATCGGTAGGGATAACAACAGCCGGAGAGGTTATAGAGGACGCTGAAGTATATTCTGACGCCATGGATGCGGAAATATTTTCCGAAATAAAAGAAGCCGTTAAAAGAAGTACTTTCAACGGCAGGGAGATAGCGGATGAAATAAAAAAGATAAAGGCTTTTGATGAAACGAAAAAAACGATCATCGATGACGTTGCATTTATGTTTCTGAAGTCCGAAATATGAGGAGGAAAACACGATATGGACAAATTTGATTTGGCGGTTATAGGCGCGGGACCGGGCGGATATGTCGCGGCGATCAGGGCGGCGCAAAACGGCATGAAAGTCGCCGTTATAGAAAACAGGGATATCGGCGGGACATGTTTGAACCGCGGGTGCATACCGACGAAAGCGCTTTTGCATACGGCAAACGCATATGCACAGACCAAGGAGTTTGAAGCTATCGGCATAAAAGCGGAGAATGTGACAATAGATATAAGCAAAGCCTTCGCAAGAAAAGACGACATCGTATCGCGCCTTCGCAGCGGGGTCGAAAAGCTGTTCTCAGCGAACAAAATAACTGTGTTTCGCGGATTCGGGAAGCTGATATCGAAGGATACCGTATCGATAGAAGGCGAATGGGGCAAAACCGAGATAAACGCGGAAAATATAATTATAGCGACGGGCTCGTCGCCAGTAAGACCGCCGATACCGGGAATGGAGCTTGAAAACGTCATGACAAGCGACGAGATCATGGAATACTCTGACAAAATACCGGAAGAGCTTGTCATAATCGGCGGAGGCGTCATCGGCGTAGAGTTTGCGACAGTGTACAGCTCTATTGGTACAAAGGTTACTATCATAGAAATGATGGACCGGATCCTTCCTCCTATGGAGAGGGAGATCGCGTTACAGCTTACAGCACTACTTAAAAAACGCGGGATAGAGATATCGACGTCCTCCTGCGCGAAAAAAATAGAGAGAAACGGAGATAAGCTTGTCTTAACGTATACGGACAAGACTGAGAAAGAGCTTTCAAAAACCGCAGACGCGATACTCGTATCGACGGGAAGACGCGCGAATATTGTGGGACTCGGTCTTGAAGAGATCGGGGTAACGGTTCGAAAGAACGGGATCGAAGTCGATGAAAATTTCCACACCGGAATAGGCAGGATATACGCGATAGGCGACGTGGTCGCGGGCGGGATACAGCTTGCGCATGTCGCATCGGCAGCCGGCATATGCGCGGTAGAGCATATGCAGGGGAAAAAGCCGTCGATAAATATGAAGCTTGTGCCTCAGTGCATATACACTTCTCCGGAAATAGCCGCGATCGGTATCGGACAGGATGAAGCCAAAACTCTCGGGATCGAATGTACGACTGGCAAGTTCCTTATGGGGGCAAACGGCAAAAGCATGATAGAAGGAGCAGACCGCGGATTTATAAAAACGGTGTTCAACAAGGAGACCGGCAGGATAATCGGCGCGCAGCTTTTCTGCGAAAGGGCGACTGATATATTGGGAGAGCTTGCGCTTGCGATATCAAGCGGTATGACGGCGGAAGAGCTGCTGAATGTGATGCGCGCACATCCGACGATAGAGGAAGCGGTCGGCGAATCCGTCGAAGATTCGCAAGGCTGTGCCATACACATGGCGCCGAGATAAATGCAAGAAAAAAGTAGTGATATTGCAAAAAGAATGCAATTATTTTTAAAACTTATATATGCACCATGTAGAAATACAAAAACTGATATTGACAAGGATCATAAATAAAGACTATACTTAGTGTACACAAATAAAGAATCTTCGAGCGAAAAATCCGGAAGAGACTGTTTTATACAGCGCCGAAGGGGCCTTGCGCAATAAACTCTCAGGCAAAAGGACCGGGTTTGGACGAAACTCTGGAAAGCCGAAAGGGCCGATGGGGCAATCCCAAAATGTAGTAGATGGGAAAATCTCTCAGGTATTGAAGGCAGAGGCGCATCAAATGAGATGCGTCTCTATTTTTTATTCATCAAAATGAAATTTGGAGGGAAATTTGATGCAAAAAACGCCGCTTTATGAAAAACATGTCCAAGCGGGAGGTAAGGTAGTAGAATTCGGGGGATTTTTGCTTCCGGTTCAATATTCTGGTATAATTGCAGAACACACAGCCGTGCGAACTTGTGCGGGCATGTTTGATGTTTCTCATATGGGAGAGCTTATCATGACCGGCAGCGATGCGCTGAACAACCTGCAGAACCTTTTGACCAACGACATGTCCGGAATGGCGGATGGCCAGGCGAGATACAGCCCCATGTGCAATGAAAACGGCGGAGTCGTGGACGATCTTATAGTATATAAATTTGCCGACAATGAATATTTCCTGGTAGTAAATGCGTCGAACACGGAAAAAGACTTTGAATGGATGAAAAAACATCTGTTCGGCGATGTAAAGCTTGAAAACAAATCGGCTCTTTACGGTCAGATAGCGCTGCAGGGGCCCAAGGCGGAAAAAATAATCGCAAAGATAGCGGATGCGAAGAACATACCGCAGAAAAACTATACTTTTATAAAAGAGTCAAACGTAGCGGGCATCCAGTGCATACTGTCGCGCACCGGATATACGGGCGAGGACGGATTCGAGATATACTGCGCTGCGGAAAACACGCCGAAAATGTGGGATGAGCTTCTCTCTGCGGGAAAAGAGTTCGGACTTATACCTTGCGGGCTAGGTGCGAGAGACACCCTCAGGATGGAGGCGGCAATGCCGCTTTACGGTCACGAAATGAACGATGAGATATCTCCTTTGGAAGGCGGAGTCGGGATATTCGTGAAACTTGACAAAGCGGATTTCATCGGAAAAGCGGCCGTTGAGAAAATAGGCAAGACCAGATTTAAACGCATAGGGCTGAAAATCGTCGGCAAGGGCATCGCGCGCGAAGGACTTAAGGTATATAAAGACGGCAAGGAGATCGGCGTTGTAACATCGGGAACGCATTCGCCGACGCTGGGGTATCCCGTCGCGATGGCAAGGGTCAACGCGGACTCGGCATCAAAAGGCGATAAAGTCGAAGTGGATGTAAGGGGACGCATGGTCGAGGCGGAGGTCATACCGCTGCCGTTTTATAAGAGAGCATAAAATTTTTTGATTTTATTATATTTTTTGGAGGATGGAAAACATGAATGTACCGAAGGATCTTTTTTACACGGCGTCGCATGAATGGATAAAATTCAACGAAGACGGAAGCGCCATGATAGGGCTGACCGACTTTGCGCAGAGCTCTCTGGGAGATATCGTTTTTATCAACCTTCCGGAAGAGGGGGATGATATTTCCGTCGGAGAATCTTTTTCAGACGTTGAATCTGTCAAGGCCGTATCGGATGTTTACAGCCCGGTGACAGGCAAGGTCGCGTCAGTTAACAGCGCGCTTGCAGATTCCCCCGAGCTTATAAACCAGGATCCTTACGAAGCGTGGCTTATACAGGCCGACAATATAGTTGCAAAAGAGGATCTTCTGACGGCGGAGCAGTATATTGAACTTATTGCTAAGGAGGCATAATAGAAATGCCTACATACAATCCGCATACCAAAGAAGATGTAAAAGGTATGCTTGAAAAGATCGGAGTAAGAGATATAGAAGATCTTTTTTCGCCGATACCAAAAAGTATAAGACTTGAAAGACCGCTCGATATAGACGGCGCGGACGGGGAAATGGAAACGGTTTCCCGCATGAAAACGCTTGCGAATCAGAACCATGTTTTCAAGACCGTTTTTCGCGGCGCCGGCGCGTACAGGCATTTTATACCGTCTGTCGTACAGGAGATAGCGTCGAGAGAGGAATTCTTGACGGCGTATACGCCATATCAGGCGGAGATAAGCCAGGGCGTGCTCCAGTCCATTTTTGAATACCAAACGATGATGTGCGAACTTACCGGGATGGACGTGTCCAACGCCTCGATATACGACGGAGCTGTTGCCGCCGCGGAATCGGCGTGCATGTGCATTGATAAAAAACGGGCAAAAATCCTGATATCAAGCACTGTAAACCCGCAGACACTTACAGTGATGCGTACCTATCTCGGCTCTCATGGCGGCGAGATTGTCATGCTTAAAGAGAAAGACGGCGTCACAGATATCAAAGATCTGGAAAGCGCGATAGACAGTGAGACCGCCTGCGTATATATCGAGTCCCCGAATTTTTACGGACAGATAGAAAATGCGGAAAAGATAGGCGAGATCACCCATGAAGCCGGTGCAAAATACGTAATGGGCGTAAACCCGATATCTCTTGCCATTTTGAAAACACCGGCAGAGTGCGGCGCGGATGTCGCAGTGGGAGAAGGGCAGCCGCTCGGTATGCCGCTTTCATTCGGCGGGCCGTATCTCGGATTTATCACGGCAAAAGAAAGTATGACAAGAAAACTTCCCGGAAGGATCGTCGGAGAGACCGTCGATAAAGACGGGAAACGCGCGTATGTCCTTACCCTCCAGGCGAGAGAGCAGCACATAAGGCGCGAAAAGGCGTCGAGCAGCCTGTGTTCAAATCAGGCGCTTTGCGCGCTTACAGCGTCGATATATCTGTCTGCGATGGGTCCTGAGGGCATGAATGAGGTCGCAAAGCTTTGCGCGGCAAAGGCGCACTATCTTGCAAAATGCCTTTGCGATATCGACGGGATATCGCTTAAATACAAGGGCGAATATTTCCATGAATTTGTCACAGAGTCGGCAGTTTCTTCTGACAAGATCCTCGAAGCGCTGCAAAAGGAAGACATCCTCGGAGGACTCAAGCTTGACGAACACAGCATCCTTTGGTGCGCGACGGAAGTAAACAGCAAGGAAGAGATCGAGCGCGCGGCCGAGATCATAAAGGGGGTGTCGAAATGAGCACAAAAGAAAAAAAGCTGATTTTCGAAATATCCCGCGAGGGGAGACGGTGCGCATACCTTCCTGAATGTGATGTGCCGGGATACGACAGCGCTTTCATTTCAAAAGAAAACGCGCGGGCGTCGAAATTGAATCTTCCTGAAGTCGCCGAGGTCGACCTTGTGCGTCACTATATGGCGCTCAGCCGTATGGCTCACGGCGTGGACAACGGGTTTTATCCGCTTGGCTCATGCACTATGAAATACAACCCGAGGGTAAACGAGCAGGTCGCAAAGCTTGAAGGGTTTACAGATATCCATCCGCTGCAGCCTGAGGATACGGCGCAAGGCTGTATAAACGCGATGGGAACGCTTAAAAAATACTTGTGTGAAATAACCGGTATGGACGATATGACTCTTCAGCCGGCAGCCGGCGCCCATGGCGAATACACAGGTCTTCTTCTCATAAGGGCCTATCATCAGAAACGTGGAAACATGAAGAGGACAAAGGTCATTGTGCCCGACTCTGCGCATGGCACGAACCCGGCAAGCGCTGTCATGGCGGGGTTCAATGTTGTAAGCGTTCCGTCAAAGGAAGACGGCGGAGTGGACGTGGAAGCGCTTCGCGAGATCGCGGGCGAAGACACGGCGGCGCTTATGCTGACAAATCCCAGCACGCTTGGATTGTTTGAAAAAAATATCGAAGAGATCGCAAAGATCATACATGATGCGGGCGGGCTTCTTTACTATGACGGCGCGAACTTGAATGCCATCATGGGCATAACGAGGCCCGGAGATATGGGATTTGACGTCGTTCATTTGAATCTTCATAAGACATTTTCGACCCCTCACGGAGGCGGCGGACCGGGAAGCGGTCCGGTCGGGTGCAAGGCCAAGCTGGCGCAGTTCCTGCCGGTGCCGGTCATAGCATCCGCAAATGACGGGTATGAGCTTATATACGACAGGCCTGACAGTATAGGAAAGGTCAAAAACTTCTACGGCAATTTCCTTGTCGCGATCAAGGCGCTTGCATATATAACGATGCTTGGCGGCGAGGGCGTTAAAAAAGCGTCTGAAATGGCGGTGCTGAACGCGAATTATATGTTCGCGTCGCTCAAAAAGCTGTTTGGCGAGGTATATGCGGGACCGTGCATGCATGAGTTCGTGCTTTCATCGGACGAGCTTAAAAAGGAGACCGGCATATCCACGATGGATATAGCGAAAGCACTTTTGGATTACGGAGTGCATCCGCCTACGGTATATTTCCCGCTGATCGTGCACGAGGCGATGATGCTTGAACCGACAGAGACGGAGAGCCGCGAGACGCTGGACGAGGCGATTAAAGCGTTCGAAGAGATCTTCGAAAAGGCGCACAAGGATCCGGAAGCGCTGCATAACGCGCCGGAGATGACGCCGGTGAAGAGACTTGATGAAGTCAGGGCCGCACGTCAGACGATCTTAAAATATTCTTTTGAATAAGATCGGTTTAAAATTTTAATTATGAAAAAGATCCTTCGATATTACCGGAGGATCTTTTTTTGGCATGAAATGCCATATTGCATAAAAAAATACAATCAAAAATGTGGGTTTAATACAAGAGTTACAAAAGAATTTGCAATTTATATTGCATAAAAACTGCGGTATGATATACTGAAATTTGATATATTCTCGATGCGGGGAGCGTTATAAGGTGAAAATTGTAATTGTTGGAGACGGGAAAGTCGGATATGCGCTGTCCGAACAGCTGTCAAAAGAGAATCATGATGTCACGATAATAGACAATAACGAAGCAACGCTTGCGCGCACCGCCGAAAGGATCGACGTTATCGGGATAAAGGGAAACGGGGCGAGCTATGCCGTGCAAAAGGAAGCGGGCGTCAGCGAAGCCGACCTTCTGATAGCCGCGACATCGACGGACGAAGTGAATATGATATGCTGCCTTCTGGCGAAAAAGCTTGGGGCAAAGCATACTATTGCCCGAATAAGAAATCCGGAATACAGGGATCAGCTTCACCTTCTTAAAGAAGATCTGGGATTGAGCATGACAATAAACCCTGAGCTTGCGGCCGCGAATGAAATGGCAAGGCTTATAAGCTTTCCATCGGCGCTGTCAATGGGCACATTTTCAAAAGGCAAAGTCGAGCTTATCGAATTCAGGCTCAATAAAAACAACCATGTTGTGGGCAAGTCGCTTTTGCAGCTCAAGCAAAAACACGCGCTGGATGTATTGATATGCGTTGTCGACAGAGATGGAACGGCGTTTATTCCGAACGGCAACACCGTTCTTCAGGAAGGCGATAAAATACACATTACAGGAACGCACAAGGCGATAGTGACGTTTTTGAGGGCAAACGGGATCATTGAGGAGAAAATCAAAACCGCCATGCTTGTCGGCGGGGGGAGAATCTCGTATTATCTCGCAAATATAATATCGGGAACAGGCGTAAACGTTAAAATAATAGAGAAAGACGCACAGCGGTGTCTTTCCCTTTGCGAGATGCTGCCGGATGTAAAAATAATATGCGGCGATGGAAGCGAACAGGAATTAATAGAAGCGGAAGGGCTTACTCAAAGCGACGCTTTCATAGCGCTTACCGGTATGGATGAAGAAAACCTCATAGTCGCGATGTATGCGGCGAACAGAGGGGTCACTAAAGTAATGGCGAAAATAAACCGGCTTGAATATCTCGATGTCATAAAGCATCAGGGGATAGACAGCGTTATAAGCCCCAAACACATAACGACGCAGCAGATACTTCAGTATGTCAGATCCATACAGGACGCGGAAGGCGGAAAGATCGACACGCTGTATAAGATAATCAACGGCCAGGTCCAGATATTGGAATTTACCGCGACGGAAAGCCTTAAAAATCAGGGCAAATCACTCAGCAAAGTCGAGCTTATACCAGAGGTTCTGATAGCGGTTATAGTCCGCAACGGCAAGCTCATAATACCGAGCGGCCAGGATTGCCTTTACAAAGGCGACAGCGTGATCATAGTGACGACAAACGAGAAACTGATGGAGCTGAATGATATATTCAAAAAGTGACGTACGTAACACCTTTGGAGGGATATGTGTGAAGAGGCGTATGACGTTTTTCATACTGGGATATGTGATGTTGCTGGAAGCGGTATTTATGCTTCCGGCAATGTTGCTTTGCATATTCGACGGGGATATGAAAGCGGCCGGCGCGTTCGCGATCGTTATGGCGATACTTCTCGCGATAAGCATACCCTTGGTATTGAAAAAACCTGATACGAAAAGCTTTCATTCAAAAGAGGGGTTCATAATAGCGGCCGTGTCCTGGATAGTGCTGGGGGTTTTCGGAGGGTTGCCGTTTTATATAAGCGGAGAGATACCGTCGGTGGTAGATTGCCTTTTCGAGTCGATCTCGGGATTTACGACGACAGGTGCAAGCATACTGAGCAATGTTGAGATCCTGCCTCGCGGCATACTTCTATGGAGAAGCTTTACGCACTGGATAGGCGGAATGGGCGTGCTGACATTTCTCTTGGCGGTCGTGACGCTTGCTGGTGGAAACAGTATTTACATAATGCGCGCTGAAAGCCCGGGGCCGTCGCCGGGCAAGCTTGTGCCGAAAATAAGGCAGACTGCGAAGATCCTTTACAGTATATATATAGTCATGACGGTGCTTGAGGTCATATTCCTGCTTGCCGGCGGAATGCCGTTTTTCGACAGCGTTGTCCATGCGTTCGGTACGGCGGGAACGGGCGGCTTTTCGATAAAAAACGCATCGATCGCCGCATACGGCAGCGCGTATGTTGATGGCGTTATAACGGCATTTATGCTGCTGTTCGGGCTGAATTTCAATTTATACTATTTCCTGCTGATAAAGAGATTCAGGGAATTTGCGAAAAGCGAAGAGGGAAGGACGTATTTTGCGATCGTCATATGCGCGATTATCGCGATAACGATCAATATTTTCGGCACGGTTTATTCGACCATTCCCGAGGCGATACGGTATTCATCCTTCCAGGTCGCGTCTATAATGACGACGACTGGCTTTGCAACGGCGAATTTTGATATGTGGCCGCAGCTTAGCAGGATGGTGCTGGTGTTCCTCATGTTTATAGGCGCGTGCGCCGGATCGACAGGCGGCGGCATAAAGGTATCAAGGATCCTTATATTGTATAAAATGGCGAGACGTGAGATAAGGCGGCTTATCGCGCCGCGATCGGTCGAGATCGTGAAAATAGACGGCAAACAGATATCAAGCGATATAACGTCCGCTACAAGTATGTTTTTCGTGATATATATGGCGATATTGGCGGCGTCGGTCTTAGTGATATCCATATGGGGATACGATCTGGAAACGACGATAACAGCGGTGATCGCATGCCTCAACAATATCGGCCCCGGTCTTTCGATGGTCGGCCCAACGGGGAACTACGCGTTTTTTGATACCGTAAGCAAGCTTGTGCTTGCATTCAATATGCTCGCGGGACGACTTGAAATATTCCCGATACTGATACTTATATCTCCATACGGGTGGCAGAGAAGATCAAAGATAAAGAAGCTTGAAAAAAATATCGCGAGTGCAGAACTTAACAGATAAAAATAAAAGGCGGCGAAGGATCACTTCGCCGCCTTTTATTTTTATTTTTATTTGGAAGCAAGCTGCTTTTTAAGATGAGCGAATCTCGGAACTCCGTCTTCCATTGGAAGGGCCGATTCGCCCTGGATAAGGGGCATAGCATAGTCGAGAAATTCTTTTGTAAGGCCGGTTTTATCCTCTGTTATATAGGAATCAGGCACTTTTTTTTCAGCGTTTGCAACTATATCAAGCGGCAGAAGCTTGATATTGCATTTATATTTCCCATTTTCATATGAACGCTCGAATCCCACCATTTTATCGGTCATTCCGGATATCGCGGCCTCTACTGCGGCAGCCCCCGCCATATATGATTCCCTTATGTCCGTATCCGACGCGCAGTGCGCAGCGCACCTCTGCAGAAGGCTGAATTCTATCGCGCGAATCTTTTTTATCCCCAGCGACATTTTGATGATATTTGCAAGGGTAGACGCCGTCCCGCCAAGCTGAGCATGGCCGAAAGCATCGGTCTGGGATGCGAGATTAGAGCCGTATTCGGATATGTATTTGCCGTCTTTGTCTTTAAGACCTTCCGATACGGCGATCATGCATTTGCCGGTCTTCTTATACATTTCGTCGACTTTTGCTAGAAATTCGTCCATATTGAACGGGACCTCGGGGAGATATATAAAGTCCGGGCCGCACCCTTTGCTTGCTGCGATTGCGGATGCCGCCGTGAGCCAGCCGGCGTTTCTGCCCATTATTTCGATCACGACGACCGTGCCCGTATCATATACATGCGCGTCGTGATATATCTCCATACATGACGTCGCGATATATTTCGCGGCGCTTCCGTATCCTGGGCAGTGATCGGTGCCGAAAAGGTCGTTGTCGATAGTCTTCGGTATGCCCATTATACGGCAGGCATATCCTTCTTTCAGCATGAACTTGGATATCTTGTTGCAGGTATCCATCGAATCGTTGCCGCCGTTGTAGAAGAAATAGCGTATATCATATTTTTTGAAGATCTCCAGTATGCGAAAATATTCGCTGTCGTCGTCTTCCCAGTTCTTGAGTTTATACCTGCATGAGCCGAGCGCAGACGATGGCGTGTATCTCAAAAGTTCCAACTCGGAAGGGTCCTCGACCTCGAGATCGTAAAGCTCGTCGTTCAAAACGCCTTTGATCCCGTGAGAAGCGCCGTATACATGGGTGATATCATAAGCCTTAAAGGCGGCCTGCATCGCCCCGAGCGCGCTTGCATTTATAACAGAGGAAGGTCCGCCGGACTGGCCGATAATACATGCGCCTTTTAAATTTTCCATTATCATCACATCTCCAAAATCATGATAAATTTTGTATAAAAGCAGAAAATAAACTATATCTTTTCAACCATTATAATATATTTTTTATATTAATTCTACGCAAAAACGAAAAAACCGCACGTTTATTTTTTAACACTGCTAACAAGGGAAAAAATTGCTTTTTAAATGCACAAATTGCCGGATCGGCTTGATTTTAAAGATGATAAGTAATAATATAATTATATTAGATCCATAATATTTTAAAAGAGGTGTGAGCTTGCGATGAAACTTGTAACTACAACGGAAATGTTTGAAAAAGCATATAAAGGCGGGTACGCCGTGGGTGCGTTCAACGTAAATAATATGGAAATAATACAGGGTATAACGGAAGCAGCGAAGGAAGAAAACGCGCCGCTGATACTTCAGGTGTCTGCGGGCGCAAGAAAATATGCAAAACACATCTATTTGATAAAGCTGGTCGAAGCGGCGATCGAGGATACGGGTCTTCCGATAGCGTTGCATCTTGATCACGGCGAGGATTTTGAGGTCTGCAAATCCTGCGTCGATGGCGGATTTTCATCGGTTATGGTAGACGGATCAAAACACCCTTTTGAAGAAAATATACGTCTGACGAAACAGGTCGTCGATTATGCCCATGCGCGAGGCGTGGTCGTCGAAGGAGAACTGGGAAGGCTTGCCGGAGTGGAAGACGATATAAATGTTGCTTCTAAGGATTCATCCTATACGGATCCCGCCCAGGTCGAAGAATTTGTCGCGAAGACCGGCGTCGATTCGCTTGCGATTGCAATAGGAACAAGCCATGGTGCGTATAAATTTAAAGGAGAGGCAAAGCTCAGGTTCGATATACTGGAAGAGGTGCAGAAGAGGCTTCCTGGGTTCCCGATCGTGCTTCACGGGGCGTCGTCGGTCATGCCGGAGTATGTTGAAATAATCAATCAGAACGGCGGATGCATGTCAGGCGCAAAGGGCGTTCCGGAAGATATGCTTCGCAAAGCGGCATCTATGGCGGTGTGCAAGATAAATATAGATTCTGATTTAAGGCTTGCGATGACCGCCGGAATAAGGAAGCACATGAAGGAAAACCCGGATCATTTTGATCCGAGGCAGTACCTGCGCCCCGCGAGAGAAAATATAAAACAGGTCGTGCAGCATAAGATAAAATATGTTCTCGGGTGTAGCGGAAAGGCGTAAAACTTTAAAAAAGCACCCTTATTTAAATAAAAAATAATTTTTCAGGAACAGGATAAATTTCCCGGTTTTTGATCTCGCGGTCAAAACACAACCGGAATCCAGAAACATACAAGGAAGATAAGGCTGATTTTTCATTTTAAGATACCGCTTATTTTGCTGTTTTGGTGGCATATTATCATTGTGCCGGCAAGAAAGGGTTGAAAAATGAAAAATCAGCCATTTAAATTTGCCGCTCCGGTGGGAATGTTAAAGCGAATATCGGCGGCGGCGATGATTGCATCTCTTCTTGCGACACCGATATTTGCAGATGAATCAAGCGCGAACACTGGGAAAAATTCTTCTGGGGAAAGACAGCTTATACCGATGGGCACGGCTGTCGGAGTGAAAATTTTCTCCGAAGGAGTCATGGTGGTCGGGATGTCGGAAATAAGCACAGAAGAAGGAGATGCAAACCCTGCGAAAAACGCGGGTATCCGCGAAGGAGACGTCATACTCAGCGTTAACGGCGTCAAAATCACGGGGAACGAAGCACTTCAAAAAATCATCGACGAACAGGGAGATGGAGAACTTTCTCTTAATGTCGAACGAAACGGCAGGAAAACGACGGTCAAAATCAGCCCGCGCAAAGATAAGGCAGACGGAAAGTACAAGATCGGAGCGTTTGTCCGCGACAGCATGGCAGGTATCGGGACCGTGACATTCGTCGAGCCCTCAAGCGGGATATTCGGCGCATTGGGGCACGGGGTCTGCGATGTGGACACGGGGATTCTTATGCCTTTTCAAAAGGGCACAGTCATGGACGTTGAGATCTCCGGAGTAAACCGCGGACAATCCGGCATACCGGGAGAGCTTAAAGGCGATCTTAAAAACAGCGAGGGCGATATAGGAACGCTTTTTGAGAATTCAGACAAGGGAATATTCGGAGTGTTCACGGACGGCAGGATATATGACGGGATGAAGGCGCTTCCTCTGGCACCGAAAAATGAGATAAAAGAGGGGCCTGCGCGGATATTATCGAATATCAAAGGTAAAGAAATTTCGGAATTTGATATTGAGATCGTTCGAATTTATGAAGACAACGGCGATGACGACAGAAATATGATGATCAGGGTCACAGATCCTGATCTTATTGAACAGACCGGCGGCATCGTGCAGGGCATGAGCGGCAGCCCGATCATACAAAACGGAAGGATAATAGGCGCTGTAACGCATGTCCTTATAAACGATCCGCAGCGCGGATTTGCGATTTTTGCGGAGAATATGCTCGAAGAAGCGCATAAAAATCATGCGGAAAAAGCCGCATAAGTCAAAAAACCAGAAAATGTAAAAATGTTTTATTTTTTTCGAACAAAGGGTTGCATTATTTGGAATAATATGGTAAATTATAGTTGCGGCGCTGCTGATAAAAGAAATATCATACGGAAAGCGAGAGCTTGACATTTATGGAACAGAAAATCAAAGCATTGATCGCTGATGACAATAGGGATTTTCGCTCTCTTTTGATGGACAGTCTGCAGAGGGATGAGAAGATCGAAGTAGTGGGTTTTGCGCAGAACGGACATGAACTGGTGGAGAAAACCGCGGAACTTTTGCCGGATATCATTATAACCGACGTTATATTGCCGCGGATGGACGGGCTTTCAGCAATCAAGGCCATAAACGAGATGGATCTCAAAAAAAGGCCGGCATTTTATGTCACATCGGCGTTTGCAAGCGATGCGATAACGATGGAAGCGTCGATGCTGGGGGTCAGCTATTTTATTTTGAAACCATTTGATATGCCGATACTTCTCGATAAAATTCACAATTACGATTCCATTCAACGCAACTTTTCCCGTACTGTCGTTGGACAGACCAAGAAAGAAGAAAATCTTGAGGTTCGCGTAACAAATCTTATCCATGAAATTGGCGTGCCGGCACATATAAAGGGATATCAGTATTTACGCGAAGCAATAATAATGTCTGTCAACGATATGGACACCATTAATGCAATCACAAAAGTGTTGTATCCGACGGTAGCGAAAAAATACCAGACGACGTCGTCGCGCGTTGAACGCGCGATACGTCACGCGATCGAGGTCGCATGGGACAGGGGCGACATCGAAACGCTTCAAGGCTTTTTCGGGTATACGGTTTCGAATACCAAGGGAAAACCGACGAATTCCGAGTTTATTTCGATGCTGGCCGACAGCCTTCGTTTGCAGATTAAAAACGGATGAGAAAAAAGTTATAAATTGTGGCTGGAGGCGCAGGCCTCCGGCCATATTTTTTAGGGATTATTGCGCTTGTATAGGGTATATAAAAGTGGTATAATGCAATGCATATCAAAATCCAAAGGAAAATGCTTATGAACAGGACGAATATATATATTTTCGCCGGGCATTACGGCAGCGGGAAAACCAATATAGCGATAAATTTTGCCCTATGGCTGAAAAAACGGTACAGCGGAAAAGTGATCTTGTCGGATATGGACATAGTAAATCCGTATTTCAAAACGTCCGACTCAGCGGAACTTATGGCTAAAAACGGGATCCGACTTATAGCGCCACCGTATTCAGGAAGCAACCTTGATATGCCGACAATAACCGCAGAAGCGCGGGCGATCTTCGATGAAGACGCTCTTTCGGTCGTTGACGTCGGCGGGGATGATGCGGGTGCGGTCGCGCTCGGGCAGTTTGCGCAGGATATCGCAAAAAGCCGCTATGAGATGCTTTTGGTCATAAATAAATACCGGTATCTTACAAGGACAGCGAATGAAGTTCTGGATATAAAAAGGGATATAGAAGACGCGGCCCATGTCAAATTCACCGGGATAGTGAACAACTCGAATTTAGGTGTTGAAACAAATGCGCAAACTATAGTTTCATCGATCGACTTTGCAAATGAGGTGTCGAAGAAAACGGGTTTGCCGATAGTGATGACGACCGTGAGATACGATCTATATGAGAAAGTGAAGGGAAACGTTGAAAATCCTTACCCGATAACTGTTTTCAAAAAAGACAAATGGGATATTTGACTTGAAACCGGGTTTGGATTATAATAAAAAATTATCTTGGACAGGACAAACAGGGGGTGTATTTATGGCGCGTGTGACGTTTAATGAAGACGAATGCAAAGGCTGCGGTCTGTGCGTTAACGCATGCCCGAAAAAGGTTTTGGCGCTTTCTACGGGGAAAATAAACAAAAAAGGTTATCGCCCGGCTGAAAGCGTTCATCCAGAAAACTGCATAGGGTGTGCATTTTGTGCGATAATGTGTCCGGATACGGTAATTACAGTAGAGAAATAAGGGGGCTTCAAAATGGCTGAAAAAGTATTGATGAAGGGCAACGAAGCCGTGGCTGAAGCCGCAATCATGGCAGGTTGCCGGAATTTCTTCGGTTATCCGATAACACCTCAGACAGAGGTCGCGGCATACATGGCAAAGAGAATGCCGAAAATAGGCGGCACGTATCTTCAGGCGGAGAGCGAGCTTGCCGCGATCAACATGGTAATAGGCGCTGCGAGCACAGGCGCCCGCGCGATGACGTCAAGCTCAAGCCCAGGCATCTCGCTTAAAAGCGAAGGGATATCCTACATGGCTGGTATGGATCTGCCGGCGCTTATATTAAACGTTCAGCGTGGCGGCCCGGGCCTTGGCGGAATACAGCCTTCCCAGTCGGATTATTTCCAGGCGACGCGCGCGATCGGACACGGCGACTTCCACCTTTTGGTTTTTGCGCCAAGCACCGTGCAGGAAATGGTGGACACCACGTTCCTCGCATATGACCTGGCGGATAAATACAGGATGCCGGCGCTGATGCTGCTTGACGGCATACTCGGGCAGATGATGGAGCCGGTCGAATTCAAAGAAAGCCATAAGGCGCACATGGACGACAAACCGTGGGCTGTCGGAACGGCCTGCGTAAAGCATGAAAAGAATATTATAAATTCGCTTTATCTCCAGCCGGAACAGCTGGAAGAGCGGAATTTTGAGCGTTTCAAAAGATATGAGACCATCAAGAAAACAGAACAGAGATGTGAAGAATATCTTACAGACGACGCGGATGTGATCGTCGTCGCTTACGGAGCGTCGGCGCGTATCGCAAGGAACGCCGTCAGAGCCGCGAGGGCAAACGGTCTTAAAGTCGGTATGATCAGGCCTATCACATTGTGGCCTTTCCCGGAAAAGGCGATAAAAGACGCCGCGAAGACCGCGAAGGCGTTCGTATGCGTAGAGCTCAGCATGGGACAGATGATAGACGATGTCAAGCTCGCAATAGAATGCTCGAGACCTGTGACGCTTGTAAATCACACCGGAGGGGTCGTAATGACCCCGGCAGAAGTCTTGACGGGGATTGAAAAAGCGTATGGAGGTGTAAAATAATGCAGACAGTATTTCAGAAACCTAAGGCCCTTACTGATGTGACGATGCATTATTGCCCGGGCTGCACCCATGGCATAATCCATCGCCTTGTCGCAGAGGTATTAGATGAGCTTAACATTACCGAGAAGACGATCGGCATCGCTCCGGTCGGGTGCTCGGTCCTCGCGTATAACTATTTCAACTGCGATTTCATACAGGCGGCGCACGGCCGCGCACCGGCCGTCGCGACAGGCGCGAAACGCGCCAATCCGGATTCCGTGATCTTTACATATCAGGGTGACGGCGACCTTGCGGCTATCGGAACGGCTGAGACCGTGCACGCCGCAACAAGGGGCGAGAATATAACGGTCATTTTCGTAAATAACGGTATTTACGGCATGACAGGCGGGCAGATGGCGCCGACAAGCATCCCCGGGATGGTAACCCAGACGACGCCGTACGGCAGAGACGTCAAAACGGCGGGATACCCCGTGCGCATATGCGAAATGCTGGCGACGCTTACAGGAACCACATACGCAGAGCGCGTGTCGGTCGACTGCGTCAAAAATGTTCTCGCGGCGAAAAAGGCCATAAAAAAAGCATTCCAGAATCAACTGGACGGCAAAGGATTTTCCATAGTTGAAGTCATGTCGACATGCCCGACGAACTGGGGCCTTGATCCGGTCAAGGCGCTGGACTGGGCGAGAGAAAATATGCTGACATATTATCCTCTCGGCGTCTACAAGGACAATGAATAGGGGGCGCGAACATGAGTGTTAATTATCAGATGGTTATCGCCGGATT
>Ga0079305_1001734_pt1 | contig 25365 bp, 21 predicted proteins | sample LMS_cellobiose_e_FD_79183 | JGI IMG/M metagenome (GOLD analysis project Ga0079305, IMG submission 79183) | Rumen-fistulated moose microbial communities from Alaska, USA - LMS_cellobiose_enrichment | ecosystem: Host-associated > Mammals > Digestive system > Stomach > Rumen fluid ... | reverse complement strand
CTTCCCTCGACGTTTCCGGGGGTTCCCAGTTCCTTGAGCATGAACTGGAGGAGATGCTGGGGGTCCCTCCTGAGCTTATCGGTGATGTCGATGAAGTTCCTCAGCACGGTGATCTTTCCTTCCTGGAGGACATCCATCTCAGGAAGCTCGAACCTCTCATGGTTCTCAATCGTCTCGGGACAAGCGATCTTCGCCCTGTCCAGCAATGCCAAGTAATCATCGTCTCCGGCCATTCTATACACCTATCGCGTCAATTATGGTATGCTTTATAAAGCTTTACACGTGCGCGCGCCCGTATATAAGTTCGGCCGATACCAGCGGAGACGTCAACTATTAGAGTGAAGAGTGATATATGGGCGAGAGTGAGAGACATGGGTGACCAGAAGGATATTGCCGATATGAGTTTCGAAGAGTTCTTTTCCGAGTCCAAGACCAAGGCGGAGAGGGCTGCCAACAGGAAGGCTGAAGCCATCCAGAAGACCAACCCTGATGCTTTGAAGACCGGACGTGGATTCATAGGAGCGACCCCGAAGATCAATTTCAACAACGGCAAGTTCCTACTCTACGTCCCCAGATACAGAGGTCTCGAGAACGATCGTTTCAACATCGCGGTGGAGGTCGGTGAGGACGTCATCCCACTGAACAGGATCGAGTCCGTCAGGCAGGGCGGTAACAGGGTGACAAGGCCCGATACCATCGATCTCACCCCCGCAGGCGTCACACCCATGGACGATTTCGCCTTCACGATAGACGGCGAGAAGGTATTCGTCAATAAGGCGCACCAGATTTCGTTCTACAACAGCGTAGGTTCGCCGGTCACAAGACCCTTGGGCGAAGTAACCGCTGTCGCCAGGGCCGGAGTCTCCCTCAAGCTGTTCAAGGCCGAGATCCTAGAATCTGCAGAGAAGAACGGCCTCTCGGTGTTCAAGCTCAACGTTCAGGTATCAGGTACCGCAAAGGTCGACGAGAATGCCCAGAACCATGCAGAGGAGACCGTCGAGGAGCCTCAGGAGGTTCCGGAAGAGGAACCCAAGATCGAGGCGTCCAAGCCCAAGAAGAAGGCCGTCAAGAAAGTGGCCGTAAAAGGGGAGATCACGCTGTCCCAGCCGATGCAGGAAGCAGATGCGATCTACGGGAAGGAGAGGCTTCCGCTCTATGCGGCATCGCCTATATTCTCCATATCCCTGACAGGCTGCGAACCTTCCGAATGCACGGTTCGCGCAGAGGGTAAGGACGGGGAGATCCTTAGTACCGCCGCGGCCCCGCAGTTCGTCCTCCCTACCAAGGACTACGGAGGGCCCGTGAAGGTCACTCTGGAGAGGGGCAACAAGAAGCTCGCTTCAGCAAAATACTTCATCATCCCCGGAATGGAGTGCGAGTACTCCGGAAAGGGAGACATCACGGACGACACGGTCGTCAAATACAAGGTCTTCGGAGAGAAAGGTTCCAGGGACGTCAGGGAAGAGGGAGCATACGACTTCGAGCACGACGGAATGAAGTTCCAGATCGTCTGGTGCATCCCTGTCGTGACATATGACATCGGAGACGGCCCCAAGCCGTTCGAGGTCATAGATGTAGACATCCTGGATATCAAGGGCGAGACGATGAACGTCACCGTCCGCGGAGCCAGGAAGAAGGCCTTGTTCTTCGGAGGCGTTACGGGAAAGAAGAAGGACATCACGCCCGACTGGGAAGGGGATTCATACGAAATCGACCTGGCTCCGATCCGCGAAGAGGTCTTCTCGTCCCCCTCGTCCACATTCTGTCTCTACATCACGGTGAACTCGTTCCCCAACAGGAAATTCATGACGATCAAGAACCCTGTGAGGGTCAGTGCGAAGTACGCAGACGGTAACATCGTGGCGGAGATAGACCCCTCTGTCATGAGTTGCGTTTGCAAGCTCTATAAGATCGATAAGTCGGTCGAAGAGGTGCAGATGAGCACTGAGAATAATACTGTGCCAGTATCTCAGGATGTAATCGAGGCCGAAGTAGTCGAGATGTACAACGGCCAGCCTCGTACATCGATCACCGTGCAGGTCCGTCAGCTCCCGTTCCTGTGGAAGGACACCATGGGGGACAAGTGGATGTATGTCTCGAGCACGAAGCGCATCCCGCTGCCCGGGGAGCTCTACAAGGACGGTCAGCCCGACATGTCTGCAATCAGGTCATGGCATGAGAGGATCGTCAGGATGAACCCCGAGCTCAAGGGAGTAACCTTCGAGATGATTCAGAAAGCCTTCAAGGATTTCAACTGAGAGGGTCCGGTCCGCCGGCCCCTTTCTCTCTTATTATAACGCGTATTATCGCGACGAATTTTTTATATACAAATTGTGGCTACGCAGATTGCTTTAGGTACCCATGGGTACGCTATGGCTTCACGATCATTGGAATCTCAGAGATTCTGAAGGTGAAACAATGGGAAATGGTTTGTATACCGCAAGAAAAATGAAGACGGACCGTCAGAAGTTCCGCTGGCTCGACAGGGGATACAAGAAGAGGGTCCTTAAGCTCAGGGAGAAGTCCGATCCTCTCGAGGGATCCGCCCAGGGCCGTGGAATCGTATTGGAGAAAGTCGGAATCGAGGCTAAGCAGCCCAACTCCGCTATCCGTAAGTGCGTGAAAGTCCAGCTCATCAAGAACGGACGTCAGATCACAGCATTCGCTGTGGGAGACGGTGCTATCAACTTCATCGATGAGCACGACGAGGTTATGATCGAAGGTATCGGTGGAAGGATGGGAAGGTCCTACGGAGATATTCCCGGAGTCCGTTACAAGGTCATCAAGGTCAACAACGTGTCCCTCGACGAGATGGTCAGAGGAAGGATCGACAAACCTGTCAGGTGATTATCATGGCAGACGAGATCGTTACACAGAAGGCCCTCATGTTCGGAAAGTACGACACCACAGAGGTCGTCGTCAACGACGGAGGACTCGCAAAGTACATGGACCTGACACCCACCAACGTCCCCCACTCCGGTGGAAAGCACGCCAACAGGTGGTTCGGAAAATCCAAGCTCAGCATCGTCGAGAGGCTCATCAACAACATCATGAGGACCGAGAAGTACACCGGAAAGAAGATGAAGGCGTACAAGGCGGTATCCCAGGCCTTCGACATCATCTCAACCAAGACCAAGAAGAACCCCATTCAGGTTCTGGTCGAGGCCCTCGAGAACGCAGCACCCCGTGAGGAGGTCACAAGGCTCCAGTTCGGAGGAATCTCCGTCCCCAAGGCCGTCGATGTGTCCCCCCAGAGGAGACTCGACATCGCTCTCCGCAACCTGAGTACAGGTGTCGTAAACGCGTCCACCAAGAACAAGAAGCCCATCTACGAATGCCTCGCAGACGAGATCATCCTCGCCTCGAAGGGAGACATGACATCGTTCTCGGTCGCCAAGAAAGAGGAGATCGAGAGGGTTGCCCAGTCCGCTAGGTGATTTCACAGGTGAGTGAACATGGGACGCAGAGAAGACAACGCGAAGAAAGCAGTAGAGCTGATGAAGGATCAGAAGCTCATCAGGAACCTCGGTACCGCTGCACATATCGACCACGGAAAGACAACCTTCTCCGACAACCTGATCGCAGGAGCCGGAATGATGTCCTCCGAGACAGCCGGTGAGCAGCGTCTGCTCGACTACGACGAGCAGGAGGCAGCAAGGGGAATCACCATCAACGCGGCATCCGCTGCAATGGTCGTTCCTTACAAGGAGCCTGACACAGGCGCGATGAAGCACTACCTCGTCAACCTCATCGACACACCCGGACACGTCGACTTCGGTGGAGACGTCACCAGGGCAATGAGGGCACTGGATGGAGTTTACATCCTGTGCTGCGCCGTCGAGGGAATCATGCCCCAGACCGAGACTGTCATCAGGCAGGCCATGAAGGAGCGTGTAAGGCCCATGCTGTTCATCAACAAGGTGGACAGGGCCATCGTCGAGCAGCAGCTCACCCCTCAGATGATGATCGAGAAGTTCTCGAAGATCATTACTCAGTTCAACCAGAAGATCATGGACGTCCTGCCCGCACCCCTCAACAAGGAGTGGCAGGTCAGTCTCCAGGACGGTACCGTCGCACTGGGATCAGCCTACAACAACTGGGCTGTCTCGCTCCCTTACCTCAACAGGCCCGAGCTCAAGAAGATCGGAATGAACCTGACAAAGGTATTCGAGTACTGTGCCAAAGAGGGCGGACAGGCGGAGCTCGCCAAGATCATCCCTCTCGCAGACGTCGCACTCGAGATGGCCATCAACCATATCCCCTGCCCCGTCGATGCGCAGAAGGTCCGTATCCCCACCATCTGGAAGGGAGACCTCAACTCCGAGCTCGGAAAGCAGATGCTGAACTGTGACCCCAACGGAGAGGTCGCACTGATGGTCACCAAGATCATCATGGACAAGCAGGCTGGAGAGATCGCAATCGGAAGGCTGTTCTCCGGAACGGTCAAGAAGGGAATGACGCTGTACGTCTCCGGAATGCCCGCACCCCAGCGTGTCCAGACCGTCGCACTGATGGTCGGAGCAGACAGGACACCCATCGAGGAGTGTAAGGCCGGAAACATCGTCGCCGTCACCGGATTGAAGGATGCCATCGCAGGATCCACCGTCTCCACACTGAAGGACATGGAGCCTTTCGAGAAGATGACCCACTACTCGGAACCCGTCATCACAAAGGCCATCGAGGCCAAGAGCATGGCGGACCTGCCCAAGCTGGTCGAGGTCCTGAGGGTCATCGCGAAGGCGGACCCCTCGCTGAGCATCGAGATCAACAACGAGACCGGCGAGCACCTCATGTCCGGAATGGGAGAGCTGCACCTTGAGATCACCGAATACAGGATCGTCAACGAGCAGGGAGTCGAGATCGTCTCCTCGCCTCCGATTGTCGTGTACCAGGAGTCCGTCAAGGGACCCAACCCCAACGAGTTCGAGGGTAAGTCGCCTAACAAGCACAACAAGTTCTACTTCATCGTCGAGCCCCTGGAGGAAGGCGTCAAAGAGGCCATCCGCAAGGGAGAGATCGACACAGAAGCAAAGATCAAGGATCCCAAGGAGCTCGCAAAGGTCCTTGCCGACTGCGGCATGAACATCGACGAGGCCAAGGGTCTGGTCGCATTCAAGAACAACAACGTCCTCATCGACTGCACCAAAGGTATCCAGTATCTCCACGAGACAATGGAGCTTGTGAAGCAGGCATTCGAGGAGGCAATGATGAGAGGACCTCTCGCAAACGAGAAAGTCGCAGGACTGAAGGTCAAGCTCATGGATGCAAAACTCCACGAGGATACAATCCACAGAGGGCCCGCCCAGATCATCCCTGCTGTCAGGGACGGTATCTACGGAGCAATGTGCCAGGCAGGTAGAATCCTGCTCGAGCCCATGCAGAAGGTCTTCATCAGTGTTCCCCCAGACTACATGGGAGGAGCAGTCAACCTGATCAACCAGCGCCGCGGTACCATCCTCGAGATGGGACAGGACGGAGCCGATTCGACCGTTACAGCTATCTGCCCTGTTGCAGACATGTTCGGATTCTCATCCGATATCCGTGGAAGCACACAGGGACGTGCCATCTGGTCCATCGAGAACGCTGGATTCGAGAAACTCGTGCCCGACTTGCAGAAGAAGGTCGTTACCGAGATCAGGACCCGTAAGGGACTCAACCCTGAGCCTTACGACGACAAATACTACTCAGGTCTCTAAACCTTTTAATATGAAACTAGATTACGCATAAAATAAGATTCCATTGGAGGAACAAATATGGCAGAGAAAGAACACATGAATTTGGTCATCATCGGACACGTCGACCACGGAAAATCCACCCTCACAGGAAGGATCCTGCTCGAGACCGGTGCAATCGACCCCCACCTTGTGGAGAAGTACAAGAAGGAAGCAGAGGAGAAGGGAAAGGGATCTTTCTACTTCGCATGGGTCATGGATGGACTCAAGGAGGAGAGGGAGAGAGGAGTTACTATCGATGTTGCTCACAAGAAGTTCTACACCGACAAGTACTACTTCACCGTCATCGACGCACCCGGACACCGTGACTTCGTCAAGAACATGATCACAGGAACATCCCAGGCAGATGCAGCAGTCATCACCTGTTCCGCTATCGAGGGACCCCAGGCTCAGACAAAGGAGCACGTCTTCCTCGCAACCACACTCGGTGTTAAGCAGATCATCGTCGCCATCAACAAGATGGATGCAGTCAAGTACGATGAGGCCAAGTACAACGAGGCCAAAGAGGCAATGGTCAAGCTCATGAAGATGGTCGGAGTCAAGACCGATGAAGTTCCCTTCATCCCCGTCTCCGCATACGAGGGAGACAACATCAAGGTCGCATCCCCCAACACACCTTGGTACAAGGGACCCACACTCATAGCTGCACTCGACGCCCTCAAGGTTCCCGAGAAGCACACAGAGAAGCCCCTCAGGCTGCCCGTTCAGGACGTTTACACCATCACCGGTATCGGAACTGTCCCTGTCGGACGTGTCGAGACCGGAGTCCTCAAGCCCAACATGGATGTCATCTTCAACCCCTCCAACGTGAAGGGAAAGATCAAGACAATCGAGATGCACCACGAGCAGCTGCCCCAGGCACTGCCCGGAGACAACGTTGGATTCAACGTTGGTGGAGTCGCAAAGAACGACATCAAGAGGGGAGACGTCGCAGGACCTCTCGACAGCCCTCCGTCTGTTGCTAAGACATTCACAGCACAGATCGTCGTCCTGAACCACCCCTCCGTCATCACCGTCGGATACACACCCGTATTCCACTGCCACACCACCCAGACTGCATGCAGGTTCGTTGAGCTCATCAAGACCATCGACCCCAAGTCTGGACAGGCAAAGGCAGAGCACCCCGACTTCCTCAAGACCGGAGACATCGCTGTCGTCAAGGTCGAGCCCACAAAGCCCATGGTCGTCGAGACTGCAAAGGACTTCCCGCCTCTCGGAAGGTTCGCCATCCGTGACATGGGACAGACCGTCGCTGCTGGAATGTGTATCGCAGTTGACAAAGCTTGAAAGTGATTCCGATGTCGCAGCGCGCAAGAATCTCTCTCAGCGGAACCGACCCCGCAAAGGTCGACAACGTCTGCGCCCAGATCAAGGGAATCTCCCAGAGAACTGGCGTTGACATCCGCGGACCCGTCCCCCTTCCTACCAAGAAGCTCAAGGTTCCTTGCAGGAAGAGCCCCGACGGAGAGGGAAGCGAGACATGGGATCGCTGGGAAATGCGCATTCACAAGAGACTCATCGATCTGGACGCCGACGAGCGTGCCCTCAGGCAGCTCATGAGGATCCAGGTGCCCGATGGAGTCAACATTGAGATTGTGCTCCGCAGCGCTTGAATTAAACCTTTCAGGGGGCTCAGCCCCCTTTATTTCTATAATTTCCTTTGAGATTTCATCAAAACATGGTACTATCTGGCCATAATGTCGCCGTACCATAATGTTTATATTCGATTTTCAAATAGGGGGATTCAACGGGCAGTTAGATCAGCTGGAAGATCGCCTGCTTTGCAAGCAGGAGGTCGTGGGTTCAAATCCCACACTGTCCACTTCTTTTGTCTACCCAGACTTAAAATTCCAGGATTTTATTGTCCACCAATTTCTGCGGTCCTGTCGACTATGACGCGGATGTTCTGACATATCTCCCTGTCGGCGTTGACTGTGTCAGGATCATAATCGAAGAATGCGTCGCGGGCATAGGAGTCGAAGCCGACCAGCTTGCATGTGTTGACGATGGATGGGTCGGTCATGTCCTTAATTCCGTCGAACAGTTTCCTAGCCTCCTTCTCCCTGTCCGCGATGTCCCTGAGACAGTCCTCGTCCCTCAGATCCCCGAGGAGGGAATCGAGCTGGGCCTGGATGTCGGCGCAGTAGCAGAACGGGATGCCCTTCGATATCTCGACGGTCCTGAACTCCCCCGCCCATTCATAGATGTCCTCGAATATGCGACGGTGTATGAGCATCAGATGGGCGGTATCGAAGGAACCGCTGACAGGGTGTGCATCAAGCTCCGTCATCTTGAGCATCGTGATATCGGCCTCCACCGCCGAAAGCGCGGCCTGGTCCCTGATGCCGGGTATGTTGCGGAGGACGCTGGAATGCGGATAGCAGTAGGCGTCGTCCTCGATATGGAAATAAGGCTCCAGGGACATGATATCATGCGTCGGCGATGATCCTGCGGACGGCCTCGTCGAAGGATATCTCGCCCCTCATGCATCTGAGGGCGAGCCGCTTCGCATCGTCCGAGACGCGGAGGCCCTCGGCCTCCACGGAGCCGACGTTGCTGTTCAGAACGCTGATCTCATCCATGGAGGGACGTAGGCCTCTCATGGAGTTAAAGGTGTTGATTGGAGGGTTCGGAGCGGTCCCGGGGTCCGGGACCGGCCGCGTCATCCCGGGTAGCGACAGGACCTCACGGCAGACGCCCGGGCAGATCATCAAAGTCCTGACCGGTGTATGCCACCTGTATGACCCTGACGAGCTTCCGCTCCTCCTTGATGACGTAGAAGATGCAGTAGTTCTTCCTGTAGTTGAACTGCCTCTTCTCCACCGTACCCACGTGACGGGGGTCCTCGCGGACCATGTGGTCGAAGGGATACTCCTCGAGGGAGCGGACCGCCTCGTCGGTGTCCGTCAGGAACCTCTCGGCCGCCGAGACGTTCTTGAGGCGGTCCCTGATGTAGTCCCTTATAGATACGATGTCGTTCTGGGCGTCTGCCGAGACCTCGACGCGGTAATCGCTCATTCAGGAGCCTCTTGATGAACTGATGGGCGTCGGCGTTGCCTCCCTGCTCGGATCTCTGGTACCTCTCTTCCAATTCGATGTCGAGAAGGATGTCCTTGATCCTGTTGTAGTGATCGATGTTCATCAGGACCCTCGACCCGTAGCCGTTCTTCGTGATGAAGACCGGCTGATTCTCTGAAAGGTCGAACATCTTGGAGGTGTCTCTCATCTCGGTGATGGGAACGATTTGGGTCATGGATATAGGGATGCGGTCGGAGTATAAAACATTATTATGTACATTATCATGCTATAATGGGATAGAAGGAGGCTGTCACCTCCTGAGGTTCATGGTCTTCCGAAGTTCTTCCGGCGTTGGTACTCCTTCAGGGCCAGCTCCCTGCGCCGGGCCTCGGAGAGGCCTTCGTAGGAAACGTCCTTGGGAAAACTCGATTCGTACTCTCTGAGGTTGCGCTCTATCTCCTCCTGCTCTATGTCGATGCCGTAGATCGGCGTCGTGGCCTTGCGGAGGGCGGCCTTGCCGTCCTCGATGGACCAGACGACGAGGTCATCGCCCCTGGTGAGGTTGAGCATCTCGGCCAGGGGCTTCGGGACCGTGACCCTGCCGCTTCTGTCGTAGCCGACCTTGGACCCTATCCTGAGCATGATATCGCCTCACTGACGGTACCAGCCGTAGCGGTCCCTGAAGGTCTGCAGCCATCCGAAGACGGCGGAGCCGTTCTGATTATTGGAAAAACAGAGAACAGGGGTTTCGAAGAAAAATGGCTTAGCTTATGGCCACTCCCAACATTCCAACTTCTTTTCTTGTTCAGATTCTTGGAAGCTTATTGTTATTTACCATATACAATCGAGTCCATATGTGGAAGATGTCAGAGGGATCGTTCATTCGGGTTTTCCCCGAAACCCCTCTTGAACACACCTCTCATGACGGCGATAGCTATCATCAGCACGATTGCCATCATGATGATGTTCGTCAGGTCGACTGACCAATAGATCATCACCATGGAGTATTGAGCCGCGATGAAGTAGAATGAGATGAAGAAGATCTCCCTCAGGAACATAAGTACGGTTGATATGACGGCCTTCCTGAGAGCCTGGATCATGGAAGAGCATACCCTTATGATTCCCAGAGCGACCGGTACAATAGAATAGATGCGGATGGCGAGTATCATCTCCTCCTCCAGGGGTTTCATTCCATCCGAATAGGTGTACAGGCCTGCCAACTGCGGAGCCGATACGAATATGACGATCCCTGCTGCGATACCTATCGTAACCACCAACGTCAGTGAGTATCTGAAAGTAGCGCGAATCTTGTCCTCGGCGCGCTGCCCCAGCTGAGCGGATACGAGGGGGATAAGGGCAGATGCCACCGCCATTGCCGGAAGGATGGCGATATCCACGAATCTGAACGCATTGGAATAGATCGCAAGGCCTTCCGGCCCTCCGCATCCGGCGATTATTCCGTTCTCAGGTATGATCATCAGACTTATCAGCAGAGCCTCTATCGAGAACGGAACGGCCACCACAGCGATGTCCTTCAGCAGTTCCGTATCGAACCTGAAACCCCGCAGACGGGGCGAGACATACATCCTTCCTTTGGCGAAGAACGATATCCCGACCAGTGTGGAGGCGATCATGGATACGCAGGTGGCCCATGCCGCTCCCTCCAGCCCCCATCCGAAAATGTAGATGAATAAAGGATCCAATACGATGTTGAGGGTCGAAGCCGTGATCGATATAGCCATGGACTTTTTGGCAGCCCCTTCCGAGCGTACCAGGCCGATGACCAGACCGTTCACGGTCAGGGGTAGCGCACAGATTATGAAGGGCAGCAGGTAAGCCATACCGAGGTCTGTGTTGTATCCGCCGCCGGCGACCGATATCAGGAACTCCCCGCAGAGGAATACCGTAACCATCGCGGTGAAGGACATCAGGACCGAGACCACGACTGCCTGAGATGCAATCCTGTCTGCCCTGTCCTTGTTTCCCCTTCCGAGGGCCAGGGCTATCGCGCCGGATGATCCGACACCGAGAGCGAGGCCTATCGAGACTATTATGCGGTAGACCGGTGTGGCCATGGAGATGGCCGACAGTGCATCGGGCCCCAATCCGGCGCACCATAACGAATCTATGAACGTCTGGAGAGTGGAGACGACTATCGCTATCAGAAGCGGGATGGCCAAATGGAACAACGCTTTCCTGGGGTTGCTGAGCATCATCTCCAGGTCCTTGCTGGGGCCGTCCATGATGGATGCTAGAGCCAACCGATATAATGGTTTTTGCTCCGTTCATCGATAGATGAACAGACAACGCAATTTCGGTGAAAAACAGGCCGTTCACGGTCCGACGGCATCGTCCCCAGCCATCTTTCAGATGGCAAGCACTTGAGGGAATCACGGATATTGGGCCCACTGGACACGCAGGCACGCCGGGGGCTTGTTGCCTCCTGCCACGTGGAATTCCACGCATTCGCGGCATTTGCCGTGTCTAGGACAGTCCTTGTTGGGACAGCAGCAGTCCTCTTTGATATCTGCCATGATGCGAACAGGATGATGTCTGGATTTAACCGTTTTGATTGTCCGGATGCTCAAGCGTGCCTTATCCCGGTCTGGGCTGCGACGTCAGCATCGGTGGTGCAAAGGTCGTCGAGAGACAGCTCGCTCAGGCTCCTGTGTCCGGATACGCGGAGGAATACCCTGATCTCCTCAGCGGAGACATTCAGATAGTTCGCCACCCTGAGGGAGCCGGCCTTAGTGTCCAAACGCGACTCGAGTTCGGGATCCTGGGTAGCGATACCCATCGGGCACATGCCCGAGTTGCATGCCCTGTACCTCTGGCACCCCAGCGCCATGAGCGGAGCGGATGCTATCGCGATCGCGTCCGCGCCCATCGCCAGAGCCTTGATGAAATCCTTGCTGGTCCTGAGGCCTCCTGTGATCACAAGCTCTTGTCTCATCCCGTGCTCGTCCATATACCTCCTGGCCCTGGAGAGTGCATAGAGGGTGGGAACGGACGATGCATCCTTGAGATACTTGGGCGAAGAGCCTGTGGCCCCTCCCCTTCCGTCGATCGTAATGAAATCGCATCCAGATTTGGATATGTATTCGAGGTCCTCCTCGATGTGGCCTGCCGCTATCTTCACTCCTATAGGTTTTCCCTTGGTCTCCTTGCGGAGCATGTCTACCATGGCCTTGAGGTCCTCCGGAGAGTTGATCTCCGGGAATCTGGAAGGGCTGAGTACATCCTTTCCTTTGGGCTTGCCCCTCATAGCCGCTATGATGTCGGTGACCTTATCTCCGGGAAGGTGCCCTCCCATTCCTGGCTTGGTGCCCTGGCCTATCTTGATCTCGACCGCATCACACCTCTCGAACGTATCCATCGTGGCACTGTACTTGTTGGGAACGTATTCGAAGATGTACTTGTAGGCATTGTCGATCTCATCCGAGAGGACCCCTCCCTCGCCGCTGCACATCGCGGTCTTGGCCATGGCGGATCCTATTGACAGGGCCTTCTTCGCCCTTCCGGACAATGCTCCGAAGCTCATGTGTGATATGTAGATAGGAGATTCGATCATCATGGGTTTGGCCGCGTTCTTCCCGATGGTGACGGATATGTCGACCTCGGCCCCGTCATCTAGAGGCGGATGGGCCAGCTGGCCTCCGAGAAAGAGGATGCTGTCGAACGAGGGGACAGGTAGTAATGTGTCCATGGCCTCCCCGGTGCTCTTCCTGGTCTCCGCAAGTCTGTGGATCTCATCCATCGGACCGTCATCGTGCCTGACGAAAGCGGGATCTATGGACAGGTCTACTCCGGAGTCCTTTGGCCTTTCGTTCTTGGGAGCGACCCTATCGGGCTCTGGCATCGATCCTTCAGGCTGATCTATGCGGACGAAAGCGCTCTTGGGAGATCTGCACAATGGGCAAACCCAATCGTCTGGAAGGTCCTCGAACTTAACAGGTTCCTCGTCATCGTCGTATATCTCGCCACAGATCTTGCACTTGTAAACGGCCATGTGCCGAGCATAGTCTCGGAACGATATAACAACTATCGGAAGCCCTGCCCCGTACTTAACAGAGCAAAGCAGTAGTTATACGATAACGCACTTGTCGATGTATCATGCCAAAGTCATCATCAGCTAGCAACGGGCACGGTCCCGTGGAGATCAAGGGCCAACGCAACTCCAACTTGGAGATGCTGAGGATCGTCTCGATGCTGATGATAATCATATTCCACCTATTGATCCACGCCGGTATCGCGGATCCGAAGGAGCCCACATTCAACACTCTCGTTTCGACGGTGGGATGCACGTTCGGACTGGCAGCGGTCGTGGCATTCACCATGATCACCGGATACTTCATGGTCACGCAGAAGATCACGGTGACCAAGATCCTGAGGCTGCTCGTGGAGGTCTGGTTCTACTCGATAGCCATCGGCGTGCTAGCGTTGATCCTTCTGGGCTCTCCCATCGACGAGACGTGGATAAAGGCCACGTTCTTCCCCATATTCACGGATCAGTATTGGTTCATTAGCGCCTATGTGATGCTGGTCATACTGTCGCCGTTCATCAACAAGTGCCTGAACAGCATAACGGCCAAACAGCATCTGTTGCTGGTTCTCGTGCTGTTGGTCATTTCCTTCGGTCTGTTCTCGATACACACCACGTTCGTGATGTCCAAGCACCTGACCCTTATAGTGGTCTACATCATAGCGGCATTCATACGCCTGCACCCTCAGGAGGTGTTCTTGAACCTGAGGAACAGCCTGATGGTACTGGCGTACGCGATCGGATCGATCCTTCTCCTGTCGGTGCTGGTCAACTACCTGATATACGACAAGAGTCTGGGTTGGGGTCCTGCCGCGCAGATAGTGGCAGGAATGATACTCGTCGCGGCCATAGCGTTCTGTCTCAGAGCGGATAAGGACAGGATGTTCAGCAGACTGTTCGCGACAGTCGTCGCCCTTATGCCGCTGCCGATGTTCCTCGATCTCGGCTATCTGACTCGCAGCGAGGTGATGTTTAACTATATCGGTGTGATGTCGGGCCTCACATTGCTGCTGGGCATGGCCCTCTTCCTGGTCTTCCTGAATATGAAGCCCAGGACGAACAGGGTCGTGAACTGGATAGCGGCATCGACATTCGCAGTCTACCTCATACACGAGAATCCCCAGTTCTTCAGAGTGATCTGGTCCGATTGGTTGGGGGTCCCGGCCTATTCGGATTCCTATCTGTTCCTGCCTTACGTGCTCTTCTGTGCCGTATCGATGTTCGCGATAGCCATTGTCCTGGATAAGGTGAGGGTGTACCTGATATTCAAGCCTCTGTCCAGATGGACCAGCAGGTTCTATGAGTGGGTCGAGGAATCCGTCAGGAAGCTGTCGGACCGTGCCGACGAGGCGCTGAAATAAGGTCGTTCTGATTGACACCGGGTTATCAGCACCGATAAGGGATGAAGAAAGTAAAGGGTTTTAAAGGACGATTTCAGGCTTCAGTCGAACTTTCCGACTACCGCCTTGATACGCCTGACGCCTGCAGCGGAACTCTCTTCCTTCTTGATCTTGAATCCCTGCAGTTCCTTGGTGTTCTTGACGTGGGGTCCGCCGCACATCTCCGCAGAGACGTCACCGATCCTGTAGACCTTGACGATTTCCCCGTACTTGGTGGTGAAGACTCCTTCGACTTCCTCTTCCTTCGCCTGCTCATAGGGCATCTCGATGCACTCGACGGGGATCTCCGCCTTGATGCATTCGTTCACCCAGTCCTCGATCTGCTTGAGCTCCTCGGGGGTGACCTTCCTGTCCAGGTTGAAGTCGAATCTGAGCCTCTCGGCGGTGATGTTGGATCCCTTCTGGTGGATGTCCGGTGAGACGAATTTCCTGAGAGCGGCGTTCAGCAGGTGGGTGGCCGTGTGCAGCTTGGTGGTCTCCTCGCTGTGGTCCGCGAGCCCTCCTTTGAAGGTACCTCCGTCGCCGCGCGACTTGTCCTGGTGGGTCTTGAACCTTCCGTTGAAGTCGTCCATGTCAACTTTCAGTCCCTTCTCAGCCGCGAGTTCCACGGTCATCTCAATGGGGAATCCGTATGTGTCGTAAAGCTTGAAGACGGTCTCTCCGTTGAGTACCGGGATGTCGCCGTTCTCCGCGACCATCTGGTCGAATCTCCTGAGTCCTTTCATGACAGCCTTGTGGAACTTCAGCTCCTCGTTGTTGATGTTGGTGTAGATGAAGTCCTTGTTCTTCTCCAGCTCGGGATATGCCTTGCAGTAGTTCTGGACGATGACCTCCGCGATCTTCTGCATGAAGGGCTCTTCGTAGCCGAGTTTGGACATGTATCTGGAGGATCTCCTGATGAGTCTCCTGAGGATGTATCCCTGACCGATCTTGGCAGGGACGACGCCGTCCCCGAGCATGAAAGTGGCGGCCCTCATGTGGTCGGATATGATCCTGAAGGCCCTGGTGTCATCCTCGTTCTCGCCGTACTTCTTCCCGGTGAGCTCCTCGATCTTGTCGAGGATGGGTGTGAACAGAGGGGTGTCATAGACGGTCTCGTTGTGGTTGAGGATACGGAGGATCCTCTCGAGCCCCATTCCTGTGTCTACGTTCTTCTGCTTGAGGGGAGAGAAAGTGCCGTCGGCGTTCTTGTTGTACTGCATGAACACGTTGTTCCAGATCTCTGTGAACTTACCGCAGTGGCAGGACGGTCCGCAGTTGGGGCCGCACTTGGGTCTGCCGTCGTCATAGAAGATTTCCGTGTCGGGTCCGCAGGGTCCGGTCTGACCGGCCGGCCCCCACCAGTTGTCCGATTTGGGGTAGAAGTAGATCTGGTCGTCGGTGAGTCCGTGGGATTTCCAAAGCTCTGCGGTCTCGGTGTCCTTGGGAGCATCGTCATCGCCTGCGAAGGCGGTGACGGAGATCTGCTTGGGATCGATGCCCAGGACCTTTGTGAGGAGGTCGTAGCTGAACTCGATGGATTCCTTCTTGAAGTAATCCCCGAGGGACCAGTTGCCGAGCATCTCGAAGAAAGTGAGGTGGCTAGCGTCCCCGACCTCATCTATGTCTCCGGTCCTGACGCACTTCTGGAAGTCCACCAGCCTCTTTCCTGCGGGGTGCTTCTCTCCGAGCAGGTAGGGGACGAGCGGATGCATCCCTGCGGTCGTGAACAGAACGGTTGGGTCGTTCTCCGGGATGAGCGAAGCACTGCTGATGTATGCGTGTCCCCTCTCCTTGAAGAAGTTGACGAAAGTCTCTCTCATTTCTTGAGCGTCCATGATGTACACTCCTATTTAATGAGGGTAGCTATCGTTAACTCCTAAATAAGTATGCGCATACGCGCGCATCTGGGGTCAGAGCCTGGATTGCCTCACTGCCGTGTTGACATCGGACTGGGTTATGACCACTTTCACACCCAGCCCCGACAGGAGCTTGGAGGGCATGGGGCCGATCTCCTCCACTATGACGGTACCGGCTCCCTCCAGCTGAGAGATTATAGATTCGATGTGGTGTCTGTGATCCTTTCCTGCGACGGACTCGGATCTGTCTATTGGAACGGTCTTCAGGAATCTGACAGTGTTGCCGTCGGTAGCGTATATCCTGAACTCGGAAGCGTTGCCGAATCCAGCGTTGACGGTCTTGCCGTCGCTGGTGGCGACCGCCACCTTGGACTCGTCCTTCTGGATGTCGAACGTGACATTGACCGGGCTGTCCCTGAGGCCGCATCCCTCTATGTTCGTGAATTCCTGGGAGCGGTCCTGGCCAAGCAGTCCGATGGCATCCGCCCTGCACTGTCTGCAATGCCTCATCATCTTCATGTCGAGTCCGCAGCGATCCATCATGTCCCTCCTCTCAAGAGGCGTGGGTGCACGGAGGTCCGAGAACCTGGTCCCCTCCACAGGGATGAGCGGGAGGATGTTCACTATGTACACACCAATGTCGCGAACGTGCTTGACCAGCTCCGGGATGTGCGAATCGTTGATCCCGGGAATCATGACGATGTTGATCTTGACCAGCATCCCAAGGTCAACGCATCTCCTGATGCCTTCCAACTGTCTGTCCCTGAGTATCGTGGCGCCTTCCACACCGGAATACTTCCTACCTCCGTAGACGACCGCATCGTAGATCTTGGCTCCGATCACGGGATCCAGGCAGTTCATCGTCACGGTCACGAATCTGACATTCAGGTCGAACAGCCTCTGTGCGCTCTCCGGTAGCGCCAATCCGTTTGTGGAAACGCACAATGTCAGACCAGCCATCTCCTTCCCTATGAGCTCCAAGGCACGGAACGTATCCTCATTCGCCAGAGGGTCCCCGGGTCCTGCGATACCGATGACCGAGAGCTGGGGTATCTGTTCCTTGACGGCCCTCACTTTGATAAGGGCCTGCTCCGGGGACAGCACCTCGCTGGTGACTCCGGGCCTGGATTCGTTGCAGCAGTCGAACTTCCTGTTGCAGTAGTTGCATTGGATGTTGCACCTGGGTGCCACTGGGAGATGCATCCTTGCGAATGTGTGGTGGGCATCCTCGCAGAAACACGGATGTTCTGATAATGCGTTCTTGATATCTTCCGGAATATCCATGGCTGAGTTCCCATCGCAGATTATGTAGATAAGCCTGTTCCAGACACCTGTCGGGGCAATCGCGTATTAACCAAGAAGATTATGCTCTTCCCGGTGAATGTGAATGGTCCAGTTACTGAGATCAGACAGGACGGACCTCCAGGTGTTACTGGGGGAACCGAAGGCCGCTGTCCGCAGCATGTTCCTGCCGTTCCTGGTAGCGTTCGCCGTGGTGGAGGCCAATCAGTTCATCGACGCATTCTGGATATCAGGTCTCGGGAGGTCTTCCGCCGAGGCAATGTCCACCGTGGTGCCGTTCTACGTCCTTCTCATGTGCTCAGGTGTCGGATTGTCCGTTGGAGCCACAACGACGATAGCGTTCCGTCTGGGTCGCGGAGAGAAGGGCGAGGCCGGAAGGCTGGTGTCCAACGCTATGGTGCTGGGGTTGATCCTCTCAGCGGTGACCATGGCGCTCATGCTCCTGTTGTTCGACAAGGCCATCGACCTTCTCGGTGCGGGTGACATCAGGAGGGAATGCTGGGAATACTTCCTTCCGGAGATACTCCTGGCCGCTCCAATGATTCTTCTGTCCATAGTCGGAGGGACCCTCAGAGGAGAGGGCGCGGCAAGGAAATCCACTGTGATCCAGATGTCCGCGGCGATGTTCAACATGATCCTCGATCCGATCCTGATATACGCGCTCGGATTGGACATATTCGGAGCAGGTCTTGCGACCGGGCTGTCCGCCATGATCTCTCTCACAATCGGTCTGTCCTGGTATGTCCGCAGGAGTACGGAGGTATCCATGGAAATGAGGGGATTCAGGCCGGACATCTCCATGATGAAGGAGGTCCTAAACGTCGGTGGACCCAAGACGGTGAACGAGGCCATCGCCGGAGTGATGATGTTCATCCAGAGGATATTCTTCATAGTGGCCGGAGGGACGGCAGCTGTCATGCTCTACAACTATCCGTGGAGGTTCATATCGCTGTTCATGCTGCTGGGGAAGGCATTCGAGAGCAGCATGGTGCCCGTAGGTTCGGCCGCATACGGCCAGAACGATACGGCGAAGATGTGGAACGCTTACATCTACAGCGTCAAGCTCACGATACTGGTCTCAGTCGCGGCGGTGATTATAATATTCATATTCGCACAGCCGCTGATGTCCATACTCACTTACGAGGCAAGCATGCACGAGATGCTCTCCAAACTGACATGGATCCTCCAGGTATCTGTATTCCTGCTCCCGTTCATGGCCGTCAGGGGAGTGAGCGCATCCCTTCTGCAATCCATGAAGAAAGCCAAGATCCCGATGTACTTCGACCTGTTCTGGGGCTCCGTGAGGATGGTCGTCTATGCCCTGAGCGCATACGGCTTCCTGGGGATCGATCCGTTCGACGGCATCATCTATTCCATGGTGGTCATGTATTCGCTGAGCGGCATAATCGTGACCGCATTGGCGGTTTGGCAGTTTAAGAAGATCAGCAGGGCCAATCCCGCTCGCGTTTCACTATTATAATATAATATAAAACATGAATATTACGGCCGATGGCAGATTTCCTAGCATCGGTCATGTCCGAGTTGAATTCAAATCTCGCAGTAGGGAAGAAGACCCTGGAGGAGATGATGGGCTCCGGCGATTACACATACCGTACCAAGAGCGGCGAGACCGTGAGCATTCCCAAGGACCAGATGGATTACCTATGGGAGATCTGCGAGGAGTCTGAGAAGATCCGTCTGAGGCTCCCGATTTACGTATCCACAGACATATCCGCCGATAACGGCGCATGGAAGGTCGAAGGGAACCCGGAGGCCACCGTGGTCGCAAGGATACTCGGCAAAAAGATGTTCAGGGAAGGGCTGGTAAGGCTCTACCACCCCGATTTGAAGGATCTGAAAGATAGAATCGGGGACGCTCTGATGATAGTTTTCGTACCTTGAACAATAGTGTTTTATACGACTCCGAATTACACGGAGTTGCGCGATGCGAACCATTGCGTGATTGGCTACCAGAAATGGCTGCCGATTGAATAACGTTCGATGATTCGAACTGCGGCCCCAAGTCGTCTTGCCAAGATTTAAGTACTTGATGAGATTACAGGGGGTTGCGCGACTTAGAGTCGTGTGGCCAGTGCTCAGCACGATGGTCAAGATCGAATCATTTCGAAAGAAATGCCTGTATGGCAAGGGTTAAATACTTCTTGCTGGTACGGGAATTTCGCGGCTGTCAGCAATGACAGTGATTCAAATCGAATGTAACATGCACCCGAACAGAGGTCCTGTCTCGGGGAAGAGGTGTAGGGTCCCGTAAATGGAGGATGAGAGCGGATCGACCCAGTGATCACCGATCATACGAAACCTGGACGTGTGCTAGATCATACGCCAGCGGCGATGCTACGCCGTATGGGGGATGGTTCGGCTAGAGCGCTGAAGAAGGTCGTGTCAAGCAGCGATATGCGTCGGGTAGGTGCAAGAAGCCTATGATCCGACGATTACCTAATGGGACTTCCTATTCTTCGGAATAATCAGTAATGATTGGGAACGCGGGGGATTGAAGCATCTTAGTACCCGCAGGAAAAGAAATCAACAGAGATACCGTTATTAAAGGCGATCGAACGCGGTATAGGGCAAACTGAATCCCTTATCGAAAGGTAAGGGAGATGTGGTGTTGCAGGCTCATTTACTCCTTAGCTCAAATACTTGAACTTGCCTGGAAAGGCAGGCCATAGAGGGTGATAGCCCCTTAGAGGAAGGTGAGTATGGAGATTTTTGATGTCCTTGAGTAGTCTGTGTTGGATATCACGGATGAATTTGGGAGGCATTCACTTCCAACCCTAAATACGTCTCTAGTCCGATAGTGCAGTAGTAGCGTGAGCGAAGACTGAAAAGTACCCTTAACGGGAGGTCAAAAGACCTGAAACCATACGGTCAAAGATTTATATGGCATCAAAGGGAAGAAACCAATTTGGTGGACCAGTGTTATATTGTTCGTTTCGAAAAACGATCCAGGGAGTTCTGGTCATTGGCGAGGTTAACTATTCAATTAGGAAGCCGAAGGGAAACCGATTGTACGCAGTTTTTTACGAGGTACATCGTGTGCTCGCGAGGAGTCAATGGTGCGGATACCCGAAGCCGGTCGATCTATGCCTGAGCAGCTTGAAGCCCCTCGAAGGGGGGGTGGAGGAGCGAACCAGTTCTGATGTGCAAATCGTTTGGATGACTTGGGTATAGGGGTGAAAGGCCAATCTAGGCCGGAAATAGCTGGTTCCCCGTGAAACTAGTCGCAGCTAGACCTCGATCGAGGCAGAACGTGAGGTAGAGCACCGATTGGGTGCTTAGGGGAAGAAATTCCTCGGCATCTTGTCAAACTCCGAACTTGCGTTCACCGTAGACGTCGGGTGTGAGGCCATCCGGGGTAAGCTTGGTGGCCATAAGGGAAACAACCCAGACTACAGTTAAGGTCCCTAAATATCGGTCAAGTGTAATACGAAATGGCGTCGGCGGTCTAAAACAACCGGGAGGTGGGCTTAGAAGCAGCCATCCTTCAAAGATAGCGTAACAGCTCACCGGTCTAGATCGTGGGCCCAGAAAATGGACGGGGCTAAACCGATTACCGATACTGTAGAAGACAGAAATGTTATTTGGTAACGGGGCGTGGTGCATGGGTAGAAGCAGGGGAGTGATCTCCTGTGGACCGTGTACCAACGAGGATCCTGGAGTGAGTAGCAGCAAAGCACGGTGAGAATCCGTGTCGCCGCAGGGGCAAGGGTTCCTTGGCAATGTTCGTCAGCCAAGGGTTAGTCGATCCTAAGGTAACTCTTAATCGAAGTTATCGAATGGGAATCAGGTTAATATTCCTGAACCAGTAAGATCTTTGCCTACGTTGTTGGATCAGGGTAGTTATTGCAGGCCCGTCAGCCTGTCTAAGTATCGAATCCGATGAAGAACCGTAATGGTGAGAAGTTGGAGAATATACGATGGGGCGAGCGTAAGCTCGCTTATGATAATCCCCGGTCCCCGTGAAAGCAATGTAGTTACAATCTTATTGTTCGTACCAAGAACCGACACAGGTGTCCCTAGGTGAGTAGCCTAAGGCGTGTTAGCATAATCGTGGCGAGGGAACTCGGCAAATTAGCCCTGTAACTTCGGGAGAAGGGGTGCCAGTACTGTGAGGTACTGGTCGCAGTGACAAGAGAACACCGACTGTTTAATAAAAACATAGGTCTCTGCTAGTTCGAAAGGATGTGTATAGAGGCCGAAGCCTGCCCAGTGTCGGCATCTGAAAATCTGTTTCAACGGATCGAAGGACCGATAAACGGCGGGGGTAACTATGACCCTCTTAAGGTAGCGTAATACCTTGTCGCTTAATTGGCGACTTGCATGAAGGCTCAACGAGTGTTCTACTGTCCCCGCCATGACGCTAGTGAAAACAATCAGTCTGGTGCACAATCCAGACCCCTCCATCTGAAAGCGAAGACCCCATGGAGTTTCACTGCAACCTGTTGTTGTTGTAGGAAATGGTATGTGTAGGGTAGGCGGGAGACGTTACCCAGGAAGGTGCGCTAGCATCTCTCCGAGTCACCGATGAAACACCGCCCTTATCATTTCTTACGACTCACCTCTCCGGAGGAACAGCTATAGGCAGGCAGTTCGGGTGGGGCGCCACGCCCTCAAAAAGATAACAAGGGCGCCCAAAGGTTAGCTCAGGTAGGTCAGAAATCTACCGAAGAATGTAAAGGTAAAAGCTAGCTTGACTCGGAACCAGACAATAGGGTTCGGAGATAGGAAACTATGGCTTAACGAACCAATCAACCTCCTGAATGGGGGTGATTGATATCAGAAAAATTACCCTGGGGATAATTGAGTTGTCACGAGCAAGAGTTCATATCGACCTCGTGGCTTGCTACTTCGCTGTCGGCTCTCCCTATCCTGGTGGTGCAGCAGCTGCCAAGGGTGGGGTTGTTCGCCCATTAAAAGGGATCGTGAGCTGGGTTTAAAACGTCGCGAGACAGTTTTGTTGCTTTTTGATGGAGGTGTTGGTACCTGATGAGAAGGACCCTTTAGTACGAGAGGAACAGGGGTTCGTGGCCTCTAGTTTATCAGTTGTCTGACAAGGCACGCTGAGTAGCCACGCCGCAGCGGATAAGAGCTGAAAGCATCTAAGCTCGAAGCCGCCTTAAAAAAGAGGTACCCATATAACGCTCATAAATGATGAGTTTGATAGAAGCCGGATGTAAGTATCGAGGTTCGCCGAGATATTCAGTCCTGGCTTACTAAAGTTATTTTGACGTCGCTGGAGTGTGATCTAGCAGTTAAACAGGTTTCGTATGAATTCAATTCTCATTCTCCGACAAACCCTATTTTTCATTATCTTTGTAGTTCATTCTTTATATTGTTCCCTTTATGGCGATACGATGATTCATCATATCGATCCATGTTTCAATGTCGATTCCAACATCTATCTTCTGACAGGAGATCGCAATGTGTTGATAGACACGGGAACAGGCCTCAGTTGGAAGCATATCATTTCTGCCATCAAGGACATCCTAGGCCCTGACGGAAAGGTAGATTTGGTATTGCTGACACATTGTCATTTCGATCATATCGGCGGGGCACCGTATCTGATAAGCGCTTTCGGATGTTAGGTCTGTACAGGTTTCGTAGATGCAGTCCCCGTTCGCAATGGTGACACAACATATACCTTGGCCCATGAATTCGGAATAGAGGTTCCTCCCATTCCTGTAGGCGATCTCCATGAGGGAGATATAATCGACATAGGAGAACACAAGTTACGTGTCATCGAGACTCCGGGTCACACCCAGGGAGGAGTATGTTATTTCGATGAGGTTACATCCAATATTTTCTCTGGAGATACTGTTTTCACTTATGGTGTCGGACGCACCGATTTCCCTGGCGGTTCTATTTCCAGTTTAAAAAACTCTATAAAAAAGTTAAGTAATATGCCAGTAAAGGGATTGTATCCCGGGCACGATAATCCTACTAAGGATGGATTATCGTCAATAATGAGAGGACTAGAACTGGTAGGTGAATGAATGAAGATAATCAAATGCGACTACTCAAACGGTTTTGGAGTACAATGTCAGGATGCCGTCAAGGCAGCCGCCGAGGACATAACAGCTGGTAAGCTAGTAGTGTACCCCACAGAGACCGTTTACGGGATAGGTGCGGATATCTACAACGAGGCTGCTGTAAAGAACCTCTATCTCACCAAGAAGAGGCCGTTCGATATGCCGCTCTCTGTCGCCGTCTGCGATATGGAAATGCTTGAGAAGGTTGCTGTGCTCAACGATAACGCGAAGAAGCTGGCCAAGGCATTCCTTCCCGGCCCGTTGACACTGATAGTCAAGAAGCTGCCGAGTGTTCCCGACATAGTCACGGCTTCATCTCAGAAAGTTGGGATCCGTATCCCTGACAACAGGTTCGCTCTGGAGCTTATCAAGCTCACCGGACCGATCATCACTACATCCGCTAACCTTCACTCCCACCCTGACGCGGTCAATGTGAATTCGGCAATCGAGGATTTCGGCCCGGCTGTCGACACTTACATCGACGCAGGTGCATGTAACCTGGGAAAACCGTCCACCATTATTTGGCTCATGGACGATCAGGTAGAGATCATCCGCCAGGGCGCGATATCCGAGAAACAGATTATGGAAGTCTTAGAATGCTGACAAGTGAAGAATTGGAGAAACTGCGCAAGGCAGGCAGAGTATCCGGAGAAGCAAGGGAGCTCGGCATGTCGATGTGCGAGCCCGGTGTGAAATTGTTCGATGTCGCTCAAGAGGTGGAGGGATACATCCGTAAGCACGGATGCAAACTGGCCTTCCCCTGTAACATCAGCAGGAACGAGATCGCGGCACATGCCACCCCCAGTTGCAACGATAAAGAGGTCTTCGAAGTCGGGGACATAGTCAAAATCGATTGCGGCGGGATCCTAGATGGTTTCATCGGAGATACGGCAGGTACCGTGGAAGTCGGTTCACGCAGCTATCCAGAGCTTGTCAAGATCAGCAAGACTGCCAGAGATACAGTTGCCGAGTTCATAGGCGAGGGAGTTCCTCTGCGCGAGATCGGCAGCGCGGTAGAGAGGACCATAAGGGGAGCAGGTTTCGCACCCATTGTCAACCTTTGCGGTCACCAGATTGCGCAGCATCAGCTGCACGCAGGTTTCTCTGTACCCAATTACGACAACGGTGACGACTTCAAGATCGAATCCGGGACGATAGTCGCCATTGAACCTTTCGCAACCAATGGTAAGGGCCAGATCAAGAACGGAAAGCCCGGCAACATCGTCCGCATCCTGAGGGAGAGGCCTCTGGCAGATCCCAAGGACCAGGAGTTCTACGAATATGTCAAGGAGGAGTTCTTCCAGCAGCCCTTCTGTGCAAGGAGCTGTGATTTCCCCGACGCAGAGAAGCGCGTCAGGAGTCTCATCCGCCACGGTGTATTGTCGAGCTATGCAGAATTGGTAGAGGTGTCAGGAGGCCTTGTTTCCCAGCACGAATACACATTCTACATCGATGGCAGGCGCGGAGAGATAACCACCCTCCCGTAAACATTTTAATAAAACTCTCCTTAACCCAGATTAAGCTGAAGTTGCCAAGCCTGGTCAAAGGCGAGGGACTCAAGATCCCTTCTCGTAGGAGTTCGCCGGTTCGAATCCGGTCTTCAGCACCATTATCATTCTATTCAGTCAGCTAAGGCTCTGCAGATCATGGACATCAGCAATGAGCTATCAGGCAATTATCAGAATCATCTAGAAGAGTGAAATGGTTTGGGTGCCCGTTTCCGGGCACCCTTTTAGGAACTATCAATCAGATCAGTATCTGTAGTTCTTGGGGTCTTCGTATCCGCCGTACATCACACCGGTGTTGTAGGGGGTGATCTCGAATCCCCAGTCGGCCATGCGGGCCTTTGCTGCGTCGTATACCTCGAGGTACTCCTTGGTGGGCCTGACGGTCTTGACGTCGTAGCACTCCTGGAAGGTCTTTCCGAGGTCTGCGGTGGTGTACTGAGGCTCGTACCATGCGACGAACTTCTTCAGCAGCTCG
>Ga0079305_1001733_pt1 | contig 25385 bp, 16 predicted proteins | sample LMS_cellobiose_e_FD_79183 | JGI IMG/M metagenome (GOLD analysis project Ga0079305, IMG submission 79183) | Rumen-fistulated moose microbial communities from Alaska, USA - LMS_cellobiose_enrichment | ecosystem: Host-associated > Mammals > Digestive system > Stomach > Rumen fluid ... | reverse complement strand
CCGGAATTTCCGGATGGAACAAAGAGAACGTGGGCGAAAGCGGGAGTTGGCAAAATGAGCGAATATCGAGTGGAACATGATACCATGGGGGAAGTCTGTCTTCCGAAAAACGTATATTATGGCGCACAGACGCAGCGTGCGGTCAATAATTTCCCGATTTCCGGCCGTCGTGTCGCTCCGGAGCTGATTCATGCCCTGGGACTGGTCAAATGGGCGGCGGTGAAAGCGAATCAGCAGCTCGGCCTTCTGACCGGCGGACATGTACCGCTTCGGGATAAGGAGATTGCCGCGCTTATTCAGGCAGCCTGGGAGGTTTCTCAGGGGCTTCTGGACACGGAGTTTCCGATTGACGTTTATCAGACCGGGTCGGGAACGTCGACTAATATGAACGCCAACGAGGTTATTGCGAACCGTGCCGCCGAGATTGCCGGATACGACCGGTTTTCCTCAAATAAAACGATTCATCCGAACGATCATGTCAATATGGGACAGTCCACGAATGATATTTTCCCGACGGCCATCCATGTTGCGGTTGCAACGACGATTAAAAAGGAATTGACGCCCGCCCTGAAACAATGTCAGGTTATTTTGGCGAAAAAAGCGGAAGAGTGGAAGGATGTCCTCAAAATCGGGCGGACGCATCTGATGGACGCGACGCCGCTTTCACTGGGGCAGGAAGTCGGGGGGTTTGCACGGCAGCTGGAACTTGCCGTCGAACGGGCGGAATCAGCGATTCAGTCGATCCTGGAGCTTCCCGCCGGAGGAACCGCGGTGGGGTCGGGGATCAACACTCATTCGCAGTTTGGCGGGCGCGTTGCCGCTATTCTTGCCGAAGTGACGGAAATTCCGTTTCAGGAAGCGTTCAGCCATTTTGAGGCGAACGCCCAGCGGGACGGGCTTGTTACCTGTCATTCCCTGTTGAAATCGGTCGCGGTCACGTTATCCAATGTTGCCAATAACATTCGCTGGCTCTCCTCCGGTCCACGCTGCGGGTACAACGAAATTATTCTTCCGGATTTACAGCCGGGAAGTTCTATTATGCCCGGCAAGGTCAATCCGGTCATTTGCGAAAGCGTTATGCAGCTTGGTGCGCGGGTGATCGGGAACGATACAACGATCGCTTACGCCGGCGCGGCAGGCGGTCAGTTTCAGTTGAATATTATGATGCCGGTTATGGGCGATACGGTTTTGGAATCTGTTCGACTAATGGCCGCCGGAGCGCGTCTGCTTGCGGAAAAATGTTTTACGGGGATGCAGGCTCATCGGGAAAAATGCCGACATGCCGTCGAGCAGAGTCTTTCCATGTCGACCGCGCTCAATCCGGTGATCGGTTATGAAAAAGCGGCGGCTCTGGTCAAGGAGGCGTTCAAAACCGGTAAAACAATTCGCGAGCTTTGTCGTGAAAAACAGATCATGTCAGAGGAAGAATTGCAAAACGTCCTTGATCCTTGGAAAATGACCTGTCCGCGATCCTGACGCGAATACTGGAAAACCGGGGAACAGACAGAATATGGCCGCCGGGAACCGGATTTTTACATGCGGTTAAAAAAGTATCGACACTTCGGGGGTGGTACTTTTGTGTTCAGTGTCTCCGGTTCTTATCTCTTCTTTCGGACAGGCAAAGCCGGTTTATTACCGTCTGGTGAAACGGAAGACAACGTGAGGAAACCGCGATACAAAATCCCTCCGGTTTCCTGAGCGTGACTTTTTTTTCAGAGGGGATATACAGTGTCCCTGTTTTTTATTTGCTCAAACTCTTGTAAACGGATTACGTTTTCGGTATATTGGACGGTGTGTTTCTGACGCTCAGGCCGATGGTTTTTCCGTATTTTGTTTTTGTCGCCCGCCGGCAGGACAATCGGGTTCAGTAATAGGGGCATTGTCGACCGGGGCAAGTCGGTTTTTCGATCAATGAATTCTTTCTTCCCTAACCAGAAAGCGGAATAATGTCATTACATCAATGTTTTACTTCTGTTTTACCGCGGGATTATCGGAGGCGATTCCGATTTCGCGTTGTTTTCTGTTTTATTGGGCTCCTGGTTCTTTTGACCGTGTCGTTTTTGTCGGTTGAAAACTGTTTTACGGCGGAGCTTCAGACCTGGCCGGTCAATATTCACGATAAAATTTTCGCTGATACAGCACCGGAGGCCGCCGGAACAGTCGTTATGCAGGCAGCCCGTAATGAATATGAGTCAGGCCAGTTTGGTGTTTTTTCAACGGAAGACGTTCAGGATATTTCGCTTTCCGTTTCCTGTCTGACTCATGAAGACGGAACATCCCGGATCGACGCGGAACAGATACGGCTTCGTCCGATCGGAATGATTCATATCACGAAAAACACGCCGGAAGCGGAAAAAATAGTTGTTCGCAAGGCTCCCTGTGACATTCCGGAAGTTCTTTATGAGGATCAAACCATTTCGTTGACCGCCGGCGAGTCGAAAGGAATCTGGGTTACTGTTTTTGTTCCGGCAGACGCAAAGCCCGGTATGTATCAAGGAACAATTACACTTGCTTCGGAAAACGTCCGGGCGGAAATCCCGGTTCAGCTGGAAGTCTTTGCGTTCACGCTTCCTTCGGAGCGTCATTTATGGATGACCAACTGGTTCAACGCGGAATTGATTGCCAAGGTACACGGCGTTGAAGTCTGGACAGAAGAGTTCTGGACGATGCTGGAAGGTTATTTTACCAACATGGCGGAACATCGTCAAAATATTGTGATTACCCCCTGGACTCCGGACAATAATTTTGTCAAGGCGACCATCAAGTCGGACGGAAGCTGGGACGTTGACTTTTCCCGGATGATACGTTTTATCGAGCTTGCGGAAAAATGCGGGGCCGCGGAACGAATTGAGTTTTCCCATTGCGGCGGGGTGGACCGGCAACAGCATGTAATCGTTGTCCATAACGCTGTTGTTTACGACGAGAGCAAAAACGAAGTGATTCATGTCGGGCCGGATGTCTGGCTCGAACCGGTTTTGAAGGAACTTGAAAACTGGCTTGTGGAGACCGGCCGGATTGACAAAGCGATGATTCACATTGCCGACGAACCGTTTATGCAGGATATGGCGTCCTGGCACGAAGTGTCACAGCGTGTTCATCAGTACGCCCCGAAAATCAAACGGATTGATGCGATTGAGGCGATTTTCTTTGGTGATGACCTCGAAGTGCTGGTACCAAAAATTTCCCATCTGAGTCATTGGTTCGATGAATACAAAAAGTACGACAGAAAAAATCATGAGCTCTGGTATTATATCTGTTGTCATCCTTATGGCATCAGCTTCCCGAACCGCTTCATGGATCTGCCGGCGATTCGCGTTCGTTCGCTGCACTGGATGAACTACACGGAAGACCTTTGCGGCTATCTGCACTGGGGATACAGTTACTGGTTTGACGATCCCTTCGGTCCGCCGACGGAAATGTTCGGCCCGGGCGACGGTCATGTTGTGTATCCCGGTCCGCTGGATTCCATTCGTTGGGAGGTTGAACGGGAAAGCGTCGAGGATTACGAATACCTTGTCCTTCTGCGCAGTCTGATTCAGGAGAAAAAAGACAATTCCGGGCTCGATCTGTTCTGGCTTGATCCCGGTCGGCGCGGTATGGAAATTGGACGCCGGATGGTTCATTCTCTGACCGATGTTGAAATGGATTCGCAAATGTTCGCCGATGCCCGGCTGGAACTGGCCCGGGAAATCGAGTCGTATACTTCCGGGGACGGTCCCTGGCTCATCGTTCAATCGTTCCCTGAAGATAACGCCCGAATTGCCGGGGCTCCGCTCAATATTGAGATTTACGGCTGGACGACGCCCGGCGCGACGGTAACGGTCAACGGCAATCCGCTTGAAGTGGATGAAAACGGTTTGTTCATTTGTCCCGACTCGAAAGAGGAAACGCATTCGCTCGAATTCATTTCCACCCTGAATGGAAAGAGCGTCAAAACGACGAGAAACTTTGTGATTTATTGAGAATCGGCAGTTTTTGGCGAATATTCAGAACCGTGCTGTTCCGATAAACCATGCTGCTTTGATACGCCTGACAGCGCGGTTTGACGGCCTGGGTTGTGATTGTCTGTCGGAGGCGGGGCCGACAGACAATCACAACCGTGGGTTCAGTTGAAGTGTTGTGAGGCCGGGATCGGACCCCGACAGGTTTTACAAGGAATCGTTGTTTAAAATTTGGTGTACCCGTATCTTGGCAACGTGAAATTTTATGCTATAATTCTGACTGAATTTTTGAAGTATGTTGTTTTCCTGTTTATTCCGGAAAACAACCGGCTTTAAAATTTGGTTTCGGGTCAGTAGCTCAGTTGGTTAGAGCAAGGGACTCATAATCCCTGGGTCGTGGGTTCAAGTCCTACCTGACCTATTAAACAGGATTTTTCTCTTAAACGGGTTTTCTCTAAAAGCCCGTTTTTTTACGTATCAAACGTACATTTCGCGATTTTTTTGATGTCCCTCCTTTTTTATGCGCAGACAGTATATTTCCGACGTTTTTTAAGACATCTCCATTGATTTTATTGTTTATTCTCCAAAACATCACGGAAGAGCCGTTTTTTGAGAAAAAGATGAGCATTAAATTAAGTTATTGACAAATGAAATGACTTTATACTAAAATCTTTATACTAAAATAAATTGAGAGAAGTGGAGATCGGAAGCAACTTGGTCGGGGAATATCCGAACCGGCGGAATCTTTAGGAACTTCCTGCTATAAGAAGTATGAAGAAGCTTTATTTCAACAGGAAGGATCCTGTTGAAATGCCTGAAAATTTCCATTTCTCACGTTACAAACCCAGCGTGGAGTGAACGGGCCGTTTTTTGCGGGACACGTCAATATTGTGTTGCCTGAAGTATAACCTCATACCTGAAAATTGGGGTATCTTCCAATTTTAGAAAGAGAGATTCCATGAGATTGTCACGTCGGAATTTTTTAGTGAATACTGGTGCCGGTCTCCTGTCGCTTGCTGCGTTTCCCCGTTTTTTGAAGGGGGAGACGGACATTTCGGGAGAGCCTCATTTTCTCTTTGAACCGGGCGAATATAAACGGATTGATTCCGAAGAGCGCAGGTTTCACCTTTGTGCCTATTATGATGAAATTTTTTACGAACCCCGGCCCGGTAAAGAACTCGACCCAAGAGTCGATCTCAACAATCCGGTGGATTTGCCGGAAATCTGGAAAAATGTCGGAGTTACCGATATTTGGTTTACCCATTATGTGACCGGCGGCTGGTGGCAGGACTGGGCCTCATTCGACAGGATGGCGGATAAAATCAAGTCGATAGGAATGACGCCGCACCTGGTCAGCGTGGCATTTGGACATCCGGCTTTTAAAGGGCCGGAGGGGTGGAAACCGAGCCAGTATTTAAACGGCGACACTCTTTGGGGATGCTCATGCCACGCACCTGCGGACCGGGAATGTGTCCGGTTTAATCGGGCTATTGCCGACCACTGCGGTCCGTGTGATGTTTTCTTTGACGACGAATTCCGCTGTGCGGAGGGGCCGGGTGATATTGGCGGATGTATCTGTCCCGAATGCCGTGCCGATTTTCTGAAACAGACCGGTTTCCCGGAATCAGAGTGGGAAACGCTTCTCGAAGAGATTCGAGCGAATAAAAATATCCCGGATGTCCGGCTCTGGATCGATTATCAGTGTGACCGGTTTGCCAAAATCTTTCACGAAACGGAAGACAGGTCACCCGAGGTTGATTTCGGGATGATGGTTATGGGAATGGGGTCGGAACGTGCGGGAATCCGGCTCGAAAACTATCGGAATAAACTGCTGCGGGTCGGCGAATGGATGTTCTCCGATGACCAGTATAATTCGACGAAAAATAAAACGATTGAACTGTTCAGTTCGTTGTTTCATTCCCGTTTTTCAACACCGGGACGGTTGTTCAGCGAGACGTCCATTATTCGGCCGCTTTCGGCAGAGAATCTGGCTTCGAAACTGGCGGTGGCGACTCTTTCCGAAGTACGCAACACGATGTATTTTTGTCCGATTCCGCCCGAATATTGGAAAACGCTTGTTCCCCGGATGAAGAAGGAAGCGTTTTTCCACAAGCGGATACTCAATCAGAAAGCACGGGGACCGTTCAAGCATTTCTGGGGAATGGACGACCGTTATATGGCGGGATACGATGCGTTTTCGCTCTTTTTGGCACTTGGTGTTCCGTTTGAGGTTTGCGATACTCTTCCGAACGACGGCTGGGTCTTTCTGGGCAACGCAAGTGCCGAGGCACTTGAATCGGGGAGTCTGGAAATGACCAATGCAAAATTCATTGCGCGAATCGCCTCGCAATCGGGACGTTTTACCTCCATACCGGAATCATTCGAGGAAATGTTTCAATTTCGGCGTTCACTTCTGGACGGATTCCAGAAGCAGGAAATTCCGTATGTTGAGGAGGAAACGCCTGTCGTCCTTTCTGAATATCCGGAATGCCACACGATTTTAATCTGGAATATTGAAGTGGCCTCAAAAAACATTCACGTTCGGAAAGGAAATCAGTCGATAGCCCTTGTGCTTTCCCCGTTAGATTCCGCGATGGTGACGGTGAATTCCGACGGTTCATTACAGGAAGTTACCTGTGATTCCTGATGATATACGGAAGGAGCCCATTCTTTACCGTTGTTTTCCCCTCAAGGAACCTGAATCTTTTTTTGGGGGGTAAATCCCAACGTAGATTCCGAAATGCCGAATATTACATTCAACAGTTTCGGATGAAAATCACAAGTATGATAAATATGATACCTGTGATGTTTCCTCTCTTGACAAATAAAATTATTGGGGTTAGAACGAAAAATAGAAAGCAGGTTGATGTAAATTTTTGAATTCAGGTTAAAAATAAAGTTTTTCCGAGAGACAAGGGGTCCTCGTATTTTTTGTGTGTTGTTTGTTTTGATATTCGTTGAGTATCTTTTGTTGTTCTTGTCGTAAGTTTGTGCCATTTTAAGGTTTTGATTTCTCATTGACAAAGACTCGTTAATTCATTGATAAAAAGCGAGTTTCCTTTTTTCTATTTATTGAACCGTTTGAGATACGGGAATCGTTCCGGACAGATAAATGGACGGCCGTTTTATATCGTTCTACTCCAAAATGCCAAATGACGGATAACCGTTTTGTGTCGAAAAGAACGTCGTGAGTCATTTTTATTGAAGTCACGCCTATAGGTGGAATAATGTTGTCTCCATCGGTTTTGTTTCCGTAAAACTAACCGATAAAATTGCCTGGTTTGTTGAGATGCCGGTGAGTTCATTTTTATAGGGAAATCAGGGTAAGAATTGTTAGAAAGAGAGGAAAAATTATCGTAAAAAAACATAAACAATATTTTATTATGGATAGGCATGATACTCCTGGTTTGGTGTGTGTCTGCCTTATTGGAAAATTCCAATCGTCTTTTTGGTGGTTGTGACCCTGTAAATTGTGTTGGGGAAAAAACGAATCCCGAGGACAGGTTATGTTCTGATAAGGTGGTAAGCGGTGATAAATGTGTTCGTCCTCTCATTGGCGGCGGAAGTTATATTGGATGTACGAACGCCGGTAACGTCGAGGCGGATTGTAAAGATTGTGAATGCCGTCCAAGAGCTAACCACCAAGACGGAGACCAATGCGCTTGTTTACTTAAAAATTCCTAAGACAGGTTTTACGTTTAGCACTGAGGACATCAAGTGAGAGGAACAAAAGGTTATACTATTCGTTTACTTTTTCCCCTCTCTAAACCAGGAAGACCGTATAAGATTTTGATTGCAAGACGTCATATCACGGTCCCGGATATGCCGAACGGTAAAATGTCCCCACGCAGGAGTTAAAAATTCAAGGGGTATCCAATGCCAAATCGAAAATCACAAGTTATTTTTTTCATGTTGATTATCTTTATTGTATTTATACCTCATATAAAAACGGTATTTCCCGAAAAAACAGTGTTTTCCGACGAGCCTGTTTTTACGAAGCCGTCCCTGGAAGAAATCAAACGGGATCGTTTTAAAATTTTTCAGGATAAATGGAATGAATATTTACGCACGTAATTCAAATGAAGGCGACGATGACTTACAGCCGGTTTTCCAAAGGTAAACTGGCTCACGAGCATTACGCGGAATTTGAATCGTATTATCCGTATTGCTCTGACTTCAGAAAAAATACTCACGACGATTATACCACCGTTTCTGTTGCCGGACCACACTATTCTTTCAGGTTATATCGTGAAAACGACAATGAAGGATGGGGGGGTGAGACGGTTTCACGAAATGTGCCGCAGGTATCGATAAACGACTGGAAATACCCGACCCCCTATCATAAAATTTTGGAGGAGGAGACGGTTGGATACAGAATATACAGTGCTCTATGCGTCGGTTTACAAACAGGTTGCGTTATATCCCTTCCTGGATTGTTATCGCTGGAAGGGCTTGTGTTAAACAGACTGGAATATGTTATGATCGACGATAAGGAAGTCCTTTATATGGACGTTGATTACACTCACGAAAACAACGTTATTCCCAATAATAACACGCAGAATCAATCGCGAAATTCAGAAGAGGAGAACTACAATATTCATGGAGAAATATGGCTTGACACGGAATATTTTTTGATTACCAAAGCCGTTTTTTATGAAACTCTTTCATCTCAGGAAATAACCGCCTCCATAACTTGTCGTTATGATACCATATCCGGAATTCCTCTGCCGAAGCACTACAAAAAAGTGGGACAGGTCAGGGATGAGGAGGGCGTGAGTGAATGGTCGATTGAGTATGATTTTCATTCGTTTCAGAAAAGCGGGAATGATTCCGAACGTTTTACGCTTTCTTATTACGGTCTGCCCGAACCGGATTTCGGGGAAAATTCCATGAATCGTTTGAAATGTGTCATGATGGTTGCTTGACTTGTCCTGATCGGTTTCAGCGTATGGAGAATTTATCGGGGACGCTGGACGGAGTTAGAAGGATGAATTCATGAGAAATATTTTCCATTCGTATTGTTGCCATCTTCTTCCTTTTGTATTATCATATTCTTTTTCTGATTGCAACAGATCTGTTTTTTGAATGAATTTTTTCAAAAAGGTATTTGTGATTCCGTTGGCGGAAAGGAAGACAGTGGGGGGCGTCTATTTTTGATTCTGCGTCGCCGGATCATGGAATTCTGTCGGGTAACCGGTTCTTCTCTGTTTGTTGTTGAATTCTTGTCGTGTTTCTGTTATCATGAACCTTATTATAAAGTGGAAAAGGATCGCCGGGAGGGACGGATCACTTTAAAGCAGGATTGTATTGAACCATAAATTTTTATACAAAGAAAGTTCCATGAAAAAATATATTCTGGCGATTGATCAGGGAACGACGTCATCGCGGGCCATTCTGTTTGACCACGATTCATGTCAGATCGCCATTTCCCAAAAAGAGTTCACGCAATTTTGTCCTCAGAACGGTTGGGTTGAACATGACGCGGAGGAAATTCTTGAGGTAACGCTTTTTGTGGTCAGGGATCTTCTGGCCCGGACGCAGGTTTCCCTGGAGGAGGTCGCGGCTATTGGAATCACCAATCAGCGGGAGACGGCCGTTCTGTGGGATCGTTTTACCGGTAAGCCGGTTTATCACGCGCTCTGCTGGCAAAGCCGCCAGTCACAAAATATTTGCGATGATTTGGAAGCCCGCGGTTTTTCCGAAACGATTCGTCAAAAGACGGGACTTTTAATCAATCCTTATTTTTCCGGGAGTAAAATCCGCTGGATTCTGGATCATGTCGACGGAGCCATGGAACGTGCCCGAAAAGGTGAACTTCTCTTTGGAACAATTGACACCTGGTTGATCTGGAATCTGACCCGGGGAACCGTTCACGCGACGGATTTCACAAACGCTTCCCGGACAATGCTTTTCAATATCCATGCCCTGTGCTGGGATGAGGAGATACTCGCCGCTCTGGGAATTCCGCCGCGGATTCTTCCGGAAGTTCGTCCCACAGCGTCCCTGTTTGGATATGCGGATCTTCTTTCTGAGACCGGGGTTCCGACAGAAACCGGAAACGGTGTCCGCGTTCCGATTGGTTCCGTGGTTGGCGATCAGCAGGCATCGTTGTTCGGTCAGTGCTGTTTTCATTCAGGCGATGTGAAGAACACATACGGTACCGGTTGTTTTATGCTGATGAACACGGGAAATGAAACGGTTGTGTCCCAACACGGACTCCTGACAACGATCGCCTGGAAGCTTGAAAACGAGCCGGTTGAGTATGCGCTGGAAGGGTCTGTCTTTATTGGCGGTTCTGCCGTTCAATGGCTCCGCGACGGAATGCGGCTCATCGCCAAATCATCCGACTGCGAGGAAAGTTCAAGACAGGTTGAAGGTTCCGACGGGCTTTATGTTGTGCCTGCTTTTGTCGGACTTGGCACTCCGTATTGGGACAATGATGCCCGCGGGGCGGTTTTCGGGATTACCCGTGCTACCCGGCGGGAACACTTTATCAACGCGACGGTTGAATCTGTCGCCTATCAGAGCAAGGATGTTATGGACGTTATGAAGGAAGAGGCTGCCATTCCGATTCCGCGTCTTGCCGTGGACGGCGGGGCAAGTACCAATGATTATCTTATGCAGTTTCAGTCTGATATTCTCAATTGCCCCGTTGTCCGTCCGGTCTGTCTTGAAACAACGGCGCTCGGGGCCGCGTATCTGGCCGGGCTGACCGTCGGGTTCTGGAAGGATAAAAATGAACTCGTAAAATTTCATCGGATCGAAAAAACGTTTGTTCCCGGTATGACTTCCGATCGCCGTCAGCGACTCTGTTCCGGTTGGAAAAAAGCGGTTGAGGCAACCAGAATTTTTAAACCGGAAAACGGTACCTGACGACGGTTGTATTAAGGGAGGGTGTCTGTTGTTCGGAAGTAACCCCGCGAAAAATTCGTCGGGAAATTTCCGTTGAAATGATTGATGTTTATGTTATTCGTCCTGTTCAGTGAATTTATCCCGGGACAGGAAATCTTTATCCAAATATGAAAGGCCCGGTGCCGTGAAAAATTTTATCCTGTTCGGAATCGTTCTTTTTACGTCTGGTGTGATGTTTCCCGTTTACGCGGCGGAAGAACCGAAGGAAACGGAAACCGTTACCCAGATAGGCTCGGAACGTCAGCTCTTTCTTGATGATCAATGGCTGATTGCCTCAATGGACAAAGTTCGGCTTCTGGTTCATCAGCCGGTTCGCCGGGAATTAAGCGATGTCCGGAACCGTTCCTGGGAAGGAAGCGGCTGCAAATTTCACACCGTTCTTTATGATCCGGTTAAAAAGAATTACCGAATGTATTATACCGCGACGGCTGCCGAAAATGTTCATCCCTGGGATGTCGCGCAGATGCACTCCGCCTATCTGGAAAGTGAGGACGGAATTCATTGGCCTTATCGTCCTCTTTATCTTCAGGAATGGAATGGTTCCAAAGAGAATAATCTGATTATGAAAAATATTCTTGATTTCTCGCCGTTTATCGATGAAAACCCGAACGCCGACCCTCAGGAACGGTTCAAGGGGGTATCCAGCAACGGACATGGCGGAATGAGTGTCTGGACTTCTGAAGATGGAATTCAATGGAAGGCGAAAAACAACGGGGAACCGGTCTATACGCCGGAAACGCCCAATGCTTTTGATTCACAGAATGTTGCTTTCTGGTCAGTCCGGGAGAAAAAATACGTCGTTTATTACCGTGCCTGGGATTCCCGGGGGTTCCGGAGTGTGGAACGGGCCGTTTCTGACGATTTTATTCATTGGACCCGGGAACGAATGATTGATATTCCCTCCGACCAGGTTCCGACGACCGGACATGGCGAATTTTATACAAATCAGATTATTCCGTATTACCGCGCCCCACAGATTTATATCGGATTTCCCGCCCGATACAACGACAACGGAATCACGGAATCGTTTAAGATTCTGCCGGAACAGGAGGAACGGGCTATTCGGATGAAGTCGCAGGAACGGTTTGGAACGGTTACGTCTGATTCCGTCTTTTTCTCCTCCCGGGACGGATACACTTTTCGGCTTTCCAACGACGTCTTTCTTTCGCCGGGGTTGAAAACAAAATACAACTGGAGCTATGGCGATAATTACATCGCGCATGGGATTGTCGAAACGGATTCCCTGGAAGAGGATGAGGGCCGGGAACTGTCGTTTTACGCCTGTGAATCAGCTTTTACCGGCGATGATACGCGATGCCGCCGTTACACCCTCCGAATTGACGGGTTCGCGTCGCTGCATGCTAAAACAGAACCGGGGGTTGTTGTTACCAAACCTTTGACCTTTACCGGAAAAGAACTTTCACTCAACATCGCGACCAGCGGTTACGGTACCGCTTATGTCGAAATTTGTGAACCTGACGGAACACCGATTCCCGGCTTCGGCAAAGAGGACTGCGACGTTATTTATGGCGATTCTCTCGATCGCCGCGTTTCCTGGAAGGGTTCGGGAGACGTCTCTTCGCTTGCCGGGAAACCGGTCGTTCTGAAATTCTATCTTTGTGAGGCAGACCTTTACTCCCTGATTTTTGAGTGATTGTATCCTGCTGCCCGGAATCTTCATGGAAATCAACAGTAAAAATATCGGATCGTTTGAAAGGAAAATGGAGAATGAAAAAAACAGTATTAACGGGAATCATGTTGTTTATGACGGGACTGGCCGTTTCCATTTGCATGGCGGAGGATCCGGAGACGGCAACCGCGGCCCAGGCGTCGACAGGTTCCGATGAAATTACGGCGATCGGCTCCGAACGTCAGCTTTTTCTCGATGATCAATGGCTGATTGCGTCGATGGATAACGTTGAGCTGATGGTTCATCAGCCGGTTCGCCGGGAACTGAGTGACATACGCAACCGGGCCTGGGAAGGCGCCGGTTCCAAATTTCATACCGTGATATACGATCCGGTTGAAAAGAATTACCGAATGTACTATGTCGCGACGCCCGGCGAAAATATCTGTCCCTGGGAAACGAAAAATATGAACGTCTGCTATCTCGAAAGCCAGGATGGAATCCATTGGCCTTATCGTCCGCTGCATCTGGAGGAATGGAGCGGTTCCAGGGAAAATAACATTGTCGTCAAATTCGCCATGAACTTCAATCCGTTCATCGATTCCAATCCGGCCGCGATTCCGGAAGAGCGTTTCAAGGCGGTTGCCAACGGTACCGGGGGAGGAATGAGCGTCTGGACTTCCGCTGATGGCATCCACTGGATTCCCAAAAACAATCGGGAGCCGGTTTTCAGTCCGGATACTCCCAACGCTCTCGATTCCCAGAACGTCGCCTTCTGGTCGAATACGGAAAACAAATACGTTCTTTATTACCGGGTCTGGGACCCTCGCGGTTTCCGGAGTGTGGAAAGAGCCGTTTCCGATGATTTCATTCACTGGACCAAGGAACGGATGATCGACGTGCCTGCCGATCAGGTCCCGAAAACCGGACACGGGGAGTTCTACACCAATCAGATTATCCCGTATTACCGCGCCCCGCAGATTTATATTGGATTTCCCGCCCGATACAATGACAACGGAATCACGGAATCGTTCAAACTCCTGCCGGAACAGGAGGAACGTGAAATCCGGATGAAAGTGAGTCCCCGGTTCGGTACGGTTACGCCCGACTCGATTTATTTCGTTTCACGGGATGGATACAATTTCCGGCTTTCCAATGACGTTTTTCTTGCTCCCGGTTTAAAGACGATGTATAACTGGGGATATGGCGATAACTATATCGGCCATGGAATTGTCGAAACGGATTCCCTGGAAGAGGACGAAGGCCGGGAACTGTCGATTTACGCTACAGAGTCGTCTTTTACCGGTTACGATATCCGGTGTCGACGTTATACCCTGCGTATCGACGGATTTGCGTCGCTTCATGCCAAAACCCGGCCGGGGCTGGTCGTTACCAAACCCTTGACCTTTACCGGAAAAGAACTTTCACTCAACATCGCGACCAGCGGTTACGGTACCGCTTATGTCGAAATTTGTGAACCTGACGGAACCCCGATTCCCGGCTTCGGTAAAGAGGACTGCGATGTTATTTATGGCGACACGCTGGATCGCCGCGTTTCCTGGAAAGGCTCAAAAGATGTTTCTTCTCTCAGTGGGAAACCGGTTGTTTTGAAATTTTATCTTTGCGAAACGGATCTCTACTCCCTGATTTTCGAATAACAACGATTGCCATGAGACACGGGCCCCGTCACGATTTTCCGGACAGGCCCGTTCCGTTACGTCTGTCCGGTTCTTTTTTACAGGAAATCTGTAAATTCGGAAGTCATTTTCCGTCGGTACCAGCTGTCCGGCTTCTGAAGGTCGGGAATACTGTTATTTTATTGACGGAAAATGTTGGCCTTGTCAGCGGGATTTTTTCTGTTGACTCAGCCACTCAAAAGCGGCGTTAAAGTTTCCTTCGTGCCCTCCCTCGAACACGGTCACGGTGGCATGATGACCAGACCGGCGGAACAGGACTTTTTTTTCGCCAAAGGTCGAATCATCGACGCATTCGTCCTGTAATTCCTCCGGAATTTTTTCCGTTGCCGTTATTGTTTCGATCTGTTCCGCGGAAAGCCGGTCCTTTTCATCAACGAGAATATTAAAGGCGTTTAGTGTCTGCGAAACCGGAACCGAATTCCCGCCGTGTCCGTCATGAATCCCGACGTTCAGCGAAATCGGGACCTCTCCCGCGTTTGGAAGCCAGGTTTTTGCGCTTCGCCGTTTATACTGTTCATCGACTTCCGCGGAACATCCCGGCGCGCCGCCGCAGACCTGTTCCAGCATTTTCGCGTAATTCAGCCCGGCCTGTTCCGTTTGATGATGCCAGGCGGCAAGATCGGAAATACCAACCCAGGCGCTGGCCCCCGCCCAGATTTCCGGATGACGTCCGGCCATCAGCATCGTCATGAATCCCCCGCCGGAAATCCCGGTAATGTAAATTCTGCTGTTGTCGATGGGACACCGTTTTTTCATGTATTCGACGGCGGAAACAATATCCGCGACGGCAAGGTCGCTGCCACATGCTTCCGGGCGATCGTTTCGACCGCGAAAATCGGGACCGATCATCGCCCAATTCCGTTTTTTGGCTTCATCAAACATCGGTTTCATGTGTGGCTGCCGGTAATCATGGCTCCAGGCATGAAGTTCCACAACAAGCGGAATCGCGTCGTTTGTCTCCGGGATATAACAAAGGGCAGGCTGCCAGGTGTTGTCTGCGTCCGAAGGATAGAAAACTGTTTTGACCTCATCGCCCCAGGGTGCCGGAGCCGGTCTCTCCGCGGGCTCCGGGGATGTCCGGCAATCCGCGATTTTGTAGCTGAAAATCGCGGCGTCCGGTTTGTTTTTCAGGGTGACGGTGAAACCGTTATTCATCAGATCCTCCCCGGTAAAAAGTGATTTTTCTCCGGTGTCGACGTTGGTCATTTCATAAGTGCTGTTTGGCTCCAGTCCGTAAAGCTTCAGGCATTTTGCCTCGTAGTCCGACTGTACCCGGCGAAAAACCTGAACGACTCCTTTCTTTTCCCCGACTGAGTTGAACTGCCATGCCGCCCATTCCTCAAAGGACGGTGATACCATGGACGACGTCCAGCTGCGGCGGGATGACCCCCAGGTCCCTTCTTTGAAAGCGTCCTGAGAGATTCCCAGCGGATAGAAATCAGCCGTGTAAAGAGGAACAAGCAATTCTTTCCATAAAGCAACGTTTCGTCGGGCGGAATCGAAGTCGCGGATATTCCCTTTCGGTGCAATATGAGGTTGCGGGTGCCAACCAAACGCATACTCGGCATTCGGTCTCATATCCGCTCCGAACCGCATGAACGGCATGAAGAAGCTCCGCAGGTGATAATCGTCAAGAATCAGCATGTTTTTACCGTGGAACGGTACCCAGAGCGACAGGTTGAGCGTCTGCATCTGCGCCCCGGTCGGCTCAATAAAATAATCACTGCAGGTCAGCGGGACAGAACGGCGCAGTGTTTCCAGGTCGAGACGCCGGCCGCCGGAAGCACAGGTATCAATCTGAATCGATGGATTACGTTTTCGGATTTCATCCCAAAAAGCGAGATACCCCTCAATGTGTCGAATTTCCGTGATCCCCTGACGGTCCTCGGCGTCGTTTGCTGTCCAGTACCTGTTCGGCCGCATATTGAAATCCTGACGGTAAAACTCGATACCCTCGTTTTTGATGTAACTGTCAACCATCGAGACACACCAGTTCCACGCCTCCGGATTTCCAAGATTCAGAAGCTGGTTCCCTTCCGGCTGGTATTCGCCTAACAGCCAGTCCTGATGTTCTTTGGCCAGTTTGGTGTCCCCGAATACCCGTTCCGGTTCAAACCAGACAATATTTTTTATTCCCTGGGAACGGGCGAAGTCAGTCACCTTTTTCAGTCCCTCGGGAAACCGTTCGGTATCGATTTCCCAGGTACCGGTCCGATGCCATTGATGATTGTTGCACCGGTACCAGCCCGCGTCCATCCACCAGTAATCAATCGGGATTTTTTCTTCCAGATAACGCTTGATGAAAAAGATCTGGCTCTCGTCCGTCGCGTTTCCCATGACGTCATACCAATAGGAACTGGCCGCTGAAAGAATACTCGTTTCCAGTTTTCCGTCGTGACGCGGGACATTGTAACGGATCATCCATTGTCGCCAGATGTTTTGTGCGTCCAGCCAATTATCCCGTTTCCAGAACTGGACAACCGAAAGCGGCGAACGGACGCACTCGCCGGGATTCAATGCAAAGTGAGTGAGCTCCTGTCCCGCGTCAAAATGAAAACCGTTTACTTTCGCGGTGAATGTCGTTTTCCATTGTCCCGGCCAGCCGATGACCACGATCACCCCCTGATTCCCGGATTCAACGTTGTAATATGGCCAGTTGACGTCGGTTCCGCGACCGCCCTCCGCGTGAAATTCCAACGGATTATTCTGACGGATCAACGATTGAAAATGCTGGAAGTCGTCAATCCGGCAATCACTTCCGTAAGCGTGATGAAGCACACAGGGTTCCGGGAACGAAAACGATTTGTCAAACGACCTGATTTCGGAAATGACCGGCGATTTCTGATCGGAAAGATTTTTGAAATAAAGAGTCCACTCAAGCGTCGGGAAATCGGCGTATACAACAAACCGGGCGGTCACCTGCAACACGCCGTCGGGATCCGTAAACGTCAGGGTCCGGACAGTTCGGCCATCGCCGAGATCCTCCGAGCTGATTTCCCTGGGCCAGTTTTGCAGAAAAGTCCGGGAGGAAACCCCGTCGTAACAGAAGGAAAACGGATACACTTCCGAATCGTTTTTGTCAACAAGGGGAAGGTCGGTGATAAAGGTTTCCGAACCGTCGTCGGCAATCAGCCTGGGATCGCCGATGGTTCCGTGATCACAAGCGTACCCGTCCCCGGAATCGGTTACGGAAATGCAAAGCGGCTGGTGATTTTGATCCGGTTCCAGGTCAATTTGAATCGGAACCGCGTCCATATCGCCGCGCAGAACCGGCAAGAAAAAACGTTTTTTATCTCCCTGCTTGATAACATACCGGACGGAACCTTGCCCGCCCGATGTCGTTCCGTTTTTTTCAAGTCCGAAAAATGCGGTAAACTTTTTCGCGTTCTTCGGCGGCCAGACTTCAATTTCCGCGTTCGCGTGAACGAACATTCCCTTTTCAAATGTCTGACCGTTTATATTGACTGGTCCGCCATCGCGTGACGTGTTGATTTTATAGGGGACGGTTAGTCCCGGCGTCAGGGATTGAACAGACAAACCGACAGATTGAGCGTTTTCCCGGGGGTTCGTGTTCCAAAAAGGTGCCTGCCAGTCCGCCGCCATTTTTAATTCGTCCCCGGACGGTTCAACCGCTGAAAGCGATCCTGTGATAAATATAAACAAAATAAAAACGAACAGCCTGGTTTTCATAACGTCGGATCCCCCAGTCAAATAAATTTTGTTTTGTTAAAGGTTGTGGATACAATAAATTTCAGAGAAGCCCGTTAAAAGCGATTCTGTCTGACATTTTTGAATAACTTCAGTGAAAATGGAACATCCGTAAACGGAACAGCGGAAACGACCGCCGCGGATTACTTGGGAATTACAAGGTCCGGTTTATCTTCTTTAAAATATAACGTTTGCGGATTATGAAGTCAATGAAAACTGTTTTGCAGGAACACGGAAGGCCGGGGAACAAGGAAACACTCCTGTTTTTATTTTATGAAGCCGGACGATGAAATTGTCCGGTTGATTTCTGTTGTCTCTGACGTATAATCAATCTGGCGGCGCGGTGTCAACGTTTGAAAAGGGGGTTTCCAGAACATCTGTCAAAGACAATAGCGGAAGATTCCGGGGGAACGGGACTGTCAGCGATAGCAAAAACCGAATGTTCAGAAGGACCTGTTTTTGTCGATGAATCGGAGATGTCAGGAAAAATTTGTCCGAAGAAAGCGATGGAAACGGTATCCGTTCTTCCAATTTCATGGGAATTTCAGGAAAACCTGAAAATTGCCTGAAATTCACCATTACAGCAGATTATTATTTTCTTTTATCCTGATTACCTGGTAATTTATATCAAATATCCCTTCAGGGCAGCGACCGTGTTTTTACAATGTTTTTAAAAAGTGGAAAATATTCTGTTCCCGAACACAGGGAATGGACGGTTTTCTGATTTTTACATAAGCTCTTAAATAAATGATCCAAAGGTAAAATGACCATGATAAATACCAGTCAAAAACAGAGACGGACTGATTTGGATGTTTTAAAGGGGGGGGCGATTCTGGCGGTAATCCTTTATCATATGGGAATATTAAAAGCCGGATATTTGGGGGTCGATGTTTTTTTTGTGATAAGTGGTTTTCTGCTCATTCCCCGTTTGATCAGGGAAATTGACCGGGGACAATTCAACTATTGGGATTTTTTGATAAAACGTGTTTTTCGACTGCTTCCCCTTTTGCTGGCGGCCTGTGTTTTCTGTTTCGTGATCGGTTATTATATCATGCTTCCGGATGATTTTGAAAATCTCTGTGAATCAATAATCGCGTCGCTGCTGTTTTTCAATAATATTCTCGCGGGTATCACAACGAAAAATTACTGGAATGTCGCAAATGCCTACAAGCCGTTAATGCACACCTGGTATCTTGGTATTTTACTGGAATTTTATGTTGTGTTTCCTCTTCTCATCATGGCATACAAATTCGTTCACGACAGAATATTCCGCGGAAAAAAATATCGTTATGTTCTGCTGATGAGTCTTCTCAGTCTGGGGTCGCTTGTGATTTTTCTTTTACCGGGTCTTTCCGCGAGCGACAAATTTTATTATTTGCCGACGCGATTTTATGAGTTGACGTTCGGGGGAATCCTTGGCTGTATCGCGGCAGACGCCAATAAACAATCCTTTATAAACAGTCGTCGGGTGGCAGTCGTCAATTATGTTTTACTGGCTCTGTTACTGATCAGCGGATTATCAATAAACGGATTTGGAAGAACGGTCTCTTCCTCCGTTATCGGCGCGACAGAAAATGTGACAACCGGAATGCTTCCGAATACGATGCTTGTCATTCTGACCGTTTTGTTCAGCGGTCTGTTTTTACTGACCTCAAACGAAATCCTTTTCGGGGAACGTATTCTCTCCTCGTTTGGAAGAAAAAGTTACAGCTATTTTATCTGGCATCAGATTGTTCTCGCTTTTTACCGATACACGATCGCGGGGGAAATATCCGTTACTCTGGTTGTCACAACATTTCTTGTGTTCGCGCTTCTGTCGGAATTAAGTTATCGGTTTATCGAACGTTTGCAATTTAAAACCTGGAAAAGCAGAACCGCGATTCTGACGGTTACCATTATTTTGTGCGGAGCTTCTGGACTGGTCTATATACAGGCCGGCGTGGTCCGTGATGTTCCGGAGCTTGACGTTTCGGTCAGCGATATTCACCGTCATAGGCATTCGGAGTACTGTGACAGAATCCGTCGTTACGACCGGGAATTTTCCGAAAACCTGAACAATATAAAAGTTCTGGTGATTGGAAACAGCTTTGCCCGGGATTGGGGGAATATCCTTCTGGAATCGGAATATGCGGACAAAATAGAACTTTCCTATTCGTTTTCCTTTAAGGAAACGCTGATCCCGAAAATCCGGCGGGCAGACCGGATTTTCGTTTTCTGCTCAAAACGAAAAGTGCCGGATTATGTATGGGAAAATGTGAAAAAGCAATCTGTTGTTTTTGGAATCGGAACGAAAAATTTCGGGGAAAACAATGGTATTGTGTATAACAAAAGGCGTACCGACGCTTATTACGATACCTGTGTAAAAATGGTCAGGGGATATGAAGAGCTCAATAACAAGTGGATTCAGGAATGGGGGGATCATTATATCAATATGATAAGCCCGGTACAAAACGCGGAAGGGCTGGTAAAGGTTTTTACAGAAAATCATAAATTTATCAGTCAGGATTGCAGCCATCTTACAAAAAACGGCGCCCGGTTTTACGCCGATATTCTGGAGATGGACGGATATTTTATATTCGAGTGATATGCTTGACCGGAAAATAACGTCAATACGGGAATCCCCTGAAAGGCGGTTTTTGAGATAACACGGAAAAGGGAATTCTAATGAAACGCGATGTTGTCAGGAGAGAATTATGAAAAAAATGCCGTTTATTTTTATGACATTCTTTTTTACCTTGACGATGAATCTTTTTGCGACGACGTATTATGTTGATAATAAAAATGGAAACGACGATAATACCGGAACCGGCGAAGATGTTGCCTGGCGAACGATCGATAAAGTGAACGGCGCAACGCTGAATCCCGGAGATACCGTCCGCTTTCGTCGCGGCGGTATCTGGCGGGGAAATATCAGACCTCAGGCCGGAGAAGCGGGAAAACCGATAACATATTCGACCTACGGTGAGGGAGCAAAACCGGTTATTATGGGAAGTGTTCCACTTACGAATGAGTCCGACTGGAACCGGGTTCCGGGACGTGATAATATCTGGGTTACCAACGAAACGACGCTTTCCGGCGAGCACGTTCCCTGTCCGGCGGTTACGGGACAGGAGTGGTCTCATCATTGCGACGGCAACGGAAAAATAACGTTTGAAAAAAGCGAAGACGGATATTGCCTGACCTGTCTTAACTCCGGTGAAAGAGAATCCAACATTCAACTGATTCTGGCTCCTCTTGATGTTCCCGCGGGCAAGGCGTTTGTTTTTCGGTTTCGCGCCAAAGCGACAAAACCGTTCGCGTTGAAAAATGTCCGCCTGATGATGAGAACGCCTCCCTGGTCACCGGTTGGACACGTTGTTCCGTCAGAAATGGTAGTTGGAACCGGGTGGCAGGAATATGAGCTTGTCTTTTTTACCTCTGTCAGTGAGCCTGACGGTCGGATAACGTTTTTTATCGGCCATGATTTTCCGGAAGGCTGTGTTCTGTCTTTCGTTCCGCTGGAAGGATATTTTACCGACGTCATTTCCAATGGAATCAATGTTGATGTCGGGAACATGATTCTTATTGAAAAAGGAAAAAATGAGAAGTTCGCCGGATTCAAACGATGGTCGATCGACGAGCTTGAAGAGGAGGCGGATTTTTATTATGAGCCGGAAACCAATCTTGTTTATTTCAGGTCCGAAGTCAATCCGGCGGTGAAATACCGGACGATTGAGGCGGCGTTAAAACGGAATATTTTTGGCGGAAACAATCATCTTGTCATCGACGGTTTTTGTATGATAAACGGCGCGGCGCATGGTGTCGGAGCAGGCGGACAGGATGATATGACCGTTCGGAACTGCGAAATTTCCTGGATTGGCGGTGGTCATCTCTACACCCGTAACAATCAACCGACACGATACGGAAACGGCGTCGAGTTTTATAACGGCGCCCGGAACTGTCTGGTTGAAAACAATGTTTTTTCAGAAATTTATGATGTCGCGATGACGATTCAGGGGCCTGACAAGGTTGTCAACGAGAATATTGTCTGGCGCAATAATGTTGTTCATCATTGCGAACAGGCTTATGAAATCTGGTTTACCGAGAAGGATTCGGTCATCAGGAACGTTCTGTTTGAGAACAACACCTGTGTCGAAGCGGGCCATTGCTGGGGACATCGGCAACGACCGAACAAACGGGCGACCCATCTGCTCGGTTATCAGCTTAAAACAGAAAAGATTGAGCATATAATCCGAAATAACGTTTTTACCGGTTCGTTACAGAATCTGATCTGGTATTATAACGATCGAATCGCGGAATTCGATATTGATGATAACATCTGGTGGGACGACTCGGTAAACGGGGATCCGGAAAAAATGAAAGAGCTTTTTTCCTGGGACGCGGACAAAAATCGTGTCTCTTTCGACAATTATAGAAAATTGACCGGGAACGACAGTCATTCCAAAATGATAAAGCCGGTATTTGCCGATCCGGAACATTTTGACTATCGGATACTGAATCGCGATGAAATCGGAAGCGCGGGCGCGGATTTCTGATTATGGGGCACGGTCGGAAAAAGGACCGTTATCCGTTTCCTCGCCGGAAAGGTTCGCAGTTTTCCCGGTGTCAGATTGTTCGACAGTCGCGGTCGCCCTCCTTTGAAACGGGGGGTGGCAATGTGAAAAACGGAAACCGGTGTCACGGGATCTGAAGAAGTAACAGGTTTTCCGATGTCGAAAAATGAAGAGTCTTTTTCAAGTTTCATCCGGACGACATCCGCGGTTCCGCCGCGATCGTCTTCGATCACGGAACCTTCTTCTCTTCTCACTTCAATTCCGTCCCAAAGAGCCAGCAGAGCATGACAGTGATTCGCGAGATAGCGTCCAAGTTCCTCATATTGATTTTTCTTCAGATTGCCGGGTAATTTTTCCTGACGATGTTCGTTGTACAGTTCTGACATTCCGGCAGAAGAGGAAGAACAACGCGGAAATCGGCATCATTAAACAACTGTAGAAAATAATCGCGTGTTGACCCTTCGCTGAAATCATGTTGATAAAAAACAGGCGGCATGGGTAGAACGGCCGCCAGATGAACATTGAGTTCCGGGGATTCTCTTTTCAGTTTTAAAACCTCTTCCGCAACCAGGGGATCGGCGCCCCCGGCCAAATCGCTCAAAACAATAACGGATGGCCGGGATCCTTTCCCATCAACTGCGGAAAAACGGTTTTGCGAATTCTTTCCAATTTGGAGAAGAATTTTAGCCGTCTGTTTCCTGATTGTTTCCAGATATACGGAAACGATTTTACGGTGGCCGGAAACAGCGAGAATAAAAGGAGGTTCTCCTTTTATTCTCGGGATGGAACAGGCAGTCATAAAACCAGACGGTCAACTGGCCCGGGCATGGTTCCTCTCCTCCGGAATGGGTTCCTTATCAGCGAACACGTTTGATAACAATGCCTTCATAGGGTTCAAAATGAAGCGGAATGGAGGCTTTTTGATCGGTTAATTCGACGGGGATAATTTCGCCGGTCCGGGGAATCCGCAGGTCGATCGCCGAACCGGAAAGGGTTGCCGTTACATCAAGGTCCCCTTCCGTATCATTGATCACAAAGAAAACGTCGTATCCGTCTATTTGCCGTTGAGTGCAGAGGATTCCCTGAGACGACGAGAACTCGATTTCCCGGGTCAGCATGGAGTTTAACGCCTGATGAAGCTCATCGGCATTGAATTCCTTCAGGAAAGTAACCGAGGGATGTTGTTTCCATTGGTCGCATAAAGCCGCGTATTTTGTCGACGGGAATTCCGTCATGGAATTGACCGGGTATTTTTCAATAAGAATCAGTTTGCCGCCTGAATTGACAAATTCGTCAAGACGGTTCATGGCCTCTTCGGAAAGTGTTTCGACAAATGGCAAAATAACAACATCCCAGGCGAGTTGATTATGAACCAGGGATTTTTCCTCAACGCGGGACTCAATCAACCCTTGGGCGTCCAGATAGGAGAATTCCCATTGATGGTCATAAAGGGTATCGCTGACCGATTTGAACACGGAACTGATGTGCTGCGCGTCGGGATCGCCTCCGTTAATGTCGAACCAGCCGGCGAGCCCGCTCGGATAAGGACGGAAATGTGTCCAGGTGGATTCGATGGGATAGTAGACCGCGATTCTGGCCGCCCGTTTACCGCCGGTCAGTTGTGACAGAATTCTCGCTGAATAAGTATTGACGACATCTTTACCGGGATTGTCTTCATGGCACAGGACCAGGTAATCACTGGTTTCCGTCACGCCGCCGAGGAATTCACGGTTCAAAACGCCGCGAATCTGAACGGTCGGGGCTTCCTGGCCGTTGTAGACACTGTGGTCGGAGACCGGACAGTTTTCACACATGACATCAAATCCGCCATTCAGTTCAGCGGCGGAGGACGCGAGCCGCGACGAATAAAGATAATGCCGGGTCAGTGTCGGCATTCCGGTCAGAATATCGATGCCGGGCATATCCATCTGGCGATAACATGCCATAATGTCCCCGTAAAGCGGAACATGGGCCATGATGGATTCCTCCAGCAGCAGATGACCGCTGGATCGGAGATTTTGAGTCGCGTCATAATCTTTAATTGCCTTGAAATAGTTAAGGCTCATGAAGTCGGCAATGATTTTGAAATAGTGACAGCGGCACTGCTGGCCAAAGGAATCGGCGTCAAGCATAATGGCGGGGAGATCGTCGACCAGTTCGCGTCCGGTTCGCATTTGATATTCGGCGGAAACATTTTCTTTCCAGGGATAAACGCCGTATTCGTGCAGGCCGTAATACTGAGCCATCGCGGAAGGTTCGTCGGTAAAGGTTGTGGAAAAGACGGTTCCCAATTTGTTCCCGAGTGCCTGAACGTATCGCTTGTGAGTAACCTCAATGAAGCGCTGACCGACCTCCGGCATGAGCAAGCTGGTATAACGCCGGGCTTTGCCGCGGACAGTTCCGGCCTGAAACCCTTCGTAAAGAACGTCGGTGCTGATCATGCAGACGAACCAGTTTCCGTCGGGCGATTTCCAGTTCAGCGTGTTATCCTGTACGTTGTCAGAAAGGTCGATCCGCTTATCGAGAACCGGTTTGTCGTCGATAACCGGAACCGCGAAAACGCAAAGCAGATTCTTTTTTTCGTTTTTCAGTGAAACTTCTGTATTCGGTTTGACGCGGGTTTGAAGGAAGAATATCCCGGACGCTTCCCATTCCGGATGTTCCGAAAGAATAATGTCGCCTGCCATGCCGGAAGGATAGGTGTTTTCGTCATAAAGCCAGACATCAAGCCCTTTCTCCCGGGCCAGCCGGGCAAAACTGTACAGCTTGTCAAACTCCGCGGCATTTTCCATATAATCGTCGGTCCAGTTGACATTTGTAGAAATACGGCCGTAACCGCCCGCAATAAAGTTATCGATACTCGCGGCCTGCTCTTCCGGGGTCGCGGGGACGCTGTGAATATTGCGGCCAAGCCGGAAGGCTTTGCCGGGTGCCCGGAATTCCTGGT
>Ga0079305_1001728_pt1 | contig 25435 bp, 21 predicted proteins | sample LMS_cellobiose_e_FD_79183 | JGI IMG/M metagenome (GOLD analysis project Ga0079305, IMG submission 79183) | Rumen-fistulated moose microbial communities from Alaska, USA - LMS_cellobiose_enrichment | ecosystem: Host-associated > Mammals > Digestive system > Stomach > Rumen fluid ... | reverse complement strand
CTTCTCACCTGGGAAAAACATCTGTGCCACCCGCTGCAGCTCGTAACCAAATGTGTGGTTTTCAATATACAGAATCATTCGATTGTTTCCCGCAGGTACTGGTTATACTTACGCTCGTGGGAAAGGGTGCTCTCCGGGCCATGGCCAGGCAGCACCCGGTAGTCACCGTCGAGCGCCGCCAGCTTTTTAACCGAACGGATTTCGGTCGCATAGTCGCCGCCGTAGAGGTCGGCGCGGCCGATGTCCTCCAAAAACAGCGTGTCGCCGGTGAAAAGCAGGTCGCCGCACCGGTAGGTCACACCGCCGCGGGTATGTCCCGGGGTATCAAAAACCTCAAAGCGCAGCTCACCCACTGTGATGGCGTCGCCCTCTTTCAGCAGTTCATCCGGGGTCATCACATATGCGCCGCCCATGCCATGAGAGCGTGCGAGGCTCTTCGCCGGGTCGGCAAGCTGCTCCGCATCGTTTTCCCCGATCGCCAGCTTGCAGCCGAATTTCTCCGCAACCGCTTTCGCCGCGCCGATATGGTCGTGATGCCCATGGGTGAACAGAATATATTCCGGCGTGAGGCCCTTTGCCTCGATGAATGAGATGAGTTTTTCCGCCTGCGCGCCCGGGTCGATCACAGCGCATCTGCCGCTGTCGTCCGCTGCGATATAACAGTTGGTCCCAAGCGGGCCGACCGGTTTGATATAAAGTTTCATCCATATGCCTCCTGTCCGTATGGGATGCGTTTATTTTTTCATGATCTCATTGGTGTCGAGAATGATGGTCACCGGGCCGTCGTTCTCGATCGAAACGAGCATATCCGCCCCGAAAGAACCGGTCTGTACTAGGCCGGCGCCGGCATCCTTTGCCGCGGCCACAAACCGCTCATAAAGCGAATTGGCGGTTTCAGGCCTGGCCGCGTTGGTGAAGGACGGACGCCGCCCATGCCGCGCATCGGCGCAGAGGGTAAAATTCGACACCACCAGCATCCCGCCGCCAATATCCAGGAGCGAACGGTTCAGCTTGCCGTTTTCATCCTCAAAGATGCGCAGATTGGCTGTTTTTTCCGCAAGAAAATCCGCCTCATCCACGCCGTCGCCGTCCACAACGCCGAGCAGAATTGCGAGCCCCTGCCCGATCTCCCCCACCGTTTCTCCCGCGATGGTCACTTTCGCGCTTTTTACACGCTGCAATACCGCTTTCATAAAAGCTCCTTTAAAAAGTTTATTCAGGGAGGTTACTGCACAGACCTCGTGACGCTTTCCACACCCGGGATCTTCTGCAGCTGCCCGATAATGAAATTGAGCTGTTCGATATCGCTGACTGTGAAGGTCACGCTCACGATGTTGATCCCCTGTTTGACCTCGCGCGCCATCAGTGTGGAAATAGAGATGCGCATCGAAGAAAGCGCCACCGAAATATCGGCCAGCGCGCCGATGCGGTCGTCGGTCACAATTTCTATCGTGCTCTTGAAATGCTCCTTTTTGGCCGATTCCATCGCCCATTCGGCCTTCACCCAGCGCTCCGCGTTATTTGGGTCGCTGATCGAAGAAAGGACGTTCTGACAGTCCTTTTTGTGGATCGAAACACCGAATCCCCGTGTGACAAAACCGATGATCTCGTCCCCCGGCAGCGGGTTGCAGCAGCGCGCAAACTTCACAAGGCAGCTGTCCAGCCCTTCGACAATTACGCCGCTTGAGGCGCCCTTTCCCTTCTTCGGCTGCTTGGTGAGCACCCGCTCGGTCGGGTCCACAGGCTCAGCTGTGCGGTACTGCCGCACAAATTCGTCCTTGACGCGCGGCATGATCTTTGAAAGCAGAACGCCGCCGTACCCGATCGCCGCGAGGAAATCGTCCACTGTTTCAAATTTCTGTTTCTTGGCGATGATGCTGAGAAATTCTTTGTCCTTGCCTTCTGGCAGATTGATCATGTTGCGTCGGAATTCCTTTTCGAGCTCGGTTTTTCCCTGCACGATGTTTTCTTCGCGGCGCTCCTTTTTATACCAGTTGCGGATCTTGTTGCGCGCTTCCGAAGTGCGCACGATCTTGAGCCAGTCGCGGCTCGGCGCGTGATCCTTGGCGTTTGTGGTCACAATTTCGACGATCTGCCCGGTTTTCACCTCAGTGTCGAGCGCGACCATCCGCCCGTCAATCTTTGCGCCGACCATCCGGTTTCCGACCGCGGTGTGGATGGCATAGGCAAAATCGATGACGGTCGAGCCGACCGGCAGGCTGATAACATCTCCCTTTGGGGTGAATACGTAGACCTCCTCCGGCGACAGGTCGCTCTTGATCGAACGGACGATGTCCTCCACGTCGTCAGATTCCTTCTGGTTCTCGATGAGCTGGCGGATCCAGGCGAGCCGCTCCTCGAGCTTGTCACGGCCGGTGATGCCAGCCTTGTATTTCCAGTGCGCCGCGATGCCGTATTCCGCCGTGTGGTGCATATCCCAAGTGCGGATCTGCACCTCGAACGGGATTGCTTCCTTGTCGATCACCGTCGTGTGGAGCGACTGGTACATATTCGGCTTCGGGGTCGAGATATAGTCCTTGAACCGGTTCGGGATCGGCCGGAACAGGTCGTGGATGATGCCGAGGATATTATAGCACTCGAACACCGAATCGACGATGATGCGCACCGCGTAGACGTCAAAGATCTCCTCAAAGGATTTCCCCTGGATATAGACCTTGCGGTAGATGCCGTAGACACTCTTGACGCGGCCGTCGATATAGACGTCGCTGTATTCGCTCTCAAGGCGCTCGCGGATCTTTTGCTTGATCTTTTCCAGAAAATGCAGGCGATCGGCCTTCTTGAGGTCAAGCATACTTTCAATCTCATGGTAGGCGACCGGATCAAGGTAGCGCAGCGAGATATCCTCAAGTTCCTCCTTGACCGCGCGGATACCAAGCCTGTGCGCCAGCGGCGCGTAGACCTCCATCGTTTCAAGCGCCTTATCGCGGCGCTTCTGTTCCGGCATAACCTCGATGGTGCGCATATTGTGCAGCCGGTCGGCCAGCTTTATAATAATGACGCGCACATCCTGCGCCATCGCGAGCAGCATCTTGCGGACGTTTTCGGCCTGCTGTTCCTCCCGGGAGGTGAAGCTGATCTTGCCCAGTTTGGTCACGCCGTTCACAAGCAGCGCGACATCCTCGCCGAACTGCTTCTGCACCTGTTCGATCGATGTCTCGGTGTCCTCAACCACGTCGTGCAAAAGCGCCGCCGTGATACACTCGCTGTCCATGCCAAGGTCCACCAGAATGATCGCCACCGCGATCGGGTGGGAGATATACGGCTCGCCGGAAACACGGCACTGCCCTTCGTGCGCCGCGTATGCAAGCTCATAGGCAGCCATGATCTTTTCCCGGTCATAGCTTTTTCCGCTCTTTTGGATGCTCTCCAAAAGTTCATCTATCACATAATATTTCATCGCGTTCCTCCATCACGGGCGATTGCCCGCAACCAGCATCGCTTTCCCGTCGCTGGGAATCAGCCTGTTTCACAGGCAGGGTCCATGTTTTCGGACCGCAGGTTTTTTAGAATCCTGGATTGGGAGATATCCACCCTGGCCGGGTTCGGAACAACCGAAAACTGATTCGCGCCGCCCGCCTGCCTGCGGGTGATGAGCTGCATCTCGTCCAATACGTCGATTGCAATTTTCACCTTGCAAAGGCAGGAGATATTCCCGCTGAGTTTTGCATAAATCACTTCGTCCGGCGCAGAAAGGTTCCCTTTCGCGCGCAGGTAACGGTAGACAACCGCAATATCGTCCCGGTCCGGCACCAGCGCTTCCCGCCCGGGCAGCGCCGGTGTTTCCCGGCGCATCAGCTGCTGGTACGCCTGTTCCGAATGGTGAATTTTATCATAATCCATCCCGGAGAGATGGATATCTTTCACCTTGATGGAAACCCGCTGTTCCCCGTTCCATTCACTCACATCCACCGTTACCGCGAGGTCGACCACTTCGCCCACGGCATAAGGGAAATTTTTCTGGGTCATTCCAAAATAGACCGCAAAGAAAACCGTGCCGTCCCCCGCAAACCGCAGCCGCAGATGTTTTCCATCCCCGATGGGATAGATCCCCTGGACAGTGCAGTTCCGGATTGCAAAAACGGGAAGCTCATTGCCCGAACCAAACGGTTCAAGCTGGGAGAGCGGCAGGATATCCTTCACTTCAAGCTCGTTCGGGGAAACCTCACAGTCGATGTGGATCGTCTGCTGTGGCATTTCAGGGTAGTTCTGCGCCGCCCATTCGTTGATGGCCGCGATAAAGTTCTCAAGTTCTCCGCCGCGCACCGTGAGTCCCGCCGCCTGATTATGCCCGCCGTAGCGGACCAGATACTGTGAACAGGCATTGATTGCATCGATGATTGAGAAGCCCTCCACGCTGCGGGCCGAGCCGCGCGCGGTATCGCCTTCGACCGAAAGCACAATACACGGCTTTCCGAACCGTTCGACCATCCGCGACGCAACAATGCCGACGATCCCGTGATGCCAGTTCTCCCCGTGGATTACCACAACCCGCTGGGAAAGCGCCTGCGGGTCGTTTTCCAGCTGCGCCAGGATTTCGGTGACAATCTCATCCTCCACCGCGCGGCGTTGCTCATTGAGCGAATTGATGCCGCTTGCAAGTTCCTCAAGCCCTTCGCCCTCGCCCACAAACAGTTCGATCGCGCTGTCCACGCTGTCAAACCGTCCCGCGGAATTGATCCGCGGCACCAGCCCATAGGCGATCTGTTCACAGGAAAGGGATTTATCCGCCATGCCGCAGACGCGGATCAGAGCCGCGAGACCTTCGTTGTCGGTATTTTGAAGGATCTGCAGGCCGCGCCGGACAATCAGCCGGTTTTCTCCCACCAGCGGCACGATATCCGCAATGGTCGCCACCGCGACGATATCGCCGTAACGATCAAGCATCATGCCGCCGTCGTCCTCCTCGAGCGCACAGACCAGCTTGAAAGCCACGCCCACGCCCGCGAGATAATCACAGCCGCTCTCATCGTCAAGACGGTGCGGGTCAACCACCGCAACCGCTTCGGGAAGAACTTCCCGCGGTTTATGATGGTCGGTGATCACGATATCAAGGCCAATGGAGCTGGCATATTCGACCTCTCCGATGGCGGTGATGCCGTTATCCACCGTGACAACCAGCCCAACACCGTCGTCACGGATCAGCTTTAATGCGTCAAGATTGAGCCCATAGCCCTCCTTATCGCGCTGCGGGATGTAATAACAGATATCCGCCCCGACTGATTCAAGATAGCTGTAAAGCAGGACGGTGGCCATGATCCCGTCACAGTCATAATCTCCGTAAATGGCGATCCGCTCGCCGTTCTCTATCGCCCGGCGGATACGCGTTACCGCCCGGTCCATATCTTTCAGCAGAAACGGATCGAAAAATTGTTCCGACTGCTGGAAAAATCCGGCCATCTTTTCCGCCGTGTCGTATCCCCTGCCGAAAAGCACCCGCGCAACAATGAGCGGCAGCTTGAGTTCCTTTGCAAGCTGTCCCGCAGCCGCGTCGTCGCCGGGTTTTAAATCCCAATGTTTGATCGGCACCTGGTATTCCTCCGTAGTTACAGAATTTCAGACTATTTTTTATTGTACCACTTTTTGCAGAAAATTACAATAACGGCTGCCGATCACATTCCAATATGCCACCTTCTAGTGGCATATTGTCCTTCTCCAAGTAAAATTATGGTAATATTCAGATTAGGAGGTGGCCCAATGTATCAACGCCTGAAAGAAATGCGCCTAGAACACGGACTTACCGAACGGGAAGTTGCAGACGCCTTGGGATGCACTATTCAGACCTATCAGAAATATGAAAGCGGTAAAAAAGAGATCTTTTCCAATACTCTTTTAAAACTGTGCAATTTCTATCAGGTCAGTGCCGACTATCTTCTCGATTTGACCGATAGTCTGAGTCCTTACTCAAAATGAAAGGCGCGGCCACAGGCCGCGCCTTTCGTTCCTTTTTTCTTGAAAAAGGAACCGAAAAAACGCCTGAAGGGGCGCTGCGGCGCAAGCTATGGGGGCGCAGCCCCCATTCCCCCGCAAACTTTCGAGAAAGTTTGATCAAAGCTTTTGGCTGTGCGCGCAGCGCATTTCAATCCGTTCGTCCTCTTTCGGCGCAGCCGGTTTTCGCAAGGTTGCGAAAACCCGTCCCGCGTTCCTTATCCCGAATCCGCCGCCAAAGGCGGCGGGTCGTCGCAGACGACTCTTTACCGGGGGACACGGGGGCGGAAAGCCCCCGTGAGCAGCCGTCGCGCGTAAGCGCGCTTCGCCGCCAGGCGAGCAGGCTGCCAAACGCGGAACACCGCGTTTTGTCTAAGCAGATTGCGCGCCGTTTCTGCCGAAGGCAGCCTTCACGGCGCGCACGGGATCGCGGGGTGTCCCCGCGCGTGTTCTTTCCCCCATTTCTTGCACGAGCAAGAAATGGGGCCGCCGGAGGCATTCCCATCGACTGCAAAACGCAAAAAGCCCCGCTCTTTCGAGCAGGGCTTTTTCATCTTATTCAGCCTCGGCAGGGACCTCGCCTTTGGCGCCGTCCGGGCCGGCTTCATACACAACCGCGGATGCTTCCTCAGCAGCTTGGACATCCGCTTCAGCGGCGGCTTCCTGCGCTTTCTTTTCCTCTTCAAGCAGCGCGCGCATCGAAAGGCTGACGCGCTTTTTCTCGGTATCGAGCTCGGTGATCTTCACCTCGACCTCCTGGCCGATTGCGAGCACGTCGGAAGGCTTATTGATCCGCTCGGTGGAAATCTGGCTGATGTGGATCAGACCGTCAACACCTGGAATGATCTGAGCAAACGCGCCGAACGGGGTCATCGAAACCACCTTAACGGTGCAGACGGTTCCCACATCATATTTGTTTTTCATGATCTCCCAGGGATTATCCTCAGATTTCTTGTAGCCAAGCGAAATCTTCTTATTTTCAGCATCAATATCCTTGATGTAAACTTCGATGCTGTCACCGACGTTTACAACCTCGGACGGATGTTTGATGCGGTTCCAGCTCAGTTCGGAAATATGCACCATGCCATCCACGCCGCCCAGATTGACGAACGCACCGTAGCTGGTGAGGGATTTTACAACGCCGGTATAATGTTTACCGACTTCGACTTCCTGCCAGAACTTGTCCTCAAGCTCCTTCTTCTGCTCACGCAGAACGGCACGGATCGAACCAACGGCACGCTTGCGCTGGCGGTTGACTTCCAGAATCTTAAACTGGACCTTCTGCTTGAGCAGGTCTTCCAGGTTGTCATTGCGGGAAAGAGTTGCCTGAGAAGCCGGGATAAAGACCTTGACACCATTGGTCAGGACAAGGATACCGCCCTTGATGACTTCCACAACCGTACCTTCAAGGATTTCCTCGGTATCAGCGGCGCCCATCACCTTTTCAAAGCCCGCGATCGCATCGAGGCGTTTCTTCGAGAGCATTACGGTTCCTTCCACGTCGTTTACGCGGACGACGAGCAGTTCCATTTCATCTCCGACCTTGACGAGGTCTTCCACCTTCGCGTTCGGATCATCCGTCAACTCAGAAAGAGGCACATAACCGGCATGCTTCGTACCGATATCCACTGAGATCTCATTCGGCGCAAGACCTGTAACGACCGCGGTTACCTTCTCCCTGTTATATATTGTTTTGAAGGATTGATCCAACATCTCCTCAAAAGAAAGCTCGTCCTGATCTTTTAAAATCTCACTCATTGTCCTATGTACCTCCTTAATTATGCAAGCCGGAGTCGACGCGCCGGCCGTAACACCAATGCTATTATAACCGCCCAGATGGAGATCATACAGTTCGCGCGCATCTTCAATTAAGAAAGTATCGCAACACTTTTCACAGATCTGCGCAAGCTTCAGGGTATTTGAACTGTTGCGTCCGCCCACCACAATCATGGCGTCGCTTTCGGCCGCAAGACGCTTTGCTTCCAACTGGCGTTTTTCCGTAGCAATACATATTGTATCAAAAATCTTGAGTTTTGTACACACCTTTTTTAGTTTTTCTACACATTTTTCCCATTCCAGCAGGGAAAAAGTAGTTTGTGCTACCAATGTAAACGATTTATCGCAATTTTCCCTAATTTCTGGGAGCTTTTCCTCCAATTCCTGCGCGGAACGAAACGCAATCATCTTGCCATGACAGAATCCAGCAATCCCCTTCACTTCCGGATGCTCCGGATTCCCAGCGATCAGCAGAATATTTTCCCCGGAATATTCCGCCGCGATCCGGTGGATTTTCTCCACAAACGGGCAGGTCGCGTCGATCACCCGGCAGCCCATCCGCGAGAGCTCCTCATACACCTCTTTTGACACGCCATGCGAACGGATGATGACGCATTTTCCATCCGTGTTATCAGAAAGCTTCTCAATCGGATGAATTCCCAGTTCCGACAGCTGCCGCACAATCTGCGGATTGTGGATGATCTCCCCGAGCGTGCAGGTCGGCTCCCCGCTTTTCGCCTGGGCGAAAGCCGCGTCAACCGCGCGCTGCACGCCGAAACAGAATCCTGCCGTATCCGCTACCCGTATCTTCAAACGATCCCCTCCATCAGCTTGACAATCTCATCCATGATCAGATGGCTTGCATCCTTGAGTTCCCGCGGTGAATTGACTCCCGGCGTAAAACCGAACCGTTCGTTTTTGATAAGCTCCCCGTAGCAGATGGTCACTTTGGTGCGAAACCCGAGCCTGTCGCCGTAGCAGACCGCGCATGGCAGCACATCCGCGCCGGTCTGCATCGCAATGAGCGCGGCGCCCGAACGCGGACGCTGCAGCTTCCCGTCTTTCGAGCGGGTGCCCTCCGGGAACATCCCAAGCACCCGTCCCTCCCGGATGAGTTCCTCCGCCCATTCAATCGCGCCCGAATCGCCTTTTCCGCGTTCAACCGGAAACGCGCCCAAGCCTTTGAGCAGACATCCAAGCAGCTTGTTGCGGAAAAGTTCTGCCTTCGCCATATAGTGGACCTGCTTATGAATCCCCACCGCCACAAAAAGCGGGTCAAAATTGCTGCGGTGATTCGCGACAAGGATATAGCCCTGATCTTTCGGAATATTTTCCCTGCCGGTGACGCGGACGCCAAACAGGATGCGGATCAGCGCCATGCAGGCGCACCAGCCGATTTTATACAGCATCTTTCAGCTTCTCCTTCACGACCTTCATCATTTTCGAAACCGCTTCTTCCAGCGTGCAGCCGTCGGTTTCCACACGAACGGCATCCTCCGCCTGTTTGAGCGGTGCGATCGGACGGGTCATGTCGTTGTGGTCGCGCAGCTTCACCTCTTCAAGAAGCTTCTCGTAATCCACCTGATGCCCTTTTGCGATGAGCTCCTCGTACCGCCGCTGCGCGCGTTCCTCCGGCGAAGCGGTCAGATAGATCTTGATCTGCGCCTGCGGCAGCACAACCGTCCCGATATCCCGGCCGTCCATGACCACATTGTGCTCCTGGGCCATATTGCGCTGCAAAGCAAACAGGAAGGTGCGCACCTCCGGAATGGCGCTGACATTGCTCGCGGCCATTGAGATTTCAGGCCGGCGGATATCCTCCGAAACGTCGTATCCATTCAGGAACACCCGCTGCTCGTCCTTCACAAACCGCAGCTCCACCTTCACACCCGAAAGCAGCCTTGCCACCTGCCCGGCGTCGGCGGTGTTCGCGCCGTTGGCCGTCGCGAACAGCCCAATGGCGCGGTAAAGTGCGCCTGTGTCCACATAGATATAGCCCAGCTCACGGGCAATTGCCCGCGCGATGGTGCTTTTGCCGGCGCCCGCCGGCCCGTCAATTGCGATTGAGATCATCCCTGGACCTCCAATAAAATTATTCTTCCGCACAGATTCCCCGCGCCGCGAGGAATGCCGTGGAATATGCGATCTGTAAATTATAGCCGCCGGTGAAAGCGTCCACATCGAGCACCTCACCCGCAAAATAGAGCCCCGGCACAAGCTTCGACCGCATTGTTCTGGGGTCTACCTCTCTGACTGAAACGCCGCCCGCAGTGATGACCGCTTCATCGATCGGGCGCAGCGCCTTCGGGGTAAGCGGAAAGGATTTGATGAGTCCCGCGAGCTTTTTCCGCTGCTCCTTTGTGACCGAATGCACCTTCGTGCCCCCCGGAATCCCGGAAAGCCTCACCACCACCGGGATGAGCGTGCGCGGTAAAAGTTTATCCAAGGCGTTGTCAAAATCGCGGTTTTGATACTCCGCAAAATCCCGCAGGAGCCGCGCGTCCAGCTGCTGTTCGCTGAGCCCCGGTTTGAGGTCGATTGCGAACCGGTAGCTTTCGGGCGCATCCTTCATATAGGCCGAAGCCGAAAGCACCAGCGGACCGGACACGCCGAAATGGGTGAACAGCATCTCGCCGAGTTCCGAATAAACAGCCTTGCCCTTCTGGTTTTTGAGGGTCAGCGTGACGTTTTTGAGCGAAAGCCCCATCAATTCGGCGCAGAAGCTCTCCCGGCAAATGACCGGTACCAGCGACGGACGCGGCGGCACGATCGTGTGCCCAAGCGCTTTTGCCATCCGGTAGCCGTTTCCGTCCGACCCGGTCAGCGGGTAGCTGCGGCCGCCGGTTGCAATCACGGCCGCGCCGGCGGGAAGAAGCTCCCCGCTTTCCAGCCGCACGCCGCTCACCCGGCCATCCTGCCGCTCCACCGCGACCGCGCGCTCCCCAAGCAGGAACTTTGCGCCCGCATCCTTCGCAAAGCGGGTCATCGCGTCAACGATGTCCACGGCTTTATCAGAAACCGGAAATACCCGGTTGCCCCGCTCAGTTTTGAGCGGGACCCCCAGGCCCTCAAAAAACGCCATCGCGTCCTGCGGCGCAAAGGCATTGACCGCACTATATAAAAAGCGCCCGTTCGTACGGACATTTTTAATGAAATCGTCCGGTGCACAGTTGTTCGTCACGTTGCAGCGGCCTTTGCCGGTGATCATCACCTTGCGCGCGGGCCGCATGTTTCTGTCAAGGATGGTGACGGCGCAACCCTCCCGCGCGGCAAAACCCGCGCAGAGAAGCCCGGCCGCGCCGCCGCCGATCACGATCACATTGCTCAAATTTTCTCTTCCTCGTGTTTTTCGTAGACTTCGTACTCATCCCAGATCTGTTCGAGCCGCTCATAGGTCTTGGCAACCTCGTCGTGCTTTTTGAGCCCGACCGCCACGATCAGCGCATTCACAAGCGAAAGCGGCGCAACCAGCGAATCGATGAACGAAACCATGTCGCTGCGGGCGATAAGCACGTGGTCGGCCACGTCCGCCAGCGGGGATTTCTGGGAATCGGTGATGGCAATGACTTTCGCGCCGTTCGCGCGCGCAAAATGGGACGCCTGCACCGTACGTTTTGAATAACGCGGGAACGAAAGCCCGATGAATACGTCGTCCGGGCCGATACGCATGATCTGCTCGAACATTTCGGCGCGGCTTGTGGTGTTAATGAGCTTCACATTCGGGAAGATGTGAGTGAAGTAAAAGCTCATAAACTGTGCGAGCGCCGCCGCTGAACGCACGCCGATAATATAGATCGCCTTCGAGCGGCAGATCGTTTCGACCGCCGAGTTGAAGTCGGTTTCACTCGCCTCTTCCAGCGTCCGGCGGATTTTTTCGATATCCTTGTTGAGCACCTTGGCCAGCACATTGGTGTTCTCCAACTGGTCGCTGGTGACGTCCATGCGCTGTACGGTCGTCAGCTTGTTGCGGATCAGCTCCTGCAGAGCCTTCTGTAATTCCGGATAACCCGCGAAACCGATCTCCGACGCAAACCGCACCACAGTGGATTCGCTCACGCCGACCGTGGTTCCCAGCTTCGAGGCGGTCATGAACGCCGCCTTATCAAAATGATTTATAATGTAGGATGCAATCAGCCGCTGGCCTTTTGAAAATTCCGGCGTCATCCGGCCGATTACCGTCAACAAATCCTTGCCCATCGTCTGTCCCTTCCCGTTTCAATTTTTGCAAAGCAAATTTCCTTTCATATGATACCGTAAACCCCTTGGAAAATCAAGCGAGAAACCGAAAATAGCACGAAAAAATGCAGGATTTTTCGCAAAATCCTGCATTCATTTCCCCATTCCAGAACATTTTACATCATTTTTGTGACCGCAATCGCATCTGTTATCGACTTTTCAAGCGCCTGCTGGCCATATTTGTTGACTTCGTTTTTGTCCTTCGGCCCATGTGAAACGCAGGCGGCCCCGCCGATGCATCCGCCGACGCACGCCATGCCTTCGATAAAGTTCTCAGGCAGCAGGTTTCTGCTCGCCTTTAAGAGCGCCACCTTGCACTGCTCAATACCGTCGCACGCAAGGGGCTTTACCTCAAACTGCTCCGGCGTGATCCCGCGCTCCTTGAGCGCCTCGGCCACCGCGTCGGAAAGCCCGCCGCTGCGCGCGAAGATCCTGCCGTAATAGGAGGCGTTGTCGAGCAGGTCCTCCTCCAAGTGTTCGATTTCAATTCCCCGCGCGTCGAACAGCGCCTGCAGTTCCTCGAAGGTGAGCACGCAATCGACCGCGTGCAGCGGTTCCTCCTGGAATTCCAACTTTTTCGCTGTGCAAGGCCCAATGAAGATCGTTTTTGCGCCCGGATCAAGTTTTTTGATGAAATCCGAAATCGCCACCATCGGGGATGGGTTGTGCGAAATTTTGTCGGCCATCTGCGGGAAGGATTTTCTGATATAAGCAACAAACGCCGGACAGCAGGAACTGGTCAAAAAGCCCTTTTCCGCAAGCTCCGCGGCCTCTTCCCAAGCCACCATGTCCGCGCCGAGCGCCGCTTCGACCACACTGTGGAAACCGAGCCGCTTGAGGCCCGTAACCACCTGACCGGTCTTTGCATAGGAGAACTGGCTCGAAACCGACGGCGCGACCACCGCGTAAACCCGATAATTCCGGTTGCTGGCGCTGTCACGCAGCAGCTGCAACGCATCCAGCAGGAAGGATTTGTCCACGATCGCCCCAAACGGACACTGGTAAACGCATGCGCCGCAGGAGATACATTTGTCGTTGTCAATTTTGGCCGCTTTGTTCTCGTCCATGCTGATCGCTTTGATCTTACAGGCGTTCTCACACGGCCGGGTGTATTCGATAATGGCGGAATACGGGCAGGCAAACGCGCACCGCCCGCATTCAATGCATTTGTCCTGGTCGATGCGCGCGCGGCCGTCGACCACATGGATCGCGCCCTTCGGGCAGGCGTGCTCACAGCGGTGCGCAATACAGCCGCGGCAGGCGCGGCTGATGTGGAAACGGTTGACCGGGCACTCGTCACAGGCGATCGAGATGACCTCGATCACATTCGGATTGTTCCGGTCTCCGCCCAGCGCCATCTTGAGCCGTTCCCCCACGATCGCCCGTTCCTTATAAATGCAGCAGCGCATGGTCGGCTTTGGTCCGGGAATAATTTCCAGGGGAATATCATGATAGGCCTCCCGCAGCGTCCCGTCGTCAAAATGCCGGACGACCGATTTGAGAATCTTATATTTGAGAAGCTGTACGTTTGTATCAAAATTGCGTGTCGGTTCCATAGGGGTCCCTCCTCCTTAGTAGAAGCTCACCTTCACATGCTTGCCCATCTGTTCCAGATATTTGGCAAGGTCCTCGATCAGCCGCAGCTTGATCGAAAGGTCAATCGGCATGTTTGGGTTCTGGTGCGCCGGGTTCATCGCGCGGCCCACGAATAGATTGACGTCGGTCGCATCCTCGAAGAGCATCTGTGAAATCAGCGACGCGCCGTCCCGCTTGCCGATCCATTCGGTCGAGACGTCGGTGGTGGCCGAAGCGTACGCTTTTGCGATCTCGACCACGCGGCCCATCGTGAGCACTCCCTCGGTGCAAAGGTCAACGCCGTCGATGTAGCCGATCGGCGGGATCGACGGATCGAGATAATCGATCTTGGTTTTGACGGTCGTGCCGAGATACCGCGCGACCATCGTCGAGGTGGTGCCGCCGCAGACAATGTGCTTGCCCTCCTTCGAGAAGAAGAGCTCCATCACCTTTTCGTCGTCCGCCTTGTCAACCGGCGGGCCAATCATCAGATTCACGAGCTGCCGCTCGCGGATGCGCAGCACCGCGACGGTCGTATCGTCGCCCGGCTTTCCCATGTAAAGGTCGTTACAGGCGTCGCTGAGGACCGAAGCCATCGCTTTGGCGGACATGTCCGGCTGGTAACGGCTTTCAGCGTATTCGATAACATTTGGGCGTTCCCAGCCAAAATTGAGCGACTGCCCAACCCCGGCGTGGATGACCCCGTCGCTCATTGCGATGAACAGGTCGCCCAGTTTGATCTTAAAGAGGGATTCATAGATTTTTTTGCCCGCGATCACCTTTTCTTCCTTCGGGTAATCGAAGTTCTTCCCGTCCCGCAGGCAGATGACGTCCGGATTGTCGTACTGGATGAGATGGACGTCCTTGTTGCGGTAGACCTTGATGATCGTAAAAGTGGCATAGGCCACCTGCCGCACAGAACAGACCGGGAGGGTCTGGGCAATGGTCGTGACACATTCCTCAATCGGCATGTCGCTGTCCATCATGGTCGCGATAATCTTTGAAGTAAGCGTTGACAGGATATTCGCCTTTACACCACTGCCAAGCCCGTCGGCCAGCACCATTGTGAAGTCGCCGTTCGCGTTTACGGGCTTGACCTCCACCCGGTCGCCGCAGAGCTCCTCCCCCATCTTGTTCAGGCTGATGTAGCCGTTTTCCATAAAGAGTCTGTCCATCATTCGTCCTCCGAGAGAACCGTATTCTTGATCTGGGTGAGCGCGACTTTGGTCTCGGCGGTGGTTTCCCCAAGCAGCGAGGCGATCTCCTGTACAATGCGCATCTGCTTCTCGACCACCTTGTCGGTGATGTCGATCGTCTTGGCGCGGCGCTCCTTATATTTTTCCTGGCGGTTGTGGTCGGCGGTGATGTCCTTGAGAATGGCGAAGAGTGCGTTATGTTCCTCATCGCGCACGATGCTCAGCTCGACAAATTTTTTATATTCCGAAAGATAGACCCGTTTGTCGATTATATCGTTACCGGTTTCGAGCACGTCTTCAAAATCGTTCGGATCCAGAAGCTCTACGATCATCGAACCCAGCAGCGCCTTTGGGGAAGGGATGTTGAAGAGATGGCAGGCCGGCATATTCATCTTTTGGATGGTGAGGTTTTCGTCCAGCACCATGATCGCATTCGGGCTGACATTAAAGATGTTGTCCGAAAAGCTTTCGGCCTTTGCAAGCAGAAAGGGCAGGCACATGGTGATGTCCGCCTTGCCGTTGTAGACCGCTTTGGCCTTTTCGCGGCAGGTGGCATAGCCGCAGCTCGAACAGTTGAGCTCGTCCTCCGGTTTCGTCTTGCCCATCTTCTGGAGAATCTCGCGAATCGCCTCCTCGGGCGGCTCGACCTCCTTGACAAATTCGCTCGGGATGCTGCGGGTAAGCGCGATCTTTTCTGTGATGTCGAAGTCCGGCTTCGCAGAACGGTCGGGCTGGGCGTATTCGTCCACCCGCACGCGCGAACGCAGGATCGAATGCGCGAAGCCGCGGGTGGACGGGCCGTTCACGCAGCTGCCCTCGCAGGCGCTCATCTCGATAAAATATCCCTTGAGGCCGCCCCGCTCGATCTCCTGGAGCGCCGAGATGCAGTTTTCCACCCCATCGACCGTGAGGTAATGGTAGTCGGTGCCTTCGGTGTGCATACATTCGATGATGCCGCCCGTCTTTGGGAAGAAGCGCGAAGCGCGCCCCTCTGCGGCAGAAATTTCCTCTCGCTCCGGGACGATCTCCCGCTTCTGGAACCACTGGTCCAGCTCCTCATAGGTGAGCACGCAGTCGACCGGTCCCGGGATCTTTGCGATCTCATCCTTTTTGGAGATGCACGGGCCGATGAACACGACATAAGCGTCCGGATATTCCGCCTTGATCTTCTTTGCGCTCGCCAGCATCGGGGAGATAACCGGCGCTATGTACGGGATGCAAAGCGGATGATATTTCTGGATCAGCGACACGACCGTGTGGCAGCAGGAGGAGATGATGACCTCCTGCCTTTTTTCGGCGATGATCCTTTCATATTCGCTTTTGACGATATACGCCCCTTCGGCGGTCTCATACGCTTTGAAAAAGCCGAGCTTTTTTAAATACCCTTCAAACGCCTCGATACCCGCTACATCGAAATGGCTGATGAACGAGGGCGCGACCGTGGCGATCACGCGCCTGCCTTCCCCAATCGCGCCGATAACCTCGGTCAGATCATTGCGCGGCTTTTTGGCGTCCTGCGGGCAGACGACGACGCACCGCCCGCAGAGGATACATTCGTTCGGCAGGATTTTGGCCTGTGCGTCCGCGAACCGGATCGACTTGACCGGGCAGGCGCGGATACATTTGTGACAGTTTTTACAGTTTGCCTTTTTGAGGCTCAAAACATCGGTCATCGGTTACTGAAGCTCCTTTAAAACCATATCGTTGAAGATCTGCTCCACGTTCTGCGGGTTGAGCCCGGTGACGATCTGTTCGCCAATCTTGATGGTGACGCCGTTCTGGCAGTGCCCAAGGCAGAAGGAAGCGTTCAGGCTCACCTTTTCCTCAAGCCCATGGTCCGCGATCAGTTTTTTGAATGCATTGATGATGTCGTAGGAACCCTTCAGATGACAGGAGCTTCCGATGCATACATAAATTTCCATACCATTTCCTCCGTGGCCGTTATTCGCAGAAAAAAGCCGCATTACAACCTATTCAACTGCAATGCGGCTTCCCTCATCCATATTATTTAGGATACTACAAACTTACCGTTTCTTCAAGCGTTTTTCCCTGGATCTTTCTCTCAGAAAACCTTATTTTCCGTAGTATGCCTTCTTGTAAATTTCAGCGATCTCGCTCACGAGCGGCAGCCGCGGGTTGGCTGTGGTGCACTGGTCCTCAAACGCGCGGTCAGCGAGCTGGCTGACGCCGGCCATAAAGGTTTTCTCATCCACACCGCACTCCTGGATGCTCATGACCATGTTGACTTCCTTCATCAGATCACGGATTGCTTTGATCAGGCTCTGGACGCCTTCCTCGGTGGTCGAAGCGGGCAGGCCAAGATATTTGGCGATCTTGGCATATTTTACGTCCGCGATGAATTTTTCATACTTCGGCCAGATGGTGAACTTGGTGGGTTCGGAAGCGTTATAAGCGATCACATGCGGCAGCAGCACCGCGTTGGCGCGCCCGTGTGGAATGTGGTATTCGCCGCCCAGCTTGTGCGCCATTGAGTGATTGAGTCCAAGGAATGCGTTGGTGAACGCAAGACCGGCGATGCAGGAGGCGTTGTGCATCTTTTCACGCGCCTCGAAATCCTTATCCCCATTCTTATAGGCGCGCGGCAGGTATTCAAAGACCAGCTCGATCGCCTTGATGGCCAGGCCGTCGGTATAGTCGGAGGCAAGCACCGAGACATACGCTTCGATCGCATGGGTCAGCACATCGAGGCCGGTGTCCGCGGTCGCGGATTTCGGCAGCGACATGACGAACTGCGGATCGATGATCGCAACATCCGGGGTCAGCTCATAGTCAGCGAGCGGATACTTGATGTTGCCGTGCTCCTTGTCGGTGATGACCGAGAAGGAAGTGACCTCGCTGCCCGTTCCGGAGGTGGTTGGGATACAGACCAGCTGCGCCTTTTCACCAAGTTTCGGGAAGTGGTAGGTACGCTTGCGGATATCCATGAATTTGAGTTTCAGCCCGTCGAACGAGGTGTCCGGGTGCTCATAGAAGAGCCACATGCCCTTCGCGGCATCCATTGCGGAACCGCCGCCGAGCGCGATGATGACATCCGGCTGGAAGGCGTTCATTGCCGCCACGCCGCGTTTGATGGTGTTGACCGACGGGTCCGGCTCAACCTCCGAGAAGATCTCCGCATGGCAGTATTCCTGGCGTTTGCGCAGATAGTAGAGGATTTTATCGACATTGCCGAGTTTCACCATCATCGGGTCGGTGACGATAAACGCGCGGCTGATGTTCGGCATTTTTTCAAGATACTGGATCGAATCGTTCTCAAAGTAAATCTTCGGCGGGATCTTGAACCACTGCATATTGACTCTCCTTTTTGCGACGCGCTTTTTGTTGATCAGGTTGACCGAGGAGACGTTTGAAGTGGTGGAGTTGTGGCCAAACGATCCGCAGCCGAGCGTCAGAGAGGGCATGTTGGTATTATAGATGTCGCCGATCGCACCCTGTGAGGACGGGGAGTTGACGATGACGCGGCCGACCTTCATCGCTTCGCCATACGCGCGCGCAAGCTCCATATCCGAGGTGTGGATGACCGCTGAATGGCCGAGGCCGCCCAGCTCCAGCATCCGGTTGGCATAATCGAAGCCCTGCTTGGCGTCCTTGACAGTGAAGTAAGCGAGCACCGGAGAAAGCTTTTCAAGCGAGAGGCGGTATTCCCGGGAAGGCTCGGGGAGCTTCGCAATCAGGATCTTGGTATCAGCCGGGACCTTGATCCCCGCCTGCTCAGCGATCCAGGCCGGCGATTTGCCGACGACCACCGGGTTTACCGCGCCGCGTTCAGCCGGCATGACGTAATCGGTGACCTTCAGGGTCTCCTCGTCATTGAGGAAGTAGCAGCGGTGCTTCTTCATGAACGCCTCAAACGCCGGGGCGATCTCCTCGTCGACGATGACCGCCTGTTCGGAGGCGCAGATCATGCCGTTGTCAAAGGTTTTGGAGAGCATCAGGTCGGTGCAGGAACGCTCAAGGTTCGCGGTTTTCTCAATGTAGCAGGGGACGTTTCCCGGGCCGACGCCGAGCGCCGGTTTGCCGCAGCTGTAGGCGTTCTTCACCATGCCGGCGCCGCCGGTGGCAAGGATCAGGGAGACCTTCGGATGGTGCATCAGCGCGCTGGTCGCGTCGATCGACGGATATTCAATCCACTGGATGCAGTTTTCCGGCGCGCCCGCCTTGACGGCCGCGTCGCGCACGATTTTGGCCGCCTCAACCGAGCATTTCTGCGCGGAGGGATGGAAGCCGAAGATGATCGGGTTGCGGGTCTTCTGGGTGATGAGCGCCTTGAACATGGTGGTGGAGGTCGGGTTGGTTACCGGAGTGACACCCGCGACGATGCCGACCGGCTCCGCGACTTCCACATAGCCTTCGAGGTCGTTCTCGTCGATCACGCCGACCGTCTTTTCGTATTTGATCGAATGCCAGATATATTCAGTTGCGAAGATATTCTTGGTGATCTTGTCCTCGTAGACGCCGCGGCCGGTCTCCTCGACCGCCATCTTTGCAAGCATCTGGTGATTGTCAAGCCCTGCCAGCGCCATTGCGTGGACGATCTGGTCCACCTGCTCCTGGCTGAGTTCCATATACTGTTTGAGTGCGACATCCGCCTTTTCCACCAGCTCATTGATCATCGCGTTGATGTCAATTTCGGGCTTCTGTGCTGCTTTTGCCTTTTCCATGAAATGCTTCCTCCTAAAAATGATATAAACGGAAATCAAATTCTTTTTATCAGAATTAACAGGGGTGCTGTAAAATGAGATTGTTAATTCTTTGTCAATATAATATCATATTGTTAAACTTTTGACAATTAGACAAATAAACAAATATATGTTTTTATTTATAGGAACTTTGCACAATTCAATTCACTGGAACCGCCCGCAGCAATGCGCGCCGCGCTTTGTAGTCCGGCATCAATTTGGCCATCGTTTCGTGGAACCCTTTCTGGTGATCCGGATGCAGAAAGTGCACATATTCGTGCAGCACCACATACTCGAGCGCCGCCTTCGGTTTTGCTATCAGCTGCTTATTGAGGGTGATGCAGTTTTTTGCCACATGGCAGACGCCCCAACGGGTCTTCATCTGCCGCACCTGGATCTTTGGTTTCCCCGGCAGGATATCCGCGAAAAGCGGATAAATTTCATCACTCACCGCGTTAAACGCGGCCAAGCACTGGGCGTCGGTATATTCTGTGTCCGCCGCCTGCGCCTGCGCTTTCCGCACGGCGATCCGGGCGCGCGCCGCCTCGATCCACGCGGCCCGTGAGGCGACAAACCGGTCGATTTCCCCGGCCGGCGCGCGTTTGGGCGCGGAGACGCGCACCTCCCCCTCCCCGGTGACGCGCAGGTTCAGGTTCTTGACCCGCTTATAGGTAAGTTCATAAGTGATTGTGCCAACGCTGCGCCGCATCGCGATCCCCCTCCTTGTTTTTACAATCTTAAACCTTGCCATTAAACTCTGTCAACCGGGATTGACAAAACAGCTCCCCTCAGTTATAATATCCCTTACATTTCACCGTGAAGGAGTTTATGATGGCATTGCAATTCTGGTTCTTCTAAGTTTCCTCGCCGTACATACACCAAAAAGGCCTGTGACGGGTTTTGTTGTTTTACGTATCCGGGAAATTTCAGCAGAGAATCAGCGCGGCTGACCGCTTCATGGGAATGCTGTCTCTTTCTGTCTTTTGACCGGTATGCGTAAGCGGGCCCGCATGGGAATCGTTTGCGCTTTTTTTGCGCCCGCAAAGGAGTTTTATGAACCAGACACACTGGAAACGCACCTTTTTCACCATCTGGTCGGGGCAGGCCGTCTCTCTGCTGACCAGCTCGATCGTGCAGTTCGCGATCGTCCTCTATCTCACCGATACCACCCGCTCTCCCATGGTCCTCTCGGTCGGTTACCTGCTCGGTTTTCTGCCGCAGGGGCTGCTCGGGCCGTTCGCCGGCGTTCTGGTCGACCGGTGGGACCGCAAAAAGATCATGCTCACCTCCGACTTCTGTATCGCTATGGCCTGCCTTGCGATCGTGATTGTCGGGATCTTCGCCGACCTGCCGCTCTGGCTCTTCCTGCTTGTCCTGTTTATCCGGTCGGCCGGTTCGGCATTCCATGCGCCGTCGCTCTCCGCCGTCACCCCGCTGCTCGTCCCCGCGGATCAGCTCACCCGATGCGCGGGGTACTCGCAGACCCTGCAGTCCGTATCGATGATTATCGGGCCCGCGCTGGCCGCGATGCTTTATGCGGCGTGGGATCTGGAAGCGATCGTCTTTCTTGACGTGCTCGGCGCGCTGGTCGGCATGGGTTCTCTTGCCGTCTGCACCATCCCCAAACTGGAGATGCGGCATACCGAACGGCCCCATATCATCCGGGAAGCGCTCGATGGCCTGCGCGTCCTGCGTTCGCATAAGGGGCTTTACGGGCTTCTGCTTGTGAGCGCGCTTTTCTTCCTGGCATTCTCCCCGGCCGGCGCGCTCTACCCGCTGCTCTCGATGGATTATTTTGGCGGGACTGCCACCCACGCAAGCATTGCGGAGATCGTCTTTTCGGTCGGGATGATGGCTGGTTCGATCCTGCTCGGCGCGTGGGGAGGCTTTTCCCGAAAAATCGTTTCAATTATCGGTTCGATCTTCCTCATGGGGGTGGCGCTTGTGCTCACCGGGCTGCTTCCGCCGTCCGGATTTGTCATTTTCGCCTTTCTTTCGGCTGTCATGGGCTTCGCCTGTCCATTTTTCTCGGGTGTTTCGATCGCGCTTTTTCAGGAAAAGGTGGAGCCGGAATATCTCGGCCGGGTGATGTCCCTTTCCACAAGCATCCTGACCCTCGCCACACCGCTCGGCCTGGCGCTTTCCGGCGCGACTGCGGAAATCATCGGCCTTGAAAACTGGTTTTTACTTGCTGGAATCGTTGTCCTCGCAAGCGGCATTCTGTGTATCTTTGTCCCTTCGGTGCGCAACTGCGACCAATAGGGCTGCCCTGATATTGGCCCCGGGTAAAATGCCTTTTACCCGGGGCCAATATTTACGGGCATCTCAGCCGCCTGCGCGGTCCCGGGTGGGACCGCGGGGCAGCCCGGCGCACCTCACGCGCCGTGTCCGCATAGAATGGCAGGATTACATCATGAGCGGAGGCAAACGATGGCTACTCAAATCTGGGCACATCGAGGCGCGTCCTCAAAAGCGCCTGAAAATACCATGGAAGCGTTTGAACAGGCTGTTCGTGAAGGGGCCGATGGAATCGAACTGGACGTACATCTGAGCGCGGATGGAATCCCCGTCGTCATTCACGACAGCACCCTTGAGCGGGTCAGCGGTGAAATCGGGTTGGTGCACGACCGGACACTCGCACAGCTCAAACGGCTGGATGTGTCGAATCCAATCCCCGGTTACGGGATCGCCCGTATCCCGGCGCTTGCGGAAGTTTACGAGCTTATAAATCCAACTGGTTTAATCATAAACGTGGAGGTCAAAAGTGGTCTTACCACATATCCCGCCTTTGAGCAAACACTCATTGCACTCGAACGGCAGATGGGCATGCGCGGCCGCGTATTCTATTCTTCTTTTAATCCATACACGCTGATGGGGCTGCGGGAACAGGATCCGCAGGCCCAAATTGGATTTCTTTATATCGGCGGCTGGATTGACGCGCAGCAGTTTGCATTGCGTCTTGCGGCGAATGCGCTGCATCCGCCGGTCTACGCGCTGGAGGAACCCGGCTTTACCGAGGACTGCAAACGATATGGCATCGCGCTGCACACCTGGGCGGTCGAAGATGACCGCGATCTGCTCTTCGCCCGCCGCAAAGGCGTGCAGGCGGTTATTACTGACCGTCCCGCTTACACGCGGGAACTTTACGAAAAAACGCCCTTGCATCCCGTGGTATAATAGCCGCAGAGCGGCTATTATACCACGGGCTTATGGCCAGGCAGATACGCCGGTGCTCCGGCTTCCTGCCCGATGGCCAATTCACTTTATGCGTAGGAAAATTCGTGCCCGCGGCGCTGCCGTCCCAAAGCGCAATAATCCCTCGCCAAAAACATTCAAACAAAGGATGATCAATGACATGACCGAAAAGCTTTTCTATCAGGATGCTTACTGCAAAACCTTCACTGCCGCGGTGACCGGCTGCGCGCCGCGCGAGGGCGGTTACGCGGTCACGCTCGACCGCACTGCCTTCTACCCTGAAGGTGGTGGACAGCCATCCGACACCGGCACGCTTGGCGGCGTCAGGGTGTGCGGCGTACATGAAAAGGACGGCGAGATCGTCCATTATACCGACGGGCCGCTTACGCCTGGCGATCTTGTGACAGGTGAAATCGACTGGGCGCGGCGTTTCGGTTTTATGCAGCATCACACCGGAGAACACATCGTTTCCGGAATTCTGCACCGGCTCTACGGGCTTGATAATGTCGGCTTTCACATGGGACACGATGCAGTCACGATTGATTTAAATGGCGAGCTGAATGCCGAACAGCTCCGCAAAGCGGAACTGCTTGCCAATGAGTCCATCTACGCGGACCTCCCCGTAGAGGTTTCCTATCCCTCTCCGACGGAATTGGAAACTCTGCCTTACCGCAGTAAAAAAGAGCTCTCTGGCAGGGTGCGTATCGTGACCATCCCGGGCAGCGACATCTGCGCCTGTTGCGGCACGCATTGCGCCAGAACCGGCGAGGTTGGAATTCTCAAGCTGATCTCCTCTCAACGCTACAAAGGGGGCCTGCGCGTCTGGCTACTCTGCGGTGAACGCGCCGTAAATGATTACGAGGAGAAACTCTCCACCGTTTCGCGCATCGCGGCCATGCTTTCGGTAAAGCCCGCGGAAGCCTACGATGCGGTCGTGCGTCTTTCGGACGAGCTTTCCGCGCGCAAACAGGAGTTCTCCGCTTTGCAGGAGCAGCTTTTCATGCTGAAGGCGGACCGCCTGGCCGGACCGGAAAATCTGGTTGTTTTTGAAGAAAACTGTACGCCTGGTGAACTGCGCAGATTCTGTCTGATCCTTTCTGAGCGCTGCGGCGGGTTTGCCGCGGTCCTGTCCGGAAATGAAACAGACGGATGGAAATATGCGCTCGGTTCAAAATCGCAGGACGTGCGCGTGCTCTGCAAAAAATTGAACGGAGCTTTCTCCGGCCGCGGAGGCGGCACCGCCGTGCTGGCGCAGGGTTCCCTGCAAGGCCGCGGGGAAGCGATCGAATCCTTTCTTCGGACATAAAAAAGGCGTCTCCCGATTCTATTGGGAGACGCCTTTCCTTTTCCGGTTAAAGCAGCGTCCTGCGCAGCTCCTCCCCGTTTTTCGGAGAAAGCAGCGCGGGTGCGATATCAAACACGCTTCGCGCGCCGGACTCACCCTTTTGCGCGAGCCGAAAGGCCGCGCGGGCATAGGCCACGAGCACACTCGAGGTGAATTCTGGGTTCGAATCGAGAGTGAGTGAATATTCGATCAGCTGGCGGGTGCCGCTTTTGCTCTCACCTGAACGCATCACAAAGCCGCCGTGCGGGATGCCTGCATGATCGCGCTGGAGTTCTTCCTCGGTGATAAAAGTCACGCTGGTGTCATAATCCGCGAAGTAGTTAGGCATCTCCTTGATCTCCGCTTCAATCCGCGCAAGGTCAGCGCCTTCCTGCGCAACCACAAAGCATTCGCGGGTGTGCTTCTGCCGGGTGGAAAGCGAGGGGCGCGAACCGGAACGGACCGCTTCGATCGCTTCCGGAACCGGGACGGTATACTGAACGGCATTTTTGACCCCTTTCACCCGGCGGATTGCATCCGAATGGCCCTGGCTGACACCGCGTCCCCAGAAGGTATAGGTGTCGCCGTCCGGCAGGATCGATTCCGCATAGATGCGGTTCAAGGAGAAAAGGCCCGGATCCCAGCCCACCGAAATAATGGAAATGTGATTACCTTCCTTGGCCGCCGCGTCCACCGCCGCGAAATATTCCGGAATTTTCGCATGGGTATCGAAGCTGTCAATCGTGCAAAAATCCCTTGCAAACCGCGGGCCCTGTTCCGGCAGGTCGGTTGCCGAACCGCCGCAGAGGATCATTACGTCAATTTTATCCCGCATCGACGCCGCGTCATCCACATGCAGCGCCTTGACGCCTGTTACCGCAAGCTTCACCTGCGACGGGTCGCGCCTGGTGAACACCGCAGTCAGTTCCATGTCCGGGTTTTTCGTGACGGCAAGCTCAACGCCGCGTCCAAGGTTGCCATAACCCACAATGCCAATCCGAATTTTGTTTTCCATATAGTTCCTCCCTATCTGTATTCCATGGGGTCCATGGATTTGTATGCTTCTTCCGCCGATCGAAGGCCGCCCAATTCCAAGCCTGCCCGACGCGCCATCTCCGCGACCAGCCGCACATCCTTCGCCAGTAAAGCATCCGGCATCGGCGGCTGTTCCCCGCGCAGGACAGCCAACGGGTCAGCGATCCGCTCAAAGCCGGAAAGGCACTCGAGCAGATATTCTTCCCCAATGCCGAACGACGCGGCCAATTCACCGGTCTCCCCGACCGATCGCCGCAGCTGCGCCGCAAGCGACCGGCACAGCAGCCGCATCGCGCGGCCGCGTCCAGATGGCCCCATATAGCGGCAACCGGGCGCGAAACAGCGGATGAGCGGCTGCGCTTCGGCAAAGGCCCTGCTGCTGCCGCCCGCGAAACAGAGAAAATCATCTGCCAGCCCGTCCCGTCCAAACACGCCGCAGTCGAGATAAAGCG
>Ga0079305_1001726_pt1 | contig 25451 bp, 17 predicted proteins | sample LMS_cellobiose_e_FD_79183 | JGI IMG/M metagenome (GOLD analysis project Ga0079305, IMG submission 79183) | Rumen-fistulated moose microbial communities from Alaska, USA - LMS_cellobiose_enrichment | ecosystem: Host-associated > Mammals > Digestive system > Stomach > Rumen fluid ... | reverse complement strand
TGTGCGGGCGCAAAGGAGATAATTATGATAAAATGGGCTTATGAGCTGACCGCCGTTTCGCTTCTGTCGTCTCTGGCGCTCTTTGTCATTCCCGACAGATGCGAAAGCATAAAACGCGGCGTGCGGCTCGTCGGCGCCCTGACCGTGCTCATCGTGATCGTTTCCCCCGCCTCGGATCTGATAAAAAACATCTCCTCGCTCTCATTCAGTCTCGGAGCCATGCCTGAGACGGAGGAGAGCGCAAAAGCGGAGGACGTCCGCGAGGATCTCGTGCGCGCCGTGTTTCTGGAAAACGCGTCTTCTCAGATCGCTTCCGCCGTCCGGTCGGCGTCCGGCTGCGGCGATATCGCCGTAAAAGTCGAAATATCGGAAGACGAAAGCATAAGCGCGTACGTTTCGTACGAACCGGAAGGCGCTTTTTCGCCTTTCCCGGCGGATTTCCCCTTTGAAAAAGTGAAAGACCGGCTCGATTCGATATACGCCGGGGAGATCGCCTTTTTCTTCAAAGAGCCGGAGGACGGGGAGAAATCATGAAAAAGAGCGTAAAGACCGGACTCGTCCTCGTACTGCTTTTCGCGGCGGGATGCTTTTTGCTGTTTTTATCTAAGTCTCCCGCGCTTGTCGCGGACGGATCTCAAAGCGCGGACGATACATACGCCGCCGTCCTTGAAAAGCGCCTTGAAGAAATGATATCCCGCCTCGGCGGCGTTGACGGCGTGAAGGTCATGGTGACGCTGGAACGCTCGGACAAAAGCCGCGCATCCTCCTATTCCCGGGAAGTCATCCCGGCGCTCTCCGGAGAATCATCATACGAACTTCCCGCGATACGCGGAGTCTGCGTCGTCTGCGGCGGCGCGGAAAACGCGAGAATCAGAAAAGAAATAATCGAACTCGTGTCGCGCACGCTGAATTTATCGTCAGGCAGAATATACGTGGGAAACTGAAAATATAATATACAAGCAAAATCCGATCTTTTCGAAAGGTATGAATTATGGAAAAACTCAAAAAAATGAATCTTGAGCCCATGGATTTCGATACGGGATCTTCCGACGACTCAAAAAGGATGTACGATCTTCTCGCCGCGGGCGAGCCTGACGGCGCGGACGAAAACGCTTCCGGCAAAGGAAAAAAACACCGCGTCAGAGACGCGGTGAAGAAATTCTTCTCGTTTTTCAAAAAGATCCGCGAAACGGAGGACGACGGCGAAGAAGAGGAAAAAATCTCGCGGGAAGAAACAGCGATGGAGGAAGCGGAAACGGAATTGGGCGAAAACGGCGCCGCGGGAGAAAAAGGCGGAAAAAGGGCGAGATTCCCGATGCCCTTCCCGTGGAAGGCGCTCACGTTCAAAAACGCCCTCGTCGTATCGTGCCTTCTGCTTATCGCCGTGGCGGGTTACGTGAACGTCAGGTACTACATGGGCGACTTTACGGAAAAGAGCGATCTTATCCCGGTGAAGGATACCGGAACGCCTCCGGCGACGTCTTCTCAGGATGAAAAAAACGACGGCGAAAAAAGCGGCGGTGAAAAAACGTCTTTCTATGACGACGCGGACGATTATTTCGCCGTGGCGGCTATCTCCCGCCGGCGCAGCCGCGACGAATCCCTCGAGGTCCTCATGACGATGATGGAGACCGGCGCGCTCACAGAACAGCAGAAGGAATCCGTCGCCGGACAGATGACGAGGATCGCCGACGAGATATCGGCTGAGGTGAACATCGAAAATCTCATAAAAGCGAAGGGCATGGCGGAATGCATCGCCGTCATATCGGAAAACGGCGCCGACGTGGTCGTCAGGACCGGAGGGCTCACCCCCTCTCAGGTCGCGCAGATAAAGGAGATCGTCTATCTGAACGCCGGGATACACCCGAAGAACATAAGGATCATCGAAAAGCAGGGAGCGTGAAGGCAAAGCCGAAAGCGCGTCGTTCGGCGAGGCGCGATAAGGAAGTATCGATCACTTCACGCCGGCGCGGCAGGTAAGCGCGGTCAAAAAGAATACAAGCTGAGATAAAGGATCGAAAAGATCGCTTTTCTCAGCTTGTTTTTCAGGACAATTCACGTGCCGAAGCTTATTTCAGCCTTTCTATGAAATACGGCAGGACGGGCTCGAACTTCACACCGTACCAGTGCGACTCGTCTCCCGAAGTGTTTTCGATGCACTTCACCGTGTAATCCGCGGCTATCACCGCGGAATCCAGCGCCGAAAAGCCCCTCATGTAAGCCCCGACGAACGCGGAAGCGTAAACGTCGCCCGTGCCGTGGCTTCCCTTTGAAATCCTGCGGTGCTTGTAATACGCGTTCCCGTTTTCACCGGAAACGACGACGCCCGTGGTGTCGTCCGTATATCCGACTCCGGTGAGCACCACCGTCTTCGCTCCGTTTTCTTTCAGCTTTTCAATAAGAGCGGATATATAACTCTCGTCATATTTTTCCTTGTATTCAAAGCCGGTCAGAAAGCAAGCCTCGGTTATGTTGGGCAGTATGATATCGGCGGAAAACGCGAGAGTCTTCATCCTCTCGACGAACGCCGCGTCGAACGCGGGATAAAGCTTCCCGTTGTCCGCCATGGCGGGATCGACGAAACTGACGGCTCCGGGAGCCGAAAGCCCGTCTATCATGCTTTTGACGTAATCTATCTGCCGTTCGCTTCCGAGATATCCGGTATATACGGCGTCAAACTTTATGCCCTCTTTCTTCCAGTGCGCCGCGATGGCGGGGATATCGTCGGTAAGATCGCGGAAGGTATATCCCGAAAAGCCCGCGGTATGAGTCGAAAGCACCGCGGAAGGAAGTATGCACGTCTCATGTCCCGCCGCCGAAAGTATCGGAAGCGCCACCGTCAGCGAGCATTGCCCCACGCAGGAGATGTCCTGTACGGTAAGGATCTTTTTGTATTCCATAATTTTCCTCCATGCCGCCGTTCGGCGGCTGAAACAGTTTTTTGAAAGCGTATCGGTTTTGTTCCGTGCGCTGTTTTTCGTTTCTTGAAGTCTGTCCGGCGCGTTTTTTCAGCGCCGTTTGTCTTTTTGCGCGTCAAAGCGACCGTGAAAAAGGTGTCACGCCGCGCATGCACTGTATTATATTCACGCCGGACGCCTTTGTCAAGAGGCAAAAAATTTTTTCGGTTTTTTTGTTTTTTTTGAAAAAAGGGCTTGACAAACGCTTTTTGCGCCGCTATAATACCTATAAAACCGATAGGCAATATATGAAATGAGGAGCACGACGATGAAATCCACGTTCACTATGCGGCGATGTCGATAAAAAGCTTACCGCGCACTGCCGGTATACGAAAGAAAAACAAAACGAACAAAAAAACGAAGATATATATTCATCCAAGGAGAAACACAATGAAAACTTACGAAAAGATAACCGATCTCATAGGCGGCACGCCTCTTCTCAAACTTTCCAACTTTATCAAAGAAAACAAGCTTGAAGCCGACGTATACGGAAAGCTCGAATACTTCAACCCGGCGGGAAGCGTCAAGGACAGGATAGCGTTCGCTATGATAACCGACGCGGAAAAGAAGGGCGTTTTGAAAGCCGGTTCCGTCATCATAGAGCCGACCAGCGGCAACACCGGAATAGGGCTCGCCGCAGTCGCGGCGTCCAAAGGATACCGCATTATCCTCACCATGCCGGAGACGATGAGCGTCGAGCGCCGCAATCTTCTGAAGGCGTACGGCGCGGAGCTCGTTCTCACCGACGGCGCAAAAGGAATGAAGGGCGCCATCGAAAAGGCAAACGAGCTCGCCGCTTCTATCCCCGGAGGCTTCATTCCCGGACAGTTCACTAATCCCGCCAATCCCGCGGCGCACTTCGCCTCGACGGGTCCCGAGATATGGAACGATACCGACGGAAAAGTGGATATATTCGTAGCCGGCGTAGGCACCGGCGGCACGCTTTCCGGCGTGGGAGAATATCTTAAATCGAAAAATCCTTCGGTGAAGATCGTCGCTGTGGAGCCCGCGGGTTCTCCGGTCCTCTCTAAGGGCACGCCCGGACCTCATAAGATACAGGGCATCGGCGCGGGATTTGTTCCCGAAACGCTCAACACGAAGATATACGACGAGATCATAACCGTCGAAAACGAAAGCGCGTTCGAGACCGGAAGGACTCTCGCGCGCAAAGAAGGACTTCTCGTGGGAATATCCGCCGGAGCCGCCGTTCACGCGGCGTCCGTTCTCGCAAAAAGGCCGGAGAACAAGGGAAAGCTCATCGTGGCGCTTCTGCCCGACACCGGAGACAGATACCTGTCAACTCCCATGTTCGCCGACTGAAAAGCAAAAAGCCCCTCGCGGGGCAGGCGTCAAATGACGTAATCGCTGGTATAACGGTCCTTTTCACCGTCGAGGATGTCCTGAAGGGTTATCCCGTCGAGGTATTCGTTTATGACCTTCGAAAGACCCTTCCATACCGGATATGAAGCGCACTCGCCTTTGCGGGCGCATTCCGCGGCGTCCTCGTCGGTGCAGGCGACGGGAGAAAGGGAGCCCTCCGTAAGACGGAGGATGTCTCCGACCGTGTATTCCGCCGGCGCTTTCGCAAGCATATATCCTCCCTGAGCGCCTCTGACGGTCCTGAGCACGTCGGGTCTGTTGAGCACCGCTATTATCTGTTCGAGATATTTTTTCGATATGTTCTGGCGGTCCGCCACGTCCTTCAGGGAAACGCATCCCCCGCCGTAATGCTCCGCGAGATCGATCATCATTCGCAAAGCGTATCTTCCCTTTGTCGAGATCCTCATTCTGCCGTCCTCTCAAAATTATCTGTCTGTCTGATATTATGATACCATACGGACCGCGGGTTTTCAAGAGCGGAGGCAAAAAATTCCGAAAAAAGCCGAGTAAACACATATATTAAATAGGATAATCAGATCCGCCGCGATTTTCGCGGTATAACGAAAGAGGAAAAAAATGAAAAACTATAAATTCGAAACGCTTCAGCTCCACGTGGGACAGGAGCAAGCCGACCCCGCCACCGATTCAAGAGCAGTCCCGATATATCAGACGACCTCGTACGTATTCCATGATTCCGCCCACGCCGCGGCGAGATTCGGACTTGCCGACGCGGGCAACATTTACGGCAGACTTACGAATTCCACTCAGGACGTGCTTGAAAAGAGAGTCGCCGCTCTCGAAGGCGGCGTCGCCGCTCTCGCGCTCGCTTCCGGAGCCGCCGCGATAACGTACGCGATAGAGGCGCTGGCGCAAAAGGGCGGACACATAGTCGCTCAGAAAACGATATACGGCGGCAGCTACAATCTTCTGGCGCACACGCTTCCGAATTACGGCATCGAAACGACGTTCGTCGACATCCACGACGCATCCGCCGTCGCCGCGGCGATCCGTCCCGAAACAAGGGCGATCTTCACCGAGACCCTCGGAAACCCGAACAGCGATATCCCGGATATAGACGCGATAGCCGATATCGCACACAAAAACGGGATCCCTCTCGTGACCGACAACACCTTCGGCACACCGTATCTCTTCCGTCCGATCGAGCACGGCGCCGATATCGTCGTCCATTCCGCCACGAAGTTCTTAGGCGGTCACGGCACGACTCTCGGCGGCATAATAGTCGATTCCGGGAACTTCGACTGGAAGGCTTCCGGAAAATACGCTCCGATAGCCGAGCCGAATCCCAGCTATCACGGCATCTCCTTTGCCGACGCGGCGGGGAAAGCCGCGTTCGTCACCTACATCCGCGCCATACTCCTGCGCGACACGGGCGCCGCGATATCGCCGTTCAATGCTTTCCTTCTCCTTCAGGGCGTCGAAACGCTCTCCCTGCGCCTCGAGCGTCACGCGGAAAACACGAAGAAGGTCGTGGAATTTCTCTCCTCCCATCCTCTCGTCGAAAGGGTCAACCATCCTTCCCTGCCCGATCACCCTCAGCACGAGTTGTATAAGCGGTATTTCCCGAACGGCGGAGGATCCATTTTCACCTTTGACGTGAAGGGCGGCAGAAAGCAGGCTCACGCTTTCATAGACGCGCTCGAGATATTCTCTCTTCTCGCCAACGTCGCCGACGTCAAATCGCTCGTCATACACCCCGCGACGACGACTCATTCCCAGCTTTCCGAAGAGGAGCTCGAGGAACAGAACATACGTCAAAACACGATACGTCTTTCCATAGGCACGGAGCATATCGACGACATCATCGCCGACCTTGAAAAAGGCTTTGCCGCCGTAAGAGGCGTCTGAATCAAACAATACGAATAAAAAACGAAGCAGGCGCCGGGCGTTCTCAAAACGCCCGGCACCCTTTTTTCACCGTTTTTTATAAATCGAGCCCTTTTCACAATGCGCATAAGTCAAGGACTTTTGACTGAGAAACTCCGGACTTGCACAAGGTGCAAAAGTCAAAGAATTTTGCCGGGGAAAATCCGGATTCGCACAAGGTGCAAAAGTCAAAGACTTTTGCCGAGGAAAATCCGGATTCGCACAAGGTGCAAAAGTCAAAGACTTTTGCCGGGGAAAATCCTTCGGATTTTCCCCGATCATTCATCAAAGAAGACCTGCTTTTTCTTTCTCGGCTTTTCGTCCTCCGTCTCGTAGGTATAGCTTCTGACGAGAGTCGTATCGAAAGGCGTTTTAGTCGGATCTCTGCTTTCCGTGTTCCGGTCGCCGCCCTGCTTTTGCACCGTCGGTTTTTTCTCTGCGGGCTTTTTCGCCGCCGTCTGCGAAGCGGCGCTTTTCGCGCCGTTTTTCCGCTTGTTTTCCGAGGCGGTCTTCTCCAGCTTCTTTCTGTTCTTTTCTATCTGCTTTTCTTCTATCACTTTTTCGGTGCGGCTTATGATACCGCCGATCCCGTGAAAGAAATCGCCTATCGAGGTGAATACCTTCTTTCTCGTCTCCTTCGCCCTCTCCTTGTCTCTCTCGACGCGCAGCTTCATGGCGGCGTCGTACGAGACCTTGTCACGGTAGGCGTTTTCCCTGACCTGTCTGTCTCGCCTGAAGGTCTGTATGACGAGCACGATGACCAGGAATATCATCGATATTATCACTACTATCAAGGCTATTTTCAGGAAAAACTGCGCCCCGTCGGAAGTGAGAAGCTCCTGGATCGACGATACGGCGTACAGATAAACGCTCCTTGTTATATTCGTCTGTGAAACGACCTTGACCTCGGCGGCGAGCTTTCCCTTGTAATAAATATTCACGTATCCGAATACGTCGCCTATCCTCACGGGCGCATCCGCTCCCTTTACGGAAACGACCGGCTCGGTCTTCACGTCATCCGCGGCGTATCCCTTGGGAAGCAAAAGCTCCACCGCGTTTTCCGTCACGAGAAGCGTATAATCCTGCTCCTTGCCGAGTCTCACCGGCAGCTCGCTGACGATATGTCCCTTTTCGAGAACGGTATACTGTCCGAAGGAGTTCTTTGCGAAGTTCAGCAGTTTTTTGATATCGATAAAATGGTTCGTCCTCGAGCCTGTGACGGTCCCGCCGCTGACTATGACGATATTCGTAAGTCCCGCGTATTCGAGGGCGTCCGCTCCGCAGTATCCCGCCTCCGGCGTGTTGCCTGTGCACATCCCCATGACGCCGGGAATGTAATATCCGAGCTGAGTGCTGGGATTGACCACGTAATTGCGGTTGGTTATCTTCCTTTCTGCGCTCTTGTTCGTCGCGGGGAGCGTATAAGAAGCAAGAGAAGCCATGCGGATGAAATCGTCGTGCTTATAAAGCTCTACGGTGATCCTGAGCATATCGCGGAGCGTCGTATACATGAGCGTCGAGTGGATGCCCATGGGATTGTCGAAATACGTGTCCGTACATCCGAGCTCCTTCGCTCTTTCGGTCATCCTCTCGGCAAAGGCGTCCACGGTCCCGGATATCCTTTCGGCGACGGCGCAGGCGGCGTCGTTCGCGCCGCCGACAGCGAGCGCGTAAAGAAGCTCCTCGAAAGGCACGACCTCTCCGGATTTGAAATTCATCTTAGTTCCCGTGGCGCGCTTCACGGCGATATCGGACACCGTCACGTCAGCCACGAGCCTGTCGGAGTTTTCCCAGTATTCGAACGCGAGAAGCGCCGTCATCAGTTTTGCGAGCGCGGCGGGATATATCCTCTCGTCGGCGTTTTTCGAAAAGAGGACCTTACCGTATTCGAGATTGTACAGGATAACCGAGGAACAGCTTATGTCAAAGTCGATCTTCGTATCGAGCTCGGTCAGATATTCTCCGGACGCGGCGGACCCGGAAGCCGCGGCAAAAAACGAAAACAGCGTGACAAGGACCAAAACGGCGCAAATATCACGGATAAATCTTTTCTTCCTTTCCGAAATAGGTCCTCGCCTCCTTTACGTCGCGGGCGATCTGCTCCGCCAGAAGCTCCAGCGACGGAAACTTTTTCTCGTCCCTGAGCTTTTTCAAAAAAATGACGCGTATGTTCTTTCCGAGAAGCTCGCCTGAAAAATCCAGGATATGCGTCTCGCAGTTCACTCCGCCGCCGTCCGACACCGTGGGTCTTACGCCGACGTTTGAAACGCCGCAGTACGTCTTTCCGTCAAATTCCGCCTTCACCGCGTAAACGCCTCTGCCCGGCACGAGACGGTCCGGCGGGAAATTCTGATTCACGGTCGGCGCTCCGATGGTACGGCCGAGCCGCTTGCCTCTGACCACCGGGAACGATATGAAAAAGTGCCTGCCGAGCATCTCCGCCGCCTTCTCCATATCGCCGTCCTCCACCGCGCGTCTGATGAGCGAGCTGCTCACCGGGACGCCGTCCGAGGTCACCGGCGGTATGACCGTGACGCCGACGCCTCTTTTGCCGAGAAGCTCCGAAAGCGTCTCCACGTTTCCGGCGCCGTTTTTCCCGAAAGTGAAGTTGAAGCCGCACACGACGTGAGCGGCGCCGAAGGAGCCGCACAGAACGTCTCCGACGAATCCCTCCGGCGTCATGTCTCTGACCTTTTCAAAATCGGCGAAGTACGCGAGCTCCACGCCGAGGCGCGAAATAAGCTCCGCTTTCTCCTCGAGAGAATTGATACCCTTTACCTTCACGCCGCCCGACAGTATGTTCTCCGGGTGCTCCCGAAAACTCCACGCAAGCGTTTTCCAGCCGTTTTTTTCGGCTGTCAGCTTTGCCGTTTCAAAGAGACGGGTGTGCCCTATGTGGCATCCGTCAAAATTCCCGATGGCGATACACGTCGCTTCCCTTACCGGAAGCTCTTCGTCACCGAGCAGCTTCATCCCCGTCATTCTCTCCGTCTTTTCCGCCGCTTCTTTCCGTTTGTTCTTCTTGTTCTTTTTGTTCTTCCGCGTTTTCCGGCGCTTTTGCGTCTTCATCCGCGCTCTCCGTCCCGTCTTCCGGTCCGCTTGCGGCGCCGCCGTCACGGACGTCTTCGGAAAACAGCGTGCTTCCGCTTTCGGACGCCGGCGCGAACTTGTCATCGCCTTTATTTACCCTCTGCGCGTAATAAGCTCCGGATTCAAGATCGCAGGGCTTTGAGCGCAGTATGAAGTAAAGTATCACCGCGGCGAACACCGAAAAAATGCCGACAAGGCTGGATATGCGGTAATCGTTCCCGAAAATGTTTATATAAAGGCTGTCCGTTCTGAGCAGTTCTATGAACGTCCTTCCGAAGCCGTACCAGCCGATGTAGAAGCAAAAGATATATCCGTCCTTCCTCTTCTTTTTCTGGATAAGGAAGTGGATCAGAAGAAATCCGATGAGGTTCCACAGCGATTCGTAAAGGAAAGTCGGATGATAGAAGTGAGTTATATCGCCGGTGTCGGATATGCCCATGCGCCACGGGAGATCCGTCTCGGTCCCGTGAGCCTCGGCGTTCATGAAATTGCCCCATCTTCCGATGAGCTGACCTATCATGACTCCGGGAGACACGGCGTCAAGGATCCTGAGGAACTTCATCTTCTTGATGCGCGAGACGACCAGCACGGTCAGAAAGCCCGCGATTATGCCGCCGTAGATCCCGAGTCCGCCGTTCCAAATGGCTATTACGTCGTAAAACGATTTATAAAGCTCCGGCTTTCTGAGAACGAAGTAAAGTCTCGCTCCTATTATCCCTATCGGGATCATGAAAATGACGAGATCGTAAAAGTCGTCCTCGACGATGCCGTATATCTTCGCTCTGTTCTTTGAATAAAAGAAAGCGAGTATCATGCCCGCGCATATTATCAGCGCGTACCAGGCTATTTCTCTCCCGAAAACGCTGAACGCCACCGAATCGACCTTGAACGGTCCGATGCCGAAGCCGGGAAAAGAAAGCCAGTGGATCATTGCCGTTGTAGCTGTCATAAAAAATCTCCCTGAGCCGTCCTTCGGGCGGCTCGAAAAAGTTTTGAACCGCGCTGCTTTACAGCGCTTTTGCAAAATATCCTTCGCGCAAAAGAGCTTCCTTGGCTTTTTCCGCGCTTCCGTTTTTTTCAAAAAGTCCGAACACCGCGGAGCCGGACCCGGTCATGAGCGCCGTGTGGGCTCCGAGGCTTTTCATCCTCACTTTCAGGTTCATGATCTCCGGGACGATCATCATCGCCGCGTCCTCAAGATCGTTGAACAGCGTCTCAGGCAGACCGTCCGTCTTTCCGCTTGAAAGAGCGCGGATGAGCGCGCATTCGTCGTGTTTTTTTGCGGGGAGCGTATCGAAGAGGGCGTACACGTCTCTCGTTGACGCGCCTTTTTCGCCCTTTGCGATAACTACCGAAAAAGCCGACGACAGCGCCTCGTATCCGGAAAGCCTCGTCATATCGCCGCCTATCCCCTCGCAGAGTGATATGTCCGACGGCGCGTCGAGAAAGAAGGGGACGTCGGCTCCAACGCTTTCTCCGAGCGCGAAGAGCTCTTTTCCGTTTTTTTCAAGTCCCGTTCCGTAAAGCTGATCGAGCGCCGTTATCACCGCGGCGGCGTCCGAGCTTCCTCCGCCCATCCCGGCGCAGGATGGTATGTTTTTTTCTATCGTTATATCGGCTCCGCCCGATATTCCGGTCTTTTCAAAAAAGAGCTTTGCCGCCTTGAAGGCTATGTTCTTCTCGCCGTCCGGTATCGAGGGCGCGCCGCATTTCACCGTAAGCGCGCCGTCGGCGCGTTTTTTTACTCTCACCTTATCGAAAAGCGGTATCTTCATCATGACCGAAGAAATAAGGTGATATCCGTCGCTCCGCTTTTTTCCGACGGCGAGCGTAAGGTTTATTTTCGCGGGCGTTATTATCTCGGCGCCGGCTCCGGTCACGTTTATCTCAGTTATCATCACGCCGCCCTGAAATACGAAAGCCGCTTTTCAAAATATCTGAATATCAGCGACAAAAGCGCGCTGAACGCAAGGTAAAAGACGCCCGAATAAAACAGCGGCCATATAAGTCCCTCGACAACGTAGTCCTGCGCCGCTCTTATAAGCTCCGAGACGGCTATGACTCTTGCGAGCGACGTATCCTTCACGAGCGTTATTATCTCGTTGCTCATCGGAGGAAGGATCCTTTTTACGATCTGAAGAAGAACGACGTGGAAAAATATCTGTTTTTTCGTCATGCCGAGCACCTGACCCGCCTCGTACTGACCGCGCGGGATGCTCTCGATGCCGCCTCTGTATATCTCGGAAAAATACGCGGCGTAGTTTATCACGAACGCGATGAGCACCGCGAGGATCCTCGATCTCATCGGCGAGTTGAAGACGAGCCCGGGAACGTAAAACACCACGATGAGCTGCAGCATCAGCGGCGTTCCTCTTATTATCCATACGAAAAGCCGCGTCACAAGCTGCAGAGGCTTGAACTTCGACATGGAGCCGAAGGAAATTATCAGTCCCAGCGGCAGGGACATGAGAAGCGTCAGAAGAAACAAAAGGCACGTGGTCCCGAATCCCGAAAGAAGCGAAAGCGTGACCTCGATGAATCTTGACGAAGCGAAAATATTCATATGCCGAAATCTCTGAAAAAACGTTTGCCGCGCCGGAAGCGCGTTTTGCGCTCTCCGGCGGCTTTATGGGGATATCCCATAATATTTTACCACCGAAGAGCGCAAATGTAAACCGTTATTTTTAAGTTTGTCCTCTCAAATGACGCGGACCGTCAATTTTTGAGCGCGTCCGAAAGCTGCTCGGTAAGCTCGTATTTCGCTGCCAGCTCCGAAAGCTTACCGTCCTTGGCGAGCTTTTCGATAGCCGCGTTGACCTTGGCGACGGTTTCGGTGCATCCGAGTCTGAAGCCTATCGCGTATTCCTCCGGCGGAAGCTCTATCGACTCGACGTACATGAGGTCGCTGTAATCGCCGCCCTCGGTGAACATCGTCTTTACCATGATGTAGTCGACGACGCCGAATTCGCAGGTGCCGCTCTTGACTTCCATGAGGACGTCCGTCTGCTTTTCACTGCCGACGTACGTATTGGATTTGATAGTCGGTGTGCTCTTTATCGCTTTTTCGCCCGCGGAATCCTTTTCAGCCGCGCAGGAAGCTCCCGCCAGAGACGCGAGATCCTTGTATTTATCCGCGTTCGACTTTTTGATGACGACTATCTGTTTGTTCGTTATGTACGAGGTCGAGAAAGCGAAATGCTGTTTTCTGTCCTCGTCCACGGTAAAGCCGTTCCAGATGGCGTCAAGGTTCTTCGCGTTGAGCTCCGTTTCCTTCGTCTCCCAGTTTATGAGCTGGAAAACGGGCTCCACTCCGAGCTCCGCGCAAACGAGCTTCGCAAATTCGGTATCGAATCCGATAAGCTCGCCGCCCTCGTCCTTATAGTTCATCGGAGGATAAAGCGTATAGCCTATCACCATCGTGCCCTTCTTCTGAATATAGTCGAAATCTCCCGGGTCGTTCGCGCAGGAACAGAAGAGCGCAAAGCAAGCCGCAAACGCCAAAACAAGCGCAATTATTCTTTTCATATTGTTGTCCTTTCCATTTCCGCTTTTCAGCGGATTTTCTTTTTGCTTCACAATGTTATCACTTTATTCCGTTAAAGTCAATAGCTTTATCAAAAAATATTCAGGCTCTTTTTCTTTTCCCGGATCCCTCGCGGGCTTGCCATGACCCGCCCGTGGGCTCCGCCCCCGAGACCCCTCTCGTGTTTTCTCATGGGCTCCGCCCCCGAGACCCCTCTCGTGTTCCCTCATGGGCTCCGCCCCCGAGACCCCTCTCGTGTTTTCTCATGGGCTCCGCCCCCGAGACCCCTCTTGTGTTTCCTCATGGGCTCCGCCCCCGAGACCCCCGGTCGGGACTTTTTGAAAAAAGTCCCGACACCTCAAAAACTTCAGACCTTTTTCTTAAAACGCCTTCTTTTCGGGCGTTTTTTGCTTTTTTAACAAAGAAGGTAAAACCAAACCTTTTTGCATTATATGCCGCAAAAAACTTTTTTGAAAAAGTTAACATATTCGATGTTTGCGTTGACTTTGTGGATTTCGTACCGTATAATATAAGCGCGGGATACCGCACGACTTATTATTACGGAGACAAAATATCATGTTCGCTGAAATCAAAAAGTTTGACAGGATAATGCTTATCGCAAACGCCGCGTTTCTCCTCGTTATGCAGGTCGTCGTAAGCATATCATTGAATCACTATCTGCTGTATGAATTCACGTCTTTTCCGTGGTACGGAGGGACATTCGTCTGCGTTTATTTTCTGCCTTTGCTTATCGTATGCGATATCGTCTGGCTTATACTGCACGTTGTGCAAAGCCGGAAAGCTTCCGCAAAGACAAAGCTCAAAAGCGCTCTTGCCGTTCTGTTCAATCTTGCGATGATCGCCGGTATGCAGATCCACGTGTTTTACAGTATCGACGGATTTGTGTCGTCGCTCGGACGTTTCCCGAGACCGGGCGAGAGCGCATGGTGGCCTTACAGCTTTGTATTTCTGTTCTGGCTCATCCCTCAGACCGCGGTAAACGTTATCATTTGGCTGAAAATGCGCGATAAGGACGGGTCCGCGCGCTGAAGCACCGAGGCTGTCAAAGCGGAAAAATCCTCTTTGAGCAGAGTACTCCAAAGGGCAGATAAAATCTGAAAAAAAGGACCGCATGAAGGTCGACCTACGGCCGCGTGCGGTTCTTTTCTGTCTGTTTTCCGCGGCATTGCCCGGAAATACCGACAAAAGCCGAAGCGAATAAGCGCGTATCAAAAAAGCAGACTGAAACAAAGGATCATCAGTCTGCTTTTTCATATTCAGCCTGTTTGCCGGCGGAAGCGGATTTTTACGCGCTTTATCAGCCCTGCTTTTCCTTGGCGCGGAGCTTTGCACGCATTTCGTTGGAAAGTATCTTTTTGCGGAGTCTCAGGGATTGCGGCGTGACCTCGAGAAGCTCGTCGTCCGCTATGAATTCGAGACATTTTTCAAGGCTCATGACTCTCGGAGGAACGAGCCTGAGCGCCTCGTCGGCTCCGGAAGAACGGATGGCGGTGAGGTGCTTCTTCTTGCAGGGGTTCACGACGAGATCGTTTCCGTCGTTCGACTCGCCGATTATCATTCCCTCGTACACGTTGACCTGGTTTCCTATGAACAAGGTACCGCGGTCCTGAGCGTTGAAAAGTCCGTAAGAGGTGGTCGTGCCGTTCTCCCACGCCACGAGGGAGCCTCTGGTGCGGTGAGACATCTGCCCCTTCATCGGATAATAACCGTCGAGCTCGGAGCTTACTATCGCGTTGCCCTTGGTGGCGGTCATCAGGTCGCTTCTCGCGCCTATGAGTCCGCGGGATGTGATAGAGAATTCAAGCCGCGTGTAACCTCCGGGAGAAGGAGCCATCTGTTTGAGCTCGCCCTTTCTCTGCGACATCATATCTATAACGGTCCCGTTGTATTCCTCGGGGACGTCTATATAAAGGTTCTCGTACGGCTCGCAGAGGACGCCGTCGATCTCCTTGGTGATGACGGTAGGATTTGAGACCTGAAACTCATAGCCCTGACGGCGCATGTTCTCGATGAGGACTGAGAGATGGAGTTCTCCGCGTCCCGATACCTTGAGCGTATCGGTGGTGTCGGTGTCCTCGACCTTGAGGCTTATGTTCGATTCAAGCTCTCTGTAAAGTCTCTCGCGGATGTGCCTCGACGTGACGTACGTCCCCTCGTTTCCGGCAAAGGGGCTGGTGTTCACGGAGAAGAACATGGAGAGCACGGGCTGGTCTATCTCCACGAAAGGAAGCGCCTCGGGATTTTCCGCGTCGCACACCGTCTCTCCGATATTGATATCGGGTATACCGGCGATGCAGACGATCTCGCCCGCGTACGCGCTTTCCACCTGCTTCTTTTTCAGTCCGTCGAAAACGTAAAGCGACGATATCTTGCAGTGGTCGACCTTGCCGTCTTTACGGCAAACGGACACCACGGTCTTTTCCGTTATCCCGCCTCTCGATATCCTTCCGACAGCGATCCTTCCGGTGTAGTCGTTGAAATCTATATTGGAGACCATCATCTGGAACGGAAGCTCGTCTTCGCCCTTCGGGCAGGGTATCTTCGATATAATGAGATCGAAGAGGCACTTAAGATCCTTGTCCTGGCTGTCCGGCGTAAGGGACGCCGTTCCGGCTCTTCCGGAGGCGTACACGACGGGAACGTCGAGCTGTTCCTCGGTGGCGCCGAGATCTATGAGAAGATCGTATACCTCCTCGAGCACCTCGGTGGGGCGCGCCATGGGACGGTCTATCTTGTTGATGACGATTATCGGCACGAGATTGAGAGCCAGCGCCTTTTTCAGCACCGTCCTCGTCTGCGGCATGCATCCCTCGAACGCGTCTACGAGGAGGATGACGCCGTCCACCATGGAAAGGCTTCTTTCCACCTCTCCTCCGAAATCGGCGTGGCCGGGAGTGTCGACTATGTTTATTTTGTTCCCCTTGTAGAACAGCGCCGTGTTCTTCGCAAGAATGGTTATGCCGCGCTCGCGCTCGAGATCGCCGGAATCCATGACTCTCTCCGCGACCTGTTCGTTCTCGCGGAAGATACCGGACTGCTTGAGCATGGCGTCGACGAGCGTCGTTTTGCCGTGGTCTACGTGGGCTATTATTGCTATATTTCTGATATTTTCCTTGTTCATACGGTATATGCTTCTTTCAAAACGGTTTGCACTAACAAAGATTTATTATATCACACTATACTGTCCGCCGCAAGTTCTTTTTACGAAAAATTACAGCCCCGCCGTCCCCGCTTGTTTGTGCAACATAAACATTTTACGCGCTTTTTTGTGATCCCGCGCCGCGTACCGGCAAAAAAGCCGGGAAGCGTACGAAAAAACGCTTTCCGGCTCGTTTTACTTTCCCTTCGGCGCCGTGGGCGCGAGGCTTTATTTCGATCCGTCTTACTTCATCGTATACGGAGAAATAAGATCGTGCGAAGCGTCAAAGACGATCTCGACGCCGTCCTCGACGCGCCCGCGGATCATATCGTAAAAGCGCTCCTCGTAGTATCCGCCGTTCCAGTTGTTGTAATCGTCGTAATATCCCACGAGGACCTCTTCCTTCATGCTGTCGCGCACTTCGGGATCTATGGGGCATCTGAGTATTATGTGAAAGCCGAGAGTCGTCATCACGGGCTCGCTGTACTCGCCTATATCGAGCTTCACCGCCGCGTCGTAAAATCCGGTGATCATCTCTCCGCTTTTGAAGTGATATCCCGTCTTGCGATCGCCCGTCATCGACTCGTCCTCGCCGTATTCTTTCATGACTTCGTCGAAATCGGCGCCGTTTTGCAGTTTTTCATAAGCCGCGTCGATTTTCGCTTTCGATTCCTCGCAGCTCTCGAAATTTTCACCGTCGCGGAAATACACAAGTATCTGCTTTGCGCAGTAATACACGGAATCGTAGTATTCTATGTATTCCTCGTCGGAAAACGTGTTCTCACCGTTCTCGCCGTAATAGCAGTCGTAGAGCTTACGGGAAAGGGCGTTGTCGCACAGCAGCCTCCTGTAAAGCGCCTCGCTCATGTACGCGCTTGCGAGATCCTTTTCAAAATCAGCCTTCGAGGAATACGAGGATATGATGCCTGCGAGATAATCCTCGACGTTCTTCGTCTCCTCTTCGGTGAGCGAGAGCTTTTTTTCCTCAGCCATCTTTTTCATGACGCACGTTTCCGTGCAGTAGTTATCGACCGACTTTTTCAGATTTTCGATCTCCGAGCCGTCGCCGTCCCAGTACGTCAGATCGCCGCCGTCGTAGGACGTGCGCATATACATATAAACATACCTGTACTCATCGAAGGGCACCTTTATCCCGTCGACCGTCATGACGTATTCCGGAACGATCTTTTCACCTCCGGAAAGAATATACCCCGTATCCGCGGCGCCGCTCTGACACGAAGCGGCGAGCGCGAGGATTATAAGCAAGCAAGTGATCAAAGCAGCGCTTTTCAAATGATTCATTTATCTGCCCTCTCGGAAAGTCCGTGATTTTTTTCGGCGGCGGCGCCGCTCGATCGTAAAGTACAGTATACCGCATCATTGTGAATACGGTATGAAGCCGCACGGAATTAGTTATGAAACGCGGATGAATCGGCGTTCTTCTCTTATTTCAGGTCGAAATCCTCCGAAAAATCGAAGGTCGCAAAATAGTCCGACGGCGTTTCCGCGCGCCTGATGAGCTTGATCTTTTTGTCCGACGTGTACAAAAGCTCCGCGGATCTGAGTTTTCCGTTGTAGTTGTATCCCATCGAAAAGCCGTGCGCGCCGGTGTCGTGGATATATATAAGATCGCCGATGTCGATATGGGGGAGCATACGGTCCTTGGCGAATTTATCGTTGTTTTCGCAAAGTCCGCCGGTGACGTCGTATTTCGTATCGCACTCGGCGTTTTCCTTGCCCATGACGGTTATGTGATGGTACGCGTCGTACATGGCGGGGCGCATGAGGTTTGCCGCGCAGGCGTCGAGCCCGATATAATTCTTGTACGTATCCTTTTTGTGGATGGCTCTGGCTACGAGGGCGCCGTAGGGTCCGGTCATGAATCTGCCGAGCTCCGTGTATATCGCCACGTCCTCCATCCCCGCGGGAACGAGTATCTCCTCGAACTTTTCCCTGACTCCCCTGCCGATAACGGAGATGTCGTTTTCCTTCTCCTCGGGTCTGTAAGGTATGCCCACGCCTCCGGAAAGGTTCACAAAGCTGATCTTCGCACCCGTCTTTTTATTCAGTCTGACGGCGAGCTCGAAAAGTATGGACGCGAGATACGGATAATACTCCTCGGTCCTCGTGTTGCTGGCGAGGAACGCGTGTATGCCGAATTCCTCCACGCCTCTTTTCATCATTTCCTCAAAGGCTGCCGTCATCTGGGCTTCCGTCATGCCGTACTTCGCGTCGCCGGGGTTGTCCATGATGCTGTTTGCGACGGCGAAGATCCCTCCCGGGTTGAAGCGGCAGGACATCTTTTTCGGAAAGCCGAAGAGCTTTGAAGCATATTCCACGTGAGTCACGTCGTCAAAGTTGATTATGCCGCCGAGCGAGCGCGCGAATATGAAGTCCTTCGCCGGCGTCACGTTCGATGAGAACATGATATCGTTTCCGGAAGCTCCGACAGCCTTTGCGAGCATGAGCTCGGTGTATGACGAGCAGTCGAGTCCGCAGCCTCTGTCGGTGAAAAGCTTTAAGATATAAGGGTTCGGCGTCGCCTTCACGGCGAAGTATTCCTTATATCCCTTGTTCCACGAAAACGCGTCCTTGAGCCTTTCTATATTGGCGGTTATCCCCGCCTCGTCGTATATATGGAACGGCGTCGGGAAGATCTCCGCCGCTCTTTCAAGTTCTTCTTTTGTGATGAAAGTCTTTTTCACTTTTTTCTCCTGTGTTCCCTTTTTCGGAAGCACCGTATATTGTAATATGTTTTCGCTTATTTGTCAACAAAAAGCGCTTTGCCCCGCCGGATCACGGAAAAACGCGATCCCCGCGTCTCGCGCCCGGGCTTCGGGTCGATACCTGCGGGGATCTTATTGCCGTTATTCAACGCTCTTTCGCGTCAGGCGAAGGATCAGCCGTTCTTTTTCTTTTTGAGAACGAGTATCACGACCGCCGCGATCGCCGCGACGGCTATAACGCCTATGATAATGAATATCACCGGGTTCACGCCGCCCGCGGGCTGATCTTCGGGATCCTTTTCACCGGGATCGGAAGGATCGGAAGGACCGGACGGATCGGAAGTATCGTTGCCGGCGAGGATGTCGGCGTTCTCCTTCGTCTCGGAAAGCGTCAGTACGGGATACTTCTGCTCCGCTGATTTTGACTTCGTAAGGATGGAAAGCTCCATGGCTCCGTAATAGACGTCGTTTTCGCTTTCAGCCTTTATCTTTATCTTGAAGGAATCAGTGTATCCTCTGTCTACATCGCGCTTGAGATAAAGCGCGTTGTCCTTTATTTCAAAGTAATCGAGATCCGCCGAGTCTTCGGTGAGAGAGAACTTGTATGACGGCACTTTGTAAAGCTGATTTGCGCTTGCGCTGACCGGGAAGAATCTGCCGACCAGATCGCCCGCCTTGCCGTCTCCTCTGACGTCGTTGGAAAGCGTGAGCGTCACGATATCGGAGCTCGTGGCAGCGTAAAGCTTTTCAAGCTTTGCGTCGTCCGTATCGAGAGCCGAAAGCGGAACGTACACCGAATTCTTTGCCGCGATGCAGTAAGTGTAGCCCTTGCTCGTGTCCGTGGAGCTCTTATAGGAAGCTGCGAGCGTGACGTCGCCGATATCGAGGACGTAATTGCCGCCGCTCTTTGACGCGCCGAGTATCTTGAACGCGGTCGCCTTGCCGGTGTTCACCACGTAGAGATATCGTCCGGCGAGCGTTTTTTCATCGACGCTTTCGTCAAGACTTACCGTGATGCTGTTTTCGGTGGAGATCTCCTCGGTGAACGATACGACCTTGCCGGTGTATCTGTCCTTCAAGCCCGGCTTCACCATGATGGTGGCGTCGTTGGCGTAGGTCGTGATCTCTCCGTCCTTCTCGCTGTAAACGCCGAAGAAGCCGGAAAAGTCGAATTTGCCCGCGACGTTGAGCTTTCTCGAGGTGTCCTCGCAGTACACGATATAGTCGGTCCTGCCGTTTTCGAAGGTGATCTTCAGCGCTCTCACGCCGTTATCGGTGACTTCCTTGCCGTTTTCCGTGACCTTTGCGATCTCGGACGACTTTATATACGCCATTCCGGTGTAAGGCTCGATGACGGAAACGAAGAGAGAGTCGAGCTTGCTGCCCGTGTTGTTGACGAGAAGATAATCGAGCTGAGCGGGGTTGCCCGCCTTGTTCGTCGGGGGAACGCCGTTGGTAAGGTAAACGCTCGAGTATTCGCCGAGCATCGTGAGCTTGAGGTGAACGTCGCTCGCGGTCGCGGTCCTTCTCGTGTCGACTATGCTCCAGTCCATGGAAAAGCCCATCTTGTCGGGATCCTCGTCCTTGCGGACGTTCTTCAGCCACTGATATCCGCTGGAGGAGCTGCCCGCGCCGAACGTGCCGTTCTTTGAAAGGAGTGTTCCGACGTATTCGCCCTTTGAATTCGTCTGCGCGGTGAATTCAAGTCCCGTGCTGACGTATCCGGTGGATTCGGCGGGATGGAAGCTGTACGTGTGCTTGCTTCCGCCCACCACTCTGAACAGATCCACGACGTAGGAATCCCTGTCGCTGTATCTGATCAGCGCGCTGGTGCGCATGTATTCGCTCGCCGCGGGATACACAGACGCCGCGTCGACGGATATGAGCTTGACGAATTCGTTGTCGTCATAGTGGAGAGGCTCGGCGATTATCTGATTGTTCATCATGGAATCGTTGACGAGCACCGTGTTGTGGGACACCGTGTTGTTCACCCAGTATACCTGGTTCGGAGTTCCGTCACAGTATTCCGGATATCCGAGATCGGGCATGAGGTCCATGTTGTAGGCGAAAACGCCCATGTTGAGCGTGTCCTTGTGCCCGTGACCGTAGTTCTTTCCGTAGTACATATATACGGAGGTCTCTTTGTTTACGGACGACTTGGTCGAATCGCTCGTGGTTTTTATCGTCGTGATGGTCTTCAGTTTGAGGCTTCCGACGTTCCCTTCGCTCGGAACGAAGGAGATGACGTGATATCCGTTCGTGATCTGGATCGTCTTCTTGAAGTAGACCTTGCTCTCACCGGCGGAATCGGGGAATTTGACGGCGTTCTGGAGAAGTCTGCCGTCAAAATAAACGTCGAACTTTCCGGCTCCGGATACGCCGGGCGCCGTGATTATGATATCGTAGGTCCCGGGCATCGTGTTCATCCTGAAGCCCAGAGAGAGCATGTCGCTCTCGGACGCGGGAGTGAACGTTACGTTCTCGGCGGTCTTGGTGACCGTGGAGAGAGCTCCGAGATTTATGACGGAGATCGAGTCCATGCCGTACGTGACGTTCTTCTCGTTTGAAAGATCGCCGGACGCCGTGGTCTTGTTCACGTTCATGAGAGACGCATAGCCGTAGCCCGCGAGGTTCACGCTCTCGAAATCGAGCTCGCCGTACTTCTGTACGACTTCCTTGATTTCTTTGCCGATGGAGCTCGGATCCTTCGTGAACGCGTCGAGGGTAAGCGAATCGGTATTGCCGCCGCAGAGCCAGTAGACGAGCTGTGCGAACAGCGGCTCGCGGTAGACGACGTACGCCTTGAGCGTGTAGCCGAGGTTCATGTAGTTCACGAAGTTGCCCGTGGAATCCGCGTCTCCGATATTCGGAGTGTACGCCTTGCCTAAAAGCAGCTTGTACATGGCGATGAACATCTTCTTGAACTTGACGTTCTGATAAAGGTCGTAAGTGATGTCCGTTCCCTTTATCGTGTAGCCCTGAAGCGTATCGGCGACGGTGATGTAGCTTCCGAGCCAGAGTGCGTTGTAGTGAGGAGCCGCCTCGTTTCCGAAGCCGTCGCGGTCAACGTCGTTCACGAAGGTGGCGCTGATGTTGAGTCCGGTGGCGATGCTGCTCGACGGCTTGAACGCGTATTCGAGCCACTGCTTTGAAAGCACGGGATCGTCGATTATGACGGCGGCGATGCACATGATCCTCTGATGCATACCGTTGTTTCCGTAAATGTTCTGATTTCTTATCGCGGGATATATCTGCTTGAAGACGCCGTCCTCTATCTTGATCATGACGTCCTTGTAGGAGGATATGCCCGTAAGCTTCGATTTGATGAAAGACAGCGCCTCGGACGACAAATCCTTGAACGCCGGGAAGAACGCGTCGTAGGCGAGAAGGAAATCGGTGATGACGCCGGGTTCCCATATGCTTCCGACTATCTTTCCGTGGTCGCCGCCGCTGTGACGGTAGCCCGCCGCCCACTTATAGGGCACGAGGCTGTATTCGGGATAAAAATCCGCGAATCTCGTAAGATAAACTATTCCGGCGTCGGCGTATTTCTGCTCGCCGGTGTAAAGATACGCGTTGTAAAGATAGGAGATCGGCTTTTGAAGTATGTCGTACCAGTTCGCCCAGTGGTTGTAGTACGCGATGAAGAAGTATTTTTCTCCGTTCGTGTGCTTGTAGCCGTATCCGTCGTCGACGCCCCAGTTCTCGCCCTTTTCGGGGTAGAGGACGTTTTTAAGATACTGCTTGTCGGCTTTTGACGGCTGGAACCTTCCGGTCTCGTCGAGACCGCTCTTATAATAGCTCTCGAAATCGTTCGTCGGGAATCTCATGCCGCAGGCGGGGCAGGTGAGCTTCCACGGATCATCCTTCGAGTATGTATACGGATAGTTTCCGTAAGCGTCTATTTTCAGTCCGCAGTTGAGACAGCCCTTGGGCTGGTTCACCGCGTAGGAACGCGGGATGTTCTGCCCGGGGATGAGATCCCAGAGCGCTTCGAAATCATATTCAGACAAGATTGTCTCGCCGGCGCTCGTGTAATTCGATTTAGCGCTCGAATACGATCCCTTTACGTTTTCCGCAAGGTTCGCTCTTTCCTCGTCGTTAAAATACGTCGCCCGCGTTTTCAGCGGTTCGTTCCCGTCAGCCGCGACGGTAAACGCCCCGGAAAGCGGAGAGATCAGCGGGAAAACGGCGAAGAGCAGTGCGAGTGCGCAAGTGAAGAGTCTGCGCGCTTTTTGCTTGTTTGTTTCTGCCATCTTTTCTCAGCCTCAGCCCTGTCGGCGGAGGCTATTTTCCTTTCCAATATATTTCGGATCAAAATCTGACGTTAAAATTTTATCATATCCCCGCCCCGTTGTCAAGCAAAAAGCCTCCCCTCGCCGGAAGCAGCGGAGAAGCGCCGTGCTTTTATCGGTGAAATTTCATTCTTCCGTCACTTCCGTTAAAAACCGGTGGCTTTTTCTTAATATATGTGATAGAATAATAGACGCCGGCGGGAAAGGTCGCCCCGCGCGGCAAAAAACTTATCGATCGGAAGACGTCATGATACCTAAAACAAAGCATCTCATTTCCGCCGTTCTGGCTTTTGCCGTGATATTCACGGCGCTTATCGGAGCCGTTCCGGGAGCTTCCGCGGCGAGCGAGCCGCTCAAAAAGCGCGTCACTTACTTTTCGGAGGAAGAACGTGCAAACCTCAGGGAAAACGTGTCCAAGCTCGCCTGGGCGAAGTCCGACGGCGCATATTACGCCGGCAAAGCCGATCCGTACGTATCGCGCGGATACGACTTTCTGTGGAACGTGCTGCCCTCCCAGGGGCTTCCGCGCTCATACGGCGTCAATCAGAAGCTCGGCTGCCTCAGCTGCGGAAAAGCCATCGACAAATACGGCAACTACCCTTACAAATACGACGTTTTGAACGATCCGTGGAAGCTCACCTGCCCGTCCTGCGGCATGAAGTTCCCGACGAACGATTTCAAATCGTTCTACGAGAGCGCCCTTGATGAAAACGGCAATTTCGACGCTTCAAGAGGCGATAAGAAATATCTGAAGAACATGCTCTATCCGTCGAGAGGCGAGGACTGGGGCGTGGACGACGGCTGGGGCTACACGTCTTCGAGCGGCGCCCTTTATACCTTCGTCGCCTACTACAACCACTTTGCGATATACGACGGCGGCATGGAGAGCGTTCTTACCAACATATATAACGCGTATCTTTACACCGGCGAGCAGAAATACGCCGACGCGGGCATAGTGCTGCTCGACAGGATGGCGCAGATATATCCGGATATGAACATAAAGAACCAGACCGTTTCCGACGGCTTCCTCCACAGTCACGGCGGCAGGAACGGATACGGGAAGATCGTCGGATGCATTTGGGAATGCTCGATAATCAGACCGTATATCATCGCCTACGACGCGTTTTTCCCCGCGTATGAAACGATGTCGAAGGAGGCGAAGGATTTTCTTTCCAAGGTGTCCGGCGGCAAACGGAACACCGCAAACAAGCTGAAGATCCACGTTGAGGACGGTCTTATAAAGGAGATCTTCCCCGCCGTAAAGGCGGGCTATATCCACGGCAATCAGGGCATGCATCAGCAGACGCTCGCCGCGGCGGCGGTGGTCCTGGACGATCCGACGCTGACAAAGCAATGGATGGATTACAACATGAGCAGTACCGGCGGAGCGCTTCTCACCGTTTTCGTGAACAGCGTCGACCGCGACGGCTACGGCAGCGAGGCGGCTCCCGGCTACAACTCCGGATGGATCGCAAATTTTCTCGGCGTCGCTGAAACGCTGAGAGGGTACAGGATAGGCGGAAAAGGCGAAAGCTACGATCTTTACGAGAACGTGAAGTTCCGGAAGATGGTATACTCGTTTCTCGATCTCATCATAAGCGGAAAATTCACTCCCCCCATCGGCGATACCGGAAAGACGGGATACGCAGCCATATACGCGAGAAAAGACGTGCTTCTGAGCGGATATCTCGCCTACGGCGACGATTATCTCGCCCAGGCGCTTTATCTCGTAAACGGCAATTCCTCGAAGAACCTGCGCCTTTCCGCCTTTGAAAAGGATCCCGACGGCATCTCGCGGAAGGTGCAGAACGTCATCGACGCCAAGGGCACGATCGAGCTCGGCTCGATAAATCTCACGGGATACGGATACGCGGTGGTCAGAGGCTCTTCCGCCGGCGCGGGTTCCTCCTCATCGGCGTTCTTCCCGTTTGCTTCCCTTGAAGTGCTCAGAAAAAGCGAAAAGGAAAATCTCACCTTCTCCGGCGGAGACGACGGATACGTTCAGTTCAAAAACGGATCGGGTCACGCTTCAGCTTCCTTCGGATTTTATCTGCCGGGCGAAAAATACGTTTCCGATCTTGCGATCCGTTACGTCGGCACCGGCTCCGACAGCGTTCTCGACGTTTACGCGGACGGAAGAGCGGTGCAGAAAAACGTCAGGTTTTCGGCGAAAAAGGGCGAGGTCTCAAACACCCGCATAAAAAACACGAGGGAGCTTTCGAGAGGATATCACGTTCTGACTTTAAGATTCGTATCCGGCTCATCCGTAACGCTCAGCTCGTTCAGCCTGCTCTCGTCGACGACGGCGAAAGCAAAAGAGCAGTCCATGTATATCTATTACGGCAGGAATACCGGCCACGGTCACGCCGACAATCTGAATCTCGGTCTATACGCGTACGGCATGGATCTGATGCCGGACATGGGATATCCGGAATT
>Ga0079305_1001723_pt1 | contig 25461 bp, 20 predicted proteins | sample LMS_cellobiose_e_FD_79183 | JGI IMG/M metagenome (GOLD analysis project Ga0079305, IMG submission 79183) | Rumen-fistulated moose microbial communities from Alaska, USA - LMS_cellobiose_enrichment | ecosystem: Host-associated > Mammals > Digestive system > Stomach > Rumen fluid ... | reverse complement strand
CTTCTTCGCCGTATCGTACGCAAGATACGCCGCGATATTGCTTCCCGTCGCCGGAACGACACCGACAAAGGTCCCGATCAGCGAAGAACGGACGATATTCGGCAGCATTTTGATGTACGCCTTGAAAGAAGGAACGAAGTGTTTCAGTTTGATTTTCGGCGGTTGCGGATTGCCCTTTGATATACATCCGCGAATGATTTCCGGGATCGAATAGAGCCCGATCATCGCCGGGATCGTGGAGATTCCGCTCATCAGGTTGATGTTTCCGAACGTGAATCGCGTGCTTCCGACGATCGGATCGATTCCGACAAACGACAGGGCAACACCTATCAAACCGGCAATAATGCCCTTCAGCATCGAATCTCCGGATACGGCCGAAATGATCGTGAGGCCGAAGACCGCAAGCGCGAAGTACTCCGGAGACGAGAACGATGTACAGGCTTTTGCGAGCGTCGTCGCGAGGCAGATCAGAAGAACCCAGCTGACGATCGAACCACCGAAAGAGGAAAACGCCGCCCATCCGAGTGCCTCCGCGCCTCTTCCCTGCTTCGTCAGGGGATGACCGTCAAGTGTCGTCGCGACGGCTGCCGGAGAGCCGGGAATGTTCAGAAGGCATGCCGAGATCGCTCCGCCTGCCATTCCTCCCACGTAGCAACCGACCATCGCGCCGATCGCCTGAACCGTAGATAGCGAATAAGTCATCGGAATCAGAAGGGCAACGCCCATCGTAGCCGTCAACCCCGGTAACGCACCGAATATCAGCCCCAAAAAGACCCCCAGTATGACAAAAAGCATCGACTGCAGATCCAGTAATGTTGCCAACGCATAATTCAACATTTCAGCGAATGCCATTTATTGTACTCTCCTTTCAAAAAAGAAGATTGCTTTCAAATTCATCTATCTCGCTATGACAAAAACTCAAAAATCGGTTCCGGGAGATTCACACCGAAGAATTCTCCGAACACGATCCGGATCAACGCCGTTACGGCGACAGCGAGAATGACACATTTCACCCAACTGCTTTTTCGGTTCAGCAGTTTCGATTCCGCGGTAAAAAACAGAAAACTGGACAGGCAGAACCCGACCACTTTCCAAAGCATCGCATACACAATAATCGCGCCGATCGTGATGGGGATCCGCGGGTCCATCGACGCTTCTTTCTCCTGAGGCGTCTGTTTCATCTGCCGATACTCCCGGATCGCTTTCACCAGTACGGCAAGAGAAAGAACGATGATCAAAACAAAGACGATCGTAGGAACCGACATCGGCGGAATGATGCTCTTTATGCCGGGAGCTTTATATGTTCTCGCGACATACAACAAGTAGGCCGCAAGAAGGATCAATAATGAAGTTGCGATTATTTCTACTTTTTTTCGAAACATGAGCTCTTCTCCCAAACGGGAGTGCAAGGAAAGGCCCTGCACTCCCGAAAACGCAATTAAAGTCCGAAGATATCAGCGCTGCCGTTTACGAAAGCGTCATGAACGTCTTTGATTCTTTCGTCCAGTTCGGTACCGTGTACTTTCTTCGTGATCATTCCGATGCTGTCGCAATAAGACTGGAATTCATCCGAGAATACCGCCTCGTCAAAGATGTAGGCGAGATAATCAACGATCTGCTGATCCATTCCGGCAGGACCCATCATATAGACCATGTGACGGAACTTTCCGTACGTAAAGACGTCATATCCCACGTCGCCGGCCGTCGGAACGTCCGGTAAAACAGAAAGCCGCTCATCGCTGCAGACAACGAGTACTTCCATTTCTCCCGCTTCGACCTGTGCCGCGACTTCACTGTATTTGAGGGCGCCGGCATCGATGTTTCCGCCGAGGATTTCAGGGATTTCACGGGCGCTTCCGTCATAAGGGACGAAGAGGAACTTTACGTTCGCGGCCTGTCCGAGAATCGTCGCGTAAGCCTGGTTTACGTTGTTGCTGCCCGCAACGCCGATTGAGATCGTTTCCGGAGCTTTAAGAGATGTATCCATTCTACTGCTCCTGCTTTCTGAAAGATGCCTTAGAAACGATCAACAGCTTCCCTTCGTCGTTTTTCACCCACGCGTCGCAGACGACTTCTTTCGAATTTCCGTGAATCGTTACGGATTCAATCGTTCCTCCCGTGTAAACCGTATCTCCGGAACGGGCGGGATGAATGATTTTCGCATCCAGTTTTCCGCCTGTTATCCAATCGATGCCGAAATTGTTCACCAGCATCTCATTCAGATACGATGCGCCAGACAATTCAGATCGCAAAGAAGTACGCCCAGACAGAATCCACGATCATGATTTGCGGGGAAAGCGGATGCGGAAAGGAGTTGATGGCCCAGAGTATCCACAATTACAGTCTGCGGAGCAAAAACCCCTTTGTCGCGCTGAACTGTGCGGCGTTGCCGGAATCTCTGATTGAAAGCGAGTTGTTCGGTTATGTGGAGGGCGCCTTTACAGGCGCACAAAAGAGCGGTAAGGCCGGCCTGTTCGAACTGGCAAATTCCGGTACGCTTTTTCTGGACGAGATCAGCGAAATATCCCTTTCGACTCAGGCAAAACTGCTTCGCGCGATCGAAGAAAAGGAGATCATCCGGCTGGGGGACAGCCGGCCGATCCCCATCGACGTGCGCATCATTTCTTCCTCAAACCAGGATCTGCTTCAGATGGTTCGTGACTCCAGATTCCGCAACGATCTGTACTACCGCCTGAACGTCCTTCAGGTCGATATACCGCCTCTCCGCAAGCGCATCCATGATATCCCGCTTCTGTACAGCAACCTGTATTCTCAGCTCAATTCGAAAAACAGCCGGACGAAGATCCCCTCTTTAAGTCCTGCCGCTTTGGAAATGCTGCAAAAGTACCCCTGGTACGGAAACGTTCGCGAATTGCGCAATCTGGTCGAACGGATCAACGCATCCTGTTCCTCCGATCCGATTACCGCGAATGACCTGATCCCTCTGCTGAACAACTCGTTTTACGAGACCGATTCTGTTCCCGACCCTGTTCCGACTCCCAAACGACCTCATACCCTCAAAGAAGAAGAAGCGCTTCTCATTTTGGACGCCTTGAAGCAAACAGGCGGAAACAAGGCGGAAGCCGCGGTACTTCTCGGAATGTCCAAAACGACGCTGTGGAGGCGTTTGAAGGAGCTCGGTCATGAGTAATCCTCAACTGAACATCGAGCAGATCCAGAAAACATATCCCCGCCTCATTCTGTTCAACCGCCTGCTCCAGATGAACCTTCCGGAGCTGGAAACGCATATCCGGCAGATGGCGGAAGAGAATCCGATGATTGAAATCGATTCTCTTTCTCCGCCGGGAGAATCGGTCATGCTCTCGACCGAAGATCTTTCCCGTTCCCCGGAGGAATCGCACTACGGAGCGATCCGGCCCGGCGAAGGCGTTTTGTACGAAAGCACTCTGTCCGATCCCTATAATCCCGGTGATTCTCTTTCCGCCTTTTTACTCGACCAGATCTCACGTCTTCATCTCGATTCCGCACTGTTCTCCGTATGTGACTATTTCGTCAACTCACTTGATGAAAACGGTTTCCTTGAACAGGATCTGATCGATCATCTTTCTTCTATGGGCGTCCCGGAAGAAGTGCTTCTGAACGCGCTCTCCGTGATTCAGTCGCTCGAACCCGCCGGCATCGGTGCCCGAAATGTCCGGGAATCTCTGCTGCTTCAGGTTCAACGATTTCCCGAGAGCGATCTTCGCAACAAATTATCGTTTGTCATCAAAAACAACTTCGATTGTCTCGCAAAAAGAAATGCCGATCTGCTGTCGCGAAAGACAGGTTATGAGAAGAGCGACTCAGTCAGAATCCTCGATGCGATCTCCGGATTGAATCCGAAGCCGGGTTCGTCTTTTTCTTCCTACACGACCCCGGTATACATTTATCCGGATTTTCTCCTGTCCGACAAAAATGGCTCTGTGACGATCGAATTCAATCATTCGTTTTCGCCGAAGATCGAAGCAAATCCTTACTATCTGAGCATGATGAACAAAACGGATGACGATGCCGTTCGTCTATATCTGCAGAGTAAATATGCCGATCTGCTCTGGTTGAAAACCTGTCTGGATCGAAGAAAGGAAACACTTCTTCGCTGCATGAACGCGATCGTATCAGTGCAATCCGATTATCTTTCCGATCGTTCCGCTCAGTTGCGGCCGATGACCATGCGGCAGATCGCGGAGGAGATCAAGGTGCATCCGTCGACCATAACGCGCGCGATCCGCGGGAAATACATCCAGACAAAACGCGGTTGCATTTTGATCAAGGACCTTTTTCTGCGCTGCGATTTCGGTACTGAGAGATCAATTTCCGCTGACGAGATCAAAAAACGGATCCGCGGTCTTTTGTCCGCCGGCAATGGCGGAAAGAGACTGAGTGATGCAAAAATAGCCGAAGAATTGCAAAAAGAAGGAATACGCATCTCCAGAAGGACCGTTGCCAAATACCGGTCGGAGATGCATATTCCCTCATCCTATTACAGATAATAACTCAACAGGCAGACTTGTTTTACAGTATCCCCTCCAGATCGTACTCCGCGAGGTATTTGTTCGCCGCCTCGCAGACGCCCTTGAGGCAGGCTTCGTCGAACGGCGTATCGAGCTTTGCGTCGCGGAGAAGGTCCGTGAACGTCTCGGAGCCGCCGAGGGACGTGTAAGCCATATACTTTTCCCAGGCCGCCTTCTTGTCCTTCTGGATCATCGCCCAGAATTCGAGCGCGACGGTCTGGGCGAGGCAGTAATCGATGTAATAGAACGGCGAAGAATAGATGTGGTGCTGACGCTGCCAGCCCTCGCCCTCCGCGTAGAACGGAATTTCGCCGTCGAGCTTCTGCCACGGCATATATTCGCCGAGCAGCTTCTTCCACACCGCGTGGCGCTCCTTCGGCGTCATTTCAGGGTGGGCGTAGACCTCATGCTGGAAGTGGTCGACCATCGTGCCGTAGGGGATGAACGTCAGGGCGCCCGCGAGATGGCTGTAGCGGAACTTCCGCGCGTCTTTTCCGAAGAAGTCCTCCGCCCACGGCTCCGCAAAGAATTCCATCGACATCGAGTGGACCTCGCACGCCTCCATCGTCGGCCAGACGTAGCTTTCGGGGACGCGGTCGCGGTTCGTCCACGCTTCGAACGCGTGGCCCGCTTCGTGCGTCACGACCTCGACGTCGTGCTGAGTGCCGTTGAAGTTCGCGAAGATGAACGGAACGCGGTAGTCGGAGATCGTCGTGCAGTACCCGCCGCCGGCCTTTCCTTCGGTCGAAAACACATCGAGGAGCCCATTATCGAGCATCGTGCGAAAGAAGACCTCCGTCTCGGGGGAGAGCTCGCCGTAGAACTTCATTCCCGCCGCAAGGATGTCGTCCGGTGTCCCTGCCGGACGCGGATTTCCGGAGCGGAATTCGAGCGCGTTGTCCGCAAAGCTCATCGGATACGTCTTCCCGAGGCGCTTCGCCTGTTCGCGGTAAACGGCGTCGGCGACCGGAACGAGGTACTTCCGGACGGCGGCGCGGAACTTCTCGACATCATCCTTCGTATAGCAGTTGCGGTTCATCCGGTAGTAGCCGAGCTCGGTGTAATCCGCATATCCGAGTTTCTTTCCCATCGTATCGCGGAGATGGACGAGCTTGTCGTAGATCGTGTCGAGCGCTTCCTGGTTGTCCTTGTACCACTGTCCCTCCGCCTTCCACGCGGCAAAACGGCGGCCGTCGTCCGCGTCGCTCTTGAACGGCGACATTTGGGAAAGCGTATAGTTCTTCCCCTCAAACGGGATCTGGGCGGACGCGAGAAGGTCCTCGTATTCCTGGGTCAGCCGGTTCTCTTCCTGCATCTCCGGAATGATCGCGGGATCAAAGGCCTTGAGCGCGATCTCCGTATTGACGAACATCAGCGTTCCGTATTCCTTCTCGAAGTTCCCGCGGAACGGCGATTCCAGCATCGCCCGGTTCCAGCTGTCGTCGCATGCCCGGAGTTCGGGGATGACCTGCTGGAAGAACTTGACCTCCGCATCGTAGAACGCATCCTTCGTGTTGATATCGTGACGGATCTGGGCAAGGGTACTCATCGTGCCGAAGTGGCGGTTTTCCTCATCGTACGCAAGGAACGCAGCCTTCGCGTCTTCGTACGACTTCGCCGACGCGAGGCGGTCGATGAGGTCCCGGGCGCAGGTCTTGAAGGCCTCCGCGTCGGGGCGGCTGTAGGGCATTTCGCTGAATTTCATATCGGGACTCCTTTCGGGTGTTTTATAAACCATATACCGGAAATGATTCTACCACAAAAAAAGGCCCGCGAAAAGGCGGGCCGTAAAACGATTGCGGCAAAACGTGCAGGCCGCATGGACAACGTTCCGGTCGGACAGAAAAACTGTACGGGCAACGCTCCGGCCGGACAGAAAGGCCGTACGGACGGTTCAGACGATGAGACCGTACCGGCGGACGAGCGGCGCGAGCTCCGCTTCGGAGAGCGGTCCCTCGTAGAGCGCGCGTCCCTGGTAGAGACGGAGCGCCTGTTCGAGCAAGCCCACATCCGACGCGAAAAGACAGAGCGGCTTCGCGATCCGGTACTGGGAATCCGCAAACGCGGCAAGACCCGCCTCGTCCCGGATCCCGACCGAAAGGACCGGATCGTCCGATTCGAGCGCGTCGTCGAGAAGGTCCTCCAAGTCCGGACCCGCGGGGATCGGCGCAGGTACCCGAACGGATGGATCGAGGAAAAAGACCTCCTTTTCCGTCGCAGCGGGAAGTTTGTCCGCAAACTCCGGCGCGGGGGCCTTTGGCGAAAGTTTCCTCGCCTTCTCCGCAAGGAGCGCAATGTGGGCCTCCGTCGTTCCGCAGCACCCGCCGAAAACCGAAACGCCTGCGTCCGCAAGCGCGCCGAGATACGCCGTATACTCCTCCGGCGGGCAGGAATAGACGGCCTTCCCGCCACGGATCACGGGAACGCCCGCGTTCGGTTTTGCGAGAAGCGGGACGCGTGCGAGCTTCGCAAGGCGTCCGATCTGTTCCGCCATTTCCTTCGGGCCCGTCGAACAGTTGAGTCCGAACGCGTCGATCTCCATTCCCTGGAGGATCTGGAGGCAGGCAGTCACGTCCGATCCGCCGAGCGTCCGCCCGTTCGCATCGCACGTGAACGAAACAAAGAGAGGCTTTTTGCTGACGCTCCGGACCGCGAGGACCGCTGCGCGCGCTTCCGCGACCGTCATCATCGTCTCGACGACGAAGAGATCGACGCCCGCCTCTTCCAGCGCGGCGGCCTGTTCGGTATAGATGTCGACGAGTTCCCCGAACTGGATCCCGCCGAACGGATAGAGCAAAAGTCCCGTCGGAGCAATGTCTCCCGCGACCCATGCCTTTCCGTCCGCCGCCTCCTTCGAGAGCGCCGCAAGGCGCCGGTTGTATTCTCCGACGCGGTTGAAGATGCCGTGTTCTTCAAGCTTGACGCGGTTCGCGCCGAACGTCGGCGTATAGAGCACGCGGCTTCCAGCGCGGACGTATCCGCGCTGAATTTCAAGAATCGCTTCGGGATGCTCGAGGACCCACCGCTCCGCCGAATTGCTTCCGCCGAAGCCGCGTTTCTGGAGTTCGGTTCCCGTCGCGCCGTCCAGGATCAAAGGAAAAGTCAGTTCCATTCGTCATCCTCCTCGTAAAAAGTCATCTGTTCGGGAAATACTTCGTTGAAATCGCCGTTACCGGAGAGTTCGAGATACCGGATGCGGGACGGCAGCTTCATCAGCTCCTCCCGCGCGTTCCGGTCGAGCAGAGCCGCCCTTGCCCCTGCGAGGGAGCTGTTTCCGAGCGGAACGGTCTTCTCCGCAAGGCACGGCGGAATCATCCCGATCGCGGCGGCGCTCCGGACGTTCAGTACCGTTCCGAACCCGCCCGCGAGACAGAGGTGGTCGAGTTCCTCCGCGCGAAGTCCCGTCTCCCGGAGAAGAACTTCGATTCCCGCGCGGACGGCCGCCTTCGCAAGCTGAAGATTCCGGACGTCTCCCGCCGTGAGAAACACGCTGCGGTCCCCGGTCAGATAAAAGATTCCGTTTCCGTTTCCGTCTTCTCCCATCCGGCTCCGAAACGCCTCCGGCGCTTCGTCCGGGCCGAGAAGCCGCCCCGAGCCGGTAACGACCCCGCTGTCGATCAGAACGGCCAGAAGGTCGATGAGTCCCGAGCCGCAGATTCCCTTCGCAGGCTCTCCGCCGATCGTCTCATACACCGGCACACCGTTTTCAAGCCGGACGCGGCTGACCGCGCCGTTCACGGCTGCCGTTCCGCAGACGATCCCCGCGCCTTCGAACGCGGGCCCCGACGCCACGGCGCACGCGACGAAACCGTCCGCACCGCCGAGCGCCATCTCGCCGTTCGTTCCGATGTCGAGGAAGAGCGAACGCCCTTTTTTCTCCGGAAGACCCGACGCAAGAAGGCCCGCCGTGATATCGCCGCCGACGTATCCCGCGACGCAGGGCGCATACGAGACGCCCTGCTCCGCCGGTTCGTCGCCGGTAAACGTCACCTCCGGCCGGAACGGCGCTCGTGCGATCGAAACCGGTGAAATCCCGGCGTAAAGATGCTGCATGACCGTATTTCCCGCGATCATCGTTTCGCGGATCCGGGCGGGGTCGGCGCCGAGGCGCAGGACCATCCCGCGGATCTGGTCGCGGATCGCATCCCGAAGGACGGCCGTCCCGTCCGGACGGTCCATACAGAACCGGCAGCGTGAAAGAACGTCTGCGCCGTAGGGCGACTGGGCGTTCCAGGCGGATGCGAGCCCGATCCGTTCCCCGCTCTTCCGGTCGATCAGCTCGGCTGCGACCGTCGTCGTTCCGAGGTCAACGGCGAGGACGAGTTCCGGATCCTGCGGGGACGCTTCGCCGAGCGCACTTCCGCCGGACGGTTTTCCTTCCGACACCCGCCCCGCGGCCGCTTCCGTCACGATCGCTCCCGCTTTCGTCTCCGTAAACGAAACGGTCCCGTCCTCCGATACGGCCGTCCTACAGGCGCGGACCGTCCTTCCGTTCCACTTTACGAGACACTTCCCGCACGTTCCGTTTCCGCCGCACGGCGCATCAAGTACAGCTCCCGTCCGGCGGATCGCCTCCAGAAGGTTCTCTCCGTCCGGAACGCGGACCGTTTTCTCGCGGCAGTCGGTTTTTACGGTCAGGCAGCGGGTCATATTGACAAATCCCTCTCCGGTTCGCTATAATAATTACCTACTCAATTGCTATGTAATTCGTATCGTACCGTTTTGCAGTCGCTTTGTCAAGGAGGTGTCGTTCCCGTGGATCCCGTCCGTCTCGCTCTCGAGGTCGGTTTCCCGCACGCAGCCTGCTTCGATCCTGCGGTCCTCCGCGCGATGCCGGAGGTGCGCGGAATGTGCGCGTCGGGGCGCTGCCGTCGCTACGGGAAAAGCTGGAGCTGTCCTCCCGCCTGCGGAACGGTCGAGGAGAACGAACGGCGGATGCATCTCTACCGGAACGGCCTTCTCGTTCAGACGACCGCGCTCCTCGAAGACGAATTCGACGCGGTTTCGATGGACGATGCCGCGAAGCTCCACAAAGAGCGCTTCGAGACGCTTGCACGCCAGTTCCGCATCATGAAACCCGATGTGCTTCCGCTCTCCGCAGGCTCCTGTACGGTCTGCCGGACGTGTACCTGCCCCGACAAGCCATGCCGCTTTCCGGACCGGATGTTTTCCTCGATGGAGGCGTACGGCCTGCTCGTCAGCGATGTCTGTAAACAGGCTGGCCTGCTCTATTATTACGGCCCGAAAACCCTGACCTACAGTTCGTGTATTCTTTGGAACGAAGGGAGTGAACCGAAATGATGACTCCGAAAGAGCTATTTCTCGAGCTTCTCAAGCCCGACGGCCAGCCCGAACGCCAGTTGAAGCAGTACGAGGCGTTCCATATGGCGCTCTACGATCCGATCAACGGCTACCTCGGCAGATCGCGTGTCCGCGGCGCCGTCACAAAGGACCTCTGGGGGACGACGATCGCCTTCCGGGAGGATGCGCCGGGGCCCACGCCCGTCATCACGGCGGAAAACAAGGTCTGTCCGGACGTGACGCGGTGGCGCGAGTTCGTCCATGCTCCCGACATCGAATCGAACTGCTCCGCCGGCTGGGAGGAGGTTGCATCCCGCGCCCGCGCGATCGCCGGCGACCACCAGATCGTCTGCGGCTTTATGGGAACCGGTATCTTCGAACAGACCCACTTCCTCATGGGCTTCGAGGACACGCTCACAAACCTCTACGAGCATCCGAAGGAGATGCACGAGCTGATCGACTACATCACCGATTACCGCCTCCGTTTCGTGAAGTTGATGATCGACGGCATGAAGCCGGACGCGATCTTCTCCCACGACGACTGGGGTGCGAAGGAGGCTCTGTTCATGAGCCCGGAGATGTGGCGCGAATTCTACAAGGAGCCCTACCGCCGCTTCTACGGCTATATCCGCGAGCGCGGCTGCATCGCGATCCACCATGCCGATTCGTACCTCGCGCCGATCGTTGAGGATATGGCGGAGATCGGCATCCAGGTCTGGCAGGGCGTTCTTCCCGAAAACGACATCCCCGCGCTCCAGAAACGCCTGAACGGGCGCCTCATCCTCATGGGCGGCATCGGTGCGGCGATCGACCGGCCCGATTCGACCGAAGAGGAGATTCGGACGTACGTGCAGAGCGCGCTTGCGGAATACTGCCCGGGCGGTCATTTCATTCCGTCGATCACCTACGGGCTGATGGGAACGGTCTACCCCCACGTCGATCCTCTGATCGACGAGGAGATCGACCGCTACAACGAAGGCCTCCATATGCCGAAGCCGAACGTTCCGCCCGTTCCGAAGCGCATCCGCCGGGAAAGCGCATCTTCCGCCGCGTCCCCGGACAAAAGCGCCGCGGGCGGCGAACTACTTTCCGCGCTCTCCGCGTCTCTCATGCGCGGCCAGAAAAAACGCGTGCTGGCTCTGACCGAACAGCTTCTCGCGGACGGGGTTCCCGCCGGAACGATCGTTTCGGACGGCCTGATTCCCGGCATGACGCGTCTCGGCGAGGACTTCTCCGCCGGCCGTGCGTTCGTTCCCGAAATGCTGATGGCGGCGCGCTGCATGAACGCGGCGACCGAACGGCTGAAGCCGCTTCTTGCCGGCGACGGAACCGCTTCGCACGGAAAGGTCTGCATCGGCACGGTCCGCGGCGACCTCCACGACATCGGCAAAAACCTCGTCAAGATCATGTTCGAGGGCGCCGGCCTTGACGTCGTCGATCTCGGCGTCGACGTTGCGCCGGAGACGTTCGTCCGGACCGCCGAGGAGCAGCGCTGCGACATCATCGCGTGCTCTTCTCTCCTCACGACGGCGATGCACGAAATGCGCGACGTCGTCCGTCTCGCGGAAGAGTCCGGTATCCGCGACCATGTCAAGATCATGATCGGCGGCGCACCGATCACCCAGGAGTTCTGCGACGAGATCGGCGCCGACGCCTACACCGAGGACGCCGGATCGGCCGCCCGCGTCGCGCTCGAGCTGTTAAGCGCGTGACCGTTTATCCGCCAACGGGATTCGTACTTTGAACGCAAACCGGTCTTAGATACGAAAAACCCCCTGTCTTCTTCGGGCAGGGGGTTCGATTTCGTTTGCTTTGTCCGTCGGATGTTTTTATTCAGTTCTCCGTCTGCTGGGCGACGAGCTCGACGGCGCCGTACTTCTCGCGGAGGCGCGGCTTTTCGATCTTGCCGGTCGGGTTGCGCGGGACCTTGTCGAAGATGATCTCGCGCGGACGCTTGTAGCGCGGAAGCTCCTGGCAGAACGCCGTAACGGCCTCAAGCGCCTCGGCCTCGGTCATGTGGTTCTGGGCGGCAAAGACGTCGTCCGTCTCCGCCAGGATGCCGTCCTTCAGTTCGACAATCGCCGAGGCGATCTCGCCGAGGCGCGGGTGGGGACGGCCGATGACGGCGACGTCCTTGATCAGCGGACAGGCGCGCATGAAGTCCTCGATCTGGACCGGATACAGATTCTCTCCGCCGGTAATGATGACATCCTTTTTCCGGTCGACGAGCCAGTAGAAGCCGTCTTCGTCGCGGCGCGCCATATCCCCGGTGTAGAGCCATCCGTCAGCGCCGAGCGTTTCCGCGGTCGCCTCGGGGTTGTGATAATAGCAGACCATCACGCCGGGGCCTTTTACCGCAAGCTCGCCGACGCTTCCGTCGGTGATTTCGTTATGCTTTTCGTCGACGATCTTCGCCTCCCAGCCGTAGCCGGGGATGCCGATCGCACCGACCTTTGCGATGTTTTCGACGCCGAGATGGACACAGCCGGGTCCGATCGATTCGGAAAGGCCATAGTTCGTGTCGTAGGCGTGATGGGGGAAGACCTCCTTCCAGCGCTTGATCAGGGAAGGCGGAACGGGCTGGGCGCCGATGTGCATGAGCCTCCACTGGGAGAGCTCGTAATCGGCAAGGTTCACGTCGCCGCGGTCGATCGCGTCGAGGATGTCCTGTGCCCACGGAACGAGCAGCCAGACGATCGTGCAGCGCTCGAGCGACACGGTCTCAAGGATCCACTTCGGCGAAACACCGCGGAGGAGCACCGCGCGGGATCCGCTGACAAGGCTGCCGAACCAGTGCATCTTCGCGCCGGTGTGGTAGAGCGGCGGGATGCAGAGGAAGCAGTCGTCCCGCGTCTGGCCGTGGTGGTTCTGTTCGCAGAGTGCGGAGTGCGTCAGGCTTCGGTGTTTGTGGAGAATCGCCTTCGGGAAGCCGGTCGTGCCGGAGCTGAAGTAGATCGCGGCGTCGTCGTCCTCGGTGAGCGTGACGGGCGGCTTCCGGCTCGAGCAGAACGAGATGAACGAGAAATAGTCGGTCGCGTAATCCGGACAGCCCGCGCCGACGTAGAAGAGTTCCTCGACCTTCGGGATGTCGTCCTTGATGCGGCGGATGCGTTCCTCGAATTCGGGTCCGAAGAAGAGCACGATCGAGTCGGAGAGATCGAGGCAGTACTGGATTTCCTCAGAGGTGTAGCGGTAATTCAGCGGAACGGCAACCCCGCCGGCTTTGAGAATGCCGAAGTAGACGGGAAGCCATTCGAGCGAGTTCATCATCAGGATCGCAACCTTTTCGCCTTTCTTGATGCCCTTCGCGAGAAGAAGGTTCGCAAGGCGGTTCGCGCGGAAATCAAACGCCGCCCAGCTGATTTCGCGGCGGTAGGCCGCTCCGGGGGCGGATTCGACGAGGCTGAATTCCTCCCACGATTCCTCGCGGTTTTCGTGGTCGGGATTGATCTCGACGAGGGCCGTTTCGTCCGGAAAGTCGTGTGCGTTGCGTTCGAGAAAGTCTGTGATCGGCATGTTTGTTGTTCTCCTTTCGGCTGTCTACGGGGCGTCCCGGGCTTTTGGCCACCGTCCGCCGCCGGTTTTTCGCGGCCTGAGCCGCTTCTTCGAGGGAGACGGGCTAAAAAGAAAACCCGCCCCAAAGTCCAAGGGGCGAGTTGTCAGTTCGCTGTACCACCCAAGGTTTACGTCCGTCCATCAACGGCCGCCTCATCAAAGGTCAGGCTCCGAGGCTGTATTCCCGCAGCGCGTACTCGCTTCGCCTCGCACCGACCGGCGTTTCTCTCATCGCTTTCCGCGAAGGGTACTTGGTCCCCTTCATCGCCTGAATATTCAAATATGCGACGATTATACCGCCTGCCGGCACCGGATGTCAAGCGGTTTTCCTAGAACAGCGACAGCTGGTCCGTGTCGGGCATATCGCCGAGCGCGCCGCATCTGCGGAGTGCGTCGATGAGCGTCGACGAAAGGCCCTTCGTCCGCAGCTGAAGATCCTCGACCGAGCGGAACGGGCCGTCCTTCCGCGCGTCGACGATCGATTTCGCGGCCGTTTCACCCAGGCCCGCGATCGCCTGAAGGCTCAGACGGACCTTGCCGTCCTCGACGTTGAACTTCGTCGCGGCGGAGCGGTCGAGGCTGACCGGAAGGAATTCGAAGCCGCGCGCGTACATTTCATACACGAGTTCCAGGGTGATGACCTCTTCCTGTTCCAGCGCAGTCGCTTCCTTTCCCTTTGCGTTGAGTTCGTCCATCCGCGCGAGGACCGGGGCGATCCCGCCTAGAACGACAGGCATATTGAACGTCGCGATCCGTCCGGAGAACGTCGCTGCATAGAAGGCCTGGGGATAGTAGACCTTATAGTACGCGATCCGGTAGCTCATCAGCGTATAGGCGACGGAATGGGCCTTCGGGAACATGTACTTGATCTTCCGGCAGGATTCGATGTACCAGTCCGGCACGCTGAATTCCTTCATACGCGCCGCTTCTTCGTCCGTCACGCCCTTGCCCTTGCGGACCTTCTCCATGATCTTGAAGGCCTCGGGTCCGGGCTGGCCCTTCGCCATCAGGTACTGCATGATGTCGTCGCGGGAGCCGATGACCTCGTCGATCGTCGCGGTCTTCGCGCGGATCAGCTCCTGGGCATTGCCGAGCCAGACGTCGGTCCCGTGGGAGAAGCCGGCAATCCGGACGAGGTCCTGGAAGTGCTTCGGCTGAATGTCGTCGAGCATCCCGCGGACGTAGCTCGTTCCGAATTCCGGCACGCCGAACGTACCGTGTGTAAAGCGGTAATCGGGGATCTTAATGTCAAGCGCCTCGGGGCCGAGGAAGATCGACATGACCTTCGGATCGACCTCGACCGTCATCGGATCGCGGCCGGTCATGTCCTGGAGATGGCGGATGATCGACGGGTTTTTATGGCCGAGGATGTCGAGCTTCAGCAGGTTTTTGTCGATCGCGTGGTAATCGAAGTGGGTCGTGACCGTTTCCTCGTCGGTCGGGGGGTGCATGACCGGGGTGAACTCGTTGATGTCATGGCCTTCCGGACAGATGACAATCCCGCCCGGATGCTGGCCGTTCGAGCGGCGCACACCCGTACACTTCGAAGCAAGATAGTCGACGTCCCATCTCGACGGGACCTCGCCCTTCTCTTCGAAGTATTTCAGCACGTATCCGTAGGCCGTCCGGTCTTCCACGCCGCTGATCGTACCCGCGCGGAAGCAGTTCTCCGCACCGAACATCACGCCGACGTATTTGTGGGCCTCCGGCTGGTATTCGCCCGCGAAGTTGAGGTCGATATCGGGTTCCTTGTCCGCGCCGGCGATGCCGAGGAACGTCTCGAACGGGATGTTGAAGCCTTCCCGCACCATCCGTTCGCCGCAGACCGGACATTTCTTTTCGGGCATATCGACGCCGCAGTCGTACGTTCCGCTGAAGTCGAATTCGATGTGTTTGCAGGAGGCGTTCGGGCAGCGGTAATGGGGCGGGAGCGGATTGACCTCCGTAATACCCGCCATCGTCGCAGCGAACGATGATCCGACCGAGCCGCGCGAGCCGACGAGGAAGCCGTCCCTGTTCGACTTCTCGACGAGCATCTGGGCGGCGATGTACAGGACCGCGTAACCCTTTGAGATCACGTAGTCCAGCTCGGCCGCGAGCCGCGTCTCGATCAGCTCCGGCAGCGGGTCGCCGTAGAGTTCGTGGGCCTTCGTATAACAGAGTTCGCGCAGTCTTTCTTCGGAGTGAGCGATCGTCGGCGGGAAATTGCCCTTGGCGATCGGCCGGACGTCCTCGATCCGGTCCGCGATCCGGTTCGTGTTCGTGACGACGACCTCATAAGCCTTCTCTTCGCCGAGATACGCGAATTCCGCGAGCATCTCGTCGGTCGTGCGGAAATAGAGGCCCTCGCCCGATTCGGCGTCTTTAAAGCCGTTGCCGGCCTGGATGATGCGGCGGTAGAGCGCGTCCTCCGGTTCGGTGTAATGGGAGTCGGTCGTCGCGCAGACGGGAATGCCGAGTTTTTCGCCGAGAGCGACGATTTTACGGTTGTTGTTCCGGAGCTCCTCTTCGCTTCCGTACACGCCGTCTCGCACGAGGAACGCGTTGTTGACGATCGGCTGGATCTCAAGATAGTCATAGAAGCGCGCGGTCCGCTCGATCACGTCCTCGCCGAGGTTGTTTTCGATCGCCTGATAAAGCTCGCCCATCTCGCACGCGCTTCCGACGATCAGGCCCTCGCGATGCTTTTCCAGCGTCGAGCGGAGGATCAGCGGGCGGCGGTAAAAGTGCTTCAGATTGGATTCGGAGACGAGTTCGTAAAGATTGCGGAGGCCGGTCTGATCCTTCGCGAGAAGGATGATGTGGTAGGTTTTGTGGCCTTTGTGGGAAATCTTCGTGTCAAAGATCTCGCCGTTGTCGTCCGGGAGGAGATACCCTTCCATGCCGTAGATGACCTTGAAGTCCTTCGGCGCCTTCCGCATCGCGTCCGGGAAGGCCATGACGACGCCGTGGTCGGTCACGGCCATCGCTTTGTGACCCCATTTTGCGGCGAGCTTCAGCACGGATCCGATGTCGTTCATGCCGTCCATCGCGCTCATCGTCGTGTGGAGATGGAGTTCGACGCGCTTTTCCTTCGCGGTGTCCTTCCGGTACTCCTTCTCGCTTTTCGTGATGTCGGTCGTCCGGACGGTCAGCGCCTTTTCATACGGGTCAAACTCGACCGTTCCGCCCGCGAGGATCGTCATCCCGACCGAAAGCAGCCCCTCGAGTTCCTTCCACTTTTCGGGGATCGTGAAGAATTTCAGCCCCATCGCGCCGGTTTTGTCGGCGATGATGAGCTGGGCGATGATGTTGCCGTTCTTCGTTTCACGGCCTTCCAGTTTGATGATCTCGCCCTTGAGCACAACGGAGCCGCTGTCCTCGGCAAGGGATTTGATGTCGTGGGTCGGCTCCTTCAGAAGCTTTCCGAGGAACGCGTTTCCCTTCGCGGGGACGAATTCGTTCCACTTTACGCGGCGCTTCCGGCCGTGGTTTTTATAGGGGCTTTCGGCTTTCGGGGAGGCGCCGTTCGACGGGCCGGACGAGCCGGACGACGCGTTGCCTGCCGGTTCCTGAGACTGCGCGGCGGAAGAGCTTCGTTCCGCCGGCCGGGGATTGGACTGCGCGTCTCTTAGCCGCGTTTCGATCTCCAGAAGCGCCTGTTCATCCGTCTTCTTTGCGTCGTTCCGGACGGCCTCGTACGCGTCCTCCGCGTTCACGAAGCGGAACGTCCGGACAAGAGAAAAGTCGCGCCGGAGCCAGCCGGAAAACAGCGCCGCAACGTCGTCGTTCAGCGCCTGTTCGGCCGCTTTCCCGATCACGGAAACGGTAACGGTTTCGCCGTCCGTCCGGAACCTGCCCACATCGATCGAACGCGTCAGGTGGCGGTATTCGCCGTTCGCCTCGCGGATGAAGTACGGCAGCGCAAGCCGGATCACTTCCTCCTCTGTCAGGATCAGATCCTCATACGTAAAATCGAGTCTCGCTTCCGGGATCGCAAACCGTTCCGCGAGTTCCCGTTCGATCGCCTCCGCGTCCTCAAACGGGATGATGAAGTTCAGCGTCATCCCCACACGAAGAACGGCCGTCTCCTTGTCCAGGACGGCGCGTCCGATCGCGTAGCGGTATTCATCTTTCGCGTGTTTTCCGATGGCGGCCCACCGGACGGTTTGTTCGATCAGGGATTTCATGTATTGATTGTACCACAACATCGGGCGTCTTCGCGACACCTTTTGCGGGGATTTGCACAGGATTCTGATTTTGAACGGCAGGGTATCCGTATACCTATTGTTCCCGGATCAGCTTGAACAGCGCCGCCGGGATTTCGTTCGCCGGCACCTTCCCGAGAATCTCGCCGCGGCGGAAGAGCAATCCTTCGTTCACGCCGCACGCGCAGCCGCAGTCGGCGTCCCTCGCTTCGCCGGGGCCGTTCACCGCGCACCCCATCAGAGCGACGCGGAGACCCGGTTTTCCCGCGAGCCGCCGTTCGTTTTCGAGCGCGGGGAGGCCCTTCTCGACCTCCGCCGCAACGGCCGGGAGATCGATGCGCGTCCGTCCGCACGTCGGGCAGCAGACGAGCCGGATCGCCGACGGGAGAAGATCGAGCGCGCGGAGGATATCGTACGCCGCCGGGATCTCGTTCAAAGGATCGCCGGTAAGGGAAACGCGGATCGTATCGCCGATCCCCTGCATCAGAAGGCTTCCGATCCCGATCGCGGAGATCGTCTTTCCGCTCGTCGGCGTTCCCGCTTCGGTAATGCCGAGATGGAACGGGTACGGGATCCGGTCCGCCAGAAGCATATGGGCGTCGTAATTCGTCTTCGCGGACGAAGATTTGATCGACACGACGATATCGTCGAAGCCGAGGGCCTCGACCTTCCGGACCATTTCAAAGGCGCTCTCCGCAAGAGCTTCCGCGTTCGCGTGGCCGCCGTGTTTCGCAAGGATCTCGCGCGAGACGGAGCCCGAATTCACACCGATGCGGATCGGGATCCGGCGGGCCTTCGCGGCGCGGATGACCTCGGCCAGCCGATCGTCTCCACCGATGTTTCCGGGATTGATGCGGACCTTCGATACGCCGGCTTCGATCGAAGCGAGCGCGAGGCGGTAATCGAAATGGATGTCCGCGACGATCGGGACGGGGCTTTTCCGGACGACCGTTTTCAGAGCCTCCGCGGCCTCCGCGTCCGGAACCGCACACCGCACGATTGCGCATCCCGCCTTTGCGAGCGCCTTGACCTGGCGGAGCGTCACCTCCGCGTCGCGCGTATCGGTATTCGTCATCGACTGGACGGCGATCGGATTCGTTCCGCCGATCCGTACGCCGCCGATATCGATCGTTTTTGCTTCACGTCTTGTCATGTTCCGTTCTCCGTTCCGTTTCAACGCGCATAAAAAGCGGAGCAACCCGTTCGCGTTTTGCCCCGCCCTTTCGCTATCCGACCAGTTTCAAAACGTCCTTCACGACGATGAACGCCATAAACGCGAGAAGCACAAGCATTCCCACGCCGTGGACCGTCCCTTCGACCTTTGCGCTCACACGCTTTCCGGTGATGAGATTGACGATCAGGAAGATCAGCCGCCCGCCGTCGAGCGCGGGGAACGGCAGAAGATTTACGATGCCGAGATTCAGGCTGATGATCGCGGTGAGATAGAGGACGTTCAGAAAGCCCGTCTTCGCCTGTTCGGAGATGACCGAGACGATGCCGACCGGACCCGAAACGTCGTCGATCGAACCCTTTCCGGTCACGAGACCCGCGAGGGCGCCGTACATCTCCTTCGCGATCGACCACGTTCCCGTGAAGCCCTCCTTCACGGCAAGGCCGAAGTCGTGCTTCACCATCGAGCGGATGCCCATGACCTTGCGGCCGTCCTCCGTCACGAGCGGAACGGTCAGAGTCAATTCTTCGCCGTCCCGCAGCACGACGACCGTAAGCGTATCGCCGCCGGCCTGGGTATAGTTCTGGACGTCGGACCAGACCCTGATCGGATGGCCGTCGACGGACACGATCGTATCGCCCGTTTCAAGCCCCGCCTCGGCCGCGGGCATTCCGTCCATCACCTCGCCGACCGTGGTTGAGGCGAACCCGACCGCGCCGTAGACGATGATGAGGATCAAAATGCAGGTCAGGAAGTTCATCGTCGCGCCCGCGACCACGACAAGGATCCGCTTCCAGACGGAGGCGTTGTTAAAGGCGCGCGGATCGTCGGAGTCCTCGTCCTCCCCTTCGATGCGGTTATAGCCGCCGATCGGAAGGAGACGGAGCGAGAATTCCGTTTCTTTTCCCTGGTGATGGATCAGCCGCGGACCCATGCCGAGGCTGAATTCGTTGACGCGGATTCCGCACGCCTTCGCCGCGGCGAAATGGCCGAATTCGTGGACGAAGATGATGACGCAGAAGACTAAAATCGCGTAGATTGCGGTTAACATCGTTATAGTTCCTTTCGGACGAGTTCATCGACGACGAGCACGTCGTCGAGCGAGAGGATGCGGTCGGTCCGCCCCCATTTTTCCATTGCGGCTTCGACGCCATCCGCGATGCCTTCAAAACGGATTTCGTCGCGGATGAAACGCTGAACGAGCACTTCGTTTGCGGCGTTGAGAATGACCGGATACGTCCCGCCTTCCCGGAACGCGTCGAGCGCGAGCCGGAGACAGCGGAACGTCTCGAGATCCGGCCGCTCGAAGTGGAGCGTCCCGAGCGAGAAGAGATCGAGGCGCTTTACGCCCGTTTCGATGCGGTCCGGATACGAAAGCGCATACGCGATCGGGACCTTCATATCGGGAGTTCCAAGCTGGGCGATCACCGCGCCGTCATCGAATTCGACGGCGGAGTGGACGATCGATTCGCGGTGGACGACGATCTCGATCTTTTCGGGCGTGACGTTGAAGAGATGGCAGGCTTCGATGACCTCGAGTCCCTTGTTCATCATCGTCGCGGAGTCGATCGTGACCTTGTTTCCCATCGACCAGTTCGGATGCTTCAACGCGTCGGCCGCCCGGACGCGGGAGAGCTCGCGCTTCGAAAGGCCGCGGAAGGGACCTCCGGAGGCCGTCAGGATGATCCGCCGCGTTTCCCGTCCGGTGTAATCGGGCGTCAGAGGCGCCATCACGTCGGCGGACTGGGATTGGATGCACTGAAAGATCGCGCTGTGTTCGGAGTCGACCGGGTAAATATGGCTTCCCGAAAGGAGCGCCGTCTCGGTCACGAGCGTTCCGCCGGTGACGAGCGTTTCCTTGTTCGCCAGAGCGATGTCGCGGCCTGCCTTCAGCGCGATCAGCGTCGGTTCGAGGCCGATCATGCCGACAAGCGCGTTCACGACGAGATCCGAACGGACGAGCGCCGCTTCCGCAAGACCCGCGCGCCCGCAGACGATCTCGGGTTTATAGGGTCCGCGCGCCGCCTCGGCGTTTTCGAGACGGACCTTCAGTTCCTTCGCGCCCTCCTCCGTCCCGACGGAGATGAGCTCCGGCTTAAAGGTCAGCGCCTGTTCCGCGACGAGCGCGATGTTCGAGCCGCACGCAAGCGAAACGACGTCGAATTCGTCCGGATGGTGGTAGACGATATCGAGCGTCTGGGTTCCGATCGAGCCGGTCGAGCCGAGCAGCGCGATGCGTTTCATAAGATCGTTCCTTTCGTTTTGGGGAATCGCCGTCCGGGCGGGCGCCTTTCCGGCAGGGGGTTACTTTTTCGACAGCCCGCCGTAGCGGCGGTCGCGGGATTGGTATTCGCGGATGCAGTCCTCGAGCTCGGCCGGGGTAAATTCGGGCCAGTAGATATCGCGGAAGACGAGTTCGGCATACGCGCCCTGCCAGAGCAGGAAGTTCGAGAGGCGCTTTTCGCCGCCCGTGCGGATGATGAGATCCGGATCGGGAAAGGCGGATCCGCCGGTAAAGAGCCGCCGGGAGACGTCGTCCTCGGTCAGCTGTTCGGGATCGAGCCGGCCCGCCTTCACGTCTTCGGCGATATCGCGCACAGCCAGCAGAATTTCCCTTCTCGCGCCGTAATTCAGCGCGATGAGGAATTCCATCCCGTCGTTCGTTTTCGTCGCGCTAAGAGCCTTTGAGAGGCTCTCACGGGCATCCGGAGGCAGTTTCGCCGTTTCGCCGAGAACACCGACGCGGACGTTGTTCGCGTTCAGTTCGTCGAGCTCCGATTCGCAGTACCGGACAAGGAGCTTAAAGATCCCGCCGACCTCCTCCTCGGGGCGTTTCCAGTTCTCGGTCGAGAACGCGTAAACCGTCAGGACCTTCACGCCGAGTTGAGAGGCCGACTTGACGATCTCCTTCAGCGCCTTCATCCCGGCGTTGTGGCCCTGGACGCGGAGAAGACCGCGTTCCTTCGCCCAGCGGCCGTTGCCGTCCATGACGATTGCGATGTGGTTGGGGATCCTATTCGGATCGAGTGTCGTATTCATAGGCCTCCCTTCAGCGCGCCGTCCGGCGGCGGGGATTTTGTACAGCGTTGAGAAGATGATACCGCGCGTTCATAAAGCGGAGATAACGGCTGTTGAAAACGGAGGACGGCCTCGCGGTCGTCCTCGTTTTTCGTTTGTGTTATTCGGTATCCGCCGCAAACGGGTCCGGCACGGGGCAGCAGACGAGCTCGAGCGTTCCGTCCGCGGCGCGTTCCCGCACGCGGATGATCCGGAGCGGTCCCTTCACGGGGTCCTTCTTCCAGTCAGGCTCGGTCCGCACGACCGCATACGAAACACCGGCCGCCGCAAGAAGCGGCTCCGCGTCCGAAAGGCGCATACCGAGCCAGGGGCTTAACGGCTTCTCGGAACGGGATTCCATTAAACCTCCATGATCTCCTTTTCCTTCTTCGCGCAGATCTCGTCGATGTCCTTGATCGCGGCGTCGGTCTTTTCCTGAACTTCCTTCAGATCGGCGTCGCGGTCGTCTTCGGTGATCTCGCCGTCTTTTTCGAGCTTTTTGATCGCGTCGTTCGCGTCGCGGCGGAGGTTGCGGAGGGCGACCTTCGATTCCTCGCCCATCTTCTTCACGGTCTTCGTGAGTTCCTTTCTTCTTTCCTCCGTTACGGGCGGAATGACGAGACGGACGCACTTTCCGTCGTTCGAGGGGTTGATGCCGAGGTTCGCCATATTGATCGCGCGCTCGATGTTGCCGATCGACTTCGGGTCGAAGGGCATAATTTGAAGGGTGCGCGGATCGGGCGCGGAGACGTTCGACATGTTCTTGAGCGGAGTCGGAACGCCGTAATACTCGACGACAATCTTGTCGAGAAGGGCCGGATTCGCACGGCCGGCACGGATCGTGTTCAGATCCTCCTTCAGGACCGATTTCGTTTTTTCCATCTTCTCTTCGAGTTCTTTGATGATATCAGCCATGGATGTTTCCCTCCTTATTCGATGATGGTTCCGACCTCTTCGCCCTTCGCGGCGCGGATCACGTTTTCGGGATCCGAGAGGCCGAACAGCTGTAGTGTCAGGTGATTATCGCGGGCGAGCGCCGCGGCGGTCGCGTCGATCACGCCGAGTTTTTTCTGTAATACTTCGTCGTGCGAGAGACGTTTATACGGCTTCGCGTCCGGATTCTTTTCGGGGTCGGAATCGTAGACGTAGTCGATCGATTTGCCCATCAGGACGGCGTCCGCTTCGATCTCGAGCGCGCGGAGCACGATCCCGGTATCGGTCGTAAAGAACGGGTCGCCGACGCCGCCGCCGAGGACGACGACCTTCCCGTTCGAAAGCGCCTTCCGGACTTCCTTGAGATCGAATTCCTCACAGGCGCGCGTCTTTCCGATCGCCGAGAACGCCTGCGCGTCAACGCCGACTCTCCGGAGCGCGTCCTTTACCGCGATCGCGTTCATCACGGTCGCGAGCATGCCCATATAATCCGCGTCGCAGCGATCCATCTCCGGGGCGGTCCGCCCGCGCCAAAAGTTTCCGCCGCCGGGAACGACAGCGACTTCGATGCCGAGATTCGCGATCTCTTTGATCTGTTTCGCGGCGCCGAGAAGAAGCGCGTCGTCGATTCCCATCTTTCCCTTTCCCGCGAGCGCTTCGCCGGAAAGCTTCAGAATAATCCGTTTGTATTTCAGTTCCATAGGTCGGTTCCTTCCCTTCCAGCGTTCATTTTATCATAGGGTTCCTGTTTCTACAACGATAAATCTCGGCGATTCCCTCGTTTTGACAGACGCCGGAAAACGGATGCTCACCGGTATCCGACCGCGAGTCCGAACAGCAGGATCAGAGACGTCAGGAGAAGGTTCAGCGCCTGGAATTTCCAGCTCCACCTCGCCCACTTTCCGTAGCTTACGTCGGACAGGCTGAGCGAGATCAGAAGCGCCGGATTCGTCGGGTAGAACGTGTTCGAAAAGCCGTCGCCGAACGCAAACGCGACGATGCAGAGCTGGGCGGGAATGCCGAACGCGCCGGCAAGCGGAACGATCAGCGGGATCAACATAAACGCCTTCGCAGAACCGCTCGCGATGAAGAAGTTCATAACGAGAACGATCGCGTAGATGAATAGGATGACCCCCCACTTCGGGAAGCCCGTCGCCGCCCGGATCGCGCTGTCGAGAAGGATCGAGAGCGCGCCCGCCGTTTCGAGCGTGTACTTGATCGAGGACGCCATGAGGATCATGAGGACGGCCGGGAGCATGTTCAGAACGCCCTGTCCGAAGCATTTCGCGAGTTCCGCGCCGGACATGCCCGCGCTGAGCGTCGAGACGATCCCCGCGACGAGAAACATGACCGCGACGATGATCATGGTAAAGTCCTGAAGAGCGGGAATGACGCCCGAGAGGAGACAGACCGCGATCCCGCAGCCGACGATCAGCCCGAAGCACTTCGCGCCCTTCCGGAGGCGCATCGCTTCTCCGTGATTCATCTCGCGGAAAACGCTTCCGTCCGGGGCTTCGACCGTGTCGACGCGGTCCGGCGCATCCGGATCGAGGCTGCGTTTCGCCGTCTTCGCGGAAGACGTTTTCGCGGCGCCGTCCGCCGAACGCCCCGGAAAGCGGTCGATCCGCTTCGCATGGCCGCGGACGAACGCGAAGAGCAGCGCGTAGATCAGAACGAACGAGACGAGACGGAGCCAGAGTCCGCTGAACATCGGAAGACCCGCCAGGCCCTGGGCGACGCCGACCGAAAAGGGGTTCGAGACGCCCGACGCGAATCCGCAGCCGACCGCGAGGAGCGACATCGCGAGGCCCGTCAACGGATCCCAGCCGAGCCGGACCGCAAGCGCGACGACAAGCGGAACGAGCGGAACGACTTCCTCGAACGAGCCGATGAGCGCGCCCATCCCCATGAAGAACAGCATGACGACCGCGAGCATCTTATACTTCGTCCCCGCATATCTGACGGCAAGCGCGTCGAGGATGAAGCGCATGAGGCCGCTCCGGTCGAGCGCGGTGAAAATCCCGCCGATCACGAGCAGAAACGCAATCACGGCGATCAGCGTTCCGGACCCCTCCGCGCCGAGCACGAGGAACGGCGAAAGGACCCATTTCCAGAGCGGGATCCCGTCGCACGGGACGACCAGCGTCGCGACGTACGCGACGATCATTAACACCGCGACGACAACGATTGACGTGATGAAATGCTTTGCGGTGACGGAAAGGACTCCGCCCGGTTCGTTTTGGATCGGTTTGTTTGTTTCGGTTTCGTTCATAACGTTTCACACTTTATTACAATACCGTATTCATGTTTATTATACATACGGTTTTCTCCTTCTTTCAACAGAAAGCCATTAGAAAAGTGCAGTGAGAAAACTCACTGCACTCGGTCTTTTTTCCGTTATCGTCAATTCGCCATTTCCCATTCCAACATGGGCGAAACGGTTTCGGAGATCATCTCATAGTACCCGTTTTTCTGTTCCACTTCAAAGTCATAATAACTGGCCGCGCTCGTTTCGCCGAAGCCGTAGAGATACCCGTCCCATGTATGCTCCCCGGTCTGATTAACGACCCAGTCCCAGCCGTTATCCTCCGTGAACCGCTCTGCGGGATGACGCTCGACCCACTTGGGATACCATGCACATTGGTTCTTTACGAATTCCAATACAGTCGCCTCGTCTCCGGTGTATATTGTCTGAATATAGCGGTTTTCTTTCACCTCAGTCGCATTATACTTCTCTTCCGAGTAT
>Ga0079305_1001721_pt1 | contig 25470 bp, 21 predicted proteins | sample LMS_cellobiose_e_FD_79183 | JGI IMG/M metagenome (GOLD analysis project Ga0079305, IMG submission 79183) | Rumen-fistulated moose microbial communities from Alaska, USA - LMS_cellobiose_enrichment | ecosystem: Host-associated > Mammals > Digestive system > Stomach > Rumen fluid ... | reverse complement strand
CGCCGCGCTGTCCCGTCTGTGACGGTGTCGTTGCCTCGGGAAAAGTGTTTTGCGCGCCTTGCCTTGCGGAGCTGCTGCGCACCCGTACGCCGAAAACGGATTACGGGTGGGCGCCGCACTTTTCAGACTGTGTTTTCGTCGCCGATTACGATAAACGCACGGCGCCTGCAGTTATGCGGCTGAAAAAGATTCCGGATTCCGCCGAGGCGGCCGTCTTCGGCGACGCCATGGCGCGGGAAGTTCGCAGAGCCCACCCCGAAACCGCGTTTGCCGCGATCGTGCCCGTCCCCATGTCGGAGGAAAAGCGTCGCCTGCGCGGCTTTCATCATACGGAAACGCTGGCGGCGTACGTGGCAAAGCGTTTGGGCGTACCGGTGAAAAGTGATCTTTTGATCCAATGCGAGAGCGCAGCGGCGCAGCATACCCTGCGCCGTGAGGAGCGCATTCGCGCCGCCGCAGCGCAGTATGCCGCACGGGAAAGCGCCGCTGTCTCCGGCTGCGTGCTGCTTATTGACGACGTTATCACGACAGGCGCCACGCTCGATCGCTGTGCCGCCCTGCTGCGTCAGCTCGGCGCCGCGGACGTAATCACAGCCGTTGCGGTTTCCACGCCTTACCGCGGCCGGGCCGATACGCCGCTGAGCGGCCTTTCTGATGAATTGTCCTTTCGAAAGGAGTTTTGACCATGCCTTCCAACGATATCGGAATTGATCTCGGAACCGCCACGATCATCATTTATGATTCCCATATGGAGCGCCTGCTCTGCGAGCCTTCCGTGGTTGCCTATGATACGCATACGGGAGAGCTGCTGGCTGTCGGAAGCGAGGCGCAGCGCATGCTCGGCCGCACGCCGGATCGCATCCGCGCTGCGATGCCGCTGGCAAACGGCGTGATTTCCGATTTTGATATCACCAAAGAGATGATCACGTTTTTTATCCGCAAGATCTACGCAAACAGCCTGATCAAACCGCGCGTCATCGTCTGCGTGCCGAGCGGCATCACCGAGGTGGAGTCGGATGCGGTCATCAGCGCCGCGGCGGGAGCGGGTGCGCGCCGTGTATACCTCATTGAGGAACCCGTTGCAGCCGCCCTCGGCGCCGGTATCGATATTGCGAAGCCGGAGGGGCATCTGATCGTCGATATCGGCGGCGGCACAACGGATATCGCCGTGCTGTCGTTCAACGGAATTGTTTGCAAAAGCTCCCTGCGTGTCGCGGGACGGCAGTTCGATGAACAGATCGTGCGTTTTATACAGCAGCGGTACGGCGTGCTGATCGGCGAGCACATGGCCGAGCAGGCCAAAATCGCCTGCGCCGCCGCCTGCTTCGAGCCGGACGAGGAATGCGTATTTGAAGCGCGCGGCCGCAATCTGCGTACAGGGCTTCCGGCGCGCGTCAGCATCTGCCGGAGCGAACTCTGCGGCGCATTGCGCGAGCAGGTCTACCGTATCGTTGACGCGGTGCGAAAAATACTGGAGATCACCCCGCCGGAGCTTTCTGCGGATCTGCACGATAACGGCATCGTGCTCACGGGCGGCGGTTCTCTTCTGTTCGGACTTGACCGGCTCCTCTCCAAGGAAACAAACCTGTCGGTCGTGCGTGCCGAGGAACCGACAGAGTGCGTTGCGCGCGGTACGGCGATTGCATTCGAGCATCTCGATCGGCTCAGCGACGGCTTTGTCCGTACCTCGACGCATGTGCATTGATTTTGAAGGCAGGCGGAAAGAACCAATGACGAACGAACAAAAAAACCGATACCTTACGCTGCGCAGGAAGCTGATCGCGGCACATTTTTGCGGCATGAACGAGCGCCAGCTGGAAGCGGTCTGCGCCACCGAGGGGCCGCTTCTGATCCTCGCGGGCGCCGGCAGCGGGAAAACGACCGTGCTGATCAATCGGATAGCCAATCTGCTTCTTTACGGGCGGGGCGCGTCGGACGATGAGGCGCCGTTTTATATCAGCGATGCGGATATCGACTTTTTGCAGCAGGTTGCCGACGGCACTGCGCAGGATGACGGGCGTGTTGCGAAGCTGCTGCGCGCGTATCCGCCGCAGCCTTGGGAAATTCTGGCGATCACCTTCACGAATAAGGCCGCCAACGAGCTCAAGGAGCGCCTCGAGCGCATGCTGGGCGAGCAGGGCAGACAGGTGGCGGCGTCCACCTTCCATTCTGCGTGCGTCCGCATTCTGCGCGCGCACGGCGACCGCATCGGCTACCGCAGCGGCCTCACGATCTATGACGCCGACGATTCCCTGCGCGTTATCAAGAACGTGCTGAAGGAATTGAATCTCAGCGACAAAACGTTTTCGCCGCGCGCCGTGCTCGCCGAAATCGGGCGGGCGAAGGATCGCCTTGAAACGCCGCAGGAGATGGCGGCAAATGGCTCCGGCTTTCGTATGGCGAATGTTGCGAAGATTTATGAGGCTTATCAGCGCCGCCTGTGGGAGGCGAACGCCGTAGACTTTGACGATATCATCAGCCAGACGGTGCGGCTCTTTTCACAATGCCCGGATGTGCTTGAAAAGTATCAAAAGAAATGGCACTATATCATGGTGGACGAGTATCAGGATACAAACTGCTCGCAGTTTGAACTGATTCGTATGCTGGCGGACGGCTGGCACAACCTCTGCGTCGTCGGCGACGACGACCAAAGCATCTACCGTTTTCGCGGCGCGACGATCGAGAATATCCTCTCCTTTGAAGAATCGTTTTCCGGCGCGCGTGTTGTGAGGCTGGAGCAAAACTATCGCTCGACGCAGAATATCCTCGACGCGGCCAACCGCGTGATCGAGAACAACCGCGGCCGCAAGGGAAAAAAGCTGTGGACAAACGCCGGCGCAGGGGAGAAGATCAGCGTTTATCACGCAGCCGATGAGCGCGACGAGGCGCATGAGATCGTGCGGCGGATTGAGGATTCCCACGCAGGCGGCGCCGCGTGGCGCGACCACGCGGTGCTCTACCGCATCAACGCGCAGTCGCAGGCGATTGAGCAGGCGCTGGCGATCGCGGGCGTGCCGTATAAAATTGTCGGCGGGCAGCGCTTTTTTGATCGCAAAGAGGTGCGCGACGTGATTGCGTACCTGAGCGTGCTCCATAATCCTGCGGATGAACTGCGCCTTTCCCGCGTGATCAACGAGCCGAAGCGCGGGATCGGCGATGCGACGGCGGCGACCGCCCGCGAGATCGCCCAGATGCTGGGGATCTCGCTGTTCGAGGTTCTTGAGACGGCGGAGCAATACGCCCCGCTGCAAAAAAAGGCGAGACCGCTGATGAAGTTTTCCGCAATGATGCGCAACCTGATGGAGGTTTCCGAAAGCGGCCCGCTCGGCGGCCTGGTGGACAGGCTCATTGAGGAGAGCGGCTATGGCGAGATGCTGCGTGCGGAGGGGCCGACCGGTGAAACGCGGCTGGAGAATATCGAAGAGCTCAAAACCATGATGCTCCGCTATGAGGAGGAGAGCGAGGAGCCGTCGCTTTCCGGCTTTCTTGAAGAGGTCGCGCTCTATACCGATCTCGACAGTTACGACGCCTCCGGCGACAGCGTCACGCTGATGACGCTGCACGCCGCCAAGGGGCTTGAGTTTCCCGCGGTGTTTCTCCCCGGCATGGAGGAGGGAATTTTCCCTTCCTACCGCTCGATCGGCGAGGAGACAGAGCTCGAGGAGGAGCGGCGGCTTGCTTATGTCGGCATCACACGCGCCAAGAGAAGTCTCACGCTGCTGACGGCGCGGCACCGCGTCCTTTTCGGCCAAAGTCAGCACGGCAGCCCCTCCCGCTTTTTGCGGGAAATCCCCGCCGACCTCGTCGAGGTGACCGGCATGCGCACCGCCGTCCAGCCGACGTCTGCGCAGCGCCGCGCCGCGCGTGTGCAGGAGCTGACCCATGCGCGCACGTCTTCGGCGTCTTCGGCGTCGCATACGCTGCGTGCCGCCGGTGTCGGCGGGCAGGCTTCGTTTTCCCTTGCGGTCGGCGACAGAATACGCCACGGCGTATTCGGAGACGGTACGATCCGTTCCGTTAAGGCGATGGGGGGAGACCATCTGCTGGAGATCGACTTTGATTTGGTCGGCGCCAAAAAAATCATGGCAGGGTATGCCCGATTGCAGAAGCTTTGAGCGGCTGCGGCCGGGGCAATCTGCAGGCGATCGGATGCGGCGGCCCGCGGGGAAAAGCCCCGCCATGCGCAGAGGCGGCGGGATCCTTGCATCAAAACAGGAGCATTTTCAGTGTGCGGAAAACGGCGGAGCGGCCTTTGGGAGCCCTTTCGCCGTTTTGGCTTGCCGACTCCCGCAGAGCGGCTCTGTAAGTACGCGAAAAAACAGTCACAAATCCGACCTGTGCTCATAGAATGGTAGTGATCATTATTGTCAGAGCGAACAGGAGGATTTTTTATGGCATTTTGCGCTGAAAACAACGCCGCCTCGGCGGCCAATGGCTTTCGCGAGGCCGTCTGCATCGATACGAGGCGCATTTACGATGCCTGCGGCGACCGCGATTGCTTCCGCGGGCTGCAGATTGCGTTCTCAACGCAGGCACAGCCGATCGTCGATGAGGCCTCCGCGATCAAAGCGCGCTGCGCCGAGGTGATCGGCGTCTACTTTGAGGTTGAGCCCGTTGCGTTCAACCGTGGTTTCTATTCGGTCGATATGACCTTTTTCTTTAAAGTGCACTTTTCCGCCTACACACCCGGCGCCGTTGCGCCGACGGCCGTCGAAGGGCTTGCCGCGTTTTGCAAAAAAGTCATTCTTTTCGGCAGCGATGCGTCGGTCAAGACGTTTTCCACAGAGCGCAGCTCCGTCACCAACTGCTCCAGCATGCCGATCGTCAACGTGCAGGTGATCGATCCGATGATCCTTTCATGCGATGTGTGCGACTGCACCTCGACGGACGGGCCGCTCACGCGCCCGATCAATGCGCCCGCAGAGGTGCTTGAGCAATTTACGGGAAGCTTTGAAAATGTGTCGTATGAGCGCTGCGTCACGCTCTCGATCGGCATGTTCTCCATCGTGCAGCTTGAGCGGCAGGTACAGGTGATGATCCCGATCTATGATTTTTGTATTCCCGAGAAAGGCGAGCAGCCGCAGGCAGGCGATCCATGCGAATTATTCGGCCGGATCGCTTTCCCGACGGAGGAGTTTTTCCCACCCCGGCTTGCCGACCTCAACACCGACGAAACCTGAAGCTCGTCATGATCTGCCCCGCGCTGCCGTTCATGCAGTGCGGGGCTTTTCGGCGTGTGAAAGTATGTGCATCGATTTGACTTAAATGCCGGGAGATGTTACAATAACCCTATCTGTAGGCTTTTGTGAAAAACTTTGCATCGCCTATGCGGACGAACAAAAATGATCGCCGCCGCGGGTTGCATTCTGCCGCTGCGGCAGAGACTTTGAGGAGGGAGAATCGCGATGCCGACCGTTAAGCTGCTTTGCCATACGCCGGAACCGGAAAAAATCGTCGCCGCCGCTGCCAAACTTTGCTACGCTGCCGAGGGTGTGGAAGGGTTGTTGGACGGCCTTACGCCGGAAAAAACGGAACGCTTTATCAAAATGCTAATGGGCCTCGGGCACCAGAGCCCTGTCGAGCATGTGACCTTTACGTTTGGGATCGAGGGGGTCTCCCGCTCGCTGCTGGCGCAGATCACGCGCCACCGCATCGCCTCCTACAGCGTGCAGAGTCAGCGCTATGTGCGCCTTGATCCGTTCGATTATGTCACGCCGCCTGAGGTGGCTGCCGATCCGCAGGCGCTCGCCGCTTATGAGCGCGCGATGCAGGCTTCGCTTGAGAGCTATCGGACGATCGTGGAGATCCTGCAGCGCAACCATACCGCCCGTCTGACGGCGGAGGGCCTCGATGAAAAGACAGCCGTTTCCCGCGCCGAAAAAATGGCCAACGAGGATGCCCGTTTCGTGCTGCCCAATGCCTGCGAAACCAAGCTGGTCGTTACGATGAATGCCCGCAGCCTGTATAACTTTTTCCATTTGCGCTGCTGCAACCGCGCTCAGTGGGAGATCCGTGCCGTCGCGGATGAGATGTGCCGCCTCGTAAAAGAGGTCGCGCCGACGCTGTTTATCAACGCGGGACCGCCCTGTGTATCCGGACCCTGTCCGGAGGGCAAAATGAGCTGTGGGCAGATGGCGGAGATGCGCCGCAAATTCCGCGGCGAAGGCGCCGTATCAGGTTACGGAGATTAAAAAAACGAATAAAAATGCCCGACCCTGTCTATGGCAGCGCCTTTTTGCCGCCGCGTGCGATTTTTCCGTTTCGGATGCGGGGCCTCAAAACGGCATGCCGACTTTCAGTCATTCGGCTTGCATTTTGTCGGAGGTTTTATGTTGGAGTTTCGACCTGTTTCAATCGCCGATCGGGAGATGGTTACCGCGCATATGCGCTGCGCCGGTTTTCGCGGCAGCGATTATACCTTTGCCAATTTATACAACTGGGCGGAGGTTCACAACATCTGCATTGCGGAAATGGGCGGGCTGCTGATTGTGCGCAACGGCAGGGAGAATTACGGATATCTTTTCCCGGTGGGAGAGGGCGACGTGCGCCCCGCGCTGGAGGAAATTACGGAAATGTCCCATCGCCTCGGCCATACGCTCGTGCACTACAATATGCCGCGCGAGGCAATGGAGGCGCTGGACGCGCTTTATCCGGGGCGCTTCACGTTCCGCGAGCAGCGCGACAACTTTGATTATATCTACACGCGTGAAAGTCTTGCGGGCCTCGCAGGAAAAAAGCTGCATGGCAAGCGCAACCATATTGCCCGTTTCAAGGCGGCCTATCCGGATTGGCACTATGAGCCGCTGACGACGCAAAATCTCAATGAAGCATGGGAAATGAGCCTTGAATGGTGCCGTCAGAAAAATTGTATGCAGACGGCGAGCCTGCGGCAGGAATCCTGCGCCGTTTACCGCGCGTTTCAAAATTTTGAGGCGGAGAGCCTCGTCGGCGGATTGCTGCGCGTCGGCGGGCGCGTCGTCGCTTTTACGATGGGAAGCCCCGTTACAGAGGATACCTTTGTCGTGCATATTGAAAAGGCTTTTTCGGATGTGCAGGGCGCCTACCCGATGATCAATCAGCAGTTTGTCCAAAACGCCCTCGAAGGCTATACCTACGTAAACCGTGAGGATGATCTCGGCGATGAGGGGCTGCGTCGCGCCAAGCTTTCGTATTACCCTGCGTTTCTCTATGAGCGGTTTGAGGCGATTGAGAGGCCGCCGCTATGATGTTCACTGCGGCTTCCGATACAATGATTCCTCAGCTGCGTACGCTCTGGAAGCGCGTTTTCGGCGATGCCGATGCCTATCTGGACCTCTTTTTCCGCGAATGTTTCCCGACGTCGGAGGCTCTGGTTGCGCAAGAGGACGGGCGGATCTGTTCCGTGCTCTATCTGCTGCCGCTGACATTGATTGCAGCGGGACGACCTTTTTCGGCAAAATATATTTACGCCGTCGCAACCGATCCCGCCGATCGCAGAAGGGGGCTTTCCACTGCGCTGTTGGAGGAGGCGCACCGACGTCTTTTTGCGGAGGGCGTTTCTGCTACCGTATTGGTGCCGGCGGAGCGGAGCCTGTTTTCTTATTACGGCGCGCGCGGCTTTGAAACCGCGTTTACGGTCGAACGGCGCGCAGAAATTGTATGTGAAGGGGAGACGCTTCCTGTTCGGGAAGCGGAGCTTGCCGCATTGCAGCCTTTGCGTGACCGTTTCTTCGCCTCGTGTGCGCTCTATGGTGCATGGGATGAGCAGTCGCTTGCCTATCGTGAGCACGAAGCGGAACTTTTAGGCGGAAAGGTAATCTGCTTTACATATAAAAATCATGAATGCTATGCGGTTTGTGTGCCGGATGGGGAAACTGTTCGCGTCGCCGAGCTGGCGGCGCCGCCCGATGAGATTGTTTTGCGCACACTGGCGTTTGCCTTTGACAAACGGCGCGTTTTGCTGCGCCTGCCCGCCCAAAACGGCGAGCCCTTCGCAATGCTGCACCGCTGCGGAGATTTTCCCCCTGTGGGAAAGGGCCCCAGAGCGCTTTCGCTTGTCCTCGATTGAAAGACGAAAACGGCCCCCTTTCCGGAGCCGTCCCGCTTTTGTGCTTTTAGCCGCGGCAATTTCCGCAGCTGCAGCAGCCGTTGCAGCTGTTGCAATTGTTGCAGTTGTTGCAGTTGTTGGCGCCGCAGTTGTTTCCGCAGCTGTTCCCGCAAATGTTGCAGCCGCAGTCGCCGCCGCAGCCGACCCCAAAGAGCAGAAGAATGATGATGATCAACCAGATCCCGCTGTTTGTACCGTACACGAATCGCTCACCCCACTTGTAAATTCTCCCGTATGCGGCGCCGGTGCAGGTCTCTGCAGGCGATACGCGCAAGGCCGCCCGCGCAGGCGGGAAATATGTGCCGCACTGCCGCCGTTTTGATCGGAGAGTACTACATCCTATGTCGGCGGCGCACGGGTGGTTCCGCCGTGCGGCAAAAGAAAGGCAGAAGTGTTTAATATGGCGCAACGCAATACCACAACCGAAGGGAAAAGGACAAGCCAAACCCGCCGCCGGCGGCGCAGTAAAGCGCCTGCGATCCTCATATCGCTGGTGCTGATATTCGGCCTTTCCGCGATGCTGGCGCTCTTTGCTCTGCGCAGCGTAACCGATATGCTGGGGCTCAATCAGCCGGATCGCGATATCGATGTTATGATCGAGCGGGGCATGGGCATCCGCGAGATCACGCGCGTCCTGCACGAGAAGGGGATTGTCGATCAGCCGCTCACATTCCGCGTCTACGCGCGATTGCGCGCAAAGGATACGGCGCTGCAGGCGGGCGAATATGTGCTCAACAGCAATATGAGCTACGATCAGATTATCAGTGCGCTGCGCAGCGGCGACGTTGTGCGCGAGGAAATCCGTCTCACCTTCTATGAGGGAATGACGATGCGCGAGATTGCCGCTATGCTGGATGAAAACGATGTGTGCGGCGCGGGTGATTTCATTGAGTATATCGAGAGCAGCGAATTTGAATACGAGTTTTATTCGCTGATTCCCGATGCGCCGCTGCGCTTCCGTAAGATGGAGGGCTATCTTTTCCCGGATACCTACGATTTCTTCAAGGGTGAGATGGTCGCCTCCGTCGCCAAAAAGTTCCTGCGCGCATTCGATGCCAACGTTTATACGCCGCTGAAGGACGAGATGGAAAGCGCCGGCATGGAGCTCGATGACGTTGTGATCCTTGCCTCCATCATCCAGAAGGAGGCAAGCGCCACGGAAGAGATGACGACGGTTTCCTCGGTTTTCCACAACCGATTGGAAAACCCTGCCGCGGGCCTGCCGCGCTTGCAGTCCGATGTGACGCGCAATTATGTCGCCGACGACATCCGCCCCTATCAGGAGCGCGCCACGCAGGAAATTTACGATGCCTATGACACCTATGAGTGTTACGGCCTGCCAGTCGGCCCGATCTGCTCGCCCGGCGTTGCGGCGGTTCAGGCTGCGCTGCATCCCGCAGATACCAACTACTATTTCTTTGTTACCGATGCCAACGGGGAATATTACTACAGCGTTACGCTCGATGAACACAATACCAACGTATACCAGGCGCGCCGCGTCGGCAGGATCGAACACGGCACGGCTCTCGACGACTGACATGAAGAAACCGGAACTGCTGTCGCCCGCGGGGGATGCCGAGCGCCTTTCAGCGGCGTTGCGTTACGGCGCCGACGCCGTCTATCTGGCGTCCACCCGGTTCGGCATGCGCGCCGCGCCGAAGAACTTTGCCCCCGACATGCTTGCCGCCGCCGCGGAGCAGGCGCACAAATGCGGCGCGCGCGTCTACCTGACGGTCAACACACTGCCGCGCTGTGATGAGACGCCCCTGCTGCCCGATTATCTGCGCGAGGCGGGAAGGTGCGGCGTAGATGCGCTCATCGTCGCCGATCTCGGCGTTCTGATGCTGGCGCGGAAGCTCCTGCCGGATATGGAGCTGCACGCCTCTACGCAGACCGGCGTGTTGAACGAGCTGACGGCCAATGCTCTCGGGTCGCTGGGCGTTTCCCGCGTCGTGCTGGCGCGGGAGCTTTCGCTTGAGGAAATCCGCGCGATCCGGGAGCGAACCGATCCCGCGATCGGCCTTGAGGCCTTTGTTCACGGCGCGATGTGTATGTCTGTTTCGGGGCGATGCACGATTTCCAATTTTCTTGCCGACCGCGACGCCAACCGCGGCGCCTGCGCCCAGCCCTGCCGGTGGAACTACCGCCTTGTAGAGGAAAAACGCCCCGGCGTGTACCTGCCTGTTTTTGAAGACGGAGAGAGCACGACGATTCTTTCCGCGCGCGACCTCTGCATGATCCGGCATCTGCGTGCGCTGCGCGATGCGGGCGTCACGGCGTTTAAGATCGAGGGACGCGCCAAAACAGCCTATTATGTCGCCGCCGTGACCAACGCCTATCGGGCAGCGATCGATGCGATGGAAGCGGGAGAAGAAGCGCCTGCGTGGGCGCTGCGCGAGCTCGAGACCGTCTCGCATCGGGAGTATTCGACGGGCTTTTATTTCGGGCGCGGCGACGCGATGCAGACCTATCTCCCCGAGAACTATCTGCAGGCATGGGAGCTTGCCGCAACCGTCGCTTCCGTTGCGGACGGCCGTCTCTTCGTCACGGAACGGAACCGCTTTTGCGAAGGGGATACGCTTGAACTGATCGAAACGGCACGCGCGCCGCAGCCCTTTGTCGTGCGCGACCTGCGCGACGGGGAGGGAACGCCGATTGCCTGCGCGAATCACCCGCTGATGGCGGTGAGCATGGCGTTTGACGGGCAGGCGGCTCCGGGCGCTTTTCTGCGCCGCCGAAAAACATAGAGAACATATGAACCGCGGGATCGGGCGATCCTGCGGTTTTCTGCGCATAAAAAAGGACGGCCTTACAGCCGTCCTTTTTTGTGCGATGTATTCAGTTTCCGTTTTTGAGCGTGCGCTCGAGCCAGATCGAGGCAATATTAAGCGCCGTATAAAGTCCGTTCTTTTCCGTGCGCTTGACGACGCGGCGGCTGATGTGCACCGATTCATCCGTCGAGAGGATCTGAACCGAAACCTTGTCGGAAAGCGTCATATCCTCAAAAGGTTTGGTCGAGAGCACCTGCAGCATTGCGATGTAGGGCTCGGCCGGATCGCCGTAATACAGAACATTGCCGCAGCGCACGAGCGGCTTGCCCTTGTAGAGGGTATTCGCTTTCTTTTGCGAAGTGGCCATGGGAATCAACTCCTTTTTGCCGTGTCCCGCAGTCCGGTCAGTCGTCCAGATACGAGCGCACGAGAATCTGCAGCAGCTCGTCGCGATCCAGCTTCCGCACCAGGCTGCGTGCATTGTTATACGTTGTAATATACGTCGGATCCTCGGAGAGGATGTAGCCGACGATCTGGTTGATGGGGTTATAGCCCTTTTGCTTGAGGGCATCGTACACTTCGGTCAAAATCGCTTTGACCTGTGCCTCTTTATCCTCTCGGATCGAGAACGAACGGGTCGGGTCCAACATGTATGATCACCTCGTTTTCATCATACACGATTCGGACGGGAAATACAAGCAAAATTTGGTCGTCTGCATGCGGATGACCACAGGGGAACAATCAGCTCCGCAGCTCTGCGCCGAGACCGGTAACGGCGGCGAGCGCACGGTCCATTGCGGCGGCGACCTCGGCGTCCGTCAGCGTGTGGTCGGCCGCCCGCAGAGAAAGCGCAAACGCAAGGCTCTTCTTTCCGGCGGGGATCTGCGTGCCCTTATAGAAATCGAACAGCTCCACGCTCTCGAGAATGTCGCCGACGCTGTTGCGGATTGCCTTTTCAATCGTCAGCACAGGCAGCGCGTCGTCGCACAGCAGAGCGATGTCGCGCGCAGAGGCGGGAAAGCGCGGGAGCGCGTGGTAGACGCGGTCGTGCACATTGGAAAGGCGTTTGAGCGCGGCCAGATCGACCCGACCGAGATACGCTTTCGTCTCGATTTCATAATTCGCGGCGACAACGGGATGCACCTCGCCGATCGTTGCGAGCAGAACGCCGTCCTTTGTCACGTCGGCGCAGCGCCCGGGATGGAAAACCGGATTGTCGCGAACGGGCGTCACATCCACGTCTCGGATGCCGAATTTCTCAAGCAGGACCTCCAGCACGCCCTTGAGCGCATAGTAGTCGCTGCCCTCGCCGTAGAGGCCGAGCGCGATCACGTCGTTTTCGTCCGGCAGATCGTCGGGCATCGCGTTGGGGATGAACTCCTTGCCGATTTCAAAGAGGGCGGCGGAGGCGTTGCGGTTGTTGTAATTGCGCCCGAGTACCGTAAGCATGGAGGGGTAGATTGTCGTGCGCATCACGCTTGTGTCCTCGCCCAGAGGATTGAGGATGTTTACCGTGCGCCGCAGCGGGCTGTCGGCGGGCAGGCGGATGCGGTCAAACTGCTTGGGGGACAGGAAGGTGAAGGTGCAGATTTCGCTCAGACCCTCGGCAAGAAGCGTGTTGATCGCGAGGCGCTCAAGCTGCTGCTCTTCGGTAACGTGGCCGCAGGCGACGCCGCGCACCTGCTCATTCGGGATGCGGTCGTAGCCGTAGAAGCGCGCGATTTCCTCTGCGACATCGGCCTTGTGACGCACATCCGAGCGGAAGGACGGCACAAGGATGCTGTCGCCGTCGATCCGGAAATCGAGGCGGCGCAGAATGCTTTCCATCTCTTCGCGGGAAACGCGGATGCCGAGAAACGCATTGATCCACTCGCATTCGAGCGGCAGGCGCACGGGGGAGTGGTCGGTGTTGTCTACATCGATCATGCCGCCGACGACCTCGCCGGCGCCGAGCAGCTCCACGAGCTGGCAGGCGCGGGTTGCGCCGAGCGGGCAGATTTCGGGATCGAGGCCCTTCTCAAAGCGGCCGGAGGCCTCGGTACGCATGCCGAGCTTCTTTGCGGTGGTGCGCACGGAGGGGCCGAAAAAGTTCGCGCTTTCAAAAACGACCGTTGTTGTGTCATCGTGGATGCCGGAGTTTTCTCCTCCCATGACGCCTGCGACGGCGGAGGGCCTTTCCGCATCCGCGATCACAAGCATTTCGGGCGAGAGCGCGCGCTCGGTTCCGTCGAGCGTCATGATCGTTTCGCCTTCGGCGGCGTTGCGCACGACAATCTTTTTGCCGCCGACGCAGTTGATGTCAAAGGCGTGCATCGGCTGACCGTATTCGAGCATCACGTAGTTCGTGATATCGACGATGTTATTGATCGGGCGAACGCCGCTTGCGCGCAGCCTCTCGCGCATCCAGCGGGGGGAGGGGCCGATCTTGACGTTTTTGACGACGCGCGCCACATAGCGCGGGCAAAGCGTCGGATTTTTGACCTCGACGGAGAGAATCTCGCGGATATCGCCGCTTTCCTTTCGGATCACAGGCGCCTCGATATGCAGCGGGCGGTTGAAGGTCGCCGCAGTCTCGCGCGCAAGGCCGGTAACGGAGAGGCAGTCGGGGCGGTTGGAGGTGATTTCAAATTCGACGACGGTATCGTCCAGGCCGATGGCCTTGCGGATATCCTGCCCGGGCGCGGCGCCTTCCTCCTGAAGGACGAAAATGCCGTTTTCGATCGCGTAGGGAAATTCGCCGAGCGTCAGCCCGAGCTCTGCGATGGAGCAAAGCATGCCGTCGGAAACGACGCCGCGCATCTCAACGGAACGGATCTCCTTGCCGCCGGCGAGCTTTGCGCCGTCGAGGGCCGCAGGGACGAGATCGCCGACGGTAAGGTTTTTGGCCGCGGTCAGGATCTGTACGGGCTTCTCTCTGCCGATATCGACGGAGCAGATCAGCAGGCTTTCGGCATTCGGATGCGGCGTCAGAGAGAGAATCCGTCCCACAACGACGTTTTCAATCTCCTCGCCCTCGTGCCGCCAGCACTCCACCTTGGAGCCGGACATGGTCAGCGCCTCCGCATATTCGCGGTCGGTGCAGGTCGGTACGTCGGTATAGTCTCTCAGCCATCTCATTGAAAGATTCATGGTGCATCCCTCCCTTACAGCTGACCGAGGAACCGCAGGTCATTCTCAAAGAGAAGCCGCAGGTCGTCGATCTCAAAGCGGCGCATTGCGACGCGCTCCAGCCCGATGCCGAAGGCGAAACCGCTGTAAACTTCCGGATCGATCCCGCCGTTTTTGAGCACGGCGGGGTGAATCATGCCGCAGCCGAGAATTTCGATCCAGCCCTCGTTTTTGCAGAGACGGCAGCCCTTGCCCTCGCAGGCGAAGCAGCGGAAATCCATCTCCGCCGAAGGCTCGGTGAACGGGAAATGGTGCGGGCGAAAGCGCGTGACGGTCTGCTCGCCGTACATACGCTTTGCAAAAGCGTCCAGCGTGCCCTTCAGATCGGCCATGGTCACGCCTTTGTCGATGACCATGCCCTCGATCTGATGAAAGACGGGGGAGTGCGTCGCGTCAACGGCGTCGGAGCGGTAAACCTTGCCGGGGGCGATGATGCGGATCGGGGGCTTTCTCTGCTCCATCGTGCGGATCTGCACGGGGGAAGTCTGGGTACGCAGCACCACGTTATCCGAAATATAAAAGGTATCCTGCGTGTCGCGCGCAGGGTGGTCCTTGGGGATGTTGAGCGCCTCAAAGTTATAATAGTCGAGCTCCACCTCGGGGCCGGAGACGACGTCGAATCCCATCCCGAGGAAGATTTCCTTTACCTCGTCGAGCACCTGCTCGAGCGGGTGGCGATGGCCGATGGGGCGCTGTTTGCCCGGCATCGTCACGTCAAGAACTTCCTCCTGCAGCCTGCGCTCGAGCTCTGCGGCCCTGAGCTCGTCGAGCTTTTTCCCCAGAGCCTGCTCGATCACGGCGCGCGCATCGTTTGCGGCCTGGCCGACGGCCTTGCGCTCATCCGGCGTCAGCTTTCCCATCCCCTTGAGGATCGCGGTCAGCTCGCCCTTTTTGCCGAGAAAACGCACGCGCGCCGCATCGAGGGCGACGGGGTCCGCAGCGTTTGAGATCGCCTCGCGCGCGGCGCCGACGATCTCGGAAATCTTGTTTTCCATAGGATCACCTCTGTCATTGATTACAAAAAATAAGAAAGCCCTCTCGTCCCGCATTCTGTTGGGACGAAAGGGAGCATTGCCCGTTTCGCGGTACCACCCGACTTCCCGCGTATGGCGCGGGCTCTCGTTTCCGGTCGTAACGGGACCTGCCGTCGGCGCTTACGTATCCCGTCGGTGGGAGCTCGGCGCCGCCGCTCGGGAGTGAACTTCCGCGCCGTCGATCCGCTCGGGGTTCCAGCCGATGCCCCGAACTCTCTGGGAACCGCAGGAGACGCGTACTCTCTCCGTCAAAGCGTTTTTGTTATGAACGCAGACAGTTTAGCATATATTTCGGAAAAAAGCAACCGCAAACCGAAAAAAACCGATCGGAGGCAATCCTATGGCCAAACGACTGCTGCCGCTGCTGTTGCTGCTGCTCTGCGGCTGTGTGAAAGAGCCCGGGCGCGGCGTGATTTTTTCCGCCGCGCCTTTTACGGCGACCGGGGAGCTTACGTGGCAGGGACGGGCATATGCGGCGTCGCTCTGCATGGGGGACGACGGCATTCTCACCGTTTCGGTAAAAAACGGGCTGCTTGCATCGCCCGTGGTGTTTTATGCGGGGGAGAAGGAGGAGGGAATGCGGCTCGGCGATCTCTCGCTGCGCCTGCCCGCCGGCAACGGCGCGCCGCGGAATGTTGCCGCCTGCCTGCGCAGGGCGCTTCGCTCGCTCGAGGGCGTTCAATCGGATAAAACGGGCCTTTGGCGGGGCGAGGGCTGCTCGCTTTCGGCGGATGAGGCGGGGCGCTGGCAAACGCTGACGCTTTCGGGGGGGCTGCTGCGTTTTGCGTCCGTGCCTGCCGGCCCGTGACGCCGCCGGGCGGCGTTTCATACGATGAAAAGGGCCCTGCTGATTAAAACGTACCGCGGCGTTTCATACTATGATCAGGCCTGCATGCGGCTGAGACTTTTATCGTACGGAGCGTGATTACCTATGACTGTCAAACGCGGTGAGATTTATTACGCAGATTTGAGTCCCGTCGTCGGCTCGGAGCAGGGCGGCATCCGCCCGGTGCTGATCGTGCAGAACGACGTGGGAAACCGATACAGTCCGACTGTGATTGCGGCAGCCATAACAAGCCAGACCGATAAAAACAAGCTGCCGACACATATTGAGCTCAACCCCGCAAATTGCGGCCTGACAAAGGACTCGATCGTCCTGCTCGAGCAGATCCGCACGATTGACAAGCGCCGCCTCAGAGAGCGCATGGGGCGTGTGGACGCCGATTCCATGGGGCGCATCGATCATGCCCTGCAGGTGAGCTTCGGCCTCGGTTGAGCATGTCCTTGTCCCGCCCCCTTTGACAAATGCGTGCCGGTTCCTTATACTGGAGGCATAAAAGGAAACGGCGAAGGGAGGCGACCGACAGATGGAGGAGAGCATTGTGCTCAGCGACCGGTATGAGCTGCTGCGATGCGTCGGCAACAGCACCGAGACCGTGCGCTATCTGGCGTTTGACCGCATTACCGGCAGCCAGGTTGAGCTGGCCGAGTTTTTTTCGCCCGTTATCATGCAGCGCCGCGGCAGGCTTGTCACGGCGCGCCCGGGCAAAGAGGTACAGTATAAATCCCTTTCCGATGATTTTGAGGAGCTGTTTCAGGCCTGTATGGCGATGCCGGTCTCGAGCCCGATCATTCGCCCGGTCAACGTGTTCCGCGAAAACGGCGCGGTCTGGGTCGTCAGCCCGATCAGCGAGGTGCAGACGCTTGACGACTACCTTGCCCGACACGGTACGATCGGCTGGAAAGAGATGAAAAAACTGATGAGCCCGATCGTCGGCTTTATCGGGCAGATGCATGCGCAGGGTATGATCCATCGCGGCATCAGCACGGAGACGCTGCTCGTCGATCGCTCGGGCAGGCTGCTGCTCTCCGGGTTTACGATCCCGCCGGCGCGTACCGTCGGCAGCGAGCTTGACGCATCGCTGTTTTTCGGCTACAGCGCGCCCGAGCAGTATTCCTCCAGCAGCTGGCAGGGAACATGGACGGATGTCTATTCCATCGCGGCGGTCTGCTACCGCCTTGTAACGGGGACCACGCCCGTCGAATGGCGGCAGCGCACTGCGCATCATCCGCTGCAGGCGCCGTCTTCGCTTGCGTCCGGAATTCCGGCTTACGGTTCCGATGCGCTTGAAAAGGGCCTGCGTGTCGATCTTTCCGAGCGATATCGAACGGTGGAGGAGCTGTGGCGCGGTATTCTCGAGGAGCCGGGCGGTACGATTCCCTTTGCCGTATCGGAGATCAAAAAACGCGCGAGCGACCCGGACCGGTCTCCGCCGTTCCTGCGGCACAATTTGCCGTGGGTGTTGGTCGGCGTGCTGGGCGTATCCGTTGTTGTGCTGGCAGCGCTGCTGCTCAGCCGCCATATCGCGATCACTTACATTTCGGATCAGACCGGCTCGATCGCTTACCAGTCGCCGGCGCCGCTGGAATCCGACCCCTACGCGCCGAGCGAGCCGCAGTCCGCTCCGCCGGAGGAGCGGCAGTTTATCGTGCCGGACTTCGTAGGCGGAAACATCGAGGAAATTTTGCTCAACTCGCTCTATCAGCAGATGTTTTCCTTCCGCATCGAGCGGCTGTTCTCCGAGACGCAGCCCGCCGGTACGGTTCTGAATCAGTCCCCCGATCCGGAAACACCCTGCAGCGGCCGCACCGACGTGCTGCTGCATATCAGCAAAGGCAGCGAGCGCACGACAATGCCGGTTGTCGTCGGATTGCCGTACGAGGCGGCTGCCGATCTGCTGAGCGATTCGGAAATCCGCTTTGTCACGCAGGATACGACAACGGGCGGCGTGCCCGGTACCGTAGCGGCGACGAGCGTGCCCGCCGGTACCGTCGTCTACCGCACGCAGGACGTCGTTACGCTTTGGATCACAGCGGAGAGCGCCTCTTCGCCGTGATCGGAAAAAGAGCCCTTCGCATGCCGCCGTGCCTGCGGAAGGCTCTTTTTTTGTTTGTTCTTGTCAGTCCGTCCCCGGTCGGGTATAATGAACATAATACGGACAGGGACTGCATGGGGAGGTATTTTCATGAAGAAAACCGTAGCGATCTTATTTGCTGTTGCGTTGGCGCTGCTTTGTGCCTGCGGAAAAACCCGGCCTCCCGCACAGGACGCCGCCGCTCCGGCGCCGCAGGCGGAGCTTTCGCTGCCGGCGGCGAACGGGGAGCAGTCCAAGTCTGCGGCGGATGCTCCCGCGGAGAATCCGTCGGAAGGCGCTTCGGAGATGATGCGCGTTCCCCAGGCTGCCGCTGCCTCGCCCGAAAACGAGAGCGACGCGAAGCAGGCGATCCGGAAATTTGTTCCCGAGATGGATTACTACCTGCGCAGCGGCGCTGTGCGGATCGAGCAGGATGATCCGAATGAAACGGTTGAGGTGGAGGGCGTTTTGTGCCCGCTCGTCGTGCTGATCGGCGCGGACGGGGCGGAGGAGACGAGGCGTTCGTTTGCGTATGACCCTGAAACCGGTGCGCTGTATGAATATGACCCTGCCGCCGATACGTGGTACAACCGCCTGCGGACTCCGGCGTCCCTTTCGCTGGAGGAGCTCCGCGAGGAGCAGGAAAGAGAGGGGTATCTTGTCGGCTACTGCTACATCGGCGAGCAGAACCGCATTGAGCTGCCGGACGACATCGGCTTCAGTTACCTCTCCGGCTATCGGATCGCGCCGGCCGCAGAGGCGATGTATCCGTTCCTCGGCGAGATCGGCGAGGGCGATATCCTTACGGGGCAGGGAGATGAGTATTACGTCGTCGTCCCGACCGACCCGATGGCGACCGTCAGCGTCAACCGGATGGAAAACGGCGAGGTCGCCGAGGTGCTCTACCGCTCCGAAGAGGGGAAACCGATCGTCGTGACCGCCGATTCGATGAAAGGCGACATTCAGATCGGGGTCGTCGATAACAGCGGAAACGCCATAACCTTTGCACCGAAGATGGGCTATGACGCCTTTGATGAGCGGACCGGCAGATATGCCTTTCGCTTCGGCGGGTATGAGTGCCTGCCGATGCACGGCAGTTCACAGCTCATTTTCGATATGATCCTGGAAAAAATGCCCGAATACGCCGAGGGCGGCTGGGAGATGGAGATCGTTCCCGATCAGATTGCGGATATCAACTGCCGCCCCTGCTGGCTCGTCGATATGGGCGCGTGGTACGGCAACGAATTCCATGCGTACAACCGGTACTGTGTTTCGGAGGATAAACGGCATATCTATACGGTCAATGCGGACGGAGCATGGGAGGAAGTCTTTTACGAAATCCCCGTGAAGGCGCAGTGGGGCGAGGATGCGCTGCCGGAGCTTGACGCATATGACGAATTCGTCGCCTCAAGCGCCGAGCCGCAGGCGCAGGTCGTCTTTACGGCCGATCGCGAGCTCAGCCGCTTCAGCGTGCTTGCCATTGCGATCGATACCGCAGCCGGAGATAATGTGCCCGTTTTTACCGAGCAGGTGCTCCATACGCAGGAGACGTTGACGCCGGACCGCCCCCTTGTCGTGACGATGACATTCTACGGCGATCTGCCGAATAACGGGATTTCATTCGTTGACGAAAGCGGCATGGAACGCCGCTTTGCCGTGAGCGTGAGCGGCAGGGACGGCTCTCTGGAATTGACGCCGTATCTCGCGTATTGACGAAAAACAGAAGCACCGGTTGGGCCCAAAGGGGCCTGACCGGCGTGTTTGCGTGTGGAAAAGCTTTTGCGAGGACGGCGGAAACGGCCGTTCTGCGTGCGGCGGCAGGTCTTTCCCGCTCCATTACAGGGGCGCATTTCCGGCAAAACGGGAAAAGAGCGCCGTTTACAGCACGGTTTTCCTGAGATAGGCGATCAGATCATCAAAACCGCCATGCGGATAGACGGAGATATCCTCTCCCCCGCGGTTGATCAGGCAATCCGTCAGCAAAAAGACGTCGATGCCGAGCGTTTTGGCGACCATGTCTTCGCCGACATCGTTGCCCACCATCAGACAATCCTGCGGCGCAGCGTCGAGCCTGCGCAGGATTTCGCTGTAATATGCGGGATTCGGTTTGCAGCAGCCGATATTCTCATATGTCGTCACAAGCGCAAAATCCGAGGGATCGAGTCCGGCCCAACGGATGCGGCTGTTTGTTGCGACGGTGGGGAAGAGAGGGTTTGTCGCCAACGCGGCGCGCACGCCGTTTTCACGCAGAAAAGCGATCACCTCCGCGGCCTTGGGCGCGAAGCCGCAGAATGTCTTTGCCTCCTGAAATTCCTTTTCATAAAACTCCATAAACAGCGGAATGTCGCGGCGCACATCTTCCCCGTACACACTTGCGACAACACGCCAGAATGCTTCCTCATTCGTGCAGGAGCCGTCGTTTTTCACCATGGCCTCCGTGCCGATCCAGACCGTCTTGATCAGCTTTTGCGCCTCATAGCCGTAAGGGACCATCTTTTTTACCAAAAAGCCAAAATACCCGTTCACAAATTCGTCCTGATCCATCGGAAGCAGCGTTCCGTCAAGGTCAAGAAGCACGGTTTTCATCTCGGAATCATCTCCCATGCGCTGTAGACTGATGGATCCATTATAGCGGGCGCTCGGGCCGGTTGTCAATCGAGGCGCCGCCGGGCGCAGCGGCTTCGGTCCGTCGGCGGCCTGAATGCGCGGCAATGCGGTGCGGGAAGCTGTTGAACCCGCGCAGTAAAAGCATTCCCCATCTGCACTGTACCAGCGGAAATATGAAAGGAAGGATTCGAATGAAACGACTGACTCTGATTATGATTGCGATTTGCCTTATGATAGCGGCCTGCGGTCAAAAAGCCGCATCCGGTGACGGGGAGAACTCCGCAAGCGGAACGGCTGCGAATATGGTCAACCCCATGGTTTCCTGCGAAGCTGCCGAATATCCCGATTTTTCGCTCGTCGGCTACCCCGACGACGATGCGGCCGCTCCGCAGGCCTTCTGGCTTATCGCCGGAACGATTGCCCAGATCGATTACGAGGTCGGGGGAGAAAAACTCTGCTTCCGCGCCGCAAAGGACACGGGGGAAGAGATCTCCGGCGTATATGAGATATTTGATGTGGACGAGGAACGCGGCTTTACGCTTTCCGACGGCTCGGCCGTTACCGTGCGCACCCGTGCGTCCGCCGCAGGCAGCGGGCTGCTGACGTGGACGCGCGGCGGTTATACTTTTTCGCTCTATTCGCCGGTCGGCACGGCGGAAGGGCTGCTGCCGCAATTCCTCGAGACGCGGGCCGTCGAACACTGAGGGCCTGCGGACCGAAAAACGGGCGGGCGCCGTGCGGCGCTTGCCCGTTTTCTGCAGAGGGGCAGCTGTGTGTTTGTTCACAAATTCTTCGCAAATTTTACGACAAGAGGATTTATAATAAGGAGCATTGAGATCATACGCCGGCGCCGTGTAAAGGATGTCCGGTGATCAAATCATGATACAGAGGCGAACAGGATATGCGAAAAAAGCAATTCAAAACCGAATCCAAAAAAATGCTCGATATGATGATCAACTCGATCTACACCCATGATGAGATTTTTCTGCGCGAGCTGATCTCCAATGCGAGCGACGCGATCGACAAGCGCAGCTACCGCGCGCTGACGGATGAGAGCATTCGTTTGCCCAACGGCGCCTATGAGATCCGCCTCGCCGCCGATGCCGGCGCGCGCACGCTTACCGTCTCCGATAACGGCTGCGGCATGACCGCCGAAGAGCTCGAGCAGAACCTCGGCACGATTGCGCGCAGCGGCTCTCTGGACTTTAAACGCGCGACCGCCGAGGACGCGACCGCCGCGGACCTGATCGGGCAGTTCGGCGTCGGCTTTTACGCCGCCTTTATGGTCAGCGACCGCGTGACGGTCGTCACCCGCGCCGTCGGAGAGGAAACCGGCCATCGCTGGGTTTCCGAAGGCGCCGAGGGATATTCGATCGAGGAGTGCGGGCGCGACGAGCCGGGCACGACGGTCGAGCTGCATTTGAAAGCGGATACCGACGACGCGCAGTATGCGCGCTTTTTGGAGAGCTATACGCTGCGCGGCCTTGTAAAAAAGTATTCCGACTACATCCGCTGGCCGATCCGGATGGAAGTGAGCAGACATAAGCTGAAGGAGGGCACCGGCGTCGAGGGGAAAGAACCGGAGTACGAGGATGTCGTCGAGGATGAGACCTTCAACAGCATGGTGCCCCTGTGGCACCGCTCGCCGCGCGAGGTCAAGCCCGAGGAATACGACGCCTTCTACAGGGATATGTTCTACGACTATGAGGGCGCGGCGCGCGTGCTGCATTCCCATGTCGAGGGGACGGTCGAGTACGAAATGCTGCTGTTTATACCGAAGCATGCGCCGTTTGATTATTACACCCGCGACCATGAGAAGGGCCTGCGCCTCTACTCCAACGGCGTGATGATCATGGAGAAATGCGCCGACCTGCTGCCGGATTATTTCAGCTTTGTCCGCGGCCTTGTGGACAGCGGCGATTTTACGCTCAATATTTCCCGCGAGGTGCTGCAGCATGACGCGCAGCTCAAGCTGATTGCCAAGACCGTCGAGAAAAAGATCAAAAACGATCTCGCCAAAATGATGGAAGAGGATCGCTCTGCATATGAGGCGTTTTTCAAGGAATTCGGGCTGCAGCTCAAGTTCGGCGTTTACGCCGATTTCGGCGCGCACCGCGAGCTGCTGCAGGATCTGCTGCTCTTTGGAACCGCCTCCGGCAAGACGGTTTCTCTGAAGGAATATGTTTCCGCAATGCCCGAGGGGCAAAAGAATATCTACTACGCCTGCGGCGAAAGCCGCGACGCCGCCGCGATGCTGCCGCAGACCGCCGCCGTACAGGCAAAGGGCTGGGATGTGCTGCTGCTGACGGACGATGTGGATGAATTTGCGCTGCAGGTGCTGCAGCAGTATGACGAGAAGCCGTTTGCCGATGTCTGCGGCGAAAATCTTGATCTTTCCACCGAGGAGGAGAAAGCCGCCCTCAGGCAGAAAAATGAGGACGAAAAGGAGCTGCTTGATTTCCTGCGCGAAACGCTTGCCGGCGAGGTGAGCGCGGTGCGCTTTACCAACACGCTGGGCGAGCATCCCGTCTGCCTCTCGAATGAGGGAAGTCTTTCGCCCGGTATGCAGCGCATCCTGCAAAAGATGCCGGGCGCCGGCGACATTCCCAAAGCGCAGCTCGCGCTTGAGATCAATATGAACCACCCGATTGCGGAGACGCTCCAAAAAGCCTATGCCGAGGATCGAGAGGCCGCCGTGCGGGATATCAAAATCCTTTACGCGCAGGCGCGCCTTATCAGCGGCCTTACGGTTGAGGATCCGACCGGGCTTGCGCGCCTCGTCTGCTCGCTGATGACAGGAGAGGCAGAGTAATCCGCTCAAAAAACGTTCCTTTCCCATGCGGCAAAATGCGAAACACAAACCGGCATCGCTGTTTTCGGCGGTGCCGGTTTTGGTTGCCGCCGCCTGCGGGGAAGAAGGCTTTTCGGGGGGGGGAGCCCGTTTCGCATTTTTGCAGGCTTCATGGCATTTTGATCGGCTTTGCGCGAGAAAACATCCCGGTTTCCGCATTTTGAGCCGTGTGAGACAGGCGATTGTTTTGCGGGCGGTTTTGATGTATTTGCACACATTTTTTTCATATAGGAAGGATGTTTGTACAAAACATTAAAAATTGACATTCAAATTCGGAGATATCTTGTCTGAAATAGGTCTTTACAATGCGTAAAGCTACTGATAAAATGTTACTGAAACGAATATTGCCAGAGGAATATTGCGTAAAGAGGGAATCACGATGAAAGAAAAAGGGACCAGAATTGCAACGTTTGTTCGCTTGCCGCTCTATCGCAGTCACCTTCGTTCGCTCGACCCCATGCCGGAACATATTTCCGCTGCAGCGATTGCGGGCGCCCTCGGTTTCGGTGAGGTTCAGGTCCGAAAAGATCTTGCGCTGGTATTCGGCGGCGGCCGTCCGCGCACCGGCTATGTGACAAAGGATTTGCTCGCCGGTCTCGAGAGCGTTTTGGAGCGCCGCGGCGCAGGTGATGCAGTCCTGGTCGGCGCGGGAAAAGTCGGACGCGCTCTTTTGGAATTCGACGGTTTTTCTTCCTACGGCGTGGAGATTGTTGCCGGATTCGATAATGATACCGCTGTGCTCGGCAAGACCGATTCCGGCAAAGACATCCTGCCGCTTGATAAGCTGATCCCCTTCTGCAAGAAGCATAAGGCGCGCGTCGGCGTGATTGCCGTCCCCGTCGATCAGGCGCAGGACGTTTGTGATATGCTGGTCAAGGCGGGCGTGCAGGCAATCTGGTGCTTTACCCCCGTGCGCCTCGAAATTCCGAATCATATCATCGTGCGCTATGAAAATCTGGCCGCTTCGCTGGCGGCGCTGTTTGCAAGGCTTGACGGACTGACAGTATAAGCGGAGAGGCAAAAGCAAGAGAAGAAACCGAAAGCCCGGGGACCATGCTTCCCGGGCTTTGCTGCTGCCAAAAAACCGATGATTGCCGTGTATCGGCACAGAAAAGCACAGGAAATCAAAAACACCCGCTCAACGGGTGTTTTTGATTTCTCAATGGATTGCGGCGGTTTTCTCCCGCTCAAACAGATAGGTCATCACATTTTCCGGCTCCAGCTTGAGCACGACGGCCATTTCCTCGCGCACAATCTTTTCGGCGGTGCGCCATGCCGTTTCATCCGCGGCATGCAGGCGGCGCCCGATCGCGGAAAGCTCTTTACGACGGCTGTAGATCGATTTCAGCATACGAACCAGCTCGAGGCGGTCGCAGTCGGCGATGATCTGGCGGAAACGATTTCCGCGCTCATTGTCGTCTGCGATCCACTCAACCGGCTCTGCGGATGCCCGCTGCGCCAGATCGAGCGCCTGCTCCGGGGTGAGGATCGTGCGCATTTTTGCGCGCAGGTAGCCGCTGTTTACGGGAACGTGGATCGTCGAACCCTGGCTGAAAACCGGCGTGAGAATATAGTAATCCTGTTCCTGCCCGCGGACCTTTTCTTTTCGGATCTCGTCAACGCGACAGATACCGTTGGTGCCGTACAGAAACACGGTGCCGACCGATAACATAAGGACCTCTCTTTCTTTTCCCACGGGAGGGGAGATTACGGTATAACGTATGCTTTACTCTCAGTATACTCCTTTTTTACCGCAAAAGGACATGGGCAATTTTCACAAAACCGATCCTGCCTTATCGGTGCTGAGAGGGAAACGCCATCATTTCTGAACATTTTTTGAAATTTTGCCCCGCTCAAACAAAAAAGGTTTGATCTATGGTATAATAACCGCAAAGCGGCTATTATACCGGCTTTCTTTATGCCCGTTTTGCTCCCGCCCTGCGGGACGGAACCGCAAAACATGGGCGATGATCCCATTTCGCTTTCGCTCCATGGTATCATAACCGCAAAGCGGCTATTATACCGGCTTTACTTTATT
>Ga0079305_1001720_pt1 | contig 25478 bp, 25 predicted proteins | sample LMS_cellobiose_e_FD_79183 | JGI IMG/M metagenome (GOLD analysis project Ga0079305, IMG submission 79183) | Rumen-fistulated moose microbial communities from Alaska, USA - LMS_cellobiose_enrichment | ecosystem: Host-associated > Mammals > Digestive system > Stomach > Rumen fluid ... | reverse complement strand
TGGTATACTCTTCGCAGAGCATAAGTCACCTCTTGGAGTATTGTTTTGGTCGACTCTATTCTACAAGATTTTCGTGATTTGTGCTCTTCTTTTTTTCCTTACCCCAATGTTTAGTATAGAACCTAAAAAACAGGGCTTCCCGCGGGAGGCCCTGTTTTTGCGCTCTTTTGGGTTATTTTGCTCTCTTCTCCAGGATGCCCTTCACCAGGAACAGGGCGCCGATCATCAGCACCAGCGCCACGGGCAGGGCGATGAGGGCGTTGGGCACGAAGCCCGCAAAGAGATAGGCCACAAAGCTGGCCGCCGCCACGGTCATGGCGTAGGGGAGCTGGGTGGACACGTGGGCAACGTGGTCGCACTGGGCCCCGGCGCTGGCCATGATGGTGGTGTCCGAGATGGGGGAGCAGTGGTCGCCGCAGACCGCCCCGGCCATGCAGGCGGACACGCACACCACGCCCAGGGGCGCCGTCAGGGGGAACACGCCCAGGGTGATGGGGATCAGGATGCCGAAGGTGCCCCAGCTGGTGCCGGTGGCGAAGGAGAGCCCCACGGCGATCAAAAACACGATGGCCGGCAGGAACGACTGGAAGGAGCCGGCGGAGCCCTTCACCAGGGCCTCCACAAACTGCTTGGCCCCCAGGCTGTCGGTCATGGCCTTCAGCGTCCAGGCGAAGGTCAGGATCAAAATGGCGGGGACCATGGACCTGAATCCCTCGGGGATGCTCTCCGCGATCTGCTTAAAGGGGATCACGCCCCGCAGGAGGTAGTAGATCACCGTGACCACCAGGGCCACCGCCGAGCCCAGCATCAATCCCACGGAGGCGTCGGATTCGGAGAAGGCCTCCACGAACCCGGCCCCCTGGAAGAAGCCGCCGGAATAGACCATGCCGGTGACGCAGGATACGATCAGCACCAGGATGGGCAGCACCAGATCCAGCACCTTGCCCTTGGGGTTGGCGGTCTCGTTGGCGGCGTCGGCCATGGCCTGGACGCCGGAGAAGATGTCGCCCTTCTCCCGGGCGTTGCGCTCGTGCTTGGCCATGGGGCCATAGTCCAGGTTGGTCAGGGCCAAAAAGATCATCATGGCGATGGTGAGGATGGCATAGAAGTTGAAGGGGATGGCCCGGATGAACAGATACAGGCCGTTGCCGTCCTCCACATAGGAGCTGACCGCGGCGGCCCAGGAGGACACCGGGGCGATGATGCACACCGGCGCCGCCGTGGCGTCGATGAGATAGGCCAGCTTGGCCCGGCTGATGCGGCTCTTGTCGGACACGGGCCGCATGACGGAGCCCACGGTGAGGCAGTTGAAATAGTCGTCCACAAAGATGAGCACCCCCAGGGCGATGACGGCCAGCTGGGCCCCGGCCCTGGTTTTGATGTGACGGGCGGCCCAGCGGCCGAAGGCGGCGGACCCGCCGGCCTTGTTCATGAGGACCACCAGGATGCCCAGGATCACCAGAAAGATCAGGATGCCCACGTTGTAGCCGTCGGCCAGGGAGCCCACAAAGCCGTCGTTGAAGATGTGGGTCAACGTCCCCTCAAAGGAGAAGTTGGCGTACAGCAGGCCGCCCACCAGGATGCCCACGAACAGGGAGGTGTAGACCTCCTTGGTGATCAGGGCCAGGCCGATGGCGATCACCGCCGGCAGCAGGGACCAAAAGGTTTGATAGAAGGGGGAGGACGCCTCTGCTCCGTCGCCCTCGGCAAAGGCCACGGAGGCGGTCAGCAGCAGAATCAGCAGGACGAGCAGCAGGGACAGGGTTCTTCTTGTGGTTCGCATGGGAAATCTCCTTTCGCACAATGGGTTTACATGCAATCAACTGTGGCATCATGACCCGTCATAACGCCACAGTTGAAAAGATTTCCCCATATCGTCAGACAGCTCTCCGCCCCCGCCGGGAGGCGACAGTCCGGCGGATGTTTTCCGCCGCCCCGGACACGGATTCGATCAGGCGCTCTCGTCCGCTCCTCGGCGGTCCCCCCTTTCCCGCGCCGGCATTGCCTGCATCCGGCGAGCTACTCTTGGTGACCGCAACCTCTATCATGAGTATTCAGTTGATTTCGTATATCATATACTACTCTTCCCCGTTCGTCAATATCTTTTTTGGGTGGAGGGGGTGTCTTTGTTCCTTTTTTCTCTTCAGTGAAGAGGAAAAAAGGAACCGAAAAAAGAGAAGCTTAAGAAGGCTAATTGGGTATGGATATCAAAAATGCCCCCCCCTTACGTTCTTTTGCCCCGCTTTTCTTGGCAGGAAAAGCGGGAAAGCTTCCCTTCCTTCCTCTCTGAATATGAACGGATTATCGTAAACCGGGCCCCCCTTCCTCCGCTACAATGGGGATGGAGGAAAGAGACCATGAAATATTTGAAGGTGTTTACGGATTTTCGGGAGCTCATGGAGTCCCTGGAGAACGAGGAGAAGGGGCGCCTGTTCGACGCCATGCTGGCCTATGCCGAGGACGGGACCGCCCCCGTCCTGGAGGGCAACGAGCGCTTTGTGTGGGCCATGGCCCGCCGGATCATCGACCGGGAGGCCGAGGCCTATGAGGAGAAGGTGAACAGCGCCCAGCGGGCCCGGGGCAACAAGCGCAAGGCCCCCGCCGCGCCGGAATCAACGGAGGAAGGCTTGGAATCAACGGAGGAAAGCTTGATATCAAAGGACGCGCCCATGGTATCAAGCGAAGAGAAAGAAAAGGAGAAGGATCATGAGAAAGAGAAGGAGAAGGAAAAGGAGAATGAGAAGGATCCTCTCCAGGAGAATGTGTGTGTATCCAAAGAGAAGGCCGCCGAGGGCCGGCCGGGCACACACACACCCGGCAGAGAGGAGATCGAGGCCTATTGTCGGGAACGGCAGAACGGCATCGATGCCGACTACTTCTTCAACTACTACCAGGCCGCCGGCTGGCGCATGGGACAAACCCCCATCCGGGATTGGCGGGCCCTGGTCCGCACCTGGGAGAAGCGGGACGCGGAGCGGGCCAGCGGCCCGGGCCCCATCGGCGACACGGTTCAGAAGCTGGTGACCCAGGCCAAGGCCGCCCGGGCCGCCCGGCAGCGGAACACCCTGCTCAACTGTCGGGAGGAGCCCGCCCATTCCCGGCTGGAGGACATCGCCTTCGACATCGACGAGCTGTAGATAGATCTGCCTCCCCTTGACGGGGGAAGCGAACCCGGAGGGGGCGCGGCGCTGCGCAAAAAAAGGACGACCTTTCGATCGTCCTTTGGACACCAAACGTGTCATTCCGGCTTGGGGATGGGCTCGTTCATGGCCCAGGAAAACAGATCCCTGAGCTTGCCCTGGGTGTTGGTGAAGGTGAAGGCGGCGCCGCCGTTGGTTTCGATGGTGAGGTTGGAGAACAGCAGCTTCTTTTCAAACCGCCATTGCTTCACGCTCTCCCGCCGGATTACCTTCAGATCCCCGCCCCCCAGGGGCGTGAACAGGATCAGAATGCGCCGGTCGGTGACGGCCACCATCTTCCGGTTGCCCTCGTGGACGCCGGTGAGCAGACAGTTGAGCCGCTCATAGTCCCCCAGCACCTGGGACAGGGCCTTGAGCTCCTTGCGATAGTAGAAATCGTTGTAGATGCCCAGCTCCCTGAGCCGATCGTCCAAGCCGCTGCGCTGCATGGCTTATTTGAGGACGGAGTCCGCCTTCAGGAAGCCCAGCTTCTTGGCGATGCAGCAGGTGCAGGTGAGGTCGCCGGTGACATTCAGGGCGGTGCGGCCCATGTCCAGGATGGCGTCGATGCCCAGGATCATGGCGTAGGCGCCGGCCAGCACGGAACCGGCCTCGATGGGCAGGTTGATGCCCTGCATGACCATGGCCAGCATGATGGCGCCGGCGCCGGGCACGCCCGCGGTGCCGATGGAGGCCAGGGTGGCCAGCAGCACGATCATGCCCATCTCACCGAAGGTCAGCCCGCGGCCGTAGCAGCTCATGACCAGGAAGAAGGCGCAGACGCCCTGATAGATGGCCGTGCCGTCCATGTTGATGGTGGCGCCCAGAGGCAGGGAGAAGGCATAGACCTCCTTGTCCACGCCCAGGTTCTCCGCCGCCTTGAAGGTGGTGGGCAGGGTGCCGTTGGAGGAACGGGTGACGAAGGCGGTGATGAACGGCGTCCGGGCTTCCTTGAAGAAGGCGCCCAGCTTGATCTTGAACATGGCCAGCAAGCCGCCATAGACCAGGACGATGTGGATGGCATAGCCCAGGAAGCAGGCGATGGTCACGGTGGCCAGAGCGCCGGCCACCTTGGCGCCGTTCTTGGCGAACACTTCGCAGATGAGGACGGCCACGCCGATGGGGGCATACTGCATGATGCCGGAGACGATCTTCATCATGATCTCGGCCAGGCAGTCGAAGATGTTGTACATGGTGGTGGAGATGGTGCGGATGCGCTCATCCTGGGACACCTTCATGAAGGACAGGCAGAGGCCGAAGACCAGGGAGAAGAAGATGACCTGGAGCACGGTCTCGTTGACCAGGGAGGAGAGCACGCTGGTGGGGATAATCTCGGCGATGACCGTCCAGACGCTCACGTTGGCGGTCTTGCCGGCGGCCTCGGCGGCCAGCTCGGTGACCTGGGCCAGCTCAGCATGGGGCTGGAAGATGTTGCCCATCAACAGGCCGATGATGACGCCGAAGGCGGAGGTCACCAGGTAGATGATGACCACGCGGATGCCCACCTTGCCCACGTTGGCGGGGGACACGGAGGACGCGCCCACCACCAGGGAGCCAACGATCATGGGGATGATGATCATCTTCAAAAGACGGGTGAAGATCGTGCCGAACATGCTGATCCAGGCCGGCAGGGCCGTGACGCCGTTCATGGCCAGGATGATGCCCGCCACCGCGCCGATGACCAGACCGATGAGGATCTTGTAGAGTACGTTGAAGTTCAGGTATGCCCGCAGGATACCGCCCTTCTTGGGTTGATTGGTTGCCATAAAAACCCCTCCTACTGTTTTTTCCCTGTCCGGAAAATCCGGGCAATCCGGGATGCTAATAATGTAACATACCTATGAAAAAAAGGGAAGAGAAAACGAAAAAAATTCAAACATTTTGTCTTTTTGGTAAACTTCAATCAGAGGACTTTTTTTTCAACTTGTCAAACAAGGTTTCATTACACGACGAAACCAACTTTCAGCGGGCAACTCAGGCGCATTGTAGATGCGCCCAGGCAACCAGCGTGGGAAGAACGGGCGGCTCCAAATCCGTCAAATCCGGCGACATGTGCAGCGAATTTGACACCCTACGGCTCTGCCGCCCGGGAAACCGCAGGTGTTTAGGCAGAGCCGCGAGCAGAGCGAACGCGGCGCCCAGTCTGTTAAAAAACGAAGTTTTTTGACAGACTGCTTTTTTTCGATTTTCGCAGGGGGAGGCCCAGGAGGTTGGCGTCGAAGCCCTTCATGATCTGCTCATAGGTGCTGAGAAGATAGACATTCCGGGGCTGCTCCGCGCACCAAAGGGCCTGCAGCCGCTCCGAAAAGGCCTGGGCCGCCGGGGAATGGCGCAGGGCGGCGGGGGCCAGGAACAGGCCCAGGACCTGCTTTTGGGCAAAGGCCAGCTCCCGCTGGGCCCGCCGGGGCAGACCGGCCCGCTGCCGGGCCAGCGCCTGCACCAGCTCCTCCGCCCGGGGGCCCAAATCCGCCCCCGTCAGGGCGGCGAACAAAGGCCCGGCGTCCGCCTCGAAGCGGGCGAAACAGGCGGGATAGCGGTCAAAATCGAATTGGTTGAGATACGGCCGGCCGGATTCGATCAGCTCCCAAAAGGTCATGGGGGACTCCCTTCCTTTTTGTATACAGTATACCGCACTCCGTTGTGGGTTTCCACATAAAAAAAGGATATTTCTGCAAAAAAAAGGATTGTCCTTTTCCGACGGATAGTATATTATATGCATGAGAACCAAATCTCAAATTTTTATTGGAGGAAAAGCACACATGAAGAAAAAGATCCTTGCCATGATCATCGTCCTGGCCATGGTCCTGTCCCTGGGTGTGGCCACCTATGCCGAGCCCGCCCCCAACACGAAGGTCGCCGTGTTCTGGTATGCCTTCAGCGATGCGTATCTGTCCACGGTGCGCGCCGCGCTGGACGCCGATCTGCAGGCGGCCGGCATCGAGTTCCAGAACTTTGACGCCAACAACAACCAGGGCACGCAGCTGGAGCAGGTCCAGACGGCCGTCACCAACGGCTTCACCGTGCTGGTGGTGAACCTGGTCACCTCCGGTTCCGCCGACGCCGCCCAGCAGATCATCGAGGCTGCCAACGGCCTGCCCGTGATCTTCTTCAACCGGGCCATCGAGGGTGACGGCGAGGAGCACACCGTTTTGGATGCCAACGCCAACATCGCCTTCGTGGGCACCGACGCCCCCGAGGCCGGCCATATGCAGGGCAAGATGATCGGCGACTTCCTGGTGGCCAACTATGACGCCGTTGACCTGAACAAGGACGGCAAGATCTCCTATGCCATGTTCATGGGCGACGCCGCCAACGTGGAGGCCATCTACCGCACCCAGTTCGGCGTGGAGGATGCCAACGCCATCCTGACCGCCGCCGGCAAGCCCGAGCTGGTCTACTTCGACGCCAACAACTCCGACAAGTATCAGCTGGATCCCAACGGCGCCTGGTCCGCCGCCGCCGCCTTTGACTTCATGAGCGTCAACCTGGCCGGCTACAGCGAGGCCAACGGCAACATGATCGAGCTGGTCATCGCCAACAACGACGACATGGCCATCGGCTCCATCTCCGCCCTGCAGAGCGCGGGCTACAACCTGGGCGACGGCGCCAGCACCAAGATCCCCGTGTTCGGCGTGGACGCCACCCAGGTGGCCCAGGACGCCATCGCGGAGGACACCATGACCGGCACTGTCAAGCAGGATGCCGAGGGCATGGCCAACGCCATCTGCAGCACCGTCTATGCCGTGGCCGGCGGCACCCCCATCGCTGAGGCCGTGGCCGCTGTGGCCGAGTCCGATGAGATCTTCTCCATCGCCGACGGCTTCACCAACAAGCTGTTCGTTGCCTACGCGCCCTTCACCGGTGCCGCTGAGTAACGCAAAAGCAAACCACCTGATCCAGGGGCAGCTGTTTTCTGCAGCTGCCCCTGACTTGAAGCGGCAGCTTACGGAGGCAAAGAAAAGGAGGTAGGAGCATGGCAGAGGATATCCTCCTGCGAATGACGAACATCACAAAAACCTTTCCCGGCGTCAAGGCTCTGGACAACGTGCATCTGGAGCTGGAAAAAGGCACGGTTCATGCTCTGATGGGCGAAAACGGGGCCGGCAAATCCACGCTGATGAAGTGCCTCTTCGGCATCTACAGCAAGGACAGCGGCCAAATCTATCTGGAGGGCAGGGAGATCAACTTCAGAAACTCCAAGGAGGCGCTGCAAAACGGCGTCGCCATGGTGCATCAGGAGCTGAACCAGGCCCTGAAACGCTCTGTTATGGACAATATCTGGCTTGGCCGATATCCCACGATCGGCGGCATCATGGTGGACGAGGCAAAGATGTATCGGGACACCAAGGCCGTCTTTGAGGAGCTGGGCGTCAATGTGGATCCCAAGCGGATCATGAGCACCATGCCCGTTTCCCAGCGCCAGATGGTGGAGATCGCCAAGGCCGTTTCCTATAATTCCAAGGTCATCGTCTTCGACGAGCCCACCTCCTCCCTGACGGAGGAAGAGGTGGAGCACCTCTTCCGCATCATCAACATGCTGCGGGATCGGGGCGTGGGCATCATCTACATCTCCCACAAGCTGGCGGAGATCAAGCGCATCTCCGATGTCATCACCGTCATGCGGGACGGCACCCATGTGGTCACCAAGCCGGCGGACAAGCTGGAGGTGGGGGACATCATCCGCTATATGGTGGGCCGGGAGCTGACGAACCAGTTTCCCCCCAAGACCAACGTGCCCGGCGAGGTGACGCTGGAGGTGGAGAACCTCACCGCCCAGTACAGCCTGCTGAAGGATGTGAGCTTCACCGCCCGGGCGGGGGAGGTTTTGGGCCTGGCCGGCCTGGACGGCAGCGGGCGGACGGAGACGCTGGAGAACATCTTCGGCAGCGCCACCCGCAAAACCGGCACGATCCGCTTCAAGGGGAAGGTGTGTCGCAACCGGAACCCCAGGGAATCCATCAAAAACGGTTTTTCCCTCCTGACGGAGGAGCGCCGCGCCACCGGCATCTTCGCCATCGAGAACATTCGCGAAAACACGGTCATCTCCAGCCTGAAAAAGCACCAGCACTTTGGCCTGCTTTCCAGCAAGTCCATGAAGGCGGACACCCAGTGGTCCATCGACGCCATGCACACCAAAACCCCCTCTCAGGAGACCAAGATCCGCAGCCTCTCCGGCGGCAACCAGCAAAAGGTCATCATCGGCCGCTGGCTGCTGACGGATCCGGAGGTGCTGCTGCTGGACGAGCCCACCCGAGGCATCGACGTGGGCGCCAAATATGAGATCTACCAGCTGATTTTGGATCTGGCCAACCGGGGCAAGACCGTTTTGGTCGTCTCCTCCGAGATGCCGGAGCTGCTGGGCATCTGCGACAGGATCCTGGTCATGTCCGGAGGGCGTCTGGCCGGAGAGGTGGACGCACGGACCACGACCCAGGAGGAAATCATGACTTTGGCTGCCAAATATGTTTGAGGAGGAAGGACATGGCTAAGACGAATTATTTCAAACGGAAGCAGGAGGAGTATCGGGCGCTGGACAGCCTGGACCGCCGCCGCTTCTGGACCAACGGTCTGCTCAACAACGCGCTGTATATCCTGATGGCGGCCTTCATCATCTTCACGGCCATCGTCAACAAGAACTTTCTGGGGCCCAGCTCCATCGTGAACATCATCACCCTGGCGGCGGCGTCCCTGCCCATGGCCCTGGGCATCGGCGGCTGCATTGTGCTGACGGGCACAGACCTTTCCGCCGGCCGGGTGTTCGGCCTGGCGGCGGGCATGAGCGCCGCCTTTCTGCAGAACCGGGCGGCCTCCAAGCTGATCTTCTCCAAGCTCCCGGCCACCACCGGCGGCTGGATCATCGCGGTCATGCTGATGGTCATGCTGGCCGGCGCGGTGATCGGCCTGGTCAACGGCTTCTTTGTGGCTAAGTTCAGCCTCCACCCCTTCATCGTGACGCTGGCCACCCAGCTCATCACCTACGGCCTGATCCTCATGTTCTTCCAGATCAACGGCAACGGCGGCGGCCCCATCAGCAACTTGGCCAAGGAGTTCAAGACCGCGGTGTCCGGCCCTGCCTTCCGCATCGAGAAATGGAACGTGTCCATCCCCTGGTACGTGATCTTTGCCATCATTCTGGTGGCCATCATGTGGTTCGTGTGGAACAAGACCCGCTTCGGTAAAAACATGTTCGCCGTGGGCTCCAACACGGAGGCCGCCCGGGTCTCGGGCGTGAACGTGTTTATGACCACCATGCTGGTCCACACCCTGGCCGGCGCCCTGTATGGCTTCTCCGGCTTCGTGGAGGCGGCCCGCCTGGGCTCCGTCACGGCGGCCACCGGTCTCAACAACGAGTGCGACGCCATCGCGGCCTGCGTCATCGGCGGCGTCTCCTTCGTGGGCGGCACCGGCAACATCGGCGGCATCGTGCTGGGCGTGTTCGTGCTGCGGATCATCTTCGTGGCCCTGAACATGCTGGGCATCAACCCCAATCTGCAGTATATCATCAAGGGCGCCATCATCCTGGCCGCCTGCTCGCTGGATATGCGCAAGTATTTGGTGAGAAAATAAGGCTTCGGTCTGTTGAACCCTTACCGCCGGGCCTGAAAAACCATGCCAAACAAAACAAGGGATCATCGCCCGCAAGGACGATGATCCCTTTGCCGTTTTTGAGCTTTTTTTCGGTTTCTTTTCACGGAAAAGAAAAGGAAGCACCCCCCCGTCACTGCAAAAAGCCGTTGATGATCTGCTCCTCGGCCTCGGCCTCGGTGAGGCCCAGGGTCATGAGCTTGGTGAGCTGCTCGCCGGCGATCTTGCCGATGGCGGCCTCGTGGACCAGGGCCGCGTCCAGATCGTTGGCCTCCAGGCCCGGCACGGCCAGGATCCGGCCGTTGTCCATGATGATGGAGTCGCACTCCGTGTGGCCGGAGCAGGGGGCGTTGCCCACGATCTTGGCGTCGAACTTCTGATAGGAGGAATCCCTGGCCACGGACCGGGAGACCACATCCGCCGTGGCGCCGGCGCCGTTGAGCTCCACCACATAGGTGCTGATGGCCCGCTGCTGCCCGTGGGTCATGAGCCGCTCCCGAACCAGGAGCTTGGCCCCGGCCGCCAGCTGGGCCGTTGTGGTGCGAACGGTGTCGTCCACGCCCTTGATCTGCACCATCTCCATCTCCACCAGGCTCCCCTCCTGCTGATAGACCTCGGTGCCCGGGTTCAGAATCCGCCTGCCCGCGCCGTCGCCGGAGCCGTAGTGCTTCTCCACATACTTCACATGGGCGTTTTTGCCCACATAGAACCGGTGGACGCCGTCATGCTGGGCGTCCTGGTTGCCGCAGTTGTCGATGCCGCAGCCGGCCACGATGAGCACATCCGCCCCCTCGCCCACAAAGAAGTCGTTGTAGACCACCTCCTTGAGGCCGGTTTGGGTGAGGACCACGGGGATGTGGACGCTCTCGTTCCTGGTGAAGGGGGCGATGCGGATGTCCATGCCGCTCACATCCGTCTTTGAGGTGATCTCGATGTTGGCCGTGGACCGCCGCCCTGCCATCTGGCTGTTGCTGCGGATGTTGTAGGCCCCCTCGGGCACGGCGTGCAGGTCCGCGATCTCGCGGAGGAGCCGCTTTTGGATCTCGTCCAGCTTCATGCGTCCGTTCCCCCCTTTGCGCTGATCATATGGCATTCCGACACGGCAGAGGGGGTGCCCATGAGCCGGGGCAGGATCTGCTCCCGGGGGCCCTGGGCCTCCACCCGGCCGTCCTTGATCACCACGATCTCGTCGGCGATGTTCAGGATCCGCTCCTGGTGGGAGATGATGAGGATGGAGCTGTTTTGGATGGCCCTGCGCATGTTTTCAAAGACCTCGATCAGATTTTGGAAGCTCCAAAGGTCGATCCCCGCCTCCGGCTCGTCGAACACGCTCAGCGCCGCCTTCCGGGCCAGGACCGTGGCGATCTCGATCCGCTTCAGCTCCCCGCCGGAAAGGCTGGCGTTCACCTCCCGGCCGATATAGTCCCGGGCGCACAGGCCCACGGCGGACAGATATTCGCAGGCCCCCGCCGCCGAAAGCTCTTTGCCCGCGGCGATGCGGACCAGGTCCAAAACCCGGATGCCCTTGAACCGGACCGGCTGCTGAAAGGCATAGGCGATGCCCAGCTTCGCCCGGTCGGTGATGCCCATGTCCGTGATGTCCCGGCCCCGAAACCGGATGCGCCCCTCGGTGGGCCGCTCGATGCCCGCGATGAGCCGGGCCAGGGTGCTCTTGCCGCCGCCGTTGGGGCCGGTGATGACCACCAGCTTGCTTTCGGGCACATGGAGGCTCACGCCGCGGATGATCTCCTTGTCCCCCTTGTCCTCGTTGACCTGAAAGGACACGTTGTTAAGTTCCAGCATTTGCTTTCCTTTCTGTCGGTGTGTTGTACAGGGTATTATATCAGACTTTTTCGGGAATGCCAGCCCCCCCGGGCAAGGTTTTTCCTTTTTTTCCCGCAGGGGGTCGCCCTTACAGCTGCAGCCGATACAGCCTTTGTTTGGGGCTGTCGGGGCGGAAGGTGTCCACCTGCTCCAAAAAGGTCCAGCCGAACTTCTCATACAGGCCCGCGTGGACGGTGTAGAGATAGAGCTCACAGAGCCCTGCGGCCCGGGCGTTTTCGGGGACCGTCCGAAGCAGGGCGGCGCAGATCCCCCGGCCCCCGTCAAGCAAAAGCGGCGCGGGAAAAAAACCTCTCCGGTTGAGTCGATTTTTTGTGAATTCAACGGCTGGATGATTCCCCAACGGAGGAAAGTATGCTATAGTATAGAGGAAAAAACAAAAAAGGAGCGTGCAGATGATAGAGGACCTTTTGACGAACAAAAAATATCTGTTTGCCTCGGGCGCCAACACGGAGCTCCGGGCCCAGCGGAATCTGAACCGGCGGGCCGTGCTTCTGAACGGGGCGCTGGTGGGCAACGTGCGGACGGAGCAGTTCGGCGTGTCCGCCCGGGTCTATGAAAACGGCGTCTATGGCTTCTCCTCCACGGCGGAGTATACCGACGAAACCGTGAAGGATGTGCTTCGGGCGGCCAGCGAGAACGCGGCCTTCCTGGCCCAACACGCCGGCAGGGGCAAGGGGCCCCACAAGCCCATGGCCAACGGGCAGAGCCGGACGGCCTTCGACCTGAACGATGTGGAGCAGCGGGCCTATATCGAGTTCATCCAGGCCCTGGACGGCTATGTCGCCCGGAAGTATCCGGATTTGATGAGCCGGACCATCGTGGCCACGGCGGACTCCATGGAGAAGCTCCTGTGCGTCAGCAACGGCACCGACGGCCACAGCATCATCCCCCGCAGCTACATCTATGTGATGATGACCATGGCCGGGGCCGACGGCAAGCCCGTGGAGCTCTTCAAGGTGATCGGCGGCGGCTTCGGCACCTTCGATCGCCACTTTGTCCGGCCGGAGGCCTGCTTCGAGGAGATCGACCGGCTCTACGATCGCCTGCGCCAGAAGGCGGAGGGGGTCTATCCCGAGGCCGGCAGCAAAACCGTGATCCTGGGCGGCACCCTTTCCGGCATGCTGGCCCACGAGGCCGTGGGCCACACCGTGGAGGCGGATCTGGTCCTGGGCGGGTCCGTGGCCGGGCCCTGCCTCAACAAGCGGGTGGGCTCCGAGCTGGTGACGCTGGTGGACTTTGCCCACACCGCTTTGGGCAAGCCCACGCCCCTGCCCGTCTATGTGGACGACGAGGGCACCGCCGCCACCGACGCGCTGCTCATCCGGGACGGGATCCTGGTTGGGTATATGAACAGCCGGGAGACGGCGGAGCGGTTCAGCATGGCGCCCACGGGCAACGCCCGGGCCTATCTGTTCTCCGACGAGCCCCTGATCCGCATGCGCAACACCGCGGTGCTCCCCGGCACCTCCAAGCTGGAGGACATGATCGCCTCCGTGGACGACGGATACTATCTGCTGGACACCAACAACGGCCAGGCGGACACCACGGGCGAGTTTATGTACGGCGTCACCTTCGGCTATGAGATCAAAAAGGGGAAGCTGGGCCGGGCGCTGCTGGACACCACCATCTCCGGCGTGGCCTTCGACATGCTCAAGACCGTGGACATGGTGTCCGACGAGATGATCTGGGCCAGCTCCGGCATGTGCGGCAAAAAGCAGCCCATGCCCGTGGGCATGGGAGGACCGGCCCTCAGATGCCGAGTGACCATCGGCGGACGATAAGGAGGAGAGAGCCATGATCGAAACCATCAAGAAAACCGCCCAAAGCGCCGTGACCGCCCTTAAGAACGCGGGGGCGGACAAGGCCGCGGCCAACGTTTCCTACACCATCACCCATGAGTTCAACGTGGACGGCGGGGAGTTCAGCCTCTTCCGCACCCTGTTCGACAAGTCCCTGTCCATGACCGCCATCCAGGGCGGCCGCAAGGGGACCGTGGCCCAGAATCGCTATGACGAAAAGACCATCGCCGACAGCGCCAAAGCCTGCCTGGAGGCGGCGGCCTCCGCCCAGCCCGACGAGAACTGGGACTTTGCCCCCGAAAGCGGGAACCAGGACTTCGTTCTGGGCGAGCCGAAGCCGGACACGGACCGGCTCTTTGACCGGTGCCGGGAGCTGATGGCGGCGGTGGGGGAGCGGTTCCCCAAGATCATCATGGAGCAGATGATCGTCTCCCACAAGGAGATCTACAGCGCCAAGGCCAATTCCTACGGCGTGCTCTTCTCCACCCACGAGGGATATTATGAGGTGAGCCTCATGTTCTCCGGCCACGAGGGGGAGAAGGCCTCCTCCTTCTTCGGCAGCGGCGTGGTCACCGACAGCCTGGACAAGCCCTTCCTGGCCCTGGGGTCCATCGAAAAGGACCTGGCGGATGTGGAAAAGCAGATCGAGACCACCGGCGTCAGCGGCAAGTTTGAGGGGACCATGGTGGTCATGCCCGGGTGCCTGGGGTCCTTGTTCTATTCGCTGCTCTCCGATTTCGCCGGCGAGGGCGGCCTGCTCTCCGGCACCAGCCCCTGGAAGGAGAAGCTGGGGGAGCAGGTGGCGGACGAGCGGATCACGCTTTCTCTGGCGCCTCTGGATGAGCGGATCGTCTGCGGGAACCGGTATACCGGCGAGGGGTTCCGCAGCGAGAACTTTGACATCATCCGGGACGGCAGGCTGAACGCCTTCTATCTGGGGCTCTATGGGGCCAACAAGCTGAAGCTCCCCCGGGGGAAGAACGACAGCTTCAACCTGGTCGTGGCGCCGGGCGACAGGTCCATCGAGCAGATCATCGCCTCCGTCGACCGGGGCATCCTGGTGGGCCGGTTCTCCGGCGGGCAGCCGGCCAGCAACGGGGATTTCTCCGGCGTGGCCAAGAACAGCTTCCTCATCGAAAACGGGAAGATCGGCCCGGCCCTGTCCGAGACCATGATCTCCGGCAACATGGCGGACATGCTCTGCAGGCTCCGCGCCGTCTCCTCTGAGCAGGTGGCCGACGGCATGAGCGTTTTGCCCTACATGGCCTTCGACGGGATCACGATCTCGGGGAAATAAGGGAGCGATAGAGGGTGTTTTGCCGCTTTTTCTCTTTAGACAAAGAAAAAAAGCGGCGGAAAAAGAGAAACTTAAGAAGGGGTAAAACTATCGTGCTGACAGTCATTCCCCTTCTTAAAGTTCTTTTTGGCCGCTTTTCCCGAAGGGAAATGCGGTTGTCCTTCTTTCTTGCAAGAAAAAGGACCTGGCTTAAAATAAAAACCTATAATCCCAAAAAACACTTGACCTTCCCCCTGGTGGAAGCTGTATAAAGAAGAGGAAAGGAGGTGCTCGCCATGAGGATCCAACAGGTGGAGGAACTGGTGGGCATCCGCAAAAAGAACATCCGCTTCTATGAGGAGCAGGGGCTCCTGTCCCCGGGCCGGGCGGAGAACGGCTATCGGGCCTATGGCACGGAGGATGTGCGGCGGCTGAAGCAGATCAAGCTCCTGCGGAAGCTGGACCTGCCCCTGGAGGACATCCGCGGGCTGGTGGCGGGCGACCTTTCCCTGGAAACCTGCCTCACCCGGCAGCTGCGCGCCTTCGACCGGCAGCGGGAGACCCTGTCCGCCATGGAGGGCGTGACCCGGGAGCTGCTGAGCCGGCCGGGGCAGACTTTGGACGCCCTGGATGTGGACGAGTGTCTGGACCGGGTGGAGCGCCTGGAGAAGGAGGGACAGTCGTTTATGGATGTTTCAAAGCGGGATGTGCACCGCAAAAAGGCCACAGGGGCGGTCCTGGGCGCGGCCATCTTCATCGCCCTGATTTTGCCCGCTCTCATCGCCGTCCTGTGGGCCAACGGGCGGGCCCCCCTGCCGCCGGGGCTGCTGGTGCTTTTCATCGCCATACCGGCGGTCGTCATCGTGTGCGTCGTGGCGGTGCTCATTCAACGGATCAAGGAAATCAAAGGAGGAGAAGAGGATGAAGCTGCTCAGTATTGACCATGTGCCCGGCCAGCGGATCGAGGCTCTGGGCATGGTGAAGGGGGCCGTGGTGCAGACCAAGCACTTCGGAAAGGATTTTATGGCGGGGTTGAAGACGCTGGTGGGCGGCGAGATCGCGGCCTACACCGAGATGCTCAACGAGGCCCGGCAGATCGCCGTCAAGCGCATGGTGGACGAGGCCAAGGCCCTGGACGCCGACGCCGTCGTCGGCATCCGCTATGGCTCCGCCCAGGTGATGCAGGGGGCCGCCGAGGTGCTGGCCTACGGCACGGCGGTGAAGATCCTGGGGCCCCAGGAGGGGACGGTGCGGCTATGAGCGTCCCCCCATTGTCGCTGGTGTTCATGGCCCTGGCAGCGCTGGTTTGCTTTGCCGCGCCCGTGGCGCTGCTGCTCTGGTACAGGCGGAAGGGCGCCCAGGTGCTGCCCTTCTTTGTGGGCTGCGCCACGTTCGTCGTGTTTGCCCTGCTCCTGGAATCGCAGGTGCACCGGCTGGTGCTGAACGGGCCCCTGGGGCAGACGATCCGGGGGAACACCCTGCTCTTTGCCCTCTATGGCGGGCTGATGGCGGGGGTCTTTGAGGAGACGGGCCGGTTCCTCTCCTTCAGGACCGTGCTGAAAAAGCGGCTGGACAACGACGAAAACGCCCTCATGTACGGGGCGGGCCACGGGGGGATCGAGGCCATCGTGCTGGTGGGGCTCGCCTATATCAGCAACATCGCCATGGCCGTTTTGATCAACGCCGGGCAGGCGGAGCAGCTGACGGGTGGGCTCGCCGGGGCCGCCGCCGACCAGGTCAGGGCCGCCGTGGACACCCTGGTCGCCACCGCGCCCTGGACCTATCTGCTGGCCCTGGTGGAGCGGGCCGTGGCCATCACGAGCCACATCTGCCTGTCGGTCCTGGTCTGGTTCGCCGCCAAGAAGCCGGGCAAGGGCTGGCTCTTCCCCCTGGCCGTCCTGCTGCACGCCGCGCTGGACGCCGCCACGGTGCTCCTGGCCCCAACGCTCCCCATCCCCGCCGTGGAGGGCTGCCTGGCGGTCCTGGTCCTGCTGCTGGTGCTTTTGACAAGGCAGGTCTGGCGCAGGTACGCGGAGGCGTAGGGGGTACGTTGGTACGTTGTTCCTTTTCTTTTCTGTGAAAAGAAAAGGAACCGAAAAGAAAAGCTCAAGAATAATAAGGGGATCGCGACCGATGAAGGTGCGATCCCTTATAGTTTTGGTTTTGGTAGACTGAAGTCTATTCTACACCGTCGGGTAAAGGCGTGTTGCTCCAATCCCAGCCCATGAGCTCGGACACGGTGCCGAAGGTCCAGCCCCGGCTGAGGAATTCCTCGATGACGGGCTTGAGGTACACGCGCATGGTGTTGGCACCGTTGTGCAGGAGGATGATGTCCCCGGGCTGGGTCTCCTTGATCAGGAGCTTGCGGATGGCGTCGCCGGTCCAGCCGGCGGTGGCGTCCTTCCCCGTCTGCCCCCACATGATCACCTCGTAGCCCAGATACCGGATGACGGAGTTCACCTTGGCGTTCCGGCCGCCGTAGGGGGGGCGCAGCAGGTGGGTCACATAGCGGTGGTTGTTCCACAGGGTCTGGCTCACCTGGGTGACCTCCCGGATGATCACCTTGGGGGTCTGCTCCGAGAGCCGCAGGTGGTTTTGGGTGTGGTTGCCGATCTCATGGCCGTCGGCCAGCATCTTCTCGATCCAGGGGCCGTGGTTCCCGGCCCAGTTGCCGGTCATGAAGAAGGTCACATGGATGCCATAGGACCGGAGGGTGTCCAGCAGCCAATCGGTGTTCTGCTCCCCATAGGCGCAGTCGAAGGTCAGCGCCACCATCTGGTCCTGCCGTTCGTAGTTGCCCACGGTGGGCTCATAGCTGTTGTCCAGCACCGCCACATCCTTGGTGTGGATGGGATAGTCCCGGTCCGGCGCAAAGAGGAACAGGGTGGACCGGACCGGCGCGCCCTCGGGGAGGGTCACCATGATCTCGCTCTTGCCCGCCTTCAGCTTGCCGGAGCCCACCACGGTCCCGTCGCTCAGCCGGATCTCCGCCGCCGTGCCGGCGGGGAGGGAGGCGTTTTGGATGATCACGGAGGTTTTGCGCCCGGGGGTGATCAGCTGAAATTCCTCCGCAAAGGCGGCCTCCGGCACGGGCGTGGCCGTGGGCGCCGGGGTGGGGGAGGGGGTCGGCGTGGCCGTGGGCTCCGGGGTGTCGGTGGGCACCGGCGTGGGCACGGGGGTGGGGGCCTCCGTGGGCGCCGGCGTGGGCGCCAGGGTCACCGACAGCTCCACCGTTCGGGGGGTCGCCGTGATCTCAGGGGTGGGGAGGGAGGTGGCCTCCGGCGGGGCGGGGCTGGGGGTCGCCGTCACCGCCTGCTTCGGCCTGCGGAGCATGACATAGGCCATGCCCAGGAGCACAGCCAGCGCCAGGGCAACGGCGACGATCCGGGTGGTCCGCTTCATGGTGGACTCCCTCCGCCTCACTGGGCCTTGGCCCACTGGTCGAGCCGGTCGGCCAGGAGGTTGAAGTAGCTGGGGCCATAGCTCATATACTGGGCATAGAAGGCCTTTTCGTCGAACTTGGCCGCCCCCAGGGCCTTGCGGGTGAGGGTGAACAGGTTGGTGAGCCGGGCGTAGCCATAGGCATAGGGCATATAGTAGAAGGGATGGCCGATGATGAAGGGATCGTAGATCTCCTCCCTGAACTCGTCCTTGTCATAGCCATAATAGGTGCTGAACAGGTCGTAGGCCTGGCCGAAGCTGTCGCCGAAATAGTTGACCCGGATGCTCAGATAGCCCAGCAGCTCCGTGGCCAGCTGGCTGTTGGACTGGTAGGTCTGCATGTCGTAGATCTTGATCTGGTTGTTGGCCTTCACGGACAGCAGATATTCGGAATACTGGCTCCAGGCCTCCGCATAGGCGGTGGACTCCAAAAGCTGCTGGCTCAGGCTCAGCCCGGGCATGGACCGATGGTACACATATTGATACAGGTGGCCGTTGAAGCCCTCGTGGGCCAGGGTGGACAGCAGGTTGGTGGACTCCTGGGGCTCGTTGAGGCCGATCATGTTGTGCTGCCAGTCGTCGAAGGCGGGGATCAGATAGAAGGCCGGGGAGGCCACATCCTTCAGCTCCTCCGCCACCTCCTCATAGCGGACCTCCACCTCGGGCAGGGGGGGCAGCCAGGGATCCAGGACCTTTTTGAGGTAGGCCACGTTTTCCTCCACGGTGCCCAGGGAGAACTTGCGGGGATAGTTGCCGTTCATCTGGGCGGCCCGGCGGGCGTTGCTGACGCACTCCTTATAGGAGTTTTTCATGATCTTGGCCAGATCCTCGGGGGGCAGGGTGTCGCCGCAGCGGTCCTTGAGCATATACTCGAACCAGCGCAGATAGGTTTCGTTCTCCGTGGCCTTCACGCCCTGCTCCGGCCGGCAGTAGGGGCGCAGGGCCTCCAGGCCCGCCTTCAGATCCACAAAGGCCTGGTTGAACTCGTTGGTGAGCAGGGAAACGTTCCGCGCCTCATAGGCCTGGATCTCCTCCTCCGTGAGGCCCTCCACCTTTTGAAGGCTCTCCATGAACAGGGGGATGAGGAAGATGGTGTCTTTGGCGTTGATGATCTCGTCCAGGTCCTCCAGGACCTTGTCCAGATTGGCCTCGATCATGAACAGGTTCAGCGTTTTGGCCCGATACTGCTCATACTCCAGGAGCTCCGCGAAGAACCGGGGCACATCGGCCAGCAGCGTCAGATAGTCCTCCACATCCTGTTTGTTGTTCAGCTCATAGAACCAGAAGACCAGGGGCAGATCCGCCTGGATGCCGGTGTAGGGGGTCAGGGGCTCATAGTAACCATAGAACTCCTCGCCCTCCAGCTCCAGATCCACAAACTGATGCAGGGTGTCGAAGGCCAGCTTGTCCTGCTCGGACAGGGTGCTTTGATCCAGGGCGTCCAGCCGATCCCGGATGCTGCGGATGAAATCGTACCATTCCCCGTCCTCGTCCTGCTTATAGGTGCCCAAGGACCGCTCCACCTGGTCGTAGTCGATGCCGTAGGTGGCGGGGTTCTTCACCAGCTGATGAAGGCTGGTGATGTCGCTCATGAGATACTCCCGGAAAAAGTCCATGTCGATGTCCGCCCAGGTGTCGACGACGGGCTCGGGCGTGGGCTCCTCGGTGGGCTCGGCGGTGGGCTCGGGCGTGGGCTCGGGCGTGGGTTCCTCGGTGGGCTCGGCGGTAGGCTCGGCGGTGGGTTCCGCCGTGGGCTCGGGCGTGGGTTCCGCCGTGGGCTCGGCGGTGGGCTCGGGCGTGGGTTCCGCCGTAGGCTCGGCGGTGGGCTCGGGCGTGGGTTCCGCCGTGGGCTCCTCGATGGCCACGGGGGCGGCGGTGACTTCGCCGGCCTTGGGCCCGGGGAGGCGGATGCAGGCCACCAGGCTCAGCAGCATGGCCAGCGCCAGCAGCAGGGAGATGGTTCGTTTCATGGTCGTGTCTCCTTTTCTTTCAGTCATTTGTGGTAGGTCTCATGGTTCAGAATTTTGAAGCTTCGGTAGAGCTGCTCCAGCAGCACCAGCCGGGCCAGCCGGTGGGGCAGAGTCAGCTTCGACAGGCTCAGCTCCTCGTCCGCCCGGGCCACCGCCTCCGGGGAGAGGCCCAACGAGCCGCCGATCAAAAAGCTCACGTTCCGGCCCTCGTCCCGCAGGGCGCCGATCCGGGCCGCCAGACCCTCGGAGGTATGGGCCTTGCCCGTGACCGTCAGGGCGATCACATGGTCCTTCGGGTCAAGGAGGCTCAGCAGCCGCTTTCCCTCCCGGTCCTTCACCTGGGCCTCCTGGGCGGGGGAGAGCCGCTCCGGCGCCCTTTCGTCCGCCGCCTCCCGCACCGCCAGCGTGCAATAGCGCCCCAGCCGCCGGGCATATTCGGCGCAGCCCTCCTCGAAGAACCGGTCCTTCAGCTTGCCCACGGCAAGGATCGTGATGTTCATGCCACCTCGAAGATGCCCGTGGGTTCGCTCCGCTGGGCCAGGGCGATGCTCATGCCCTCGTCGGGGACGCCGCAGTCCCGCAGGACCCCCCGGACCGTGGCCACGGCCAGGGGCGGGAAGTTGTTCTCCGCCGACAGGTGGCCCAAAATCAGGTGCTTCACGCCCCGCTCAAAGAGGGACGCCGCCGCCTTGCCGCAGTCCTCGTTGCACAGGTGGCCCCGGCCGGAGAGGATCCGCTGCTTCAGCGAATAGGGATAGGGGCCGGCCATGAGCATGTCCACATCGTGGTTGGCCTCCAAAAGGAGGACGCTGCAGCCGGACAAAACCTCGATGATCCGCCTGTCCACATGGCCCAGGTCCGTGCAGACGCCGCACTTGTTTTCCCCGTCGAACACGGTGAAGCCCACGGAATGGGCCGCGTCGTGGGGGGTGGTGAAGGGGTAGATCCGCAGCCTTCCCAGATAGAGGTCCCGGTCGCTTTCGAACACGCATCGCTCCGAGGGATAGACCCCCGCCAGGGCGCTCTCCATGGCGCCCCAGGTGTCCGCGTTGGCATACACGGGGATCCTGTATTTCCGGGAGAGGACGCTGATGCCCCGGATGTGGTCGATGTGCTCGTGGGTCACCAATATGGCCGTCAGGCTCCGGGGGTCCGCCCCCACCTGGGCGAGGAGCTCGGTGATCCGGCGGCAGGAGAGCCCGGCGTCGACGAGCAGCCGGGCGTTGCCCGCCTCGATATAGGTGGCGTTTCCCGAGGAACCGCTGCACAGGGGGACAAAGCGCATAAAAAACCTCCAACAGATTGAAAATCAGTATATCACAACTTTTCCCCGAACGCTACCCCAAAGGGAAAACTTGTGGTATACTCTTTTGCATGGAACGTGTGGAGGAAAAAGCATACGCCAAGGTGAATCTGACCCTGGGCGTTCTCTATAAGCGGATGGACGGCTATCATGCCCTGGACACCCTGATGCAGACCGTGAGCCTCTTCGACCGGATCACCGTGGCCCCCGCAAAAACCGTGGAGGTCCATGTGACCGGGGCAACGCTGCCCCCGGAGAACACCATGGTTAGGGCCGCCAAACTCTATCAGGCCGCCTGCGGCAAGGGGGCGCTGATCACCTGCGAGAAGCGGCTGCCCGCGGAGGCGGGCATGGGCGGTGGCTCTGCGGATGCGGCGGCGGTGCTGCGGGGGCTGCAGCGGCTCCACCGGATGCTCACCGACCGGGAGATCCGGGACATCGCCCTGCAGGTGGGGGCGGACGTGCCCTTTTGCCTCCAGGGGGGGTTGTGCCGGTGCGAGGGCGTGGGGGAGATTTTGACGCCGGTGGTGGGGCCGCAGCTCCATTTCGCCGTGGTGAAACCGCCCCGGGGCGTGTCCACCAAGGCCCTGTTCCAAAGGCTCAGCCTGCCCCGACGGCGGGTGGACACCCTTCGATGCCTTGCGTATCTCGGCAAAAACGATCTTTCGGGCGCCGCCGCCTGCATGGAGAACGCCCTGGAAGCGCCCGCCGTCGCCCTGGTCCCCGAGATCGGGCAAATCAAGGCCGCCCTCCTGGAAAGGGGGGCCCTGGCCGCCTGCATGACCGGCAGCGGCTCTGCCGTCTTCGGCCTGTTTGAAACGGAGGAGGGGGCCCAAGCCGCCCTGGCCGGCTTCCCCGAGGATTATTTCTCGGCGTATTGTCACAGCATATAAAGGAGACCCCATGGAAAACAAAACCGATAAAAAAATCCGTCGCCTGGCCCTGGCGGGCCAGCTGGCAGGGGTCACCCTCCTGCTCACCCTACTCTCCGTCCCCCTGCCCAGCGGCTACGGCTATGTGAATCTGGGGGACGCGGGGGTGTTCCTCTGCGCCATCCTGCTCCCCGGGGGCCTGGGGGCCCTGGCCGCGGGCCTGGGCGCTGCCCTGGCGGACCTGATTTTGGGCTGGGCCATGTACGCCCCGGTGACCCTGATCGTCAAGGGGCTCACCGCCCTTTTGGCCGGGCTCGCCCTGGGCAAGGCGAAGCGGGGGGCCGTGCCCCTGTCCCTGCTCTGCTGCCTCGTCGTCCCCCTGGGGTATTTTCTCTATGAGGCCGTTTTGCTCACCGCCCCCGTGGCGGCGGTGAACATCCTCCCCAACGCCCTGCAGGCCGCCCTGGGCGCGGCCCTGGGCACGCTGATCGGGAGGCATATTAGAGGTGTTTTATTGAAAGCTTAGCACCCTTTCTTGTAAGAAAGGGTGCACCCAAAGAACTTTAAGGATATGTTGTTGCTTCGCAATCATACAATATCCCCTTCTTAAGTTTCTCTTTTTCCGCCGCTTTTTCTCTTTGTCCAAAGAGAAAAAGCGGCAAAAAAACTCCAAAAACCCCCTTGACCTTACACTGCACTCTAATGGTTTACTGTACCCGAAAGGAGGCAAGCGATATGACCATCCAAGCCTTTGCCAAGCTCTGCGGCTGCAATCCCCAAACCCTTCGGTATTACGACAAGGTGGCTCTGTTGAAGCCCGGCCGGGTGGACCGGTTCACCGGCTATCGATACTATGACGAGGCGCAGGCGCTGACCTTCGTGAAGATCAAGAACCTGCAGCTGGGCGGGTTCACCATCGAGGAGATCAGGGGACTGCTCAGCACGGACGACGACGCCGTCTACCGGGCCTTTGCGGGGAAGATCGCCGAGCAGCAGGCGCGGCTGGAGACCATGAAAGAAATACAGCGGTCCTATCGCAGCGAAATGACCACCATGAGAGAGACCATCGAGAACATCCGCCAGGACATGGCCGCCTTTGACCCCACCGCCGAGTTCGGCATCGACCGGGCCCAATACGAGGCCATCCTCGCCCGGATCGACAGCATGCTCACCACCGCCCTGGAGGGGCGGAGCTTCGACGACCTCACCTTCGAGGCGGAGACCGACTCTCCCGACCCGGTGCCGCCCCTGCTCAGGGACCCCGCCTATGCCGCGGTCTATGAGAAGCACGGCTGGCGGCATGTGAAGGATTTCTTCCCCGAGTTCGCCACATTGGCCGACGGGGGCGAGTATCAGCTCGTTTTCCTGCTCACCGAGGACAAGCCCAACCACACCGCCTTCTCCACCACCGTGCTGAACCTGCTCCTGGACGCCAACGGGGGCAAAAAGCGGACCCTGGGCTGCAGCGTCACCCCCTCCTCGGACGGGGAGAACCACTTTTGGCTGTTGCGTAAACGCGGGTAATTTTCTCTTTGCCGCTTTTTCTTTTCAGTGAAAAGAAAAAGCGGCGGAAAAAGAAAAGCGGAAGGGGATGATGGGGGAGGTGACCATACACCTCCCTCCTCTTAAAGTTCTTTGGGGCAGCCTTTCTTTCAAGAAAGGCTGCAAAAGCCCTTACTCCCCTTTCCCGGTCCTGATCCGTATGCGCACCTCCAGCCCCTCCGGCTGCCTGTCGGTCTCCAGCTCGGCGGCCATGCCCGCCTGGCGCAGCTGATCGAGGAGGGTGTTCAGCCCGTTGAGGAACATCCGGCAATCCTTTGTCAGCCGCAGCACCCGCAACGGCTTGGGCCGGGCCTCAGCGGGCGCCGTCAGCGCCTCCGTCTGCCGCACGCTCAGCCCCTCCTTCACGATCCGCTGGATGAGCTGCAGCTGCGCCGCCTCCTCCCCCAGGGACAGCAAACACCGGGCGTGCCGCTCTGTGAGCCCGGCCCGTTGTGCCGCCTCCCGGACCGCGGGGGCCAGCTTCAGCAGCCGCAGCTTGTTGGAGAGGAAGGCGGGGCTCTTCCCGATCCGCCGGCACAGCTCCTCCCGGTCCATGCCATAGACCGTCAGCAGCCGCCGATACCCCTCCGCCTCCTCCCAAAAGGAGAGGTCCGAGCGCTGCACGTTCTCCACCAGGGCCATGAGCGCGCTCTGCTCCCCGGTGACCTGCTCCACGATGCAGGGCACCTCCTTGATCCCCAGCAGCTGGCAGGCCCTGAGCCGCCGCTCCCCGCAGATGAGCACATACCCCGAGGACCCCGGCCGCACGGTCAGCGGCTGGATGAGGCCCAGCTGGGCGATGCTCAAGGTCAGCTCCTGGAGCTCCTCCCGGCTGAATTCCCGCCGGGGCTGGTCCGGGTTGGCCCGGATGCTGTCGATGGGCAGCAGAAACAGGCTTCGCCCCATGTCCCGCCGGGGCGGGGAAATGGCCTGGTTTTCCAGGACAGACGGCATGTTCACCCGCATCCCCTCCTTTTTCGCCTGGTCAAGGGAGAGTGTATCACCCGCCTTCTGTCGAAAAAAAGGCCGGCTCCAAAGGTAGACTCCCTTTTCCCTTTTTCGACGAATTTACAGCTTCCCCCCAAAACTGCCCATTGCATTTCCTGCCGAGTGTGGTATAATGGGTTGAAATCTGTAAGGAGGTAATCATACATGGCATACAAGATCACCGATGAGTGCATCGCCTGCGGCACCTGCGCCAGCGAGTGCCCCGTGGAAGCCATCTCCGAGGGCGACGGCATCTTCGTCATCGACGCCGACGCCTGCATCGAGTGCGGCAACTGCGCCAATGTCTGCCCCGTGGGAGCCCCCAAGGCAGAGTAACTCTTTTTCAGTCTGTTAAAACCGAAGGGTTTACCGGATTGAGACGCCACCTTCGTTCCGCGCAAGGAACAGAGGCCCTTTGACAAAAAAAGCGCTTGCTGCATAGGCAAGCGTTTTTTGTTCCATACTCAGAGCATGACCCTTTTGCGCAAAATGTCCATATGGGCGCTGCTGCTCCTTCTTTGCCTGTGGCTGGGCTGCCGGCCCGCAAAGACGGCTGACGCCCCCGCGCCCACGCCGGCGCCCAGCGGGACGCCCACGCCCACCCCCCGCCCCACGCCCCCCCCCACGCCCCCCCCCACCCCCCGCCCCCCCCCCACCCCCCCGCCCCCACCCCCCCTTG
>Ga0079305_1001719_pt1 | contig 25493 bp, 22 predicted proteins | sample LMS_cellobiose_e_FD_79183 | JGI IMG/M metagenome (GOLD analysis project Ga0079305, IMG submission 79183) | Rumen-fistulated moose microbial communities from Alaska, USA - LMS_cellobiose_enrichment | ecosystem: Host-associated > Mammals > Digestive system > Stomach > Rumen fluid ... | reverse complement strand
TGAGCTTGCCGCTGAGAAGCAAACCGGTGTAGATGCCGTCGTGGTGCTTTCTCAAGAATTCTCGCCGTCTTATACCCCATACCCCTATCCGCGGAGCCTCCGGTGGAATCAGGTCAGGGAGCAAATAATTCCCTTCACGGTGGTATGTAAGTTCATTCATCATTAAAACCTCCCAAATCGTTTTTTCGTCGGCGCGTCGATGACCCGCAGGATCAGATTCTCTATCGCTGCAGTATCAGCACCGGTGTCCAGCATCTGTTTCCATTCTTCGTATAAAGCTCTGACCAGCAGTCCATGCTCATAACGATCCAGCTTTAACTGTTTGACTTTGCCCATTTCTATGCCCTCCTTTTCTGCCTTCATTGTACCGACAGAATTGCGGCTTGTCGAATGTGCGAAACCGTGTATTCCAAGCCCACCTCCACGCAAAAACGCTCCCCCGAGCGAATCGGTTTTCGGGGGTACGTGACCGATTCACTTGGGAGAGCGCTTGACTGGCAGTCAAGAGGTCAGCGGTTCGATCCCGCTAATCTCCACCAAAAAGACCTTGAAGCCATTGGCCTCAAGGTCTTTTTTTGCGCGTTGCGCTGAGCGCCGGAACCAAAAAGGGAGCCCGAAGCATTCGCTTCGGGCTCCCTTTTTGGTATCTGGGTGTCACACGAACAGCCGCAGTACGGCGGGGGTGACGAAGGCCTCGACCGCGGCGGCGATCAGCAGCAGCGGGAAGACGAGGCGGGCGAGCACGCGCGCGCAGTCGCGCGCGGCGGCGAGAAAGGGCGGCGCATTCTCCCGGCCGAGCAGGTGGTCCGAGACGCTGCGGCAGAGATACAGCCCCGCGCCGCAGGCGATCACGAGGCCGGGCAGCTCGAACACGCCGTGGGGCAGCGTGCCCGCGAGGAAGGGCAGGAGCCCGAGACCGGAGGTCTGATAATACGCCGCGAAGGCGCCGAGGAGCACGGCGTTGAGACCCAGCGAGAACGCGGGCAGACGAACGAACGGCAGCAGACCGAGCAGGCAGGAGAGAAACGAGGCGTTGACGTTGTTGACCAGCAGCGCAAGGAACAGCTCGCCGCCCGAAAGATCGGTCAGCCCGCGCTCCTCCGCCGAGAGCGCGAAGCGGGCGACGAACTGCGCCGCGGCATCGGGCCGCAGGAGAAAGAAGACGCAGCCCGTCAGCGTGAGGCCGAGAAAGGCGATCGCTGCGGTCATGATCGAGCGGTGCAGCGCCTCCGGCAGCGAGCGGGTCATCCCAGCTTCTCAAGGCCGATGCGGAGGCGGCGCAGCGTCTCCTCCCGGCCGAGGATATGGCACAGCTCGACCGCGCCGCCGGGCGTGACCAGCCTGCCGGCCGCGGCGATGCGCACGGGCCACATCAGCGTTGCGTTCTTGACGCCGAGCTCCGCGGCGAGGGAGACGAGCGCGTCGCGGATCGCGTCGGCGCTCCACTCCGGCAGGGCCTCGAGGCGCGGCAGCGCCGCGCGCAGCATGTCGCGCGAAACGGCGGCGTCGGTCTTGGACTTCTTGTTCGTGAAAAATTCAGCGTCATAGTCCGGCAGGACGTCGAAGAAGTCGAGCTTCTCGGGAATGTCGGTCAGCTTTTCGCAGCGGGCCTGGAGCAGGGCGGCGATCTCCGCGGTGGAGTATGCCTCGTTTTTGACCGCCTGGCGGATATAGGGCTGCGCGAGGGCGTGGAACTCCTCCGGCGTCATGGAGCGGAGATAGTTGGCGTTGAAGTAGGTCAGCTTCTCCAGATCGAAGATGGCGGGGGACTTGGAGATGCCGGCGAGGTCGAACGCCTCGACCAGCTCGTCCAGAGTGAAGAACTCCTGCTCGGCGCGCTCGCCGCGCGGCGACCAGCCCAGCAGCGCCACGTAGTTGAGGATCGCCCCGGTCACGTAGCCTTGGGCCTTGAGATCCTCATAGCTCGGGTCGCCGTGGCGCTTGGAGAGCTTGTGCTGCGCGTCGCGCATGACGGGGGAGCAGTGGACGTAGGTCGGCACTTCCCAGCCGAAGGCCTCATAAAGCAGGTTGTACTTCGGCGCGGAGGAGAGATACTCGCTGCCGCGCACGACGTGGGTGATGCCCATGAGGTGGTCGTCGATGACGTTCGCAAAGTTGTAGGTGGGCAGGCCGTCGCGCTTGAGGAGCACCTGATCGTCGAGCGTCCTGTTCTCTACGGTGATGTCGCCGAACGAGGCGTCGCGGAAGGTGGTCGTGCCCTCGTGCGGGATGCGCTGGCGGACGACGTAGGGCTCGCCCGCGGCGATGCGGGCCTTCGCCTCGGCGAGCGGCAGGTCGCGGCAGGGATCGTCCGCGCGCTCGAACTCGCCGGAATCCTCGGCGGACTCGGCCTTCTCGCAGAAGCAGTAGTACGCGCCGCCGCGCTCGACGAGGAGCTCGGCGTATCTGCCGTAGGTGTCGCGCCGCTCGGACTGGATGTACGGCGCGACCGGGCCGCCGACGTCGGGCCCCTCGTCGTGCCGCAGGCCGCACTCGGCCAGCGTGCGGTAGCTGACCTCGGTTGCGCCCTCGACCAGGCGGCCCTGGTCGGTATCCTCGATGCGGAGAAGGAACGTGCCGCCGGCGTGGCGCGCGATCAGATAGGTGTAGAGCGCGGTGCGCAGGTTGCCGACGTGCATATAGCCGGTGGGGGAGGGAGCGAAGCGCGTGCGCACCTTGCCGTGCGGGATCTTCGCCTCCATCGCCTCAAAATAACTCATGTCGATCATGCGGATGACCTCCCGAAACGAAATTGCTACGCCTCAGTTTATCGGAAGCGGGAAGCATTGTCAAGAGAGGGCGGCTCGGGCGGCGCAATCGTTTCCAAATCTGTACTTGAACGGCACTCGCACGTGTGTTATCATAAAAACAGTTTCGTCAAGGAGGTGGCTGATATGGCAAAAGCGACAACTGATACCTGTTGCCTTACGCTGCCGCTTATCTTGGAGAAATGGCAAAGCGACAAACTGGAAAAGCGGTTTGAGATCGCACGGCAAATTTATAACACGTTGCTGCATTATGAACTCAAGAAGCTGCGCCGCTTGGAGCAAAGCGAGGAGTATTCCGCTGTTCAAGCCGAGATACAACAGTTGTATGACAAAGCGGAGCACGACAAAGCCGCATTAAAAAAATGCTTCCAGCGGCTTGACAGTCTTCGTAAGAGCACAGGTTTTACGGAGTATGACTTCAAAACAGACATCAAAGCTTTTTACAAGCATTTTAACGATAACATTGGCTCGAGTGTAGCCGTCCACGGAATCGCATCTCAGGTTTGGACGGCCTTTGACAGATTGTTTTACGGGAATGGGAAAGCGGTACACTTCAAACGGCGCGGAGACATCAGATCGCTTCGGGGCTATTCCGTTGCCGGAAAGAGCGGCGGCGTGGAAATCATATTCCGCGGCTTATTTGTAGAGTGGAAAGGACTGAAGCTGCCGATCAAACTGGACGCCGATAATGCTTATGAAACGGAAATGCTGCAAAAGCGCGTGAAATACTGCCGCATCGTCAAGAAGGAGGGCAAACGCAAGCCTCGTTGGTATGTGCAACTGATGCTGGAGGGTAAGCCCGCCTTGAAGTGCGACCAAACGACGGGAGAAGTTCGTCATCCGGTCGGACATGGGGCGGTCGGTATCGACATCGGACCGCAGACCATCGCGTATGCGGCGGAAACGGAAGCGTCGCTCCAAGAGCTTGCGGACGGCGTCAGGAATATCGAGCACGAAAAGCGGATGATTCAGCGAAAGCTCGACCGCAGTCGACGCGCCACAAATCCGGACAATTTCGCGGCGGACGGAACCATCAAGCGAGGCGTAAAGCTGAACTGGCACAAATCAAAGCGGTATCATGCCTTGCAGCGTGAGCTTGCTTTCCTGCAGCGACAGCAGGCGGAAACCCGAAGGCGACAGCATACGGAGCTTGCCAATCATCTGCTTTCGCTCGGCGATTGTTTCTATGTCGAAGACATGGAATGGCCGGCGCTCACACACAGGGCAAAGGAAACGGCAATCAGCGAGAAAACGGGAAAGTACAAACGAAAGAAACGGTTCGGAAAGTCCGTTGCAAACAAAGCGCCCGCTATGCTGATCGGCATTTTGAATCAAAAGCTGAAATCGCGCGGGCTGGATGGCGTCGTAAAGGTGAAAACCTCCGTCCGGGCAAGCCAATTCAACCACATGACGGGCGAATACCAAAAGAAATCACTCGGACAGCGATGGAACGATATGCCGGATGGCAGACGCATCCAAAGAGATTTGTATTCCGCGTTTCTGCTTCAACACATGAACGCCGCACAAGACGGATTTGGCCTTGCGGCGATTCACCGTGACTACGAAAGCTTTGTTGTATTGCATGATAAAGCCATAGATCATTTGCAAACCGCACCTAAAACACTGTCCAGCATGGGAATCGCGCGAAACGCAAGCTAACAAAAGAACCTTAGGGGCTTCGCACCCGCAAACCGGTCGATTGCCCGTCCGGGGCTGTCGCCAATGGCGCCATAGGGCGCTTTGACAGCAGAAGAGCAAGGGAACATAGTCAGCGCAGGCACAAGCCTGAAAAGCTATCTACCTACTCACGGCACAATGCACAATGATTGCGTCTTCATTTGGGTATCTTTGCCGACGCAACCCGCGCGCGGTGTGCCGAGGCAAAGTGCTGGGATGTCATACTCTGACCACTTGAAAATCGACGCAACCCGCGCGCGGTGTGCCGAGGCAAAGTTTTATCTGGCGTCTGCATGGAAGCAATGCAAAGCGACGCAACCCGCGCGCGGCGTGCCGAGGAAAAGACGGCAATGCTTCGGCCGCCTGATACAGCTGCAGCATCTGCGGCGAGCATCGGCTCGCCGCATTCTTTTTTGCGTCTGACGGGCAGTGCAGCGACGCGCTGTCGGAGCCCGACGCGGAAAAAAGAGCGAAACGCTTGTAGTTTCCCGAAAAGTATGGTAACATATATAATTAAGTCTATCCGGCCGCGGCGCCTGCCGCGGCGTTCAGAGAGAAATGGGGAATGCTTCATGGAAGAGAATACTGCGGCGAAGAAGGTCATGCTCTCGGGCGTCAAGCCGTCCGGCGACCTGACGCTCGGCTCCTACCTCGGCGCGATCAAAAACTGGGCGGAGCGCGCTGAGCAGTACGACTGCTATTACTTCATGGCCGACCTGCACGCCATCACCGTGCGGCAGGATCCCGCCGCCCTGCGCCGCCGCACGCTGGAGCAGCTGGCGCAGTACATCGCCTGCGGCCTCGACCCGGAGAAGAACGTCATCTTCATCCAGTCCCACGTGCATCAGCACGCGGAGCTCGGCTGGGTGCTCAACTGCTACGCCATGTTCGGCGAGCTCTCGCGCATGACGCAGTTCAAGGACAAGAGCGCGAAAAACGCCGACAACATCAACGGCGGCCTGTTCACCTATCCCTGCCTGATGGCGGCGGACATCCTGCTCTATCAGCCGGACTATGTGCCCGTGGGCGAGGATCAGAAGCAGCACGTGGAGCTCGCGCGCAACATCGTGCAGCGCTTCAACGGCGTCTACGGCGACGTGTTCAAGATGCCGGAGCCCTATATCCCGAAGGTCGGCGCGCGCGTGATGGATCTGCTGGACCCGACGAGCAAGATGTCGAAATCCGATCAGATCGGCAACGGCGTGGTCTACCTGCGCGACAGGCCGGAGGACATCGCGCGCAAGTTCAAGCGCGCCGTGACCGACAGCGACACCGAACACTGCGTCCGCTACGATCCCGAGCACAAGCCCGGCGTCGCGAACCTGATGAGCATCTACGCCGCCGTGACGGGCAAGAGCTACGCCGAGATCGAGGCGGAGTTCGACGGGAAGGGCTACGGCGCGTTCAAGCCCGCCGTGGGCGAGGCCGTGATCGAGACGCTGCGCCCCATCCGCGAGGAGTCGGAGCGCATTTTGGCCGACAAGGCGTATCTCGAGAGCGTGTACCGCGCCGGCGCGGAGAAGGCCGCGCGGGTCGCAGAGCGGACGCTGCGCAAGGTCTACAAAAAGGTCGGCTTTATCGCCAGATAAGGGTAGGGCAGAGAGAATGAGTATTCCGGGTGAGCTGTTGCTGCGCGTCGGCGAGGCGGTGCTGTGCGCGATGGTCGTGAGCTTCCTGATGTGCCCGCTGGTCAAGTCCTTCGCCTACAAGATCGGCGCGATCGACGTGCCGAAGGACGGCCGCCGCATGCACAAGACCCCCGTGCCGCGCCTCGGCGGACTTGCGATCTTCCTCGGCTTCATCGTGAGCCTGCTGCTGTTCGTGCCGGTGGACGTGCCGCTGCGGGGCATCCTGCTCGGCGCGGTCATCATCGTGGTGCTCGGCGTGGTGGACGATATCACGCCGCTGCGCGCGCTGTTCAAGTTCTTCGTCCAGATCGCCGCGGCGCTCGTCGCGGTGTATCACGGCGTGGTGATCAACGTGCTGTCCAACCCCAACGTGTTCAGCACCGATCCCTACTGGCTGCTCGGGTGGCTGTCCGTGCCGGTGACGGTGCTGTGGATCGTGGGCATCACGAACTCCGTGAACCTGATCGACGGACTGGACGGCCTGGCCAACGGCGTGTCCACGATCAGCGCGCTGACGATGCTGGTGATCGCGCTGCTCGTGTCCGAGGCGCAGGTCGCGCTCGTGATGGCGGCGCTGATGGGCGCGTGCATCGGCTTCATGCCGTACAACCGCAACCCCGCCAAGATGTTCATGGGCGACACGGGCTCGACCTTCCTCGGCTACGTGCTCGCCACGATCTCGATCCAGGGCCTGTTCAAGTATTATGCGATCATTTCGTTCGCCGTGCCGTTCCTGATCCTGGGCCTGCCGATGTTCGACACGGTGTTCGCCATCGTGCGCCGCCTGGCGCACGGTCAGAACCCGATGGCGCCCGACCGCGGACACATCCACCACCGGCTGATCGACATGGGCCTGAGCCAGAAGCAGGCGGTGGCGGCGCTGTATGTGGTCAGCAGCATCCTGGGCCTCTCGGCCGTGGTGCTCACGACCAGCGGCGAGATGCGCGCGATGCTGCTGCTGCTCGCGCTCACGGTGGTGGCGTTCCTCACCGCGCGGGTGATCTTCCCGCGCGAGATCGCGGAGACGCGCCGCGCGCAGGAAAAGCAGAACGGCGCGCAGGAGGAACAGAGCGCGGGCCCCGACCTCCTGCCGGAGGTGGACGCCTCGCGGCAGGAACGGGAAGCGCCGCAGGAGAGGGAAACGGAGGAGCACGATGGATAAGCTGCGCGTCATGAGCGTGTTCGGCACGCGGCCGGAGGCGATCAAGATGGCGCCGCTGGTGCGGGAGCTCGGCCGGCGCGACGGGATCGAGAGCCTCTGCTGCGTGACAGCGCAGCACCGCGAGATGCTCGACAGCGTGCTCGCGGTCTTCGGCCTTACGCCCGACTGCGACCTCGACATCATGACGCCGCGGCAGACGCTCTCCGACATCACGAGCCGCTGCCTGCGCGGCATGGACGAGGCGATCGAACGCCTGCGGCCCGACCTGATCCTTGTACATGGCGACACGTCCACCACCTTTGCCGGGGCGCTTTCGGCCTTCTACCACAAGGTGCCCGTGGGCCATGTGGAGGCGGGTCTCAGAACGTATGACAAGTATTCTCCCTTTCCGGAGGAAATGAACCGCAAGCTGGTCACGGCCATCGCCGACCTGTACTTCTGCCCGACGCGCGCCAACCGCGACAACCTGCTGCGTGAGGGCGTCGCGGGCGAGGTGTTCGTGACCGGCAACACCGTGATTGACGCCATCGGCACGACCGTGCGGCCGGACTACACGTTTTCGACCGAGGCGCTCAACGTGCTGGATTACACAGGGAAAAAGATCGTGCTTGTGACCTGCCACCGGCGGGAGAATTACGGCGAGCCGATGAAAAACATCATGACCGCGCTGCGCACGCTGGCGGAGGAGAACGAGGACGTGGAGCTCGTCTACCCGGTACACCTCAGCCCCACGGTGCGCGAGGCGGCGGCGCAGTATCTCGCGGGCGCGCCGCGGGTGCACCTGATCGACCCGCTGCCCGCGGACGAGATGCACAACCTGATCGCGCGCGCATATCTGGTGATGACGGATTCGGGCGGCTTGCAGGAGGAGGCGCCGGCGCTCGGCAAGCCCGTGCTTGTGCTGCGGCGCGAGACGGAGCGGCCCGAGGCGGTCGCGGCGGGTACGGTCGCGCTCGCGGGCGTCGAGTACGGCACGATCGTGCGCATGGGCACGGAGTTGCTGCGCGACCCGGCGGCCTACGCGCGGATGGCGCACGCCGTCAACCCCTACGGCGACGGACACGCCTGTGCACGCATCGCAGACGCGATCGAATGGCGCTTCGGCCGCAGGGCGGAGCGCCCGCAGGACTACCTGGCGTAAACGGAGCGAACGGGAAGGGAAGGTGAGCAGAGTGAAAAAGCGCAGGGTGTCGCCGGTCGGCGTCGCCTTCGCCGCGCTCGTGCTGCTGGTGGCGATCTTCCTGGTGCGCGGCAGTCTGCGCCGCCCGGCCCGCGTCGTCCTGCCCGGAGAGAGCGGTACGAGCGACGCCGCCGATCCCTCCGGCGGCACCGACGCGAACGTGATCCGCCGGATCGAGGTCGCGCCGGCGACCGTGCAGCGCGCGATCGCAACGCTCGCCCGCCCGGAAAATTACAGCCGCACCGTCACGATCGAGCGGTATTACGAGGGAGGCAGCGGCGTCAGCGTGACGACGGTGGAATACGCCGACGGCTGGACGCGCATCAACGCCGCCGTCGAGGGCGAGGAGACCCGCCACGTCATCCTGGGCGGGGGCGAGAGCGTCGTATGGTACGGCAGCGACGAGACCTATTACAGCGGCGCGGCCGCGATCTCGGCGGACGAGGAGCAGAGCATCCCAACCTATGAGGATGTACTTGCGTTGGAGCCGCGGCGAATCGTCGCCGCGGATTATCGCCTGCTCGACCGCGAGAGCTGCATCTACGTCGAGACCGCGCCGGACGCGCTGGGCTATACCGAGCGCTGGTGGGTCAGCGACGGCAGCGGCCTGCTGGTCGCAGCGGAGAAGCTGCTCGGAGACGTGACGGTCTACCGCATGTCCGCCTCCGGCACGGAGACGGGCGGCGTGACCGCGCAGGCGTTCACCCTTCCGGACGGGACGGTGCTCCACGATCCGGCGCAGACAAGCTGAAAACAAAAGGAAACGACGGCCTCCGTCCGCAGGGACGGAGGCCGTCGTTTTGACGGGAGACGGCGCGGCGCTCAGGGCAGGGCCAGCCGGGCGAGCGCGTCCGCTTGAGCGGGGCAGAGACGTGCCAGCTCGCCGCGGGTCATCAGCTCGAACGCGTCGTAGGTGAACTTCGGCGCGGTCATGCAGCTCACAAAGGAATAGCCCGCGGGGTCAAGATTCTCGGCGGCGAACCACACGCCCTTCGGCACGACGACCATGAAGCGCTGCCCGCGCGAGAGGTCACGGCCGAGGCCAAGCCGGGAGACGGCGCCGGAGGCGTCGATCAGCGTCAGGCGCAGGGCGCATCCCTCGTGATGATACCAGACCTCCTCGCAGTCGATGCGGTGCAGATGCGAGCACTCCGACCCGCGCAGCAGAAAATAGATGCTGCCGGCGAGACTGCGCCCATCGGCTGCGGCGGCTGCGGTATATACCTCGGAAAACGCACCGCCCTCGGGGTGCGGGACGAGGCGGTAAGCCTCGATCAGCTGCTGTAAGCGATCCATACGTGAACTCCTTTCCGATCCTCTGCACACAGTATACCGCAGCGCGCGGGAGTTGAAAAGAGGGAATCGGGGCAGACGCGCGACCGACGGGGCGCAAGAGGGTTTTGACCGACGGGAACGGGACAAATCCGATTGACATTGATTTGCGCGCATGATAAACTAAAACAGAATGCGGAAAGAGAGACGGAAGGGGTCCGTAAGAACATGACTTTTTCAAATTCCTATCCCGCACGCCGGCTGGTGCTGGTGGTGGATGACGAATCTGTGAACCGGCACCTGCTCGGCATGATCCTCAGCGAGGATTACGACGTGATCTACGCCGAGAACGGCAGGGAGGCGCTGGCGCTGATCCACGAGAAGCGCGAGCTGCTCTCGCTCGTGTTGCTGGATCTGCTGATGCCGGAGATGGACGGCTTCACGCTGATCGAGACGCTGCGCGCGGACGAGGAGCTGCGGCGCATCCCGATCATCGTGCTCACCAGCGAGAAAAGCGCGGAGCTGCGCTCGCTGCGGCTCGGCGCGGCGGACTTCATCACCAAGCCCTACGATATGCCGGAGGTCATCCTCGCGCGCGTCTGGCGCATCATCGAGCTGTCCGAGGGGCGCAGCATCATCCGCGCGGCGGAAAAGGATCCGCTGACGGGGCTGTATACCATGAACTTCTTTGAGGAGTACGCCCAGCAGGTGCGCCGCTACGAACCGAACAGCGCGATGGACGCAGTGGCTCTCAACATCGACCGGTTCCACATGGTCAATGATCTTTACGGGCGCGAGTTCGGCGACCGCGTGCTCATCACGATCGCCGAGGGCATCCTCGGCTGGCGGAAGGAGCGGGGCGGCATCGCCTGCCGCGCGGAGGCGGATATGTTCTACCTCTACTGGCCGCACTGCGACGACTACGACGCCGTGCTTGCCCGGCTGGAGGAGCTGCTTGCCGGCATCAGCAGGACGACGCGTCTGCGGCTGCGTGTGGGAGTATACCCGAACGCCGGACGGGACGAGGACGTCTCGCGGCAGTTCGACCGCGCCAAGGTCGCCTGCAACCGCATCCGCGACACCTATGCCAAGTCCATCCTCATCTACGACGACGAGATGCACCGCAGGGAGGTCTATGCCGAGCGCCTGATCAACGACATCCAGACGGCGCTGGAGGAGGGGCAGCTCAAGGTCTATTATCAGCCGAAATACGATATCCGCGGCGACCGGCCGCGCCTGCACGGCGCGGAGGCGCTGGTCCGCTGGCAGCATCCGGAACTCGGCATGGTCGGGCCCAACGTTTTCATCCCGCTGTTCGAGCGCAACGGCCTGATCCGGCTGGTCGACCGCTACGTCTGGCGGACGGCGGCGGCGCAGGCGCACGCCTGGCGCGAGGAATTCGGCGTACGCCTGCCGATCTCCGTCAACGTCTCGCGCGTGGATCTGTACGATCCGGATCTCGCAAAGACCCTGCTGGAGATCCTGAAGGAAAACGACCTGACCACGGCGGATCTGCTGCTGGAGATCACGGAGTCCGCCTACGCCGAGGACACGGAGCAGATGCTCGAAACGGTGCAGGGCCTGCGCGAGCGCGGCTTCCTGATCGAGATGGACGATTTCGGCTCCGGCTATTCCTCACTCAATATGCTCGCCGTCATGCCGATCGACGTGCTCAAGCTCGACATGAAGTTCATCCAGAACGTGCAGGACGGCAAGGGTGTCCGCCTGATCGAGCTCATCATGGATATCGTGAAGTGCCTCGGCGTGCCCGCCGTGGCCGAGGGCGTCGAGACGGCGGAGCAGTGCAGACTGCTCAAGGAGATCGGCTGCGACGTGATCCAGGGCTACTATTTCTCCCGGCCTGTGCCGCCGGAGGAGTTCAAACCGTTCTTTTTCAAGGAGGGACAGCATGCTGACGATTGATGCGCTGCAGGCGTTCGGCGCGAACGTGACCGATGGGATGACCCGCTGCCTCGGCAGGGAGGACTTCTACCTCCGGCTGGTGCGTATGATCCCGTCCGACCGGAATTTCGAGCGCCTGGCCGACGCGATCGGGACGAACGACCTTGCCGCCGCCTTTGAGGCGGCGCACGCGCTCAAGGGCGTGCTGGCCAACCTGTCGCTCACGCCGATCCTGACGCCGACGGCCGAAATGACGGAGCTGCTGCGCGCCCGGACGGAGACGGATTACGCGCCGCTGCTCGACGAGGTGCTGCGCCGCCGCGACGAGCTGCGCGCGCTCTGCGCGGACTGAGCGCAGCCGCAAAAGAAAAAAGAGCCCCGGCCGAGCGGCCGGGGCTCTTTTATGCGTGTTCAGTCAAAGTGGATGATCGGCTTGACCAGATCGTCCGGCGTGACGTTGGGGTTGTGGTAGTGCTCGCGCTTTTGCGTGATCGCGCCGAGAGAGATCGCCTCCTGCGGGCAGTATTGCAGGCAGGCGAGGCATTGGATGCAGTCCGTGCCGAACTGAGGCTTGCCGTCCGCCATGCGGACGTTGCCGCGTGGGCAGACCTTGGCGCAGGTGCCGCAGCCGATACACATGGGACCGACGGCGAACTTCTCCGCCTTTTTTCGGGCCAGCTTGTCCCAGGGCTTATGCTCCAGCGCGAAGAGGGCGCTCGATCTGGGAGGCGTGTCGGACCGCTTGCCGGCCTTGATCTGCGCGGCGATGCGCTTCGCCTCGCGCTCGGAACGCTCCTGCGCGCCCTCGGGCGTCAGCGGGGGGACCATCAGCGTGTGCGGGAACAGCCAGATGCAGGAGCACTGGTGCGACACGGCCTGCCAATAGTCCAGATGGAAGATGCGGTCGACCGCGGCGAGGCCGTTGCCGGCGTAGCCGGAGAACTGGCAGACGGCGAATTTATAGGCCACGGGATCCACCGTCAGGGAATGCAGCGTCTCCTCCACGCCGCCGGGCAGGCCGCCGGCATAGCAGGGAAAGACGAAGCCCACGCGCTTCGCCCCGCGCACGTCCGTCACGGCGGGGGCGCGGCGCATCATGACGATATCGGTGTCGCCCAGCTCGCGCGCGATGTTTTTCGCCATATCAAGGCAGTTGCCCGTGCCGGAGTAGCAAAAAATGACAGTTTCGCTCATATCCGTATTCATCCTTTCTTCCGCGTGCGTCTATGATAGCATGCCGAGGGACGCCGCGCAAGCGCTTTGAAAAAAGTTTTGATTGTATTTGCCAGCCCCGCGTGGTACAATGTTATGACAAGCAACTGCACCGACGCCGCGCACGAAAGAAGGAAAGTGAATCCATGGAAACGGCCTTGCCGCGCACCCGACAAACGAAAAACGAAGCGCTGCTGAACGCGTCCCCCATGCCGACGCTGCTGAAATTCGCGCTGCCCATCATCCTCGGCAACGTGTTCCAGCAGCTCTACAACGTGGTCGACGCGATCGTCGTCGGCCGGTATCTCGGCGATCTGCCGCTGTCCGGCATCAGCGTCGCGTCCCCGATCATGGACATCGTATACGCCCTGCTGATCGGCGGGAGCGTCGGCATCGGGGTGCTGATCGGCCAGCTCTGCGGCGCGGGGGACTGGGAAAAGCTCAAGCGGGTGCACGCGACCACGCTGATCGGCGGGCTCGGCATCACGATCTTCCTCTCGGCGATCGGGCTGGCGTTCTCCGGGCGCATCCTGCTGGCGCAGGGCTCCGCGCCGGATACCGTCGAGCAGGCGATGAGCTATCTGAGCATCATCCTCGGCGGCCTCGTGTGCTGCTTCCTCTACAACTACTACGCGGCGCTGCTGCGCTCCTACGGCGACTCGCGGACGCCGTTCGTCGTGCTGCTGATCTCCTCCACGCTCCACGCGCTGCTGGACGTGCTGCTCATCGGCGTGTGCGGCCTCGGCATCTACGGCGTGGCCTGCTCCACGGTGTTCTGCCAGCTGTTTTCGGCGGTTTGGCTGATCCTGTTCACGCAGCGGCGCTATCCGGTGCTGAAGCTCGCGCGCGCGGAGATCCGCTTTGACCGCGCCCTGGCCGGCACGATCCTCAGCTTTGCCTGGGCGGCGGCGCTGCAGCAGGCGGTCGTCACGATCGGGCGCTTCCTGATCCAGGGGATGCTCTCCGATCTCGGCACCACGACGGTGACGGGCTACAACATGGCCATGCGCGTGGAACAGCTGCTGTTCTGCTTCCCGCAGGGCATCAGCGCGGCCGCGTCCGTCGGCATCGCGCAGAACCTCGGCCACGGCAACCGCGCCCGCGTGCACAAGTTCCATTTCTGCGGCGCGAAGGCGGAGGTCGTCGCCTGGGTCGCGTCCTGCATCGCGTGCACGTTCTTCGCGCCGGTTTTGATCGGGCTGTTCTCCAAGAATCCGGACGTCATCGCCGCGGGCGTGTCGTACACGAAGACGATGGCGTTTCCGTATCTCTTCTCGTACCTCGGCGAGATCACGCAGTGCTTCTTCCGCGGCATCGGCCGCCTGCGGCTGACGATGATCGCCTCCGGATTGCAGGTGACGCTGCGCGTGATCCTCTCATACTTCCTCGTGCCGCTGCTGGGCGTTTACGGCATCTGCATCGCGACGGTGAGCGGCTGGGTGCTGCTGGTGCTGATCGAGGGCAGCTACAGCGTGAAAAAGTCCTGCGCGTTCCTGCGCGAGGCGTGAGGCGCCCACACAACGGGAGAAAGAAAGACGGCTCACACGCCGTCTTTCTTTAGCAAATCGAGCATATCCTGCGGAATCGGCACTGTAAAGGACATCTCCTTGCCAGAGATCGGATGCCGAAAGCGCAGCGCATAGGAGTGCAGCGCGGGCCGTGCGATCAGAGCGCGCGCCTCCGTGCCGTAGAGCCAGTCGCCCGCAAGCGGCCAGCCGAGCGCGCTCATGTGCACGCGCAGCTGGTGCGTGCGCCCGGTGTGAGGCACGAGGCGGAGCAGCGTGAAACCGCCGCTGCAGGCGAGCACCTCGTAGCTCGTGCGGGAGGGCTGCCCGTCCGGACGGACGCAGCGGCGGACGATCGAGCCCTCCGCCCGGCCGATCGGCAGGTCGATCTCGCCGCACGCGGGCGTGACGCGGCCGACGGCAACGGCGCGGTATTCGCGCTGCAGCGCGTCCGTGTGGAGCGCGGCGCGCATGCGGTCGTGAACGTAGCCCGTCTTCGCCGCGAGGAACAGCCCGCTCGTGCCCTTGTCGAGCCGGCTGACGAAGTGCGCGGTGCTGCCCGGGCCGAGATGGGCGAGCAGCGCGCCGGCCATGCTCGGCGCGGACGGATCGCCGCTTTTCGGATGCATGGCGACGTTTGCGGGCTTGTCGATCACAAGGAGATCCTCGTCCTCATAGAGAACGGCGAGCGGGAGCGGACAGGGCTGCACGGCGGCGGACGGCGCGCGCCGCTCGTCCAGGCGCACGCGCAGCACGTCGCCGGCGCGGACGAGGGCATTGACGGGCACGCTTTCCCCGTTGAGCGTGATGGCGCCGGCGTGCCACTTGAGGCTTTTGAGCAGCGTGTTCGACAGGTGCAGCTCGGCGCGCAGGATGCCCTTGACCATGCGCCCCGCGCAGCGCGCGGGCACGACGAATTCCAGCGTTCTCATCGGATCACCTCATCTGCGGCGGCTGCCGCACGGCTTTGATTGGGAGGAAACTATGCAAAGCAAGCACACCATCTGCCTTTTGAACGATTCGTTCCCGCCGATCATCGACGGCGTGTCCAACGCGGTGGTCAACTACGCCGCGCAGATCGAGGCGAAGCACGGCCACGCGGTCGTGGCGGCGCCGACGATGCCCGGCGCGGACGACAGCGGATATCCGTTTCCCGTGATCCGCTTCCCGAGCATCGACACGCGCAGGCTCGTCGGCTACGTGGCGGGGTATCCCTTCTCACCGGAGACGGCGCGGGTGCTGCAGAACGAGCGCGCGGAGCTGCTGCACGTGCACTGCCCGGCGGCGTCGGCCATCCTGGCGCGCTCGCTGCGCGACGTGCTCGACACGCCGCTCGTGATGACCTACCACACAAAGTACGACATCGACATCGCCAAGGCGGTGCGCAGCCGCCTGCTGCAGGAGGGCGCGATCCGCGCGCTGGTGCAGAACGTCAGCGCCTGCGACGAGGTCTGGGTCGTCAGCCGCGGGGCGGGGGAGAACCTGCGCTCGCTCGGCTACGAGGGGGAGTACCGCGTGATGGAGAACGGCGTGGACGTGCCGCGCGGCGCGGCGGACGCGCGCCTGGTCGAGCAGGCGACGGGCGGATACGATCTGCCGCGAACGACGCCGACCTTCCTCTTCGTCGGCAGGCTCATGTGGTACAAAGGCCTGCGCATCATCCTCGACGCGCTGAAGCTGCTGCGCGAGAGCGGGCTCGACTTCCGGATGGCCTTCGTCGGTGACGGGACGGACGGGAACGAGGTGCGCGCCTATGCCGGGGAGCTCGGCCTCACGGACCGCTGCTTCTTCACCGGCGCCATCGCGGACCGGGAGACGATCCGCGCCTGGTACAGCAGGGCCGACCTGTTCCTCTTTCCCTCGACGTTCGACACGAACGGCCTGGTCGTGCGCGAGGCGGCGGCCTGCGGCACCGCGACGGTCATGGTGGCAGGCTCCTGCGCGGCGGAGGGCGTGAGCGACGGGCAAAACGGGTTTTTCATCGAGGAAAACGCCGCGTCCCTCGCCGAAACGCTGCGCAGGCTCTGCGCCGCGCCGGAGACGATGGCGCGCGTGGGGAAAAACGCCCAGAGCGAACTCTATATCTCCTGGGAGACGGCAGTCGCGCGCGCTTGGGAACGCTATGAGGTCGTGATCGACAACTTCCGCAGCGGGAAATATCCCAGCCACAACAGGCTGCTGGACGGCTTCTTTAAATATCAGGGCGAGCTGATGGACGCGCTGGCGCAGATCGACCGCTTCGGTCTCGAGATGCGCGACGAGCTGCGCGCGGATCAGCAGGAGATGCGGGAAAAGCTCGACACGGTGCGCGACGAGCTGCGCCGGAGCAGGGAGGATCTGTTCGGACGGCTGAATCGCGAGGATCCGCCGGAAGCGCGGCGGCGCACCGGCGAGGAAAAGGATTTCTGGAAGAAACTGGATCGCTATCTTTGAGCAAAGCCGGCGGATCGCTGATCCGCCGGCTCTTTCTGTGATGATGAGGCGATCACGCCTCGGCCGGCGGCGTTTCGCCGGGCTCTGCCGCAGCGTCCGCCGGGACGTCCGGCTCCGGGATCGGAGGCAGCGGCGCATCGGGCGTCGCGCCGTTGGCGATCGCCTCCTCTGCAGCGGCCTCTGCGGCGGCCTCGGCCTCCGCCTCCCGCCGCGCCTCGCTGCGGCCCTCCTCCCGGGCGCGCGCCACGGCCTCGGCCTTCTCCTCCTCCGCCCTGCGCAGCTCCTTCTCCATCAGGCGGCGGCTGTGGCGCCGCTCGATCCGGTGGATGACGTGGGACACGAACAGAATGGCGACGACCGCGATGCCGACCCAGCTCCACACCTTCAGCGGGAAGAGAGTCTTGAGCGTCCAGTAGCCGGCCTGGGTGCCGAGGATGCAGAACACGATGGCCGCGACGAGCGAGAGGATGAGCAGGATCATCCACACGACGAAGCGGACGACGGAGGATTTCCGCGCGCGGACGCAGTTCACCAGGAACAGCAGGGAAAGCAGCAGCAGCGCAGGATACTGCGCGAACAGGATCAGTTTGAACTCCATCATATCCCTCCCGCGTCCCGAAGAGGACGCTCTTTTTCTTTTGCGGCGCGGTTTTTCCGCGCGCTCCATCCGGACGGCGCACCGCCGGGATGGGAAATACGATACCCCGCGTTGGCCGTGTAGACCCCGTTATAACCTGCACCCTAAGGACAGGTGGGTCGCCTCCGTCCGGCATTACTGCTTCCAACGTCCAGTCCGCGCGCGAAGCGCGGCCGGGAGGCCTGCAAACCGCCATCCGATCCGGCATCCCTTATAACGAAATGTGGGTTAAAAAAAGGCCTATCACGCACCACGCAGGGTATCATCATTGTATGCCGCGCAGGCGGAGAATACGGTCGGGATCAGTCGTCCGCGCCCTCGTCCTCCAGGATCTGCTCCATGAATTTTCCGTACACGGCGTCCAGCTCCTCGTCGCTGTCGATCGTGACGAGGAATTCTTCGCCGTTTTCCACACTGCTCTTGAGGATCACGAGGCCGTAGTCCTCCTCGTTCTCCTCCTCACCCTCCTCCGCGACGGGGAAGAAGGCCATATAGGTCGTGCCGTTGTATTCCAGCGCGTCGACGTATTCAAGCTCGATGTCGTTGCCGTCCTCATCGGTGATGGTGACGATGTTGGGGCCGAATTCTTCGCTCATAGACAGACCTCCCGCTTCGTTCTTGCCTTCAGTATAGCGTGCCCGCGGTGAAATTGCAAGACGCGCGCCGTGCAAAAAAAACCTGCGGTTTGAGAAAAAACGTTAAAATGAGAAAGAAACGGGAAAAATCCGCATGAAAAGGTTGACGATTTTCGCGAAACGACATAATTTTTTTCTTGACAGACGTGTTACAATATAAATAATTTGTGTTATTGTGCCCGCGCGGGCATGAGGATAAAAGGAGGATCGCCCTCTATGGATGGAAAGCGCGTGCAGCGCACGCAGAACGAGCGCGTGCGGCGGACGCAGACGGAACGGACGCGGCGCGTTTCGGACGAGCCGCAGCCGCAGCAGCGGCCGAGAAAAAAGAAGAAAAAGCACATCCTGCTCCGGCTGATCGGCGGGCTGTTCAAGCTGATTTTCACGCTGCTCGTCATCGGGCTCATCACGGGTGCGCTGTTTTTCAAGACGTTCATGAAGTACGTCAATACGACGCTCGAGCCGGAGATGGACGTGGACCTTTCGGCCTACACGCTTAAGCTCAGCTCCGTGGTGCTCTATCAGGACAGGACCAGCGGCGAATGGATCGAGATGCAGAAGCTCCACGGCACCGAGGACCGCACCCTCGTCAACTTCAGCGACATCCCGGATCACGTGTGGCAGGCGCTGGTGTCGATCGAGGACGAGCGCTTCTTCGAGCACAAGGGCGTGGACTGGAAGAGCACGGCCAAGTCCGTGGTCAATCTGCTGACGGGAAATCCCAACACGCGCGGCGCCTCGACGATCACGCAGCAGCTGGTGAAGAACGTCACGGGTGAGAACCAGGTCACGATCCGGCGCAAGATCCTGGAGATCTTCCGCGCACTGCGCCTGGCGGAGCACTATTCCCGCGACGAGATCCTGGAGAGCTACCTCAACCTTGTCTACTTCGGCAAGGGCGCTTACGGCATTGAGGCAGCGGCCGAGAAGTATTTCGGCAAGCACGTCGGCGAGCTGAGCGTGGCCGAGGGCGCGGCGATCGTCGGCATCACGCAGAATCCCTGGCAGTACGATCCCTCCCGCGGCGACTGGTTCCGCGAGCAGAACTACAAGCGCCAGCAGACGGTGCTGTGGAAAATGAACGAGCTCGGCTATCTGACCGACGCAGAGTACGCGCGGGCGAGCCGGGAGAAGCTGGTGTTCGTCTGGGACGAGGACTACGTCGAAACCGAGCCGGAGGAGACTGCCGAGGGCACCGAAACGGGCGAGAACGCCGAAACCGGTGAGACCAAACAGAACGACGCGAACACCACGATCTATTCCTTCTTCGTCGAGCAGGTCTTCAACGACGTGGTGAAGGCCTTCATGAAGCAGGGCTACAGCGAGAAGGCCGCCAAGGACAGACTCTACACCGGCGGCTACCGGATCTACTGCACGGTCGATCCAACGCTGCAGGAGCTGGTCGAGAGCGTCTATGCCGACCGCAGCAACCTGGACTACACCTCGCCGAAGGGCGAGCAGCTCCAGTCGGGCCTGACGATGATCGACAACGCCACCGGCAACGTGGTGGCGATCGCAGGCCGCGTGGGCGAGCGCGACGGCGCGTTCCTCTGGAACTACGCGGCCAATCCGCGGCCCTGCGGCTCGGCGATCAAGCCGCTGTCGGTCTACGCGCCCGCACTGGACGCCGGTGTGATCACGCCGGCCTCGGTGGTGGACGATTACCCGGTCATGATGCTCGACAGCGCCAGGGAGAAGGACAAGGACGGGAACCCGATCCGGACCGCTTGGCCCATCAACGCCTACTCGGGGTACTTCGGCACCCTTTCGCTGCAGGATGCGGTGCGCTATTCCGCGAACCCGACGGCGGTGCGCGTGTTCCAGAAGCTGACGCCCACGATGTCCTATGCGTTCATGACGCAGAACCTCGGCTTCACCACGCTGGTCACGCAGGACATGCAGGCGACGGGCGCGCTTGCGCTCGGCGGACTGCACTACGGCGTCACGACGGTCGAGATGGCGGCGGCATATTCGACCTTCGCCTGCAACGGCGTCTACACCGCGCCGCGCACCTTCCTCGAGGTGCGCGACAACAACGACAAGCTCGTGATCGACAACCAGCCGGAATCCTGGACCGCGATGAAGACGACCACGGTCTACGCCATGAACGAGCTGCTCAAAAACGTGGTCAGGCCCGGCGGCACGGGCACCTACGCCTATTTCGACGGGATGACCATCGCCGGCAAGACCGGCACGACCAACGACGGCTGCGACCGCTACTTCGTCGGCTATACGCCGTACTATACGGCGGCGGTGTGGGTCGGCTACAACACGCCCACGCGCATCACCGCGCCCGGCAACCCTGCGGCCACGATGTGGAACAAGGTGATGAGCCAGGTGCACGCGGGGCTGGAAAACCGCGACTTCCCGACCACGCCCGACGGGATGACGAGCGTGACGGTCTGCTCGCACACGGGTCTGCTGGCCGGGCCCGACTGCACCGCCACGCGCACCGTGCTGGTTGCAGACGGGCTGGCTCCCACGCTGACCTGCGACGCGCACATCACGGTGAGCACCTGCGTCGAGAGCGGGAAGCTCGCCGGGGACTACTGCCCGCCCGACGCGCTCGCGACGACCAACGTGCTCGATTACAGCATGCCGAACACGGCCGAGGGGTACGGCTATACGCGCAGGATCCTCTATAAGCCGCTGACGGATGCGGAAAAGGAGGCCTATCAAAAGCTGATCGCGCAGCGCGAGCAGGAGGAAGACCCGATCAGCGAGGAGGAGATCGCCAAATATCTCCTCGGCACGCCGATCTACGCGCGCGACAGCGCCTCCGTTTACAGCGACCTGCTGGAGATGGGCGTCTGCGACGTGCATCTGGAGCCGCAGGTGCTGGTCCCGCCGGACGATCCCTTTGCCTTCCTTGACCCGGACAGCCCCTACTACGATCCGACGGTCACCTTTGACCCGGAGAACCCGCTGAGCTGGTGGTACGAACGCTACGGCTATCCCGAGCCCGACCCGAACGCCTATCCCGAGCCTGACCCGAACGGCGACCCGACCGCGCCGGGCTACGGCACCGGAACCGCCGCGCCGCAGGAGCCGGGCGAGGGAGGAGAGCCCGCCGAGCCGGGGGAGCCGGGAACGCCGGACGAGCCCGGAGAACCGGATGAGGGGAACGGCGCGACCTCGTTCCTCGACTGGCTGATCGGCAACTGAACGCGCGGCCGAGCCGCTTTGCCCATAAAAAAGACCTCCGCTCGGCGGAGGTCTTTTTTTGCAGGCTTGTTCATAGGCTGAAGCACAGCAGGAGAAGGAGGGACGCGCCATGAGGAGAGGGAAGCGTCTGCGCGCGCTCCGCACACGGAGCAGGACGGCGCCGCGCCGCAACGTTCACCGCGGCGGCGCCGCGGCGGCAGAGCCGGTAATGGACCGCGCGCTCTGGCGCGTGGTGGTCAGCGCCGCTATCTTCGTCTCGCTGATCGCGCTCAAGCTGGCGCTGCCCGGACGGCTTGCCGCCGTGCGCGGCACGCTGGGCTCCTGGCTCGTGCGCGACGCCGATCTTGCGGGCGCCGTTTCCGCCCTGGGGCACGCGGTCAGCGGGGAAAAGGACGTGGTCGAGGCGCTGGGCGAGGCGTATATCGCCGTGACCGGCAGGCAGCCGGCGGCAAAGGAGGTCTCTGCCCCGGCGGAGACCGACGGCGCGGCGGATGCGCTCGACACGCGCGCGCTGCCCGCCGCGGCGGTGGCGGAGCAGCGCGTGCTGGGCTTCGCCTACGTTCCGCCGCTCGAGGGCGCGCTGACCTCGCCGTTCGGCTGGCGCACGCATCCGCGCAGCGGCGTCGAGGCCTTCCATTACGGCGCGGATCTCGCGGCGGAGGAGGGTACGCCGATCGTCTGCTTCGCAGACGGCGTCGTCGGTGCGGTCGGAGAGAGCACGGAACTCGGCAAATACCTGACCGTGACGCACGAGGGCGGTTTTTCCACGCTGTACGCGCATTGCAGCAGCGTCACGGCACGCTCCGGCAGCGTGGTGCGGCGCGGCGAGACGATCGCCGCGGTGGGGCAGACGGGCAACGCCACGGGACCGCACCTGCATTTCGAGCTGCATGAGGGAGGGAAGTATCTCAATCCGATCTATTATCTTGCCGCATGAGCGGGGATTGCGCGTTTCGCCGGGCTTTTTCGCGACGCTTGCGCTTGCCCTGGCGGTGGGTCCGATCGCGCTGACGGGCGCGGTGCTGGCCGCGGCGGCGATGCACGAGGGCGGACATCTGCTGGCGCTGCGGCTGTGCCGCGTGCCGGTCGAGGGGGTGCGCCTCGGCGCCTTCGGCGCGGAGATCCGCGCACCGGGAGCGGCGCGCCTGTCCTACGGACGCGAGCTGGCCGTCACGCTGGCGGGGCCGGCGGTCAACCTGCTTGCGGCGCCGCTGCTCGCGGCGGTCTCGCTGCGCGCGGACTGGGCGTGGGGGTTCCTCTTCGCCGGCGTGCACCTGCTGCTGGGCCTCTACAATCTGCTGCCGGTGCCGCCGCTGGACGGCAGCCGCGCGCTCCGGCTCGTGACGGCGTGCTGCTTCGGGCCGACGGCAGGCGACGCGGCGGCGGACGCCGCGGGCCTTCTGTTTGCGCTGGCACTCGTAGCCCTGGGCGCATATCTGCTGCTGGCTGCAGACGGCGGCGCGCTGCTGCTGATCGCCGCGCTGGGCCTGCTGTGGGACGCGGCGCGGCAAGTGGGGCTTGCGAAACGGGGCACGGGCGTGTAAAATAGCGAAAAGAGCCTTTTTACCGCAAAGGAGGATTCCCGTGGACAAGCGATTGGAGCGTATCCTGCCGCGCGTGCAGAAGCCCGCGCGCTACGTGGGCGGGGAATACAACGCCGTGATGAAGGACAAGGTGCAGGTGGACACCCGCGTCGCCTTCTGCTTTCCGGACACCTATGAGATCGGCATGTCCAACCTCGGCATGCGGATCCTCTACGGCGTGATGAACAACATGGAGGGCGTGTGGTGCGAGCGCAGCTTCCACCCCTGGGGCGACATGGAGGAGGAGATGCGCCGCGCGGGCATCCCGCTCTATGCGCTCGAATCCGGCGACCCGGTCGGGGAGTTCGATATCGTGGCGTTCTCCGTGGGCTATGAGATGGCGTTCCCCGCGATCCTCAACATGCTCGACCTCGCGGGCATCCCGATCCGCGCGAGCGAGCGCACCGCGCTGACCCCGCTCGTCATCGCGGGCGGCACCGCGATGTACAACTGCGAGCCGATCGCGGATTTTCTCGACCTTGCGCTCGAGGGCGAGGGGGAGGAGCTGCTCGTCGAACTGCTCACGCTGTTTCGCACGGCGAAGCGCGAGGGCTGGGACAAGGAGACATTTCTCTGTAAAGCTGCTCAGCTTGACGGTGTTTACGTTCCCAGCTTTTACGAGGTCGATTACAACGACGACGGTACCGTGCACGCCATTACACCGACGCACGGCGCGCCCGCGAAGGTCCGCAAGCGCATCATGCAGGATATGGACGCAGCGTACTATCCGGTCAAGACGATCGTGCCCTCGACCGAGATCGTGCAGGACCGCATCACGCTCGAGCTGTTCCGAGGCTGCATCCGCGGCTGCCGCTTCTGCCAGGCGGGCTACGTCTACCGCCCGGTGCGCAACCGCTCGAAGGAACTGCTCGTGCGCTACGCCAAAGAGGCGGTGGAGGACTCCGGCTATCAGGAGATGACGCTCTCCTCACTCTCAACCTCGGACTACCGGCCGCTCGTCGACCTCTGCGACGACCTGGAGGATTTCTGCGCCGAGAAGCACCTGAACCTGTCGCTGCCGTCCCTGCGGGCGGACAATTTCTCCATGGCGCTGATGGAACGGCTGCAGAAGGGCCGCAAGACGGGCCTGACCTTTGCGCCCGAGGCAGGCACGCAGCGCCTGCGCGACGCAATCAACAAAAACCTGACCGAGGATGACCTGCTCGCGTCCTGCCGCCGCGCATTCGCGGGCGGATACAGCGCGGTCAAGCTCTATTTCATGCTGGGCCTGCCGACGGAGACGGACGAGGACGTGCTCGGCATCGCGGACGTGGCGGCGCACGTGATGCACGCCTGGCGCGAGAGCGCGGCAAACAAGACGCGCGGCGTGCGCATCACGGTGTCGACCTCATGGTTCGTGCCGAAGGCGCACACGGCCTTTCAGTGGGAGCCGCAGATCCCGATCGAGGAGTATGAGCGCCGCGTGGCTCTGCTGCGCGAGCGCATGAACACCAAGACCGTGACCTACAACTGGCATCCCTCGCCCACGAGCTTCATGGAGGCCGTGATCTCCCGCGGCGACCGGCGGATGTGCCGGGTGCTGGAAACGGCCTTCCGGATGGGCGCAAAGCTCGACGCCTGGGAGGAATATTTCTCCCTTGAGCGCTGGATGGAGGCGTTCGCCGCGTGCGGCCTCGACCCGCATTTCTACGCCAACCGCGTGCGCGAGCCGGGCGAGGTGCTGCCCTGGAGCCACATCGACGTGGGTGTGGACGAGCGGTTTTTGCAGCGCGAGCGCGAGCGCGCATATCAGGGCGTGACCACGCCGGACTGCCGCACCCAATGCAACGGCTGCGGCGCGAACCGGCTGATCGGGAGGGCTTGCGATGGCTAAGCTGAGACTGCTGTTCATCAAGGAGGCGCAGGCCTCGTATATCTCGCATCTCGACCTGATGCGGACGTTCCAGCGCGTGTTCCCGCGCGCGGGCCTCGCCCTGCGCCACTCGCAGGGCTTCCACCCGCACCCGCTGATCTCCATCGTGCTGCCGCTGCCCGTCGGGCAGAGCAGCGAGTGCGAGCTGCTGGACTTCGACGTGCTGCAGGAGACGGACGGCGCAGGCGTGGCGGAGGCGCTGAACACCGGATTGCCCGCGGGGCTCCGCGTGCGCGCGTGTTACCCGGCCGCGCGGCCTGCGCGCGAGCTGGCGTTCCTGCGCGCCCGGCTGGAGCTGGACTATGACGCCGGCGTGCCCGCGGGCGCGGCCGACGCGCTGCGGGCGCTGTTCGCGCGCGGCGAGGTGCTGGTCGAAAAGCGCACGAAGCACAAGGAGCTTGCAAGCATCAACGTGATCCCGCTGCTGCGCGAGACCGCGTGGACGCAGGGCGAGAACCTGCTCACGGGCGAGATCGTCTGCCGCGCGCAGGACCCGGGCCTGAACCCGGCGCTGCTGGCGCAGGCGGCGGAGCGGTATCTGCCGGAGCTCGCGCCGAACTTCGCCCGCGTGCGCCGACTGGAGCTCTACGACGCGGAGGGGAACGTTTTCCGCTGAGCGGAAAAAATAACGCTTGCATTTTGCAAAAAGTTGTGGTATCCTACTTAAGCCTTTGTGAAAAGGACTCTCGGATCGGAAAGAGGTGAACACGAGCAATGAAGGAAGGAATCCATCCCAATTATCAGCAGACTACGATTCGATGCGCCTGCGGTAATGTGATTGAGACAGGTTCCACCAAGAAGGATATCAAGGTGGAAGTGTGCTCAAAGTGTCACCCCTTCTTCACGGGCAAGCAGAAGCTG
>Ga0079305_1001718_pt1 | contig 25519 bp, 19 predicted proteins | sample LMS_cellobiose_e_FD_79183 | JGI IMG/M metagenome (GOLD analysis project Ga0079305, IMG submission 79183) | Rumen-fistulated moose microbial communities from Alaska, USA - LMS_cellobiose_enrichment | ecosystem: Host-associated > Mammals > Digestive system > Stomach > Rumen fluid ... | reverse complement strand
GGACCACCGAGAAATGACAGGCCATCAGCTTGACCACGGCGTTGTCGTACGACTCGCCGATCATGAGGAGATTTCCTCCGCCGGAGGAGGCGTTCCGGACGACGATGCAGCCGTTGTCACCGCCGTAGCAGTTCGCGTAGTTCGTATAGTTCTGGGCGTCCGGATCCCTCTCCGTCTGGCGGAAGTAATTCGAAATGTAGCCGTAGTCCGGATACGATTCGCCGTTGATCGTGACCTCGAACGCGGGGAAATCGAACACATAGCCGCTCATTTCCTCGCAGTAGATCGCCGCGGAACGTACCGTTTTCGACCCGTTCGCCAGACCGGCCGACTTTACGGCAGTCGGAACGACCGGCGCTTCATCCGGACGGACGATCGAGAGGATCTGGCGGTAGCCTTCATAGGAGCCCTTGTAGTTCCAGTGATGATCGCCCTTATAGAAGTATTCGTCCACTTCGTCGTATCCGCTCACGCGGAAAATACCCTTCCGGCTCTCCGGAAGATCGAGTCTGGCCATGATGTAATCGGACGTTCCGGTCTTTTCGCCCGTCGTGAGGTCGACTTCCGTCTCCCGTTCGACGAAAAACGCATAGTTCTCCACCTCCGGGTGGGCCGCCATCCAGGCGTTCAGAGTTTCGGCACGGTTGTCGATAATGGATTTATACCAGCTGAGCGGATAGGGGCTGTAGACGAGATGGCTCCGGAAGAGCGAAACCTTGTCATAGAGCGACGCGTAGACCGCGGCCTCCCGGGCGGGATCGACGTTGTTGAGGATGATCCTTCCGCCGTTCGTCTTCTCGGCAAAGTAGATCCGCGCATCTCCCGGGACGACGGGCTGGGGCGCGTGGGTTTCCGAGAAGACCGGTCCCGCGGGATCGTTCTTCGGATCCGTTTCCGCGTTCGGGCCGTCGCCCGTTCCCGCGTCCGGATCGGTGTTTCCGTTCGGATCGCCGGACGTTCCCGCATTCGGATCCGTTCCCGCGTTCGGATCGTTCTCCGGCGGATTCGTCTTTCCTGCGAGAACCTTCGGAAGAACGTGGGCGGTCAGGCGCGAAAAGGCGTCGTTGTAGGCGGCCTTCATCTTCTCCGCAAACGGGAGCTGATCGGCAAAGCCGTCCTCTGTTTCCTCCTGGAAGGTACCGTCGAGATACGCCGCGGCCGTAAACCGCGGGATCTTTTCCGCATACCGGTTCTCGTACTCGTTGATGTCGTGCGGGAAAAGAAGCGCTTTCACAAGGCCGATGAGGAGCACAAGCGCGAAAAGCGTGAGGAACGAGAGGTTCAGGATGTTGCGCGTGATGTTCTGTTTTCGCTGTTTTGCAGTCGTTCTGGGCATCGGTTCGCTCCGTCCTGGCTAGAAGCGGAAATAGATGAAGGGGTTGTATTTCGTGCTGACGCAGAAGACGACGGAGAGCACGAAGATCGCAAACGCAAATACGTTCGCGAGGACCGTTCCCGCGACGGTTTTTTCGGTCTTCCGGAACAGTCTTCCGATCGGGAACATGAAGACGAGCCCGAGCGCGAGGAAGACGAAGCCGCGCAGAACGTTCGTGTTCGCCGCGACCGCCGCCGCGAAGTTCGTCGGAACAAAGCCGAACATCGTTTTCAGCGCAACGCCGAGCTCGCCGAAATCGGTGCGGTTGAAGAGCACCCAGCCGACGTTGACGATGAAGAACGTGTAGAGCCAGCCGACGGCCTTCGGGAGCTTTTCGAGGATCTTTCCGAGCCAGAGTTTCTCGATCACGAGAAGGACGGCGTAGTAGAGTCCCCAGAGGATGAAGTTCCACTCCGCGCCGTGCCAGAAGCCGGTAAGCGCCCAGACGACGAAGATGTTGAATATCCAGCGGCCTTTCGTAACGCGGTTTCCGCCGAGCGGAATATAGATATAGTCACGGAACCACGTCGAGAGCGAGATGTGCCAGCGGCGCCAGAAATCCGTGACGGAGACGGCGACGTAGGGGTGATTGAAGTTTTCGAGGAAATGGAAGCCGAAGAAGCGGCCGAGGCCGATCGCCATATCGCTGTAGCCCGAGAAGTCGAAGTAGATCTGAAGCGTATAGGCGAGCGCCGCGATCCAGTAGAAGGCGGAGCCGTAGACGGCCGGATTGCCCGCGTAGATGATCTCCGCCATCTCCGCCACCCCGTTCGCGATGAGGACCTTCTTCGCGAGCCCGAGGCAGAACCGCCTCGCGCCGTACGTCGCGTCGTCGAGCGTCTCCTTCCGGTTCAGGATCTCGTCCTCGATCGTCTGGTAGCGGACGATCGGGCCGGCGATGAGCTGGGGGAAGAAGCAGAGATAGAGGAGCAGATAAAAGAAGTTCTTCTGGACGGAGACGTTCTTCCGGTAGAGATCGATGACGTACGAGAGGATCTGGAACGTGTAGAAGGAGATCCCGATCGGGAGCGCAATCCTCGCGATGCCGAAATCCTTCCCGAAGAGCGCGCCGATGTTGTCTGCGAAGAAATTCAGATATTTAAAATACAGGAGATTCGAGGTGATGAGGACGAGCGTCACGACGTAGACGAGCTTCCGGAGGCCGCCCTTCCCTTCGCGGTCCAGACGGTCGATCAGGATCCCGCCGCCGTACGCAACGGCTGCGACGAGGCACATGAGAAGCACGAGCCGCGGCTCGCCCCACGCGTAGAAGAACAGCGACGCAACGAGCAGAACGGCGTTTTTCCACGTCCTTCCGGGAACGAACACGTAGAGCGTGACCGTCACGGCGAGGAACAGGAATAAGAATGTCAGGCTTGAAAAGACCATATCGGGTCGGGGGTTCCTTTCATACGAAAAATGCGCGGAACAGGTCTTGTCCCACGCACTTCATCATACACGCTTTTTTGCTTCGGGGCAACCGCTTTCGCGATCGTGCGCGTTTCGCTTCGCGCTCCCGGTACCGCCGTTTATTCTTCGAGAAGAGCGACCTGTCCGAGGAGCTCCGCCACCGTACGGACCGGAACGACCTCGATCTTCGCCCGGACTTCCTCCGCAACGTCCTTCAGATCGAAGACGTTCTCTTCGGGGATGAAGACCTTCGTAATCCCGGCGCGTTCTGCGGCCATCAGCTTTTCGGGAAGACCGCCGATCGGCGTTACGGCGCCGCGGAGGGAGATCTCGCCCGTCATTGCAATGTGGGGATCGACGATCCGCCCGGTAAGGAGCGACGCGAGCGCGGTGAGAAGCGTCACGCCCGCCGACGGCCCGTCCTTCGGGACGGCCCCTTCCGGGACGTGGATATGGAGGTCGTTCTCCTCCAGTTTCTTCGCTTCCGCGGGAAAGATCGATTTCACGAGCGAGATCGCGATCATCGCCGATTCCTTCATCACGTCGCCGAGCTGGCCGGTAATCGTCAGGCCGCCTTTTCCTTTCGTCAGCATCGTTTCAATGTAGAGGATCTCACCGCCGACCGGCGTCCAGGCGAGGCCCGTGACGACGCCCGCCTTCGGCTCCGGAAGGATTGATTCGTGGCGGATCGGACGGTCCTCCATCTCCCTGCGGACGACCTCGGGCGTCACGACAACCGTTTCCTCCGGGTTCTCCGCGACGCGGACCGCAAGAACGCGGCAGAGTGTATCGATGCGCTTCCGGAGTCCGCGGACACCCGCCTCCATCGTGTAGTCGCTGATGAGCGTTTCAAGCGCCGCATCCTCGACCGTCATTCTGGACGGTGCGATTCCCATCGCCTCCATCGACTTCGGAACGAGGTGTTCCTTCGCGATCGAGAGCTTTTCGAGCGGCGTATAGCCGGTAAACTGTATGACCTCCATCCGGTTGAGGAGCGGCTCGGGGATCGTATCGGCCGTGTTCGCCGTGCAGATGAAGAGCACGTCCGAGAGGTCGTACGGAACGTTCATGTAGTGGTCTGTAAACGTATTGTTCTGTTCGGGATCGAGGACCTCGAGGAGCGCGCTCGCAGGGCTTCCGTTGTACGACGCGGAGAGCTTGTCGACCTCGTCGAGGACCATCACGGGGTTCGAAACGCCGCTTTTATGGATGCCGTCCATGATCCGGCCGGGCATCGAGCCGATGTACGTCCGCCGGTGGCCGCGGATGTCGGATTCGTCGTGGACGCCGCCGAGGCTGACGCGGACGTATTCGCGTCCGAGGGCGCGCGCGATCGACTTTCCGATCGACGTTTTACCCGTTCCGGGAGCGCCGACAAAGAGCAGGATCGAGCCGGACTGTTCGCGCTTCAGGTTCATCACGGCGATCTGCTGGATGATGCGGTCCTTGACCTTCGAAAGGCCGTAGTGATCCTCGTCAAGGATCCTGCGCGCTTCTGCGAGGTCGATCCGTTCCGCTTCCTCCTTTTTCCACGAGAGCGTCGTCACGAAATCGAGATAGTCGTAGAGCATCCCCGCTTCGACGCTTTCCTTCCCTTCCTGTTTCAGCCGGTTCAGGACCTTCTCGGCCTCCTTCCGCGCCGTTTCGTTCATGCCGGATTCGGCGATGCGCTGCTGGAATTTCTGCACGTCCGTCACGTTCTCGGGGTGCATCTCGTCGAGTTCCTTCTGGAGGTGCTCCATCTGGCGCCTGATCGCGGATTCCTTGTAGCGCTTCTGCATCTCCTCCTGCTGGGAGGTCATTGCTTCGTTCGTAATACGGCCGACCTCCATGAATTCATAGAGCGTCTTCTCGATGACCTCCGCCCGTTTCGCGCGGCTGTCCTCCGCAAGGATCGCGTACCGTTCCTCGTTCGGGAGATCGAGCATCGCCGACATCGAGCATGCAGCCATCCCGATCGTATCGATCTGATCGATGAAGAATTCCGCGACCTCCTTCCACTGGAAGCCGGCGGAGAACTTCCGCATCTCTTCGACGAGAGCCTTTACCTTCTCGGCTTCGACGGCGCGGTCGAGATCGTCGATATCGTTCCGGCGCGAGATCGAGAGTTCGATCGTATGGTCTTTGTTGATCCAGACCTCCTCGACGTTCACGCGGTAGAGCGTGCGGATTGTTGCGAAGCCCTGGTCGTTCAGTTCCCGGACCGTTCCCGCGACGCCGATCGGATAGAAATCGTCTTCGCGGAGTTCTTTCGCGTTGACCTTGTCCTTCGCCACGATCAGGATCACCTTTTCGCCGACGGAAACGCCCTTCCCGCCCGCGCTCTGGCGGAGCTGTTCGGTCTGGAAGAACAGCGACGCGTCGGGTGTCAGAATCATATTGTATACGGGTACAACAAGCATTTGTCGTCCTCCTTTTCGTTTTTCTATTTTATGCAATTTGATTTTGTCATAGTTATATTACCGCAATGTAAACATTCAAACACATCTCCGACGCAAAAACAGAAAACGCCCCCTGCGGGGTCCGCAGGGGGCGAAGCGTTCCGATGACGTCCGGTTATTTCAGAAGGCCGCCGAAGGCCGCGAAGAGCGGACCGAACACGACGGCAACGATCGTCATGAGCTTGATGAGGATGTTGAGGGACGGGCCGCTCGTATCCTTGAACGGGTCGCCGACGGTATCGCCGACAACGGCCGCTTTGTGGGTTTCGGAGCCCTTTCCGCCGTAGGCGCCGCCTTCGACGTACTTCTTCGCGTTGTCCCAGGCGCCGCCGGCGTTGGACATCATAATGGCGAGGAGAACGCCTGCAGCAAGCGCGCCGGCGAGCATTCCGCCGAGGCCCGCAGGCCCGAGGACGAAGCCGACGATGAGAGGAGCGACGATCGCGAGGAGGCCCGGGACGACCATTTCCTTCAGCGCGGCGCCGGTCGAGATGTGGACGCAGCGCGCATAGTCCGGTTTCGAGGTTCCTGCCATAATGCCCTTGTCCTCACGGAACTGGCGGCGGACTTCCTCGATCATCTGGTTCGCGGCCTTGCCGACGGAAGACATCGTAAGAGCGGAGAAGAGGAACGGAAGCATCGCGCCAACGAAGAGGCCCGCGATAACGGACGGATCGAGAAGCGAGATGTGGAACGTTTCGTGGGTAACGGATTCGATGACCTGAGAGTACGTCGCGAAAAGCGCGAGCGCGGTAAGCGCGGCGGAGCCGATCGCGAAGCCCTTGCCGATCGCAGCCGTCGTATTGCCGACGGAGTCGAGCGTATCGGTGATCTCACGGACGGACTCGGGAAGTTCGGACATCTCGGCGATGCCGCCGGCGTTGTCGGAGACGGGGCCGTACGCGTCGACCGCAACGGTGATGGCCGTCGTGGAGAGCATGCCGACCGCGGCGAGTGCGATGCCGTAGAGGCCCGCGAACGCGTTGGCGATGAGGATGCCGACCGCAACGAGGATGATCGGCCAGAGCGTCGACATCATACCGACGGAGAGACCGGAGATGATCGTCGTGGCGGAACCGGTCTGGGACTGTTCCGCGATTTTCTTCACGTGGCGGTAATCCGCAGACGTGTAGATCTCGGTGATCTTGCCGATGGCGAGACCGACGGCGAGGCCGGCGATGATCGCGATGGCGGGGTTGATCGTTCCGAGGAACGATTTCGACAGGACGAACGAGGCGACGATGACGATCGCAGACGAGAGATACGTTCCGATGTTCATCGAGGTCGACGGGTTCGTTCCCTCTTTTCCGCGGACGAGGAGGATTCCGACGATCGAGGCGATGAGGCCGACGGCGGAGAGAACGAGCGCGAAGACGGAGCCCTTCACGGGGTCGAGCTCGAACGGAGCGCCGATCGACGGGGTAACGGTCGGGATGATCGCCGCGAGAGTGATTGCGGAGACGATCGAGCCGACATAGGATTCGAAGAGGTCGGAGCCCATACCGGCAACGTCACCGACGTTGTCGCCGACGTTATCGGCGATGACGGCGGGGTTCCGGGGGTCGTCTTCGGGGATACCGGCTTCGACTTTCCCGACGAGGTCGGCGCCGACGTCAGCCGCTTTCGTATAGATACCGCCGCCGACACGGCCGAACAGAGCCATCGAGGAGGCGCCGAGACCGAAGCCGGTGATGACGTCCGCGGAACTCATTCCGAGGATGCAGAAGATCGCGCCGACGCCGAGAAGGCCGAGACCCGCAACGCAGAGACCCATAACGGAACCGGAGCGGAACGCGACGGCGAGCGCTTTGACGATACCGCCTTCGCGGGCGGCGTTCGCGGTACGGACGTTACCCTTCGTAGCGACTTTCATACCGCAGAAGCCGGCAATCACGCTGAACAGCGCGCCGAAGATGTAAAGAACGGCGGTGGTCCAGTTGATGCCAAGGCCGAGCACGACGAAGAGGACGGCGATGACGATGGCCATCGTCCGGTATTCTCTCTTCAGAAACGCCATCGCGCCTTCACTGATGAAGCCGGCAATTTCTTTCATCCGGTCGGTGCCCGCGTCCTGCTTGGAAATCCAAGAAGCAAGGACGGCTGCGACGATCAGTGCAACAACGCCGCAGACCGGTGCTAAAATAGCGAGATTTTGCATGGGGTTAAGTCCTTTCCTTCCCAACTGTCGACGGTAACGGATTGAATGCGGAGAATAAAAAATCGATTCCCGCAGAGGGCTGCGGGATCGAAGGGGAAACGGTCTGGATTACTCGATCGCTACGAGTATGAGCGCGCAGATGATGAAGAGAATCGCACAGACGATGGTCACCTTGGAGAGAATGGCTTCGTATCCCTTGCTCTTTTTCTTACCGAAGAGCTGTTCCGCTCCGCCGGCGATCGAGCCGGAAAGGCCCGCGGAATTGCTCGACTGGAGAAGAATCGAAGCGCTGAGGACGATCGACGCAATAGCAAGTAAAATCATCAGAAATACTTTCATAATAGAGATAGCCTCCTAAAGAGAATGACTCATTTTATCATACGATTCAGGGGATTACAACCCCCGTTTCGTTGATTTTTCGCGTTTTCGTTCGGTTTTCGCCTTCGATGCACCGGCTCAGAAATTGACGAGCGAAAGGAAGCTGTCGGGCTTCAGACTCGCGCCGCCGACGAGAACGCCGTCGATCTCGTACTGGTTCATGATTTCCGTGACATTTGCGGGTTTGACGCTTCCGCCGTACTGGATCGTCACGCAGTCGGCTGTCTCTTCACCGTAGAGCGAAGTGATCTTCTCACGGATGACGCCGCACATCTCATTCGCGTCCGCCGCACTCGCGGTCTTGCCGGTCCCGATCGCCCAGATCGGCTCGTACGCGACGGTCAGCTTCCGGACGTCCCCGTCGGGAATCCCCGCGAGATCGGCTTCGATCTGAGCCGAAACGACGTCCTTCGCCTTGCCGGCTTCGCGCTGCTCGAGCGATTCGCCGACGCAGAGGATCGGAGCGATCCCGTGGCGGAAGAGCGTGACGAGTTTTTTGTTCACGTCTTCATCCGTCTCGTGGAAGATCCCGCGCCGTTCGGAATGGCCGACGAGGCAGGCCTTCACGCCGAGTTCATCGAGCATCCGCGGCGCAACCTCGCCCGTATACGCACCCTCTTCTTCATAGAAGACGTTCTGGGCGCCGATCACGACGTCCGTATCCCGAAAGGCTTCGACAAGCGTCGCGAGCTGAGTGAACGGGGCGAAGATGCCGACGCGGACGTCGGACGGTTCGTATTCTCTGAGGAACGCCTCGGCGAATTCCTTCGCCTCGGCGATCGTTTTATACATTTTCCAGTTTCCGCAAACAAACGGTTTTCTCATTTCCATTATCCTTCTTTTTCAGTTTCTGTTTTCAGTCCATCAGGCAGTCGACGCCCGGCAGGACCTTTCCTTCGAGGAATTCAAGGGAGGCGCCGCCGCCGGTCGAGATGTGGGTCATCCGGTCGGCGAGGCCGGCTTTCTGGACAGCTGCAGCCGAATCGCCGCCGCCGATGATCGTAAGAGCATCGCTTTCCGCCATCGCTCTGGCGACCGCAAACGTTCCCTTCGCAAACGCGTCCATTTCGAACACGCCCATCGGACCGTTCCAGACGACCGTCTTCGCTTTCCGGATTTCCTCCGCGAAGAGAGCCGCCGAAGCGGGGCCGATGTCAAGGCCCATACGGGCGGGATCCATCCGGTCCGCTTCGTATACGGCGGAGGGTGCGTCGTTTTCGAGCGCATCCGCCATCACGACGTCGACCGGGAGCAGGAGCTTCACGCCCTTCGCTTCCGCCTTCTCCGTCAGTTCCTTCGCGAGACCGATCTTCTCCGCGTCAAGCAGTGACGTTCCGACCTCGTATCCCTTCGCCTTGAGGAACGTATATGCCATACCGCCGCCGACGATCAGCGTATCGACCTTCTCGATCAGGTTTTCGATGACCGGGATCTTATCGCCGATCTTCGCGCCGCCCAGGATCGCGACGAACGGGCGCTCGGGGTGTTCGACGGCGTCGCCGAGGAAACGGACTTCCTTTTCCATCAGGAAGCCCGAAACGGCAGGCAGATACGCCGCGATTCCCGCAGTCGAAGAGTGGGCGCGGTGAGCCGTTCCGAATGCGTCGTTGACGAAGAGATCGCCGAGGGACGCGAGTTCGGCAGAGAACGTCTCTCCGTTCTTCGTCTCCTCCGGACGGAAGCGGACGTTTTCGAGAAGCATCACCTCTCCGGCCTTCAGTTCCTTCGCTGCTTTTCGGACCGCATCGTCCACGACGACCGGAGACGGGACGAAGTGAACCGGCATCCCGAGCAGTTCCTCGAGCCGTTTCGCGACGGGCGCAAGCGTATACTTCATATCGGGACCGTCCTTGGGACGCCCGAGGTGGCTCATCAGGATCACGGCCGCTCCGTTTTCGATCAGATAGCGAATCGTCGGGAGCGCGGCGCGGATCCGCGTATCATCGGTGATCGCACCGGTCTCCTTGTCCTGCGGAACGTTGAAGTCGACGCGGCAGACCGCTTTCTTTCCGGAGACGTCGACGTCACGGATCGTTTTCTTCATCACAGAATCCTTTCTTTTCAGCCCTTACAGACTCTTTGCGACCATCTCGGTCAGCCGGACGGCCTGGGAAGTGAAGCCCCATTCGTTGTCGTACCACGCGAGGATCTTGACCATATTGCCGTTGATGACCATCGTCGAAAGCGCGTCGACGACGCCGCCGTGGGTATCGCCCTTGAAGTCGACGGAGACGAGCGGATCGTCGCAGTAGCCGAGCGCTTCCTGCATATACGTCTCGCACGCCTTCTTCAGAACGCGGTTGACTTCTTCCTTCGATGTCGAGCGGCTGAGGACGAACGCCACGTCGACGACGGAAACGTCCGGCGTCGGGACGCGCATCGCGTAGCCGTTGACCTTGCCCTGGAGCTGCGGAAGGACCTTTCCGAGGGCTTTCGCCGCTCCGGTCGTCGTCGGGATCATCGAGAGCCCGGCCGCACGCCCGCGCCGCAGGTCTTTGTGGTTGAGGTCAAGGATCTTCTGGTCCTGGGTATAGGAGTGGATTGTCGTCATCAGTCCGCTTTCGATCCCGAAATTCCGGTCGATGATATCAGCCACGGGAGCGAGGCAGTTCGTCGTACAGGACGCGGTCGAAATGATGTTGTCGCGCTGGGGATTGTATTTGTCGTCGTTTACGCCCATGACGATCGTGATGTCCTCATCGGTCGCGGGCGCGGAGATGATGACCTTTTTCGCGCCGGCCTCGATGTGCTTGATCGCTTTTTCACGTTCCTTGTATTTCGAAGAGGAATCGAAGACGATGTCGACGCCGAGGTCCTTCCACGGAAGCTCCTTCGGGTCCTTGATGTTGTAGGCCCTGATCTCATGGCCGTTGATCACGATCGAACTGTCCTTTGCATAGACCTCTCCGGGAAAACGTCCGAAGATCGAGTCGTACTTGAACAGATGTGCGATCGTTTCCGGCGTAGCGGAAGCGTTGTTGACGGCAACAACTTCGAAATCCGAACCGCGCTGGGTGGCGATGCGGACGAAGTCGCGTCCGATGCGGCCGAAGCCGTTGATGGCAATTTTCACGCTCATGGTCCTCTCCTTTGCAATTGGAACAGCGGCAAAAACGGGACGGGAACGCTTATTTCAGCGTTCCCATGTATTTCAGCGTACGGCAGAGCTGGCTGACGTAGCTCATTTCGTTGTCATACCAGGCCACGACGCGGACTTCAAAGATATGGGTCCCGCACTGCTGGGCGAGCGTCTGGGTCGCGTCGAACAGCGAGCCGTAGGACATGCCGATGATATCGCTCGAAACGAGTTCGAGTTCGGTATACCCGAAGGATTCGTCGGCTGCCGCCTTCATCGCGGCGTTGATGCCTTCGACGGAGACGCTGTCGGTCATATCCTTCAGGGTCGCGTCGAGGATCGTGATCGAACCGGAAGCGACCGGGACGCGCTGGGCGGAACCGATGAGCTTGCCGTCGAGTTCGGGGATGACGAGACCGATTGCCTTCGCGGCGCCGGAGGACGTCGGAACGATGTTGATCGCACCGCCGCGCGCACGGCGGAGATCGCCCTTCTTATGGGGTCCGTCGAGCAGCATCTGGTCGCCGGTATAGGCGTGGATTGTCGTCATGAAGCCCGTGCGGAGCTCGCGGTAGCCGGCGAGGGCCTTCGCCATCGGCGCGAGGCAGTTCGTCGTGCAGGATGCGCCGGAAACGATCCGGTCCTCGGCCTTCAGGGTTTTGTGGTTGACGCCGTAGACGATCGTCGGAAGGTCGTTTCCGGCCGGAGCGGAGATCAGGACGCGCTTCGCGCCGGCATCGAGATGGGCCTGGCTCTTCGCCTTCGACGTATAGAAGCCGGTGCATTCGAGAACGACGTCGACGCCGAGCTCGCCCCACGGGAGCTTCGACGCGTCCGCTTCCTTATAGACCGGAATCGAGACGCCATCAACGACGATGCAGTTTTCGCCCGCTTCGCAGTTCAGATCGTACTGACCCTGGACGCTGTCGTGCTTCAGAAGGAACGCCAGCATTTCCGGCGAGGTGAGGTCGTTTATGGCAACGATCTCGATGTCCGCTTCCTTCTTGAACAGCTTCCGGAAGGACAGTCTTCCGATGCGGCCGAAGCCGTTGATGGCAATTTTGATACTCATTTTTCTTTTCCTCCTACATATTTCACCGTGCGGTTCAGTTGTTTTTTCCGCAGCAGTTTTTATACTTCTTTCCGCTCCCGCAGGGGCATGGATCGTTCCGGCCGGGCTTCTTTTCGGCATGGGCCTGAAGCGATTTCTTGTAGTCGCGTTCGATCTCCTTCTGCCGTTCGGGCGTAAGGATCCCGTTCCACTCTTCAAGCGTGTACAGGTAATCCGCCTTCGCCTTCCACATGTTGAAGTAGAGCTTTTCCCAGTCGATGTCGAGGCGGACCTTCGAGTCCTCCTTTATGCGCTCGAGGGACTGGCCCTTCTTCAGCGACGTCTGGATTCCGTCGAGGAAGCCCATGAAAATCACGGGATCCGCCCCGTAGGCGTCGCAGAGTTCCCGGAAGGTTCCTTCGGTTTTCTGCTGTTTTTTCGCGAGAAGATCCTGATAGATTCTCTGTTCCGTTCCGGCGTATTTCCTCCAGAACGCTTCGAACGTTTCGTCGGTCTGCCCTTCGATCAGTTCGTTCCATTCTTTGTATAAGCTCATCGGTCGTGTTTTCTTTCTTTCGTTTTTCAGAGTCGGTTCGGATTTGCGTTACCGTACGCCGCCGGGGACGACGATGTCATACGCAGCGTTCTTTGCGAGTGCGCAGCCGATCGCGATCACATCGCCCATAATAGCGGAGCCTGTGGGGAGCGGGCCGGCGCCCTTTCCGTAAAACATCAGTTCCTGGGCTTCGGTCGTCTTGAGCCAGAGCGCGTTCAGTTCGTTCTTCACGGCCGCGAGCATATGGTCGTTCGGAAGTTCGGTCGGCTTCACGCTGTAGACGAGCTTCCCGCCTTCGTAACGGGCGTTCGCGACGAGCTTGATGACGTTTCCGCGGGCCTTCGCTTCTTCGATCGCAGCCTTCGTCACGCCCGTAATCCCGGTCGTCGGGATATCGGCCGGTCTGACGCGCACGCCGAAGCAGAGCGACAGAAGGATCGAAAGCTTGTTCGCCACGTCGATTCCTTCAACGTCCGCCGTCGGATTCGGCTCCGCAAAGCCTTTCTCCTTCGCCTGGGCGAGCGCCGTCTCATAGTCGAGTCCGTCTTCGCTCATCTTCGTCAGGATATAATTCGTCGTTCCGTTCAGGATTCCGTAGATCTCCTCGTATTCGTTCGCGAGAAGCGCGTTCTGAATCGAAGTAAGGCACGGAATGGCGCCGCCGACCGACGCTTCGTAGCGGAACATGACGTGGTTCCGCTCCGCCGCATCGCGCAGCAGCTCGTAACTGTCCGCAACGGCCGCCTTGTTCGCGGTGACGACGTGCTTTCCGTGATTCATCGCCTCGATCATGAAATCAATCGCGGGATGGAGTCCGCCGAGCAGTTCGACGACGACGTCGATCTCCGGGTCTTCAAAGATCTCCGCCGGATCCTGGGTGAACTTTTCGAGCGGGACCTTGACGGGACGCGGACGGTCGACGAATTTTTCGAGGATCTTCACGAATTCGAAATCAAGGCCGGTGCGGGCTCTGATCCCCTCGCGTTCCTTTTCGAGCACCATATAGGAGCCCGTGCCGATGTTGCCCATTCCGAGCAGGCCGATCTTGACGAGTTTGCCTTCCATTTCGTTTCCCTCACTTCCGGGTCAGTACGTCATCCCCGGAAGCGCAACGATCGCCTCGACCTCGACCTTTCCGCCGAGCGGAAGCGCCGCGACCTGGATGCAGGAGCGCGCCGGGAAATTGCCGTAGAAGAACGATTCATAGATCTTATTGAACGTCGCAAAGTCGTTTATATCCGTCAGGAACACGGTCGTCTTCACGATGTCGCTCATGTTGTTTCCGCCTGCTTCGATCACGGCGCGGAGATTCTGCATCGCCTGCATCGCCTGGTGCGCAAAATCGGGGTCGATCGTTCCGGTGGCGGGGTTGATGCCGAGCTGGCCGGAGACGAACGTCCAGCCGACGTCATGGATGGCCTGGGAGTACGGGCCTACTGCTTTCGGGGCTTTGTCGGTTGCGATTACGTTTTTCATAGCGGTTTTCCTTTCCGTTCATTCGGGGAGTCCGTTGCGTTTGCAGAGCGAACGGATTCCGCAGGTTTCACAGTTCGGTTTTCGGGCGGTGCAGACGCGCCGCCCGTGGAAGATCAGAGCGTGGTGCATCGACGTCCAGTGGTCCTCCGGAAGGATCTTCATCAGCCCTTCTTCGGTTTTCAGGACGTCGGTCTCGGCGGTAAGCCCGATGCGGTTCGCGAGCCGGAAGACATGGGTATCGACGGCGATCCGCTGTTCGCCGAATCCCTCGGCGAGAACGACGTTCGCGGTTTTCCGTCCGACCCCCGGAAGCGCGACAAGTTTCCCGTAGTCATGCGGGATAGTGTTATTATACTCCTCCGCAACGACTTTCGCCATCGCTTTTAAGTGATTTGCTTTTGTTTTATACATTCCGACGGGCCGAAGGATCGTTTCAAGGTCGCCGAGGGGTGCATCCGCGATGTCCCGGGGTTCCGGATACTTCGCAAACAGAACGGGAGTCACCTTGTTCACGGAGACGTCCGTCGTCTGCGCGGAGAGCATGACCGCACAGAGAAGATGAAAGCGCGTATCGAAATCGAGCGCACATTTTGCGTCGGGATACAGTTCCTCGAGAAGCGGAACGAGTTCGGCCGCCTGCCGTTTCGTGAGTTTCGCCATGGATTCTCCTTGCGTCCGGAAGAATGGTTACTGTGCGTTCGAAGGATCGGCCGGTCCGGAAGACTCCTTCGCGATCTTCGCGAGTTCCTCCTCCTCGAGGACCCGGTAGGCGACCTTGCCGACGAGCGTCTTCGGAAGTTCCTCGCGGAACTCGATGTCGTACGGAAGTGCGTATTTCGCAATGTTCTTCCGGCAGTACGCCATCAGCGTCTCCCTCGTCTCGTCCGTTGCGGGAACGCCGGCAGCCAGTTTTACGAACGCCTTGACCTTCTGCATCTGATAGGGATCGGGAACGCCGATGATGCAGCTCATCTGGACCAGTTCATGGGCGTCGAGGATGTTTTCGAGCTGGGCGGGATAGATGTTGTAGCCGCGCGAAACGATCATCCGCTTTGCACGTCCCTTGAAGTACACGAAGCCTTCGTCGTCCATCGTGCCGAGGTCGCCCGTATAGACCCATGTAAGGCCGTCGGAATGGGTTCGGAGCGTATGCGCCGTCTCCTCGGGATGGCCGACGTATTCCTTCATCACGGTCGGTCCGGCGAGCAGGATTTCGCCCTCTTCGCCGTACGGAAGCTCCTCGTCCGTCCCCGGCTTCACGATTTTGTAATAGGTATCCGGGAACGGAACGCCGATCGAGCCCTCCTTCGAACGGTCAAGCGGTGTGAGGCATGACGCCGTGACGCATTCGGTCGTTCCGTATCCCTCGCGGACCTGAACGACGGCGCCGTGGGCGTAAAGGAACTTGTCGAGTTTCTTCTTCAGCTCGATCGACAGCGAATCGCCGCCGCTGAAGACTCCCTTGAGGCAGGAGAGGTTCTGTCCGTCGAGCTCGGGAACGCGGAGGAGCGCCTCGTAGAGCGTCGGAACGCCTGCCATGAAATTGATCTGGTATTTCGTGATCAGCTTCGCGTAGCTCTTCGGCGTAAAGCGCGGAACGAGGACACAGCGGCCGCCGTTCGCAAGCATCGAGTGGATGCAGACGCCGAGGCCGAAGCCGTGAAAGACGGGCATCGCCGCAAGCATCTTGTCGCCGGGCTGGAACATCGGATTCGTCGCGACGATCTGGGCCGCAAGGGCGTTGAAATTGAGGTTCGTAAGCAGGATGCCTTTTGTCGTACCGGTCGTTCCGCCGGAATAGAGAATCGCCGCGCCGTCTTCCGCGCCGCGTTCCACCTTATAGTTGTAGAAGCAGTGGCGTCCGAGGCGCATGAAATCATCCCAGCGGATGACCGGCGCATCCTTCGGAATCTTCCGGATCTTCCGGCCTTCCGTCAGCATATAGCCCGCACGGACCGGCTTCGAAAGCTCATCGCGGATCGAGGCGATGACGACGTTTACGACAGAAGGCGTATTCTTCCGGATCGCTTCGACTTTATGGTAGAACTGGTCGAGCGTGACGACGGTCACCGACTTCGACTCGTTCAGATAGAATTCGATCTCCTTCTCCGCGGAAAGCGGATGGATCATATTGCAGATCCCTCCGACGAGGTTGACCGCATAAAACACGGCAAGCGCCTGGGGACAGTTCGGCATCGCGATGGTCACGCGGTCGCCGGCGCGGATGCCGATCGTCTTAAGGGACCGCGCGCACTGGTCGATTTTCTGAGCGAAGCGGCGATAGGTCGTCGATTTGCCCATAAAATCAAACGCGATGTTGTTCGGATACCGTTCGGCCGCACGGAACACGGCTTCCGAGATCGATCCCTGAAAATACGTAAGATGTTCGGGCACTCCCGCCATATGGCCGTACCATGGCGTTTTTGCGGTGTTCCCGCCCGCCTCATACGGGGCTTTTGCCGGAACTTCAGCCGTCGTCTTTGAATCGCTCATAGGGCTTTCTTCCTTTCTCTGATCTTCATTGATAGTCGACATTCGTTTCCAGGGTCTCTTCGAGCAGTTCCGGTTGTTCCAGAAGCTTTTTAAAGAGTCGGATCGATTTGGAGTAGTAGTATCCGTCGGCGAGGCGTTCATCGATCGTGATGCCGAGATCAACCGTTTCGCGCAGCGTGACGTTGCCTTTCCCGTCCAGCACAGGCGTTTCCTTTTTTTCACCGATGATGCAGAAGAGAGACATCGTTCCCCAGTTCGTGAGGTGATGGTACCCGGATTTGAGTTTGATCGAGCCGAGGTTCGAGAGCAGACAGCTCGAATAGTACGGATCAGAGCCGATCAGAAACTTCGGACACTTTCCGTGAACGTCGAGCCGGGTAATCAGCCAGACGAGAAAGCGCGACAGAAACCGCGGCATTTTGGTCAGGATGTCCATTGAGTTCGACGATTCGTCGAGCGCATCCGAACGGCAGAAGGTAATCTGCTCCTTCAGTTTATCGTGAAGCGTAAAAACCGTATCGGTCGGATCGGCGTAAAGAAACGCAAGCGCCTCCTCACCTTCGTCCGAAAAGCCTTTTTTTACGACGAATGCCGCAGAGAGATAGTTCCGCTGATAAAAGGATTTATTGGCGATGAAGCGGTTCAGCTTCGGCCGGAGTTCGATCGTCCGGAGAAGCGCCGCCGTAATGAGATGGAACGGCGTGAAGAGGAAGGGCGTCTCTCCGGTCTTCCCGGCGTTTTGTTTCAGGATTTCGTTCTGACGGTCACACCACTCCTGAAGAGGCGCATAATCGATCCGCTCGGAAATATACGCTTCGTTGTCGCAGCGATTCGGATAGATCAGCGGAGTGATATAATGCATTGGATCAAGGTCGCGGATCAGTTCGCCGTCCTTCCGGTCGCCGCTTCGTTTTTCGCCCCGGATCATATTATGAGCGGTTCTGTATTCCATAAGTTCTCTTTCCGGAAGCATCATCTGCAAGAAGACAATGCTCCATTTTATAAAAATATAAGGTATTATACGCCTTATACCGGGAAAAAGCCATAAACAAAATGCGATTATTCGCGTTTTGTTTTCGATTGACGGACGGCAGGGTTTGCGGTATAATAGTTTTGTGATATAATCGTATACAAATTCAAAGGAGGATCCTGCGATGCCCGAAACCCTGACATACAAAATTCTGCGTGACCATCTTCTTGCCGGACGGCTCGTCCCCGGGGAGGAAATCACGATCCGGATCGATCAGACCCTGACCCAGGACGCGACCGGTACAATGGTCTATCTCCAGCTCGAGGCGCTCGACATCGGCCGCGTCGCGACGGATCTCTCCGTCTCGTACGTCGACCACAACACGCTCCAGTCCGGTTTTATGAACGCCGACGACCACGCGTTCCTCGAAAGCGTCGCGAAACGCCACGGGATCGTGTTCTCGAAGGCCGGCAACGGCATCTGCCACCAGCTTCATCTCGAGAACTTCTCCGTTCCGGGAAAGACGCTTCTCGGCTCGGATTCCCATACGCCGACATGCGGCGGACTCGGCATGATCGCAATCGGTGCGGGCGGCCTCGACGTCGCTGTCGCGATGGCGAAGGGAACGTACAGCCTTGCCGTTCCGAAGGTGATCGGCGTCCATGTGACGGGAACGCTCCGTCCGTGGGTTTCCGCGAAGGACGTGATCCTTTCCGTTCTTTCGAAACTCACCGTCAAGGGCGGTGTCGGACGTGTCGTCGAATACTACGGTGACGGTCTTTCCGCGCTCTCGGTGACCGACCGCGCAACGATTACAAACATGGGTGCGGAGCTCGGTGCGACAACATCCGTCTTCCCCTCCGACGATGTCACGCGCGCATACCTCGAAGCGCAGGGCCGGGGCGAAGTCTGGACGCCGCTTTCGGCCGACCCGGACGCCGTCTACGACGAAACGCTCGAGATCGATCTTTCGGCGCTTGAACCGCTCGTCGCCCTCCCTCATTCCCCGGACAACGTGAAACCGGTCCGCATGGCTTCTCCGGTCCGCGTGAACCAGGTCGCGATCGGCTCGTGTACGAATTCGAGCTTCGCCGATCTGATGAAGGTCGCTGCGATTCTCCGCGGCCGTACGGTCGCCCCGGACGTCAGCCTCGTCATCGCCCCCGGCTCCTCCGCAATCCTTGCGAAGCTTGCGGAGAACGGCGCGCTCGCCGATCTCATCCGCGCCGGTGCGCGCATCATCGAATGCGCCTGCGGACCCTGCATCGGGATGGGCCAGTCCCCCTCCTCCGGCGGCGTCTCCCTCCGTACGTTCAACCGCAATTTCAAGGGCAGGAGCGGAACGCCCGACGCAGGGATCTACATCGTCAGTCCCGAAACGGCCGCATTCAGCGCCCTTTCCGGTGTTCTGTCGACCGGCTTCGGCGGCGCAGGCGACGCGGAAGGCATCACCCTTCCCGTGATCGGAATGGCGGAACCTCTCCGCAGAAACGACGCGTTCTTCGTTACCGATCCTGCTGCGGATAAAGAAAACACTCCGGTCGTGATGGGGCCGAACATCAAGCCGTTTCCGCTGAACGTACCGCTTCCGGAGAGCCTGACGCTCCGCGTTACGCTGAAGGCGGGCGATAACATTACGACCGACGACATTATGCCCGCCGGAACGAAAGTCCTTCCCTACCGCTCGAACGTTCCGTTTATGAGCGGCTTCTGCTTCGAGACGATCGATACGGAATTCCCGAAGCGCTGCGAAGCGGTCAAGGCGGATTCCTCTTTCAGCGGCTCCGCAATCGTCGGCGGTCAGAACTACGGCCAGGGCTCCTCGCGCGAACACGCCGCCCTCGCTCCTCTCCATCTCGGCGTTCGCGTCGTCGTTGCAAAGTCGTTTGCGCGGATTCACCGTTCAAACCTCATCAACAGCGGCATCCTCCCGCTCGTCTTCGAAGACCCGGCGGACTACGACGCGCTTTCCGAATCGACCGTCCTCACGTTCAGCGAGCTTCCCGCCCAGCTTGCCTCGGGCGGCCCGATCGTCGCAGCCGACGCGGCCGGACGCGCCTACCGCTTCCTCGGAAACTATTCGCCCCAGGAACACGAACTGCTCCTCGCGGGCGGTAAAATCAACTGGCTTAAACAGCATTAAGGAGAAATCATGACACCGGAAGAATACAAAAAAGCATTTGAAGCGATCGTCACCCGCCAGCTGGCCCGCATCGAGCAGATGAAAGCCGATACGACATTCGACGATTACGGGTCCCTCGAAAAGATCGTGATCGGCGTCATCGGCGGCGACGGCATCGGTCCAGCGATCGCGACCGCCGCAGAGCGTGTCCTTGAGACGCTCCTTGCGGACGAAGTCGCGCGCGGAAAGGTTGAATTCCGCACGATCAGCGGTCTGACGATCGAGAACCGCGTCCGCGTCATGCAGCCGATCCCGGACGACGTGATGGAGGAAATCAAAGCCTGCAACGTCCTCCTCAAGGGGCCGACGACGACGCCGAAAAAGGGAGACGGCCTTCCGAACATCGAATCCGCAAACGTCGCGATGCGGAAGGCGCTCGATCTCTTCGCGAACGTCCGTCCCGTCCGCGTCCCCCGTCTCGGGATCGACTGGACGTTCTTCCGCGAGAACACCGAATGCCTTTATGCGATGGGCTCCTCCGGCCTCAACATCACGGACGACCTTGCGATCGATTTCCGCGTCATCACGACCCAGGGAACCGAACGGATTGCTCGTCTTGCGTATGAATTCGCACGCGCAAACGGAAAAAAACGTGTTACAATCGTTACCAAAGCAAACATCGTCAAGGCTTCCGACGGAAAATTCCTCGACGTCTGCAAAAAAGTCGCCGCGGAGTACCCCGAGATCGAGACGGACGACTGGTTCATCGACATCATGACTGCGAAGCTGATCGACGAGAAGCGCCGCAGCGGCTTCCAGGTCTTCATCCTCCCGAACATCTACGGCGACATCCTGACCGACGAGGCCGCCGAGATCCAGGGCGGTGTCGGAACGGCCGGCTCCTCAAACATCGGACGCCACTACGCGATGTTTGAAGCGATCCACGGCTCCGCACCGCGCATGGTCGAGGAAGGCCGCGCAAAATACGCCGATCCATCCTCCGTCATCCGCGCAGGCTCGATGCTCCTCTCCCACATCGGCTATCAGAAACAGGCCGATCTGCTTTCGGAAGCGCTCGAGATCTGTACCGTCACCGAAAAGAAACTCGTATCGACCGGCCGCGCAAACGGCGCAACGTGCGAAGAAATGGCCGATTACATTCTTGAAACCGTTCAGAAACTGGAGGCAGAAAAATGAAACGCAATCCTGAACCGCTTTCCGGAAACGCTTATCAGCTCATCCGAAAGGACATTCTCCAGAACCGCTTCGCGGCAGGCGAAAAGCTGACCGAACAGGTCCTCTGCGAACGCTACAACATGAGCCGTACGCCCGTCCGCGAGGCGCTTCGCCAGCTCGAACTCGAAGGGCTGATCGAGATGGTCCCGAACCGCGGCGCGTTCGTCATCGGTCTCTCGCCCCAGAACCTCCGCGATCTCTACGATATGCGGCGCGACTATGAGGTCCTCGCTGTCCGCTGGGCGATCGAGCGGATGAGCGACGAGGATCTCGCGCGGCTCGAGGAAGCGTACGAATTCATGGAATTCTACACGATGAAGCGCGAAGCCGACAAGATGCTCAACATCAACACCCAGTTCCATGAACTGATCTACGCGGCCGCCGGAAACCGCATCCTCCAGAACACCCTTTCGACCTATCAGGCCTACATCAAGCTCACGAAGACGAACGCCTCCTATGTCGACGGCTATCTCGACGAGGTCCTTCAGGAACACAAGGCAATCTTCGAGGCCTTTAAGGCACGCGATCCCGAAGCCGGTGCGAAGGCCATCGCCCTTCACATCGACAATGCGAAGAAACGCGCGAATTTCATCGACTGACCTGTTTACCGGCTTCGGCCGAACGAAAATGCACTCCCCCGGGGGAGTGCATTTTTCTGTTCCGATTGTGACCGGGGACAGAGCCTACTCGAAAATCGCGAGATTGTCGATTCCGAGCTCGCTGTACCGGAGCGAAAGTCCCGCGTTCGCGAGTTCCCAGCCTGTCTCGGAATACCGGTCCGCCAGGCTGTATGCGTTCCCTTCCTTCAACATAAGGAAGATCTCATCCGTTCCGACCGAGAAGGTCAGCTCGCGGCCGTAGATGTCGTCGAGATACGCCTCGAACGAAGCCATCGCGGCCGGATCCTCCGAGCGGTACGAACCGTTCTCCGCCGTGATCCGCCGGTAGCCTTCGCGCGCGGCCTTTTTCATCGTCTCCGTCACGTCGACGCCTGCGCGGAAGACGTCCCCGAGCGTGATCGGCGTCTCCGAATCGCCGCGGTAGACGGCGTATCCGCTCCGGGAAACGGTTTCGAGATTCCGGTAGGCCGCCGGGGTACTGACGTTGAAATCGCAGCTCTCGGAGGAATAGACGTTCGTGTAGTTTCCGACCCGCGAGACGTACCCGTAGACCGACGAAGAGAGGCGCACGTCGGGCTCCTCCTTCAGCAGCTCCTCATATCTCTCCCGGATCTCATTTATGAAGGCAGCGCGGCTTTCCTCCGTAATCGGAAGCGTCGCGAGCTGGCCCTTCGGCATCGATTTGTAATATGTGATGTCGACGTTGTAGTAACAGTCCTTCCCGAAGAGACTGTCCCTCCACTCGCTGACGGCAAGTGTCTCGTTCAGGGGATACGGGCGGTAGAGAAGCTTTTTATTCGGCGCCTTATCCTCGAACAGGCTCTTCGCCGTTCCGAAGCGCGTGAGATCGATCCCGTCGGTCGCGGGGACGGCCAGAAGCGTCGGCTCGAACGAATTCGTCCGGACCCACGGCGTCGCTTCGTCGAGGATCAGGGCGACGCTTCCGTTCTCCGAAAGGAAGAAGCGCTGGTCCTCTCTGATCCCCGGGAAGGATCCGCTCAGGCGGAAATCGTCGTACTCTCCCTCCTCAAACCAGCCTGTCTCCTCGTTCTCCGTCTCGTGGCGCTCGATTACGTCCTGAACCTTTCCGTTCAGATAGCGGATTCCCTCGTCCGGATCCGCGAAGAGATCCGTGATTTTCAGAAGCTCGCCCGTCGAAAGATCGAACGTCAGACCGACCTCGCGGCCGACGGTGTACCACTCGCCCGTCGAGCTGTAGTACCTGCTCTGGTTGAACGCGACCGAGAAGAGGTTTTCGGCGTTCATTCCGGTCATCGTATAGACATAGAATCCGTCGTAACCGACGAATTCATATTTTTTCTCCAGGATCGCCGAACCGCGGTAGGCCGGGATGGAGTCGTCGTCGATCAGATCGAAGAAGGCGTTCCGGATCGTGCGGTTCACCTTCATCTCGACGGCCTTGTCCGCAAGGCCGCTGATCTGGACGTAGTTTCCGCTCCGGTCATTTTCCTCGTAGCGGATGTCCGAAACGGTCAGGTTGTTCCCGTTCACGGAGAAGAACGGCGCATGGAGCGGCGTACGGATCATATCGGGAAGCGACGGTGCGACGAACGTCCCCGCGTTTGCCGTGACCGGGATATAGGAAAGTTTCTTCGCGAGCGCCTGGCCCTGGTCGGAGAGGCACCAGTCGATGATCTGGCGGAGATACGACCCTTCGGTCGCCTCCCCCTCGCGCGTGACGAGACAGTATTCGGTCACCATCGGGTATTTACCGGCGCGGATGTTCGCTTCGTCCGGCGCGTATCCGTCGACCTTGAGGAGCTTGATGTCCTCGTCGTAGTGCTGGTTCGTGACGAAATAGAGATAGGAGTAGCCGAGCGCGCCCGCCGCGTTTTCGTAATGGGCGACGGCGTCGATGATGCCGCCCATCGTTCCGATGCGGATTTCGGTCGGCGGATCCATGACCTCATCCGGCGAGATGACGTACTCGTAGAGGCCGGTCTGGGAGCCGGAGCCTTCGTTCCGCTGGTAGGCGATGATCGGCTCGTCCCGTCCGCCGACTTCCTTCCAGTTCGTGATCTTTCCCGCATAGATGTCCTTGAGTTCTGCCATCGTCACCGATTCGACGGGGTTGTCCCTGTTCACGAAGAACACGAACGCGTCCTTCGCATACGGCGCGTAGGCGTACGAAACGCCGCGCTGCTTCGCGTAGCTGTCCTGTTCCGCCGAAGCGTGAAGCAGGAAGCCGAGGTCGATCGTCCCCTCCGCAAGCTCGCGGAACGACGCGGGGGTATTGTTTGAAAGAACGTACGTCCGGGCCTCCTCGATCGGAAGACCGGTAACGAGCGACGCCGTCTCCTCGTAATACGGCAGACACGCAAGCGCGCCGTCGATCACGGGCAGATCGGCCGCGGGGATCGAAAGCGTGACCGGAAACGACAGCGGGTCGACCGGTGCGGGCTCGGGGGTCTTCGTACACGCGGACAGCGCAAACACCATGGAAAGAACAAGTACGACGACAATGCAGTTCCGTTTCGTCATGGCGAGTCTCCTTTGGGGTTCAGGGGTTAAAACAGAGGAACGCCGCCTGCTCGGCGGCGGAAAACAGCCCGGGTCAGGCGGCCTTCGGCCCGCCGATCTCGCTGTGGTGCGTTTTGATGTAGCGGCTCCATTTGATGAACCCGTAGGTCGTGTTCGTGAGATAGCCTGCGGTGAGGATCAGCAGGAAATACTGTTTCGAGAGGATGAGAATCGCCGCGTCGACAAGGACCTCGAGATACCAGGCAATCCACTGCTCCTTCAGGCGCAGAAGGATAAACGTCCCGTTGCAGATATCGAGCGCGGAGACGAGCGCGTCGAGATAGCAGACGATGATCTCGATGTCGCGGCGGCCCGCAAAGAGATCGGTCGTCGTCAGATTTTCGGTTACATAGACGAGAAGCGTTCCGACGCCGACCGTCCAGATCAGGATGCCGAGGATTGTGAGGACTTCCTGCCAGCCGGTCAGGCCGCGGACCTCGGTGAGCTCTTTTTCCTTGCGGTCGGGATGTCTTGTCCAGACGATGAAGCTCGCGATGTCGATCGGCAGCCAGAAGAAGATGACCGTCGCCATCGTCGCAAACCGGTACGCGAGGAGCAGGTACATCGTGATCTCGGTCAGTTCGATGAAGATCGAAACGATGAAATTCCATCGGGACTGCTTTGCGATGAGGAGCTCGCAGGCAACGTTGAGGACCGTATAGAGCAGGTAGAGCGCCATGATCAGCGCGCCGTTGTGGCCGTTGACGTCCTCTTCGGGGAACAGGATCGCCGCAATGACCGCAAGAATCGTCACGGCGGAGAACCAGATTTTTTCGTAGGTTGTGAATTTGAGCTTTTCCTTTGCGGTTTCGATCGTCATGGAATCGTTTTCTCCTTCAGGGGGCGGCTCAGAGCCATCTCTCCCCAGTATTCAGAATGAAAACAGTATAACACAGAATTGTAATGGTTGCACAGGCGATTTTGTGGTATAATACTTTCAGATTCACCGTTCCGCTTTCGCGGAGCGGAAGAAAGCATTGCACCACAATGTTTGTCCGTCCTGTATGCAGTCATTGTGGTACAGTATGAATGAAGCGGAGCCGTCCGGTGAAACGGTTCTGTGAAAGCGCCCGGTGTAGCGCCCGGAGAGTCTCTCCCTTTTACGGGGGTGTACTGGTTTCGACGGGGGTTTTGCAGCGGGATAAGCGAGCCGAAGATTGCCGCGTCTTCGTTAAAATCGGCACGTTTAAAATAAACGCTAAAAAGAACACCAATTTCGCACTCGCTGCCTAACATCGCAGCACCGCGCGTCGGCCTGATTCACCTGTAGGTCAGGGGTCCGGCGTCATAATACAGGAAACCGGACGGTGATTGACCGGTAGCCGTCCGGGACTACGGTCTGGCGGAGGTTGCGCCCGCGGGTGGGCGTTTCCGATGTGAGATTTTTCAAGTTCGCCCGATGCGCTCGGAGAAAGTCCCAGTGAATGAGCTTTCGGACAGGGGTTCGACTCCCCTCACCTTCACCACCGGAAAGGCAGCGGTTTTTCAAAACCGTGAACCTGTAAGATAAAAGTAGACATGTAAAAAAACATGTCTACTTTTTTCATGGTATTGTTTCAAACAGGAGGTTAAAACATGGGAAGAAGAAAAGGTGGAAAGAATCGAAAATGGTCCGC
>Ga0079305_1001716_pt1 | contig 25571 bp, 40 predicted proteins | sample LMS_cellobiose_e_FD_79183 | JGI IMG/M metagenome (GOLD analysis project Ga0079305, IMG submission 79183) | Rumen-fistulated moose microbial communities from Alaska, USA - LMS_cellobiose_enrichment | ecosystem: Host-associated > Mammals > Digestive system > Stomach > Rumen fluid ... | reverse complement strand
TACGACGCCCGCTTGCTCGGCACGCCCCGCATGCTTGTGCTCGGCCTGCAGCATATGTTCGCCATGTTCGGCGCCACGGTGCTCGTCCCCGCGCTCACGGGGCTCGATGTTTCGACCACCCTGCTGTTTGCCGGCCTCGGTACGCTGCTGTTCCATCTGATCACCGGGGGAAAGGTGCCTGCATTCCTCGGCTCGTCGTTCGCCTTTATCGGCGGCTATAACGCGATCCGTACCGTCGGCACGCTGGCCGACGGCTCCGCGCAATACGATAACTCCCTGCTGCCCTACGCCTGCTTCGGCGTTGCGGTCGCCGGCCTGATGTATGCGGTGCTGTCGCTGCTTTTCCGGACGTTCGGCGTCAAAAAGGTCATGCGCTTCTTCCCGCCGATCGTCACAGGACCCGTGATCATCTGCGTCGGACTGCAGTTCTCCTCCTCCGCGATCAACAATTGCCGCGCCAACTGGCTGATCGCCGTCGTTGCGATCGCGATCGTCATCGGCTTTAATATGTGGGGCAGGGGCATGGCGAAGATCATCCCGATCCTGCTCGGTGTGATCGGCTCCTACATCGTCGCCGTGATCGTCGATCCCGCCGTGCGCGCCAACGTGGTCGAGCGGGTCTCCGCCGCCGGATGGGTGGGCCTGCCGGTCTATGCGGACAGAACCGTTTTCGGACTCTTCTCCTCCGGCAGCGTCGATACCGGCCTGCTGTGGACGGCCGTCCTTTCGATCGTGCCGCTCTCCATCGCCACGATGGTGGAGCATATCGGCGATATCTGCGCGATTTCCTCCACCTGCGAGCGTAATTTCATGCAGGACCCGGGCTTCCATCGCACGCTGCTCGGCGACGGCATGGCTACGACGCTCGCCTCCCTCTTCGGCGCGCCCGCCAATACCACCTACGGCGAGAATACCGGCGTGCTGGCGCTCTCCCGCGTCTATGACCCGCGCGTCATCCGCCTGGCCGCCGTCTATGCGGTGATCGTCTCCTTCTGCCCGAAGTTTGCGGCGCTCGTCTCCGCGATGCCCACCGCCACGATCGGCGGCGTCAGCCTCATCCTCTATGGCATGATCGCCGCGGTCGGCGTGCGCAACATCGTTGAAAACCGCGTCGATTTCACCAACACCCGCAACGTCATCATCGCGGCGCTCATCCTGGTGCTGGCGATCGGCATCGTCTATTCGGGCGCCATCCAGATCGGTTCCGTCAGTCTCTCGGGCCTCGCGGTCGCCTCGATCGTCGGCATCGTGCTCAACGCGGTGCTGCCCGGCAAGGATTACGAATTCGAACAGGAGGGCGGCGGCTCCACCTCCGTCAATTTCCAGGTATAAGCGCTTCGAAAACGCCATCGCGCCTCTTGAGCGTCCGGACGCCGGTTCGGACGCTCATTTTTTATCGCTGCACCGCCGTTTGGCAATGAATTGTCACCGATTTATCCGATGAAGTTGACTTTACGCTTCCGATCTGCTATATTGGGTGGCGGAAAAGGAGGCCTCTTTTCTATGTCTGTACGTGATGAAGTGCTGTTTCAGCTCGAGCAGCACCGGGGGGAGTTTCTCTCGGGGCAGGAGCTGGCGCAGAAGCTGTTTGTTTCCCGCAACGCCGTGTGGAAGGCGGTCGCCTCCCTGCGCGAGCAGGGCTACGGCGTTGAAGCCGTGACGAACCGCGGCTATCGCCTGCGCGCGGACGAAGGGCATTTTTCGGCGCAAAGCGTGCGCCGCTTTCTCGGCGACGAGGATGCGTGGTTCTCCGTCGAGGCCGTTGAAACGGTCACCTCGACGAATACGGTCCTCAAGGAGCGCGCCGCGGCGGGCGCGCCGGAGGGTACGGTTTTGATCGCGGCGCGGCAGACCGACGGCCGCGGGCGGCAGGGCCGTTCCTTCTCCTCGCCCAGGGATACGGGGCTTTACGTCAGCATTCTGCTGCGGCCGGCCATGCGGGCGGAGCAGGCGCTTTTTCTCACCACCGCGGTCGCCGTCGCCGTTGCGGAGGCGGTCGAGGAGGTCAGCGGCAAACAGACCGGCATCAAGTGGGTCAACGATATCTGGATCGGCGAGCGCAAGATCTGCGGCATCCTTACCGAGGCGTCGTTTGATCTGGAGGGCGGCGGGCTGGAATACGCCGTTGTCGGCTGGGGCATCAACCTCACCGAGCCGGCCGGCGGCTTTCCCGAGGAGCTGCGCGGCATCGCCGGCGCCGTTTTTGAGAAGGCGCCCGACCCCGAGACGAAGAGCCGCCTCGCCGCGGGCGTGCTGCGCCGCTTCAAGTATTACTATGAAACGCTGGCGGATAAGACGTTTTTGCAGGGCTACCGCGACCGCTCGATCCTGATCGGACGGGCCGTTTCGATTCTCGGCGCGCCGGAGCGGGAGGCATTTGTCCTCGGTATCGACGACGACTGCCGCTTGCATGTGCGGCTTTCCGACGGACAGGAGCGCTATCTTTCCTCGGGCGAGGTGCGCGTGCGGCCCAAATAGCCCAAACCGACAAAAAAGGAGAACCCTTTCCATGAATAACAGCCAAAAAAGCCGCGCGCTTGTGCGCGTCGCTCTCTTTGCCGCGCTGATCGCGGTGTTTTCACAGCTTTCGATTCCGATGCCCTCGGGCATGCCGCTTACGATGCAGACCTTTGCGATCGCGCTGACGGGGTATGCGCTCGGACAGAAGCGCGGTGTGGCCGCTGTGGCGGTTTTTCTCGCGCTGGGTGCGGTCGGCGTGCCGGTGTTCTCCAATTTTACCGGCGGCGTCGCGAAGCTCGTCGGCGTGACCGGCGGGTTCCTTTGGGGCTTTTTGCCGATGGCGTTTCTCTGCGGCCTCGGCGCTGGCAAAGCGAAGCCGGCGGCGCTGCTGCTCGGCACGGCGGGGCTCCTCGTCTGCCACCTGTGCGGCACGGCGCAGTTTGCCCTCGTTACGCAGACGGCGTTTGTACGCGCCGCTCTGACCGTTTCGGTCCCTTATTTGCTCAAGGATATCGTTTCTGTCGTTGTGGCCTTTGCGGCGGCGCAGGTGATCGCCCGCGCGCTCTCCCGCGCGCACGTCGCGGTTTGAATCCGGATTCCTGCGGCAAACGCTTGCCCGCCGTTTCATTTGGAAGCGGCGGGCAAATTTTATATCTTTTATTATTTATTATAATGTGTTATGCGGCGCCATCCTGTGATAACCGGCGCGCATTGCGCAAAGCGGCGGCGCGGCTTCGTCCTTTCGCAGGGAGGATCCGTTCTTCGGGCCGGCCCGTCTCCGCCCAAAGAAAATCCCCGCCGTACCTGCGGCGGGGCGATTTCTCTGTGTGCCGTGCATCGGGCGGCGTTTGGATGGGAACCGCGGCTTTATGCGGCGGGGATCTCGTCGAGATCGGTCAGGCGGTTGCGCAGCAGCCGCAGCAGGGGGAGTCCGAGCGCATAGCAGGCAATGGCCTCGCCGGCGCCGACCTGCAGGGCGTTGATGAGAAACAGCCCGAGGGGGAACGCGTTTGTTTCGACAAAGGTGAGCTCCGCGCCGACAACGACGGCGTTGCAGAGGACGGGAGGCAGCGCCGCGAGCAGCGGGCGCCGGCGCAGCCTGCGGGTGAGCAGGGCGGCGATCAGCGTCGCCGCGGTGCCGAGGACGATATCCGCCGCGCCGAGCAGATCGGCGCCGGCGGCAACGCCCCATGTGTTGGTGAGCAGGCAGCCGACCGTGACGCCCGCCGTTGCCACGGGAGACAAAACGGGCAGCAGGGTGAGCGCCTCCGATACGCGGATCTGGACCGCGCCGAACGAGATCGGCGCGAGCGCGACGGCGACGACCGTGTAGGCGGCTGCGATCAGCGCGCCGCGGACAAGGGAACGGGTGGAGATTTTTTTCATGGGTGCCTCCAAACATGTGATAAAATTTTTGTGTTTTCCTGTTTTGCGTAAAAGAGATCGGCGCCGCAGCCGATGCAAACAGCGGCGCCGGAAGCTCACATCGTTTCGGGTGCGGTGATGCGCAGCATCTCCAGCACGTTTTCGATTGTCTGCCGGGCCGCGAGGCACAGCGTCACGCGGGCGCTCTGCAGATCGGGCTCGCCGCACTTGCAGCGGCAGGTGTTGTAGAAGCGGTGGAAGCGCGTTGCCACCTCGATCGCATAGCGCGTGATGCGCGCGGGGTCGTAGCTTTTGGCCGCCGCGGCAATCTCCTCAGGGAGGAGCGCCAGCGCGCGGATGAGGTCGCGCTCGGCGGGATCGGAGAGCAGCAGAAGCTGCTCCGGCGTCGCGGGATCGGTGCGGATGCCCTCCGCGGCGAGGTTTTTGAGGATCGAGCAGATGCGCGCATGCGCATACTGCACATAATAAACGGGATTGTCGCTCGTTTCGCTCACGGCGAGATCGAGGTCGAAATCAAAGGCGCTGCCCGGTTCGCGCAGATTGAAGAAGAAGCGGGCGGCGTCGATCGGGATCTCCTCCAGCAGATCGGTGAGCGTGATAGCGTTGCCGGTGCGCTTGCTCATGCGCACGGGTTCTCCGCCGCGCGTGAGGCGCACCAGCTGCATCAGCACGATATCAAGGCGATCGCCGCCGATGCCGAGGGCGTCCATCGCGCCCTTGAGGCGGGCGACATGGCCGTGGTGGTCGGCGCCCCACACGTCGATCACGCGGTCAAAGCCGCGATCGACCAGCTTATTTTTGTGATAGGCGATATCCGCCGCGAAATAGGTCGGGAAGCCGTTGGCGCGGATGAGCACGTCGTCCTTGAGGGCGAGCGCCTCGATCTGCTTTTCGCTCTTGCCCTCGGCGCGCAGGCGGTTCGCCGCGACCTCGGCGTTCTTATACCAGATGGCGCCGTCCTTCTCATAGGTGAGGCCGCGCGCGGCGAGCTCGTCCACAACGGCCTTGACCGCGCCGCTCTCATGCAGGGAGCTTTCGCGGAACCACACATCGAAAAAGATGCGGTAGGTCTCCATATCGGCCTGCATCTTGGCGATATTCTGCGGCAGCGCCCAATCCACAAGCGCCGCCTGCCGCTCGTCGGAGGGCTTTTCCAGCAGGTCGTCGCCGTGCGCCGCGATATACGCCTCGGCGTGCGCGGTGATGTCGGGGCCGTGGTAGCCGTCCTCGGGGAAGGGCACCGCCTCCTCGCCCCGGTAGTGCTGCAGATAGCGCGCCTCGAGCGAAAGGCCGAATTTCGCGATCTGGTTGCCCGCGTCGTTGATGTAGAATTCGCGGGTCACGTCGCAGCCGTACCAGTCGAGCGCGGCCGCAAGGCCGTCGCCGATCGCGCCGCCGCGCGCGTTGCCCATGTGCATCGGTCCGGTGGGATTGGCGGAGACGAATTCCACCATCACCTTTTCGCCGCGGCCGCCGTCGGTGCGCCCGTAGCGCTTGCCCTGCGCGATCACGCCGCCGACGACGTCGGCAAACCAGCTCGCCGCCATAAAGAAATTGATAAAGCCGGGGCCGGCGATCTCCGCCCGCTCAAAATGCGTGTTTTCCAGCGCGAGATGCGCAACGACCGCCTCGGCGATCTGCCGCGGGGAGCGGCGAAACGCGCGGGCGCCCGCCAGGGCCGCGTTTGTGGCGAAGTCGCCGTGCGCGGTATCGGCGGGGCGTTCGATCTGAAAAACCGGAAGCTCCTCGACTGCGGGCAAATCGCCCGCCGCGATTGCATCCTGTATGGCCTCGGCGATGAGCGCGTTCAGCTCCTGCATCGCCTGTGTGATGGGTCCTGTCATGTTGTTCTTCCTTTCCGTCAGTCAGGATTGCGGCGCGGCGGCGTTTGCAACGTGGATCGTCACGCGCTGCTCGGCCTGCAGAGCGGTATCGACGTCCATCGAATAACCGAAATCGACGTCGCCGCCGTTGTCGTCGAGGCTCGAGCGCACGAACGAGCCGCAGATGCCGATATTGAGCATGCCGAAGCCCGTATCGTAGGCGCACTGATGGCGCGCGCCCTTCTCGATGACGAGGTTGGAGCTGGTGAGGCCGGTGCGGCGCATCGTCACGCGGTTCGTTTCGATGTGCAGCGTCGTGCGGTGGCCTGCGAAGCCGGTCGTCTCGCTCTCGTCGTAGCTGATCCAGTAGCTGCCGTTGCGGCGCGCAAGCTGTCCGCAGGTGAGCAGCTCAACCGTTTCCTCCTGCCCGTCGATCCGCTGCGTGCCGCGGATGGTGAGCATTACGTTCTTTTTCACGTCTGATTCTCCTTCTGCTCTGCCGTCAATGCCAGCTCGATCAGGCGGGTGATGATCTCGGGGTAGGTCATGCCCGCATCGATGAACATCTTGGGGTACATGCTGATGGAAGTAAAGCCGGGCAGGGTGTTGATCTCATTAAAGAGCACCGTGCCGTCCGCTTTGACAAAGAAATCGACGCGCGAGAGCCCGCGGCAGTCGAGCGCGCGGTAAACGCGCTTTGCGATCTCGCAGACCTCGGCGGATTTTTCCGGGGAAATGCGCGCGGGGATGTAGAGGCGCGCGGTATCGTTGAGGTATTTGGAATCAAAGTCATAAAAGCCGTCGTTCGAGACGATCTCGCCCGTGCGGGGCGCCTCGAGCTCCTTGTTGCCCATCACGGCGCATTCGATTTCCTGCGCGACGACGAGCTCCTCGATGACGATGCGGTAGTCCTCGCGGCCGGCGAGGGCGAGCACCGTTTTGAGCTCCTCGGCGTTGCGCGCGGCGGAGCAGCCGACGGAGGAGCCGGAGTTCGCGGGCTTGACGAAGCAGGGGTAGCCCAATCGGTCGCGGACGCGCCGCTCCGTCGCGGCGAAATCGTCTCTGCGGTCTGCGAGCATCCATTTCGCCATCGCGATGCCGGCGTTTTCACAGATGACGTGCGTGATCGCCTTATCGAATGTGACGGCCGCCGCCGTGACGCCGACGCCGACATACGGGATGCCCGAGAGCTCCATCAGCCCCTGCAGGCAGCCGTCCTCGCAATGCTGCCCATGTACGGCGGGGAAGATGACGTCGATGCGGATGCTGCGCACGCCGCCGTTTTCAAAGACGACGAGCCCGTGCACGCCGCGGTCGGGCGAGAGGATGGCGGGCACGGCGCCCTGCATCCAGGTATCTTCGAGGATCGGCTCGATTGCGCCGTCGCAGAGGAACCAGCGGCCGTCCGCCGTGATGCCGACGGCAACCGGCTCATAGCGGTCGCGGTCGATCTCGCGCAGGATGGATGCCGCCGTACGGCGGGAAACGTAATATTCGTTGGAGACGCCTCCGAAGAGGACGAGAACGGTTTGTTTGCTCACGTGGGCGTTCCCCCTTTCAGCCATATTGGTATAGTATAGCACAAACACACGGGCGATACAACCTGCGGCGGCGAAAAACGGAGCTGAGGCGAAAAAAACGGATGCGCGGGCCGCCGTTCCCCCTATATAATAGGTATGCCGCTTGACACGGACTCAAAAAACGGGTATCGTTTCCATAGGCAGGCGGCGGCGCCTGTCCGGAATGGAGGATATATCGTGGAACAGTATTGCAAGAACTGCGGCGCGGCGCTCAACGACCGCTACCCCGTTTGTATTATGTGCCGCAAGGGCAAGGGCGTCGGAGACAAATACTGCGCCTATTGCGGCGCGGAGCTGCCCGCGCCGGGCGCCGAATCGTGCGCGGCGTGCGGTATGCGCACCGAGCCCGCCGATCCCGCAAAGCCCATCACGCCGGAGAAGGCGCGCTTCGGGCCGCTGTCGGCCGGGATTGTGTCGCTTGTGATGCCCGGCATGGGGCAGGCGATGAATTTTCAGCTTGTCAAAGGGATCGTGATCTTTTTCGCCTATGTGATCTTCACCGGCTTTACCTCGGGGCCGCAATACGGGCTCTACCTGCAGGCGGTCTGGCATGTTCTGGCCGCGCTCGACGCCTATCGGATCGCCAACCGCCTCAAGGAGGGCGAAAGCGTCGGCAAATGGCAGTGGTTTTGAGAGCGGGAAATGCCCCGCTTTTGCGCCGCGGCGGGCTTTGCGCCTCGCCGCGGCGCCGATTTTTTTGCAAAAGGGAGAAAAAGCAGGCAAAAAAACGGCAAATCTTCCTAAAAATCAGAAAAAAGGGCTTGCAAAAAACGAAGCCCTATGCTAAGATATACCTTGCGTGACTGCTGCGATATGCGATGATGCGGGAGGTGGCCACCCAAAGCGGTGGGGAATTTCCGCGGAGTATGTCCGATTTAAAACCGGGCGACCTGTTTCATTGCGGCTGCGAAGGGGCTGATCGAAGGCCCTGCGGCCGTGTGGCGACAATGCTTTCCCGGCTAAACCGCGCCCTTGCGGTTTAACCGTTTTTTTACGGGCAGGATCGGGAAACACACGGCACAGTGGATTGAAAACAGGACGTCGCTGAAACAAAATTTAGGAGGCGATGAAATGGCAGTCAAGGAAAAAATCAGGATTCGTGTAAAGGGATACGACAGCCAGCTGGTTGACGCGGCGGCGGAGAAGATCGTGGAGACGGCCAAGCGCACGGGCTCCAAGGTTTCCGGCCCCATCCCGCTGCCCACCGACAAGGAGATCGTGACGATCCTGCGCGCGGTTCATAAGTACAAGGATTCGCGCGAGCAGTTTGAGATGCGCACCCACAAGCGCCTGATCGACATCCTGCGCCCCAGCAACAAGACGGTGGAGGCTCTCACCGGTCTGGAGCTGCCCGCGGGCGTTGAGATCGATATCAAGCTCTGATCCCTCAGAGCTCTGATCCATGCGTCGCAGCAATGCGAGCAAAGGTAATGTTGGCCCGAACGGGTCAACCAATCACCGACAAGGAGGAAAACCCATATGCAAAAGGCAATTATCGGCAAAAAACTCGGCATGACCCAGCTCTTTGACGAAAACGGCAGCTTTGTTCCGGTTACGGTCGTTGAGGCCGGTCCCTGCGTCGTCGTACAGAAGAAGACGGTCGAAAACGACGGATACGAATCCGTGCAGCTCGGCTTCGGCGAGATCAAGGACAAGCACGTCAACAAGCCGCTCAAGGGCCATTTCGCAAAGGCGGACGTCGCCAATAAGCGCTATCTTCGCGAGTTCGCGATCGAGGGCAACGTCGGCGACATCATCAAGGCGGACGTCTTCGCCCCGGGCGAAAAGGTAGACGTCTGCGGCACCAGCAAGGGCAAAGGCTATGCCGGTACCATCAAGCGCTACGGCACCCACTCCCTCAAGGCGACGCACGGCACCGGCCCCGTTGCCAGAGAGGCAGGCTCCATGGGCGCCTGCTCCGACCCCTCCCGCATCTATAAGGGCAAAAAGATGGCCGGCCATCTCGGCGTGGAGAGAGTCACGGTCCAGAACCTTGACGTCGTTAAGGTTGACGCGGAAAACAATCTGATCGCCCTGCGCGGCGCGATCCCCGGCCCCAAGGGCGGCATCGTCACCATTACCGACGCCGTGAAGGGCCAGAAGGCTTAAAAGGGAGGAGGAACAACCATGGCGAAACTGAATGTTTACAACATGGCGGGTGAAGCGGTCGGCGAGATCGAGCTTTCCGACGCCGTGTTCGGGATCGAGCCCAATGCGGTCGCGATCCACACCATCGTGAAGAACTACCTCGCAAATCAGCGCCAGGGCACACAGTCCACGCTGACCAGAACCGAGGTCGCCGGCGGCGGCCGCAAGCCGTGGCGCCAGAAGGGCACCGGCCATGCGAGACAGGGCTCCATCCGCGCGCCCCAGTGGCATCACGGCGGCGTTGCGCTCGGCCCCAAGCCCCGCGATTACGGATACACCGTCAATAAGAAAGTCAGAAGGCTCGCGATGAAGTCCGCGTTCTCCTCTAAGGTTGCGGAAAATGCGATGGTCGTCGTCGATGAGATCAAGATCGACGCTTACAAGACCAAGGACGTCGTCAAAATGCTCGCGGCGCTCAATGCCGAGGGCAAGGCGCTCATCGTCGAGGCCGCCAAGAACGATAAGCTCATCAAATCCGCCGCCAACATCCCCGGCGTGAAAACCGCACTGACGAATACCGTCAACGTCTATGATATCGTCGGCGCCGACAAGCTCGTCGTTTCCAAAGATGCCGCTCTCAAGCTTGAGGAGGTGTACGCGAAATGAAATTTGCACAGGATGTCATCCTTCGCCCCATCATCACCGAAAAGAGCATGGCCGGGATCGGCGCGGGCAAATACACCTTTGAGGTTGCGAAAGATTCCACCAAGATCGAGATCGCCGAGGCGGTCGAGCAGATGTTCCCCGGCGTCAAGGTCGCCGCGGTCAATACGCTGCATGTCGGCGGCAAGCTCAAGAGAATGGGCCGTTTTGCCGGCATGACCAAGAGCTGGAAAAAGGCGATCGTCACCGTTACGCCCGACTCCAAGAGGATCGAGTTCTTCGAGTCCATGATGTGATTTACCGCAAATTGAGAAATACGCAAGCTTGGCTTATGGGAATCTCAAGTTCTTCCCGCTAACAAGTATGAGGAGTGAAACACCAGATGGCTATTAAATTTTATAAGCCCACGACCCCCGGCCGCCGCGACATGTCGGTCACGGATTATTCCGGCCTTTCCAAGGTCGCGCCGGAAAAGAGCCTGCTGACGATCGTAAAGAAGCACGCGGGCCGCAACAATACGGGTCGTATCACCGTCCGCCACCACGGCGGCGGCAATCGCCAGAAATACCGCATCATCGACTTTAAGCGCGATCTCACCGGCGTCCCCGCCACCGTGCTCACGCTGGAGTATGATCCCAACCGTTCCGCCCACATCGCGCTCGTCCAGTACGAGAGCGGCGAGAAGCGCTACATTGTGGCGCCCAACGGCCTCAAGGTGGGCGATACCGTTGTGAGCGGCGCCGGCGCCGATATCAAGCCCGGCAACGCGCTGCCGCTGATCAATATCCCGGTCGGTACCTTTATCCACAATGTGGAGCTCTATCCCGGCAAGGGCGCTCAGCTCGCCCGCGCCGCCGGCGTGATGGCCCAGCTGATGGCCAAGGAGGGCAACTTCGCCCTGCTGCGCCTGCCCTCCGGCGAGCTGCGCCGCGTCCCCGTCGCCTGCATGGCGACGATCGGCCAGGTCGGCAACATCGACCACGAGAACGTTTCGCTCGGCAAGGCCGGCCGCACCCGCCATCTCGGCATCCGCCCGACCGTCCGCGGCTCCGTTATGAACCCGAACGACCACCCGCACGGCGGCGGCGAGGGCAAGAGCCCGATCGGCCGCCCCGGCCCCGTAACCCCGTGGGGCAAGCCCGCCCTCGGCTATAAGACCAGAGACAAGCATCACCGCACTGACAAGTATATTGTCAAGCGCCGCAACGCGAAGTAAGAAGGAGGCTTTGATCAATGGGTAGAAGTGTGAAGAAGGGCCCTTATGTGCAGGAAAAGCTGCTCGCCAGGGTCCAGGCGATGAACGCCTCCGACGAAAAGAAGGTCCTCAAGACCTGGAGCAGATCCTCCACGATCTTTCCGGATTTTGTCGGCCACACCTTTGCGGTCCACGACGGCCGCAAGCATGTGCCGGTGTATGTCACCGAGGACATGGTCGGCCATAAGCTCGGCGAGTTTGCGCCCACCAGAACGTTCCGCGGCCACGCCGGCGCGAAAAAGACCAATTAACGGCCGAAAGGAGGAAATATCATGGAAGCAAGGGCATACCTGAGAGGCGTGCGCATCGCTCCCCGCAAGGTGCAGATCGTGCTCGACCTCATCCGCAACAAGCCTACCGATCTCGCGCTCGCAACCTTGAGACATACCCCCAAGGCCGCCTGTGAGCCGGTTTCGAAGCTCCTCAGGAGCGCGATCGCCAACGCGGAAAACAACCACAACATGGACCCCAAGCATCTCGTGGTTTCCGAGTGCTTCGTCACGCCCGGCATGACGATGAAGCGCGTCATGCCCCGCGCGCAGGGCAGAGCCTTCCGCATCAACAAGAAAACGTCCCACATCACCATCGTGGTGAAGGAACAGGAATAACCGAAAGAGGAGGGTAACCATCAATGGGACAGAAAGTCAATCCCCACGGTCTGAGAGTCGGCGTTATCAAGGATTGGGACTCCCGCTGGTTTGCCAAGGACAACGCTTTCGGCGACATCCTTGTGGAAGACTACCAGCTGAGAAAATATCTCAAGAAGCGCCTCTATGAGGCCGGCATCCCCAAGATCGAGATCGAGCGCGATGCCACCAAGGTCAAGATCAATATCTTCTGCAGCCGCCCCGGCGTCGTCATCGGCCAGAAGGGCGTTGAGATCGAAAAGGTTCGCAAGGAATGCGAGCAGCTCATCAATAAGGGCAAGGAGACGCCCACGCAGGTGTTTGTCAATGTTGTTGAGGTCAAGAGCGCGGATAAGAACGCCCAGCTCGTCGCCGAGAATATCGCCGCGCAGCTTTCGAACCGCGTTTCGTTCCGCCGCGCGATGAAGCAGGCCATCGGCCGCGCGATGAAGTTCGGCGCCAAGGGCATCAAGGTTCAGCTTTCCGGCCGCCTCGGCGGCGCCGAGATCGCCCGCGTCGAAACCTATCACGAGGGCACCATTCCGCTGCAGACGCTGCGCGCGGATATCGACTACGGCTTTGCCGAGGCCGCTACCACCTACGGCCGCATCGGCGTCAAGGTCTGGATCTACGCCGGCGACGTTCTGCAGGAAGTCGCCAGAAAGCCCCGTAAGGAAGGAGGCCGCAGATAATGCTTCTGCCGAAGAGAGTCAAGTACCGCAGAGTACAGAGAGGCCGCATGAAGGGCAAGGCGACCCGCGGCAATTTCGTTTCCAACGGCGAGTACGGCCTGCAGGCGCTTGAGCCCGCGTGGATCACCTCCAATCAGATCGAGGCCGCCCGTATCGCCATGACCCGCTATATCAAGCGCGGCGGCCAGGTCTGGATCAAGATCTTCCCCGACAAGCCCGTCACCGAGAAGCCTGCCGAGACCCGCATGGGCTCCGGTAAAGGCACGCCCGAGTACTGGGTCGCCGTCGTCAAGCCCGGACGCGTCATGTTCGAGATCGCCGGCGTTCCCGAGGAGCAGGCCCGCGAGGCCATGCGCCTGGCCGCTTACAAGCTGCCGATCAAGTGCAAATTCATCAAGAAAGAAGAGGAGGTTGAGGCCGAATGAAAGCGTCCGAACTCAGAGAACTGTCTGTAACCGAGCTCGAGCAAAAGCTTGCCGACCTCAAGTCCGAGCTTTTCAATCTCCGATTTCAGCACACCGTCAACCAGCTGGATAATCCGCTGCGCCTCAGGGCCGTCCGCAAGGATATCGCCCGCGTGATGACGCTGCTGGGCCAGAAGAATGCCTGAAAGGAGGAGTAAACTGTGAGCGAAGAAAGAAATCTCAGAAAAACGAGAACCGGTACGGTCGTAAGCGACAAGATGGATAAGACTGTCGTCGTCGCCGTGGTTGACAGCGTAAAGCATCCTCTTTACAAGAAGATCGTCAAGCGCACCGTTAAGTTCAAGGCCCACGATGAAAAGAACTCCTGCGGCATCGGCGATAAGGTGCTGATCATGGAGACCCGCCCGCTTTCCAAGGATAAAAACTGGCGCGTCGTCGAGATCATTGAAAAGGCGAAGTAATCCGATTATTCATTATAATGACAGGAAACCGGTCTGAGCGCCGCCGCGAACGGGCGGTGGCAGCGGTCGAAAAGACCCCGGCAGGCCGGCGGATACCGAAAGGAGGAAACCGCTCATGATTCAGATGCAGACGTACCTCAAGGTCGCCGACAACACCGGCGCCAAGGAGCTCATGTGCATCCGCGTTCTCGGCGGAACCAGAAGAAGATACGCGAATATCGGCGACGTGATCGTCGCATCCGTAAAAAAAGCCGCCCCCGGCGGCCAGGTCAAGAAGGGCGAGGTTGTGCGCGCCGTGATCGTGCGCTCCGCCTCCGGCCTGCGCCGTGACGACGGCACCTATATCCGTTTTGACGACAACGCGGCCGTCATCATCAAGGAAGACAAGAACCCCAGAGGTACCCGTATCTTTGGGCCGGTAGCGAGAGAGCTTCGTGAAAAGGACTACATGAAGATCCTGTCCCTCGCTCCCGAGGTCCTGTAACGGAGGTAAACGAACGTGAACAAGCTTCATATCAAAAGGGATGACACGGTCGTCGTCCTTTCCGGCAAGGATAAGGGCAAGAAGGGCAAGGTTCTCGAAACCAGCCCCAAGGAGCAGAAGGTGATCGTAGAGGGTCTCAACATGGTCACCAAGCATGTAAAGCCCCGCCGCCAGGGCGAGACCGGCGGCATCGTCAAGGCCGAGGGCGCGATGTATGCCTCCAAGGTCATGGTCGTCTGCCCGTCCTGCGGCAAACCCACCCGCCTCGCCCATAAGGTGCTCGAGGACGGAACCAAACTGCGTGCCTGCAAGAAGTGCGGCGCGACTTTCTAAAGAAGGAGGAACAATCACATGGCTAGATTGAAAGACCGCTATCAGAATGAGATCGCGGGCGAGCTGTTTAAGAAGTTTGGCTACAAGAGCGTCATGCAGATTCCGAAGCTTGAGAAAGTCGTCGTCAACGTCGCCTGCGGCGAGGCGCGCGATAATCCCAAGATCGTGGAGGCCATCATCGGCGACCTGGGCAAGATCACCGGCCAGCGCGCCGTCGTCTGCAAGGCGAGAAAGTCCGTCGCCAACTTTAAGCTCCGCGAGGGCATGCCCGTCGGCTGCAAGGTGACGCTGCGCGGCGACCGCATGTATGAGTTCGTCGATAGGCTCTTCTGCGTGGCGCTGCCCCGCGTCCGCGACTTCAGGGGCATCTCCGCCAGGGGCTTCGACGGCAGAGGCAACTTTTCCTTCGGCCTCAAGGAGCAGCTGATGTTCCCTGAGATCGAGTATGATAAGATCGACAAGGTCCGCGGCATGGATATCTGCTTTGTCACGACGGCCAAGACCGATGAGGAAGCCAAGGCTCTGCTTGAGCAGTTCGGCGCTCCCTTTGCGAAGTAAGAAGGAGGAGAAAGAAGTATGGCAAAGACCAGTATGAAGATCAAGCAGTCTCGCCCTGCGAAGTTCTCCACCAGAGAATACAACAGATGCAAGATCTGCGGCCGTCCCCATGCGTATCTGAGAAAGTACGGCATCTGCCGTATCTGCTTCAGAGAGCTCGCGTATAAGGGACAGATCCCCGGCGTGCGCAAGGCAAGCTGGTAAGTGACGAAGGAGGTAAAACGGCATGCATATCACCGATACCATCGCTGACCTGCTGACCCGCATCCGCAATGCGAGCTCGGCCCGTCACGAAACGGTCGATGTTCCTGCATCCAACATGAAAAAGGCGATCGTCCAGATCCTGTTGGATGAGGGTTATATCAAGAGCTTCACCGTCCAGGAAGACGGCAAGCAGGGGATCATCCACATCGTGCTCAAGTATACCGACGGCAAAACCCCGGTGATCACCGGCCTGCGCAAGGTCTCCAAGCCCGGCCTGCGCATCTACACCAGCTGCGAGGATATTCCCCGCGTGATGAAGGGCCTCGGTATCGCGATCCTCTCCACTTCCAAGGGCGTTATGACCGATAAGGAAGCAAGAAAACAGAATGTTGGCGGCGAAGTGCTCGCCTTCATCTGGTGAGGGAGGGCGAAGAGATGTCTAGAATCGGTAGAAAGCACATCGCCATCCCCGCCGGCGTTGATGTTCAGATCAACGGCAGCGAGATCACCGTCAAGGGCCCCAAGGGCACGCTGAACCGAACCCTCCGCCCCGAGATCAACGTCGCGGTTGAAAACGGCGAGATCGTCGTCACCCGCCCGAACGACGAGGCCCTCGAGCGCAGCATGCACGGCCTGACCCGCACGCTCATCGCCAATATGGTTACGGGCGTCACCGAGGGCTTCAAAAAGGAGCTCGAGGTCAACGGCGTCGGTTACCGCGCCGCCAAGCAGGGCAAGGATCTCGTGATGAACCTCGGCTATTCGCATCAGGTCATCGTCTCTGAGAAGGACGGCATCACGATCGAGGTTCCCCAGCCCAACAAGATCATCATCTCCGGCCCCGATAAGCAGAAGGTCGGCCAGTTTGCAGCGGAGGTGCGCGAAAAGCGCCCGCCGGAGCCCTATAAAGGCAAGGGCATCAAGTACGTTGACGAGGTCATCATCCGCAAGGAAGGCAAGGCCGGTAAGGCGAAGAAGTAAAGAAAGGAGTGGTAGCACATGGTCACGAAGCCCGATTCCAACAAGGCGCGTCTCAAGAGACACAGCCGTATCCGCAACAAGATCTCCGGCACCGCTGAGTGCCCGCGTCTGAGCGTGTTCCGTTCCGAAAAGAACATCTACGCCCAGATCATCGACGACCAGGCAGGCGTCACTCTCGTCTCCGCTTCTTCTCTCGAAAAGACTTTCGAGGGCAAGGGCTCCGACAAGAACGCGGCCCACGCCATCGGCAAGCTCGTTGCCGAGCGCGCCGTTGAAAAAGGCATCAAGGATGTCGTTTTCGACCGCAGCGGCTATATTTATCACGGACGTATCAAAGAACTTGCTGAGGGTGCCCGCGAGGGCGGACTCAACTTCTAATAAGGGAGGGTTAAGTTTGGCTCGTATTGACGCATCGACACTCGAACTCAGCGAAAAGCTTGTCGCCATCAACCGTGTATCCAAAACGGTCAAGGGCGGCCGCATCATGAAATTCGCAGCCCTGATGGTCGTGGGCGACGGCAACGGCACCATCGGCTTCGGCGTGGGCAAGGCAAGCGAAGTTCCCGACGCGATCCGCAAGGGTCTCGAGGACGCGAAGAAGCATCTCGTCAAGGTCTCCCTCAAGGGGACGACCATTCCGCATGAAATCATCGGCAAGTACGGCGCCGGCCGCGTTCTGATGATGCCGGCTCCCGAGGGTACCGGCGTTATCGCGGGCGGCCCTGTCCGCGCCGTGCTGGAGGTTGCCGGTATCAAGGATATCCGCACGAAGTGCCAGCGCTCCAACAACCCCTACAATGTTGTGAGCGCAACCTTTGATGGTCTGTGCGCACTGCGCAACGTCGAGGATGTTGCCGCCATCCGCGGCAAGTCTGCCGACGAGATCATCGGTTAAGGGAGGGAGAGACTATGGCGAACATCAAGATCAAGCTGGTCAAGAGCCTCAACGGCTGCAAGCAGGACCAGATTGCGACTGCCGAGGCTCTCGGACTCCGCAAGATCGGAAACGAAACCGTACAGCCCGATAATGCTGCGACCCGCGGCAAGATCAAGAAGATCTGCCACCTCGTCGCCTGGACGGAAGAGTAAGGAGGTGCGAGCATGAAACTGCATGAATTGTCTCCGGCACCCGGCTCTGTAAAGGAAGCGTTCCGCAAGGGCAGAGGCGCAGGCTCCGGCAACGGAAAAACTGCCGGCAAGGGCCACAAGGGCCAGAAGGCCCGCTCCGGCGGCGGCGTACGCCCCGGATTTGAAGGCGGCCAGATGCCGCTGCAGAGACGCATCCCGAAGAGAGGCTTCAACAACGTCTTTGCCTCTGAGATCGTCTCCATCAACGTGGATGTCCTCAACCGCTTTGAGGACGGCGCCGTTGTTGACGCAGAGGCTATTTCCAAGGCCGGCATCGTCAAGAATACCCGCGACGGAATCAAGATCCTCGGCAGAGGTGAGCTCACCAAGAAGCTCACGGTGGTCGCCGCCGCTTTCTCCGCGACCGCAAAGGAGAAAATTGAAGCGGCCGGAGGAAAGGCAGAGGTGAAGTAAAGATGTTCGAGACGATCCGAAATGCATGGAAAATCGAGGATCTGAAGAAGAAGCTGCTTTACACCCTGTTGATCCTGGCGCTGGTGCGCATCGGCGCCGCCATTCCGGTTCCGTTTCTGGATTCCACCGCGCTCAAGAGCATGGTTTCCGCCGGCGGCCTGTTCTCTTATCTCGATCTGATGACCGGCGGTTCGTTCTCCAACAGCACGCTCTTTGCGCTTTCGATCACGCCGTATATCACGGCCTCGATCGTGATCCAGCTGCTCTCCGTCGCGATTCCGTATCTCGAGAATCTTGCGAAAGAGGGCGAAGAGGGCCGCAAAAAGATCAACAAAATCACGCGCTATACCACGCTGGGCCTCGCTCTGCTCCAGTCCTTCGGCTATATGCGCCTGCTGGCCTCGCAGGGCGCCGTTCAGTCCTTTGGCGGCGGCGGAAAGGATTTCTTCATCCGCCTTATCATCGTATTGTGCTTTACCGCGGGCGCCATGCTCGTTACGTTCCTCGGCGAGCGCATCGATGAAAAGGGCATCGGCAACGGTATTTCCATGATCCTGTTTGTAGGCATCGTTTCCCGCGCGGGCTCGGTGCTTCGGGCGATGATCGCATACGTGCAGTATGCCGTCGCGGGCTACGCCCGTTACTGGCTGTATATCCCGCTCGTCATCGTGCTGTTCCTGTTTATCATCGTCGTCATCATTATTATGACGAATGCGGAGCGCCGCATCCCCGTGCAGTATGCGAAGAGGGTCGTCGGCCGCAAGCAGTACGGCGGCCAGTCCACCTATCTGCCGATCAAAGTCAATATGTCGGGCGTTTTGCCTGTCATCTTTGCTTCGACGCTGCTCGCGATCCCGACGACGATTCTGGCTTTCCTCAATCTGGATCCGTCGTCGTTCACCTATCGCCTGCTCAATGTGTTCCGCTCCAATTCGCTGCTGTATGCGGTGCTGTATTTCCTGCTGATCATCGCGTTCAACTACTTCTATCTGTCGATCCAGTACAACCCGATTGAGATTTCCAACAACCTGCGCAAGAACAGCGGCGCGATCCCCGGTATCCGCCCCGGCAAGCCGACCAGCGATTTTATTGCGCGCATCGTCAATAAGACGACGTTCCTCGGCGGATTGTTTCTCGCGTTCATTGCAGTGCTGCCGATCATCCTCAGCATCATTACCGGCATGAATATCTCTCTCGGCGGCACGTCCATCATCATTCTTGTCGGCGTTGCGCTCGATACCGTCCGCGCGCTCGAGAGCCAGATGATGATGCGGCACTATAAGGGATTCCTTGAGTAAAAGCAGATATGATATCATGTAAGGAGGGCATTTCAAGATGAAACTGTTATTCCTCGGCGCCCCCGGCGCAGGCAAAGGCACACAGGCCGAAATCGTTTCCGAAAAGGTCGGGATCCCGATCATCGGCACCGGCAACATCATACGCGAGGCAATCGCCAGCGGCTCTGAGCTGGGCAAGGAGTTCAAGCCCTATACCGAAGCCGGCAAGCTCGTTCCCGATGAGCTCGTCGTCACCATGGTCAAGGACCGCATCTCCCGCGATGACTGCAAAAACGGCTATATCCTCGACGGCTTCCCCCGCACCGTCAACCAGGCCGAGAAGTTTGCCGAGATGGGCGAAAAGGTTGACGCCGTCGTTCTGCTCGACGTGACCGACGAGGAGATCATCGACCGCATGACCGGCCGCCGCGTCTGCGAGGCCTGCGGCACGCCGTTCCACATCAAGCATAAGCCTCCGAAGAAGGAAGGCGTCTGCGATCTCTGCGGAAAGAACCTTGTCGTGCGCAAGGACGACGCCCCCGAGACCGTTCTCGAGCGCCTCAAGGTATATCATGCCGAGACCGAGCCTCTCGTTTCCTATTACACGGAGCACGGCACGGTCAATAAGATCGATGCGACCATGCCTCTCGAAAAGGTTACCGAGGCGATCCTGAAGGTCATCGGGGCCTGAGCCATCCATGGTCACGCTCAAAACGAAGAATGAATTGCTGTCTTTGCAGAAGGCCGGCCGGCTGACTGCTGAGGCGCTGCGGGCGGGCGGCGAAGCCGTTCGCCCGGGCGTGACAACGGCAAAGATCGACCGCATCATCCACGATTATATCGTGCGCCACAACGGTGTTCCGTCCTTCCTCCATTACGGCGGATTTCCCAAGTCCGCGTGTATCTCCGTCAATGACGAGGTGATCCACGGGATCCCGGGAGACCGTGTCCTCAAGGATGGGGACATTGTCAGCATTGATGTCGGCGCAAAGGTCAACGGATTTCACGGCGACAGCGCATATACGTTTGTCTGCGGCAGCGTTTCGGATGAAGCGCAGCGGCTGCTCGACACAACGCGGCAGGCGCTTTCGCTCGGCATCGCATCGGCGAGAGCCGGCAATCGCATCGGCGATATTTCCGCGGCGGTTCAGGCCTGCGCGGAAGCGCAGGGATTCTCCGTTGTGCGCGACTACGTCGGCCACGGCGTGGGGCGCGAGCTGCACGAGGAGCCCGAGGTGCCGAACTACGGCCGCGCCGGCCACGGCGTGCGGCTGGTTCCCGGCATGGTGATCGCCATAGAGCCGATGGTCAACGCGGGCGTTTACGGCGTGCGCGTGCTCGACAACGACTGGACGGTCGTGACGATCGACGGGGCGCTTTCCGCACACTTTGAGCATACCGTCGCCATTACGCAGGGCGATCCGGTCATTCTCACTACCGTTTGATGCGACAGGAGGGAAAACCTTGGCAAAAGAGGATGTTATCGAGGTCGAGGGCATTGTCCGCGAGGCGCTGCCCAATGCACAGTTCGTCGTTGAGATCCAGGGCGGCCATAAGCTGCACGCCCATATCTCCGGCAAGCTGCGGATGAACTATATCCGGATCCTGCCCGGCGATAAGGTCACGCTGGAGATTTCTCCCTATGACCTCACCAAGGGCCGGATCACGTGGAGATCAAAGTAACAGGCTTTGTTCTCCCCGATTCAGATGGAAAACAGGCGGCCTGTCTGAATCGGCTCTTTCATTGCCGCCGGCACAACAATGGAGGTATTTTGGTATGAAAGTAAGACCTTCCGTGAAGCCCATGTGCGAAAAGTGCAAGGTCATCAAGCGCAAAGGCCGCGTGATGGTGATTTGCGAGAATCCGAAGCACAAGCAGCGCCAGGGCTGATACAACCCGAATTTTGGAGGTGTAACAAAAAGTATGGCACGTATTGCTGGTATTGACCTGCCCAGAGAAAAGCGCGTCGAGATCGGTCTGACCTATATCTACGGCATCGGGCGCAAAACCGCGAACGACATCCTTGCCGCGACCGGCATCAACCCCGATACCCGCGTGAAGGATCTGACCGAGGCCGATGAGGCCGCTCTGCGCGAGTATATCGATAAGCATCTGGCCGTTGAAGGCGATCTGCGTTCCCGTGTTCAGCTGGACATCAAGCGTCTCGTTGAAATCGGCTGCTATCGCGGCGTCCGCCACAGAAAGGGCCTGCCCGTGCGCGGCCAGCGTTCCAAGACGAACGCCCGCACCAGAAAAGGTCCGAAGAAGACCATCGCCAATAAGAAGAAGTAAGGAGGGATATCGCAAATGGCAAAACAACAGCAGAGAAAAGGCGCGGCTGTTCGCACGAAACGCCGTGAGCGCAAGAATATCGAGCGCGGCGCTGCGCATATCCAGTCCACCTTTAACAATACCATCGTTACCCTGACCGATACGCAGGGCAACGCTTTGTCCTGGGCTTCCGCCGGCGGGCTCGGTTTCCGCGGCTCCAAGAAGTCTACGCCGTTCGCCGCACAGACGGCCGCCGAGGTCGCCGCAAAGGCCGCGATGGAGCACGGCCTCAAAACGGTTGAGGTCTATGTCAAGGGCCCCGGTTCCGGCCGTGAAGCCGCGATCCGCGCGCTGCAGGGCGCCGGTCTTGAGGTCACGATGATCAAGGATGTGACCCCCGTGCCGCATAACGGCTGCCGTCCGCCCAAACGCAGAAGAGTGTAATGTTGGAGGTGTGAAAGAATATGGCAAAGAATACGCAGCCCATTGCGAAGCGCTGCAAGGCGCTGGGCATTTCCCCCTCCGTGATGGGATACGATAAGAAGACGACCCGCCGCAACGCGAAGCCCCAGATGCGCCGCAAGCAGAGCGAGTATGCGCAGCAGATGAACGAGAAGCAGAAGGTCAAATTCGTCTACGGCGTGCTGGAAAAGCAGTTCCGCACCTATTATGAGAACGCCGTCAAGGCGCCCGGAAAGACCGGCGAGGTGCTGCTCACGACGCTCGAGCGCCGTCTGGATAACGTGGCCTACCGCCTCGGCTTCGCCACCACCCGCCGCGCCGCCCGCCAGGCGGTTTCGCACGGCCACTACAAGGTGAACGGCAAGCGCGTGAACATTCCCTCCTATCTCGTGAAGCCCGGAGATGTTGTGGAGGTCTGCGAGAAGAGCCGCTCCTCCGAGCTGTTCAAGAAGTTTACCGGCGAGGACGCCGTTTTCACCACCACGCCGCTGTGGCTTGAGCGGCAGAAGAACGAGCTCAAGGGCACCGTGACGAGAATGCCCGAGCGCTCGGATATTGATTTCCCGATCGAGGAGCATCTCATCGTCGAGTTGTACTCCAAATAAATCCTTTTCGTCAATCAGCAGGGGAACGAAAAGCGGCCTGAACCGCCGCACGAAAAGGAGGGCTTTCTATGGTCAAAATTATCGAGCCCAAGGTCGAGACCGTCACCCTTTCCGAAGACGGTCGTTACGGCAAGTTCGTCGCCGAGCCGCTGGATCGCGGCTTTGGCATCACCTTGGGAAACAGTCTCCGTCGTGTGCTTCTCTCCTCGCTTCCCGGCGTCGCTGTCATTTCCGTCAAGATCGACGGGATACAGCATGAATTCTCGACCGTTGAAGGCGTGAAGGAAGATGTTACGGAAATCGTTTTGAATATTAAGGGTTTGACCGCGAAGCTGCACTGCGAAGGGCCCAAAACGGTCCGCATCGATGCGCAGGGCGAATGCGAGGTCAAAGCCGGCGACATCATCTGCGATTCGGAGGTCGAGATCCTCGATCCCGATATGCACATCGCGACGATCAGCGAGGGCGGCCATCTGACAATGGAAATCGTATTGACGAAGGGGCAGGGCTATGTCCCCTCCGAGCGCAACAAGGCGACGCTGCTGGAAAAGGCGCCGCTCGGTACGATCGCGGTCGATTCGATCTATACGCCCGTGCTCAAGGTCAACTATACGGTGGAAAATACCCGCGTCGAGCAAATCACCGACTATGATAAGCTTACGCTCGAGGTCTGGACAAAGGGCACCATCTCCGCCAAGGAGGCGGTCAGCCTCGCCGCCAAGATCCTCAATCGCCAGCTCAATCATTTCGTCGATCTGTCCGATGAGGATTTCTCGGCTGAGATTCTCGAAAAGAAGGAAGAATCCGGCCGGGAAAAGGCTCTCGAGATGACGATCGAGGAGCTGGACCTCTCCGTGAGAGCGTTCAACTGCCTCAAGCGCGCAGGCGTCAACACCGTGGGCGATCTGGTCAGCAAGTCGCCCGAGGAAATGATGAAAGTCAGAAACCTCGGCAAGAAGTCGCTCGAAGAGGTCATCGCCAAGCTGCAGTCGCTCGGCTTTGATCTGAGCAGAGAGGAAGACTGAGCCTCTCGCCCAAACCAATGAGAACTCAAGTAAGGAGTGAATAAAATGCCCAGAAAACTCGGCAGAACCAGCGATCATCGTATGGCGATGCTCAGAGCGATGGTGACCTACCTGATGGAGAACGGGAAGATCGAGACGACCGTGACCCGCGCCAAGGAGGTCCGCGCCGCTTCTGAGAAGATCATTACGGTTGCGAAGCGCGGCGATCTGCACGCCAAGCGTCAGGTTTATTCCTTCATCACGAAGGAGGACGTCGCAAAGAAGGTTATCGACGATCTCGCTCCCAAGTATGCGGCGACGAACGGCGGCTACTGCCGGATCGTCCGCACCGGCCCCCGCCGCGGCGACGCAGCGGAAATGGCGGTAATCGAGCTGATCTGATCGCGCTCGATTTTGAACCGATACGAAAAGGACCCGCTGTTCAGCCCTCCGGAGAGGGACGCGCAGCGGGTCCTTTTACCTCTGAACCATTGTCGGCGGCTTTACTTCTTCCTTCGAAACACGATGGCGGCGGGAAAAGCAGGCCCAACAAGGATAAGCAATAATAATTGATACAAATAGGAATCGAAATTCGGCGGTTTTCGCCGCAGGCAGGAGGCAAAGCGCATGAAAAACGGAATCCGCCCCGACCCCGATACGATCCACCCGATCCCGGGATATGAAAGGGAAATCTATGTCAAGCCGACGATCACGAATCCCAATATCATCGTCGGGGAATTTACCTATATCGCGGATACGGAGTTTGAAAGCCACGTGACACATCTCTACGATTGGAACGGCGATCGGCTCAGGATCGGAAAGTTCTGCCAGATCGCGGCGGGCGTGGAATTCGTCATGAACGGAGCAAACCATCAGATGAATGCGGTCTCCACATTCCCGTTCTACACGCTTGCGGGCTGGGACATGGCGCCGCCTGCGGCCTCAGATCTGCCGCTGCGGGGAGATACGGTCGTCGGCAACGACGTATGGATCGGCCAGAACGCGACGATCCTGCCCGGCGTTCACATCGGCGACGGCGCGATCATCGGGCTCAACAGCGTGGTGGGCGGCGACGTGCCGCCCTATACGATCGTGGCGGGAAATCCCGCCAAAGAGGTGCGCAGGCGCTTTGACGACGAGCTGATCGGCCTGCTGCTGCGCCTGCGCTGGTGGGACAAGAGCATTGAGGAGATCAATGCGCTGATCCCGATCCTGAGCTGCGGCGATCTCGATGCGGTGCGGCAAAAAATCAAGGCGCTGCTCGCATCGGAGGAATAAAAACAAACAGCAGCGGGCGCATGGCCCGCTGCTGTTCTTTGCATTGCGTGCGGCTCAGGGCTTCGGCGTTCGGCCGCCGTGGCGGCGGATCTCTTCAAGGATCGACGTGCACATGGCGCCGTCGGCGTTGAGCCGGTTGCGCTTATCGTGGCCGAAATGGCAGAGCCGGTCCACGACGGCGTACTCGATATCGAGCCAGTCGCTTTCCGTCAGGGCGGAGAGCTCGGCGAAACGGTACCGCAGCCCGAGCGCATGGACCATATATTGGATCTGCGTTGCGCTGAACATTGCGGTTCCCTCCCCGGTCTTTCGGATTGCGCGATTCTTTCCGCTCATGATATCATCTTTATCCGCGGCTTGTCAAACGGGCCGGCGCTTTTCCGGAAAATGCGCCGAGCGGGTCAGGACGGGTCTGTAAATTCTGTTTTCAGCAGCTCCTTCGCCGCCGCGCACAGCGCCCCGCGCTCGTTGGCGAGCGCGCCGTCCATCACGCCGTCGAGCAGGGCGCGCAGCATGCGGCCGACCATCGGGCCGAACGGCACGCCCAGCGCCAGCAGGTCGCCGCCCGTGATCGCAAGCTGCGCAACCGTGCAGCACGGCGCGCGCAGCAGGCAGCTTTGCAGCGCGTGCGCGTCGGCGTCGTCCGGCGCGACAGCGAGGCGCAGCGCGGCCAGGTCGCCGCAAACCGTTTCGCCCGCTTGCCCCAGCAGCCGAAGCCGCCCGCTTTCGGTATGCGGCAGCGGTGCGGCCGCGCGCCGCAGAACGCCGACGATGCGCCGCCTTGTGCGGTTGGAAAGCGCAAGCCTGTCCGCTGCGGCGTCGGCCCCGCCGGCTCCGCCGGGCTGCAGCAGATGCGCGAGGCGCAGCGCGGCGTCCTGCGGCAGACGCGGGAGCGTTTCCAGCCGCGCGAAGAAGCCTTCCGTTTCCGCCTCGGGCAGAACGGCAAAGAGCACATCGGCGAATTCGCCGAGCACGCGGGCGGCGTCCGCGCCCTCCAGAAGGGAAAAAAGCTCGCTGCGAACGCGTTCCGCCGAAAGGCCGCCGAGCCGGCCGCGGTGGCGGTGCACGGCGTCTGCGGTCGCCGCTTCGAGCGAAAAGCCCAGCCGCGCGGC